>Ga0207000_1022_pt1 | contig 63857 bp, 51 predicted proteins | sample Alteio_BWMinCont_90_FD_153498 | JGI IMG/M metagenome (GOLD analysis project Ga0207000, IMG submission 153498) | Enriched cells from forest soil in Barre Woods Harvard Forest LTER site, Petersham, Massachusetts, United States -... | ecosystem: Environmental > Terrestrial > Soil > Temperate forest >...
AAATGCGTCGGAACTTGTCGAGCGCGGCGCCGTAATCGATGCGAAGCAGGTCGCTTTCCTCGAGCGCCGCGACGTGTTCGACCGTTACATCCACGCCGTCGACATTGCCTAGAATGCTGCCGCCCTGTTCCTCAACCACTTCAGCGAAGTTCTTGATTTCCACCGTGGACTGGTGGAACAGATCGTCGAATTTCTTGCCGAATGCTGTGTTGTATGGGGCGATCGTGGCTAAAACGCCGGGGTGATAAAAGGAAGTATCGAAAGACTGTTTGAGTTCGCGAACGCGAGGAATGATGCCCGATTCGAGCAGCGCATTGAGATCGCGGAAGCGCTCTGCTTCCTGTTGCAGGTGATCGAAGAGGCGCAGGGTTTGCACGTGTTCGTCGGTGAGCGAAGGAACGTCAGCGTCGGCAAGAATCTCGAGCAACGCGATTTCGAACGGAGAAAGTGGCAGAGCGCCGTCGAGGCCGTATCCGCGGCGCTCCCATTGGCCCGCGACGCGCGGATGGCGATACAGAAAAGTCGCGACCAGATCAGTCTTGTCGCGATGAAGCTCGGTGGTCTCACGATTCCGAGTAAAGTAACGGAGCATCGCCTCAGCGATCTCCGGGTCGGTATCAGGTGTAAAGGCCCGCCGCAACATGGCTGGCGTGATGGCCATGTCGAGCAAACGCAGCCAGCGATGCATGGCCGACAAGGTTTGCTGCACGCCGTCGTCGCTCTGCAGCGAGATAGCTTCGAGTCCAGCCGGGACGGGAACTTCTCCACGGACGGATTCCTGCAAGAGCTTCTCGTAGAAGCCTTGGACCGTCGCCAGAATCGCCAACTCCCACTTCGGGTCTTCTACCACAGTCGCTCCAGCACACTAATCCCTTTGGGTTTTGGGGAGGGCCAAGGCTAGTTAAAACTAAGTAAGGTGCGGGTGCAAGCCTGACGTAAGGACAGGACACCAAGTAGATAAGGGACATGCCCTAACGTAACCTTGCGGTAAGTCGTTTGAAATGAGGCCGTTTCTGGCGCACACTTTTCGGTCGATGAAATCGACGACCGATTGTATACTGTGCAGGTGGGTAGTCTTTTTTCAGAGGGGATGGAAATCATGGAGTGGACAGCGCCGAAGTTCGAAGAAGTAGCTTTGAATTGCGAAATCAACTCTTACGCCTCTGCCGCACTGTAATTCTCGGCAAGGATGCACATAAAAATCCTGGGCTCGGCCGCCGGCGGTGGGTTTCCGCAGTGGAATTGCAACTGCCGCAACTGTAGGTCTTTGCGCGACGGAACTCTCAACAGTAAAGCCCGTACGCAGACGCAAGTGGCGATATGCCAGGATAATCGCACCTGGTTTTTGTTGAATGCCTCTCCCGATTTGCGGATGCAGATCGAAGCCACGTCGGTACTTCATCCGCGGAACCACGGACGAAACTCTCCCATCGCTGCAGTGCTGCTGACAAGCGGCGACATCGATCAGGTGGCCGGATTATTGTCTCTCCGCGAATTGCAACCCTTTCGCATTTATTGCACGCCTTCGATCCGGCGAATTCTGCAGGAAGACAACACCATGTTCGCGATGCTGAATCGCGTGGCCGACCAAGTATCATGGACGGAGATCGCCTCCGACGCGAGCTTTCCCTTGCTGGACGTGGTGAAGAGCGATTCGGGAATCAGTTGCACAACGTTTTCGCTGGGCAGGCGCTATCCGGCGTATGTTTTAGGCGATCGGCTTGCCAGCCTTAAGCCCGAAGAAGCTTTGTTGGGTGCGATACTGACTGGGTCATCTGGAAAACGCGTTGCTTATATGCCCGCGGTTCCAGCAGTCAATGATGCTCTACTGCGTCGTCTGGAAGATGCCGATTTGCTCTTGTTCGATGGGACTTTTTGGAGCGACGACGAATTGATCCGAGTGCAGGGAAGCGGATCATCAGCACGTGAAATGGGACACATTCCTGTGTCGGGAGCGGACGGAAGCTTGCGTGCGCTGGCGGGGTTGCGGCGGCCGCGAAGAGTTTTTCTTCACGTGAATAACACGAATCCAATGCTGGATGAGTCTGGGCCCGAGTATGCGGAAGTACGAGCGGCGGGATGGGAAGTGGCGGAGGACGGATGGAGCTTCGATCTGTAGCGCGCCGAGTGCCCAGAACCCGAGGACACATGGACGACCAGAAATGCGGCAAGGCATTCCCACGATGCGGCGGGCGCAGAACTCCCTGAATCAGCATCGCCGGAACCGTCAAGCACGGGGTCCTTCGACTGCGTTGCCATCGCTACGCTCAGGCGACTGCGCTCAGGATGACACGTTTTGGGTGTGCGGAGGACGGCATTGAAACCAGCCACGGATATGTTCCGCGAAACTTCGATGCTCTCTGCTGAGGAATTGAAGGCTCGGCTGCGGGCTGTGGGCGAGGAGCGCTATCATCACCGGCATCCGTTTCACTTGATGATGCATGAAGGCAGTTTGAGCCGGGGGCAACTACAGGCCTGGGCATTGAACCGCTACTACTACCAGAGCATCATTCCGATTAAGGATGCGATTATTCTTTCGCGAAGCGACAGCCCGGATTTTCGGCGGGTGTGGCGGAAGCGCGTGGTCGATCATGACGGTGACGCAACCCATGAAGGCGGCATCGAGCGCTGGCTTAAGCTGGCGGAAGCTACGGGATTAGATCGCCAACGGGTGTTGAGCGGAGCAGAAGTGCTGCCTGCAACGCGATATGCCGTGGACGCTTATCTGAGTTTGGTCAGGAGCCGGAGCTTTCTGGAAGCCGTGGCTTCATCGCTCACCGAGATGTTTTCCCGCGATCTGATTGCGCTGCGCATGGATCGCTTGCGGCAATATTATCCGTGGCTTTCTGGTGGGCTGGATTATTTTACGGCGCGTCTTGACCAGGCTCCGGAGGATGCACGCTTTGCGCTGCAGTGGGTGACCGAGAATGCCAGCACGCGAGCTGAGCAGGAGATGGCAATCGCGGCCCTGCGGGCGAAATGCGACATTCTGTGGGCGCAACTGGACGCTGTTTACTTTGCGTACGTCCAACCGGGATGGCCGCCGCCCGGAGCTTTTCGGATTCAGGAGTCGTGAGCGTGCCGCGTCCTTCTGATTCCAGCCAGCCACGCTTTGCTTCCGGTTGCCGATGGGGCACGCAGGGCGAGGAACGCGTGGTGCTTTTTCCTGAAGGCATGATTCGGGTGCAAGGGACGGGGCAGAATATCCTGGAACTATGCGATGGGCAGCGCACGGTTCAGGAGATTGTGGCCACGCTTGCGAAGACGTTCAGCGGAGGAGATCCCACGAAGATTCGGGAAGATGTTGGCAGTTTTCTGGAGGCTCTGCAACAGAAGCGCATCGTCGACTATTAGGAGCCGACTTTGGTAGCGCCCGACGACAGTCTCCGGGAAGCCGACGCTACAAGATATCAATGACTTCGAACCCACTGGCGTTGATTGCCGAGATCACGCATCGCTGTCCCTTGCATTGCGTCTATTGTTCGAACCCGCTGCAGATGATTGGAGCTCAGGCGGAACTTTCGACCGAGGATTGGATCCGCGTGTTTCGGGAAGCGCAACAGCTGGGGATTCTGCATCTTCATTTGACTGGCGGTGAGCCGGTGGCGCGAACGGATCTGAAAGATCTCGTTGAGGCCGCGCACGCTGCCGGGCTTTATACCAATTTGATCACTTCGGGAATCGGCTTGCCCGAGGCTCGACTGAAGGCTTTGGTCGATGCAGGGCTCGACCACATTCAACTCAGTTTTCAGGATTCGCAAGATGGTCCGGCGAACTGGATTGCGGGCACCAAGGCCCATGCCCACAAAATCACTCTCTCGGAAGTGATTCGTCGGTTCCCGATCGCGTTCACCGTAAACCTGGTTGTGCATCGGCAGAATCTCGATCATCTCGAGGAGATGATTGAATTTGCGGAACAGTTGAAGCCGGATCGTCTGGAGATTGCCCACGCTCAGTATTACGGCTGGGCGCTAAAGAATCGCGATACGCTGATGCCCACTCGCGAGCAGCTCGAGAACTGCATGCGCATCGTGGAAGCAGCGCAGGAGCGGCTGTCGGGCGGCATGAGAATTGATTGTGTGGTTCCGGATTATTACGCACGCTATCCCAAGGCGTGCATGGGCGGATGGGGCCGGCGGTTGCTCTTGATTGATCCTTCCGGACAAGTGCTTCCTTGCCATGCGGCGGGAGTGATTCCGGGCATGAGCTTCGACAATGTGCGGGAACATTCTCTGGAATGGATATGGCACGAATCGGCGGCCTTCCAGCGCTTTCGCGGTGAGCAGTGGATGCCCGAGCCTTGCCGAAGTTGCGACCGCCGGGCGGAAGACTTTGGCGGCTGCCGCTGCCAGGCTTTCCTGATTACTGGCGATGCCAATGCGACCGACCCGGTCTGTACGCTCGCACCCACGCATCACCTGATCGAAAGCGCCCGTCCGGAGGCACGTTTCGATGGCGAACAAGTCTTGTGGTCCTACAGACCCAATCCCGAAGTGTAAATTCGCTGCAAAAGAGCCGACAAATGTCTGCAAATGTCTGCAGATTGTAAAAACATTGTCAACAGTTCGTCCGCGATGCTGACAGGCGGCGAGGTGGTAGTAAGCTTGTTCAGTATTGATGCTGAATTTTAATTTCCGGAGCAGCTATGATGCGAGTGGAGACAACCCGAGAATCGACTTTACAGCGTGCCCCAGGCACCCTGCCGAAAGCGTTGACTTACGTTAATCCGGGGGCGAATACGATGGAGCGAATTCTGGTCGTAGAAGACGATCATGCGGTACAGAAGGCCCTGCGGCGTTTGTTTGAGACGGAAGGATTTGAAATTGAGATCAGTGCGGACGGAAGGTCGGCGCTGGAAGCGTTCCGCAGAGCCGCGCCTGCCGCGATCGTGCTGGACTTGCGTTTGCCCCTTGTGTCTGGTCGCGATGTTTGCCGGGAGATCAAACAGCAGGCGCCCTCGGTTCCTATTATTGTTTTAAGCGCTGCCAGCGACGTTTCAGACAAGGTGTTGCTTCTGGAATTGGGCGCAGACGATTATGTGACCAAGCCCTTCAGCCCACGAGAATTGCTGGCTCGGGTACGGGCAGCATTGCGGCGCACGGTGCGAACCGGAACCGGCGATGTGGTCACATTCGATGGAATCTCGGTGGACTTCACCAAGATGGAAGTGAACCGCAATGGCGAAGTCGTGGTGCTCACGGCGCAGGAATTCAAGACTTTGAAATTCCTGATACAAAACGCAGAGCGTGTGATTTCGCGGGATGAATTGCTGAATGAAGTGTGGGGATATCAGAATTATCCGTCCACCCGCACGGTGGACAATCACATCCTGAAACTGCGGCAAAAGCTGGAGAAAGATCCGACCAATCCGATACATTTCCGGACGGTTCATGGCATGGGCTATAAGTTTGTGCGTTAGCTCCCAAGGCTGCGAAGTGTTTGGTGGTGGTGCATTTGATAAGGAAGCGAGCCACACGCACGATTATTGCGTCGCAAAGAACGCGACGCTGCGCGCGGCTCGCCCAGATTCCTCACGGCGCAAAGAACGCTGGTTCGGAATGACAATCAAACACCACCAGATGTCGAGGCGCGGGGAGAGGTGAGCTTGATGAAACTTCGGATGCGGACCAAGTTTCTGCTCTCCATGCTGCTGATCTCAGCCGGTCTCACCTGGACCAGCCTGCTGCTGGTGCGCCGCACCGTTCAAGAGCAGGTGAAGAAGAGCATTTTCGCGGACCTTCACAACTCCGTCAGCACTTACCAGAACTTCTACCGCGAGCGCGAGCTGACGTTGACCCACCTGGCGGAATTGCTGGCGGACCTGCCTAATTTGCGGGCGCTGATGACCACCCAGCATGAAGCCACTATTCAGGATGGGTCTACTGATTTGTGGCGGCTCGCGGGCAGCGATCTATTTGTGCTCGCCGATCGAACCGGTAAAGTGGTGGCGCTGCAGACGGCAACTCCAGGCTTTTCGCGGGAGATGGCGCAGAAGTCGCTGAATCCCTCCAGTCAGGAAGGTTCGAGCCAGTGGTGGTTCGGCGCGCAGCATTTGTATCAGGTCTTTCTTAAGCCAATCTATGCGGGTCCCGCGGCGGAGAACAGGCTGTTGGGATTCCTGGTAATCGGGTACGAAATTGACGATTCGGTGGCGGCGCATATAAGCCGGATCGCTGCCAGCCAGGTGGCGTTTTACTACGGCGAAACAATCGTGAGGAGTACGCTGGATCCCACGCGTGAAGCTGAGCTTTCGCGGCATCCGATCATACCCTCCGCTCCCGGAATTCCAGAACCGGAACAAGTGCAACTAGGAGATGAACGCTTCCTGGCGACTTCGTTGGAGCTGGCCGCCGACAAAGAACCCGCGGTTCGCTTGGTTGTTCTCAAATCCTACGACCAAGCCACTGCTTTTCTCGACAGTCTGAATCGCTTGCTGCTCGGACTAGGACTGGCTGCTGTCCTTGGCGGGAGCGCGCTGGTCTTCTTCATATCGCACACCTTTACCCGGCCTTTGGGGAACCTGGTGGCGGGCGTGCGGGCTTTGGGAAGAGGGGACTTCCATTATCAGCTGGACGCTCGAGGCGGCGATGAAGTTGCCGAAGTTACTCGCGCATTCAACCGAATGCGAGACAGTCTTCTGAAAACGCAGCAGGAGTTGATCGATGCGGAACGGCTGGCGACGATCGGGCGAATGGCCAGCTCGGTCTCGCATGACCTGCGACATTCGCTCGCGGCCATCGTCGCGAATGCTGAATTTTTGTGCGAGAGCCGCTTGTCGACCGATCAACGCGAAGAGCTGTACCAGGAAATTCGGATTGCGGTAAATCAAATGACGGAACTGATCGATTCCTTGCTCGAGTTTTCGCGCACCCGGGAATCTTTGCGGCGGACTTACGGAAGCGTCAAGGAGTCTGTCGATCGGGTAGTACAGGCCGTGCGCACGCATCCGCGGTTCCATACAGCGAGGGTTACGGTTCGTCAGGAGGGCAACAGCACTGGCTGGTTCGATACCAGGAAGCTTGAGCGCGCGCTTTACAACCTGCTCTTGAATGCGTGTGAGGCGATCCCGGGAGAAGGTGGGGAAATCAACGTCGACTTGCGCGAAGTTCCGGGGAGACTGGAAATTCGGTTGACGGACAACGGCCGCGGCATCCCGGAGTCCATTCGTGGAAACCTGTTCGAGCCCTTCATCAGCTACGGCAAGGAAAATGGAACTGGACTGGGTTTGACAGTGGTGCAGAAGATTATTCAGGATCACGGAGGAGATGTCACCTTAGAAAAGACATCCGAGGAAGGGACGGTTTTCCGCATAAGCCTGCCCATCGTGTCGTCGGCGAGCACGGATAGTGGGGGCGAGGGAAAACCGGAGATCCCGCCGCTGGCCCGAGCAAAAAGGGCGGAGTCGGAGTAAGATTTCCCGTCGGTAAGCGAGTGCGCAACCTAGACCAAGCGGTTTCGCGGCTCGCTCGACATCGTTCACGGACTTCCACAGTCTTCTTCGGGAGGGCGATTTGTGAAGCAAGGGAAAAGTTTGCCTGATTGGATGCGAAGATCATGTTTGGCCGGAGTACTTCTGTTGCTGGGCAGCGTGTCTGGATGGTCGCAGGAATCAAGCTCAGCCGCGGCATCGTCGCAGAACGATTCAACTGCGGCCGCGATTCATGAACTTCAACAAGAAGTCAAAGAACTGCGATCGGCGATGGTCGAGATGCGATCGGAAACGGAGCAATATCGGGCCGAGAATGCAGCGCTGCGGCGCGAGTTGCACGGTGCTCGCAGCCCATCGGAAGCCGTTCTGCGGTCGCCGCAGAACTCGTATCCATCGACGGCGCCGGCCGATTCAGATCCTCCGGCGGCGCAGGCAACTCCCGCAAAAGCGGATCAGACGGCGTCTCTGGAAACCCGTGTGGGGGCGCTCGAAGAGTCGACGCAACTGACCAACAGCAAGGTCGACGATCAGTATCAGACCAAGGTTGAGAGCGCTTCCAAATACCGCCTTCGGCTGTCCGGGATTGTCCTCTTGAACCTTTTTAACAGTCATGGGCAGACGGACAATCTGGATGTTCCCAGTTATGTGACCGGCCCGAGCACGGGTACGGGAAGTTTTGGAGCAACCATGCGGCAGTCGGAAATCGGACTGGAAGTGTTCGGGCCTACCTTGGCGGGCGCGAAGACATCCGGCAGCCTGCAGGCCGACTTTTCCGGCGGATTTCCCAGCACATGGAATGGAGTCGACTCCGGCATTTTCCGGTTGCGTACGGCGAGCGCGCGGATGGATTGGACCAACACTTCGGTCGTCGTGGGTCAGGACAACGCATTCTTTTCTCCACTATCGCCGACGTCTTTCGCGTCGCTTGCGGTCCCTGCGCTTAACTACGCGGGCAATCTGTGGGCGTGGACGCCGCAGGTGCGACTGGAGCACCGCTTCCAACTTTCCGAGGATCAGAGCATCGCGATCCAAGGCGGAATTCTCGACAATCTGGTTGGAGAGTTTCCGGCAAACTCGTACTTTCGCCAGCCTGGACCAGGAGAACTTTCTCGTCAGCCAGCGTACGCGCTGCGGACGGCCTGGACGAGCAGCTTCCGTGGTCAACCTATAACCTTCGGTGCGGCCGGCTACTACAGCCGTCAGGATTGGTCGAGCGAGCACTACGTCGATGGCTGGGCTGGCATGGTCGATTGGCAGATCCCATTGGCGTCACGACTGCTTTTCACAGGCGAGTTTTATCGCGGGCGGGCGATTGGCGGAATTGGCGGCGACATTAGCCAGAGTGTGGTATACGACGGCAACCCCAGTCTTCCCACCACGGCAGTGCGTGGGCTGGATACAATTGGCGGATGGTCGCAGTTGAAATTCAAGGCCACGAACACACTGGAATTTAATGCTGCAGTTGGACTGGACAATCCGACAGCTGCGGAAGTGCGAGGGGCGGCGGTGAGTCAGACTTACTTGTTCAGCCCCTTGTTTGTTCAGAATCGCGGAGCTCTGGTGAACTTTGTCTTTCGTCCGCGCTCGAGCCTGCTGTTTTCCGGGGAATATGGGCGCTTACGAACGTCGCAACTCTACGATGTGAGCAATAGCGCCGATCAGATCAGTTTGATTATGGGTATTTTGTTTTGATCAAGAAAACCGCAACTGCTTACTGCCTGTGCGTGCTGACGATTTTCAGCGCCTTGGCCTGCGCACAGGCGGTTACAGTGACGGCAGATGTAGCCTTGGTCAGCGGTAGCAAAAAAAGCAAGGCACGCAGAGCGAGCAACGTAGTGCTATGGCTTACTCCGGTCGGAAATATGCCGGCTCCCAATGTGCCCGCGGTCCAAACATCCAATCTCCCGAGGCTGGTTCAACGGAATAAGAGTTTTGAGCCTCACGTTCTAGTGGTGCCGGTTGGTTCGGTGGTGGAGTTCCCGAACCGGGATCCGTTTTTCCATAACGTGTTTTCGCTTTTTGAGGGCAAGCGATTTGATCTCGGTCTTTATGAGGCTGGGACCACGCGCAATGTTGTTTTTGATAAGCCTGGAATTTCCTACATCTTCTGCAACATCCATTCGGAAATGAGCGCTGTGGTAATTGCGGTGAGCAGCCCGTACTACGGCATTTCAGACCAGCACGGCCGCGTGACGATCGCAAATGTGCCCTCGGGCCGTTACACGCTTCGCATCTGGTACGAGGAGACTCTGCCGGAAGAGTTGAATAACCTGACTCGGGAGGTCACCATTTCCGAGGACGCGGCAAATCTGGGAGCCATGCGTCTGCCAGCCACGAATATGCCGCAAGGTCACGAAAATATGTACGGACACGACTACCCACCCCCGCTTCCCGATAGTCCGACCTATGAACGACACTGAGCAACTACGTAAACAGAAAATGACAATTTCGTGATACCGCTTTGACAATTGCCACTGCGCACCACACTAGGATGTTGGAAACGCGAATGGGCGATCCGCTGCTGGCCCATTCACGGCGGAGAACCCGGGTCTTCCAGGATCGTTTCCTCAGCAACTTGAGCGAGCCGAGGTCGTCGATGCTCGCTTCAGACTAATTTCCTTTCTAATCCCGAGTGCGATCAAGAGCTCTTGAGTGCGGATGTGCGACCGTCGGTCATGGAAGATTGAGCGCAGTGAGCCAAGACGACGCTGGTGTCCGAAGAATGTAGTTGAATTTCTGACTGCTATTGGATAAAGTGCCATGACTTGAGGTCAAACTGTGAGTGGCATCAGCAGCAGCCTTATTTCTCCGCCGCGATATCGAAACCTGCCTCCGCGCCCTCGCTCAGAAGACAAGCGAGCCAAGATCATCGACGCTGCCATGCGGCATTTCGCCGAGCAGGGTTACCACGCCGCGCGAGTCGGGGATATTGCGGCTGGCTTGGGAATAGCCAAGGGCTCGATCTTCCAGCACTTCGGCAGTAAGGACGGCCTATTTTTTGAAGCCTACAAGAAGGCGGTTTATTCGTTTGCTCCCTATTTGAAAGTGCCAGCCGAAGTGCGCGAACTTGGATTCTTCGGTGTACTGCATTACTGGCTGGTGCGGACGGAGCACATGGTGCGCGAAGATTGGATTCCTTACCGCGTCTATCTGCTCGGTCAATACGGAACGGATCTGGTCTTGAGGCGAGAGATTAACCGCTTTCTAATCGCTGAAGATCCCTATGGACGGGTGGACTTCGTGCGTTTTGGCCTCGAACGCGGTGAACTTCGCCGGGACTTGGATATCGAGATGGTTGTGTCCATTCTCGATTGGGTGGTTGAACGATTTCAGGACGCTCTGCTGATCGAGGAGTTGGATCCCGGACTGTTCCGGCGCCAGGGCGATTTGTCGGAGAAGAAAGAAGCACGCATCGCCCAGTTCCTGGATGTGTTGCAAAGAGCGGTCGGAGTGGAACCTAAAGAAAAAACCAAGAGCTCCGTCCAAACGGCATGATCTTTCTTCTCGCTGGACGACCATGATTCCGCCGCAGAGCACAATCCAAAGTGTTCTCGCTAGCTACGACGCAGACGCGAGCCTCGCAGAGGCGTCGACTATCCCGTCTTCTTGGTATGTGGATTCACGTATCGCTGAACTCGAAACCTGTGCCGTCTTCAGCAAAACCTGGCAAATGGTAGGGCGGATTGAGCAAGTCGAGAAGCCTGGTCAATTTGTCACCGCAAGCGTGGCGGGAGAACCGATCGTCGTGGTGCGCGGGAACGATGGCGTCCTGCGAGGCTTCTACAACGTGTGCCGTCACCATGCGGCCGCCGTTGTCACCGAACCTTGCGGACAGGCTTCCATTTTGCATTGTCCTTATCACGGTTGGAACTATGGGCTGGATGGTTCGCTGAAAGGAATGCCGGAGTTCGACGGCGTAAAGAATTTCGAGCGCTCGGAGAATGGCCTGGTCCCGGTGAAGGCCGAGACTTGGGAAAAGTTCGTGTTCGTGAATCTCGACCAGGAAGCGGTTCCGCTACGTGATTTTCTTGGCGGGTTAGTGCAGCGAGTGGCGCCTCTTGGTGTGAGCAAGCTGCATTACTTCGCCACACACGTCTACGACATTCATTGCAACTGGAAAGTTTTTGTCGACAATTTTCTCGATGGCGGATATCACGTCCCTCATCTGCACAAGGGACTGAGCTCAGTGCTCGACTACAAGGAATACACCATTGAGAACGAAGACCGCTATTGCCTGCAGTCGAGCCCGATGGTGGCTTCGAACGAGGATGCAGCGACCGGAGCGACTCGAAAAGGCGACCGGGCCTGGTATTTCTGGCAGTATCCGAATCTGATGATTAATTGCTACGAAGGCTACATGGATACGAATCTGGTGCTGCCGGTCGACGTTGACCACTGCCGGGTGATTTTCGATTTCTATTTTGCCGACGTGAGCGAGGCGCATCGCGAATACAACCAACAGAGCGTCGCTGTAGGCCTGCGAGTTCAGGATGAGGATTTGGGTATTTGCGAGGCAGTGCAGCGAGGGTTGAAGTCGCGCGCCTATGGCGCCGGAAGGCTTTCGGTACGGCGTGAGGCCGGTGAGCATCTGTTTCATCGGCTGCTGGCAGCCGATCTGAAGGCTGGACTCGGAGGGAAGGCTGCAGCGGCGGATTAAGGCCAAAACTGAATCTACTGATGGTCGCGGGGAATGGTTTCCTGCCATGTTTTCGTCTTGACCATCTGACCGTCTTTCAGTAATTCTCGCGTGTATTTGTAATAGAAATTCCTTTGGTCCGTAGTCACTGACAAATGTCCCCGCCATGTCAGCACGCGGCCTTTCAACTCGAAAACGCTTTTCGCTTCGCCTTGCACCGCAGTGATGTCGGGGTGCGCGTCGTCGGCATCGTAGGTTAGATTTTCGTAATCGGTCTCTTTGCCCCACGGGTAGGTGGTTTCTGTCTTTCCGTGCCAATGGACTGTGGTTTTGTGATTGACCTCGTCTCGAGTTGTCGTCCAATCGCCGGGGAAAAGTTCGCCGGTGCTTTGAATGTCGCTGCGTTCCTCTGACGGTTGCGGCGGTTGAAATACCGGTGGGGAAGCGCCATGCACCGGAACCACGGGAAGAACCAGACGGGATCCGTCGTTCGCGCCAAGTTCCAGCGAAGTGGTCATCGGATACGGAGTCGGCAAAATCATCGGCCACAACGCATTCGAAATTGCGATGCGGATGCGATGGCCCCTAGGAAAAACCCACGAGGTCAAGTGCATTTCGATATCGAGAGGGTAAACTTTGCCGGGTTCGAGATCGCGCGGCTCGCTGATCGACTCGCGTTGCGCGCCGTTTAATCCAGCGCCGGTGATCTGGGTAACTGTTCCGTCGGGCGCCACGTCGGAGAGTCTGGCAAACCAATCAGCCAAAGGCTCGCTGGCCGAGGCCCGCAAAAGGGCGTGGGGTCTGCCGAGGATTGCTACTTCGTTTTGCAGTGGTGCCGAATCATAGACGAGGCTGAAGGCATCGACCGGGCGCGGATCGGTTAGTAATTCGCCCCACCAGAAACCGGATTCGACTCCAATCGACGGAACGTACTTGAGTTGATGAACGTCCTTCGCGGCGATAGAGTCCGCTAGCGTGTGGTTGGGTTGCAGGAACACTGTTGTCGGTTTGACGTCGCGCGGGGGCCACCCTTCTTCGCGGCGCCATTCGCCGGGTACAGCTTCAAGATTCGGGTCGGGGGGATGCCAGTGCTGCATGTAAATCACGAGCTTCGGATCTTGCAATACGCCCGTGTCGTGGCCTTTGAGCCAATAATCCCACCAACGCACGGCTTCATCGCGCCACTCAATGCGCGGGCCGAAGTCGGCATTATCAGGAAAGCTGTGGTTCCACGGTCCGATGATGGCTTTGATCGGCGCCTTGGTTTGTTCGAGCATGTCCGGAATGCTGTCGCGGTAACCGTCCTGTAACCCGCCGATCAGGAAGCAGGGAATCGTGATCTCGCTCAACGGACGGACAGGGCTGCGCCAAAATGGCCCATCCCGCTGATGCTTCAAGTAGAGCAGCGACCAGGGCGGAGCTTCAAAGCGCGGTCCCAGAACTTTCTCGTCGAGTGTGTAGTCAGGCGCGCCGGTCATGCCCGGCGCCATGTCCATGTTCAATTCGAACTCGTCGACATGGGCCATGCCATCGATGAAGTGAATGTCGTCATGAAACAATTCGGCCGTTGCGTCTGCGGCAAGAATGGCTTTGAGTTCGGGAGCATGAAGCATGGCCATCTGCAGGGAATTGAATCCACTCCAGGAAATTCCCATCATGCCGACGTTCCCGTTCGACCAGGGCTGCCGAGCGAGCCAGGAAATTATCTGCAAACCGTCGGCCTGCTCTTGTTCGGAATACTCGCGGTCGGTGGGAACTCCTTCGCTATTGCCGAAGCCGCGGATGTCGACGCGAGCGCAGACGTAGCCGCGGCGAGCAAAGTAAGTGAAGATGCCATAGTCACGCGCGGCCATGGCGTCATCTTTTCGGTAGGGATGGTATTCGAGGATCGCGGGAAACTTCTCATTCGGTTTCGCGCCGTCCGGCATGTACAAAGTCGCGGACAGGCGTGCGCCATCTTTCATGGGGATCCAGACGTTTTCCATGCGAACCCCATAGGCGGGTGCTGAGGGAGGCTCAACGGCCAAGGCAGGCACGGCAATCGCGGCAGCAAATAAGACTGCAAACGCAATCCGTTGGATCATGTTTTGATCACGCCGTCCCGAAGGGATTCTCCAACGACGGACTCTGTGGCGTAAACAACTCCGCGCCGTTCTCGGTAATATGCATGTCGTCTTCGAGGCGAATGCCGAACTCGCCCGGAATGTAGATTCCTGGCTCATCACTGAACGTCATGTTCGCGGCCATGGGAGTGGCGTTTCCGCGCACCAGATAAGGCCATTCGTGGCCGTCCATGCCAATGCCGTGTCCCAGACGGTGAGTGAAGTATTTGTAGTCCGGTCCATAACCGGCGTCGGTAATCACTTTTCGTGCGGCCGCATCCACGGCTTGGCACTCCAAACCCGGTCGAGCCGTCTTCAACGCGGCCGTTTGCGCTCGATGCACTACGTCAAATACTTTTTTCATCTTGTCGGATGCCTTGCCCAAGATGAACGTGCGCGTGATGTCAGACTGGTAGCCCTCGACGGTGCAGCCATCGTCCACCATCACGATTAAGCCTTCACGAATTACTTGGGGCGTTGCGGAACCGTGCGGGTTGGCAGAATACTCTCCGACTTGCACGCTGGCTTCTCCGGGGAAACCCAGCTGCGTGTAAGCCTGGGCGATCAGCTCTGAGACATCACTCTGCGTCATACCTTCTCTCAGAGCGAGGTAAGTAGCCTCGTAGGCGGCTAGTGTAGCTTTGTTCGCGAGCTGCATCAATGCGATCTCGTGATTGCTCTTCACCATCCGGCATCCGGCGGTGATAGGCGTGCCACTAACGATATTTACTTGCGGCGCCGCCTTAGCTATTTCGTTGGTGAAAAGGAAGCGGACGGTTTCCTCCATGCCCAGTTTCCCAGTGGAAATCCCGCGATCTTTTAAACCTTGCGCTAAACGCTGATACGGGTTGTCATCTTCCTGCCAAGTGCGGATGTCCGCCTGCTTATTCCCAGGAGCGGTCGCGATCTGCTCACGAGCGCGTTCTTCCTCGAAGGCCGGACAGACATAAAACGCCGTACCTTTCGCGGGCAGCACCATCGCAAACAGCCGCTCTCCACCCCACCACTGAATGCCAGTGAAGTAGTCGAGTGAAGTTCCTTCCATCATTAGCAGCGCGTCGATGCGGTTGGATTCCATCAGATGGCGCGCTCTTTCCTGACGTTCACGACGTTCGTCGAGCGTGATGGGCTTCGCTTGCTCCTTCATCGACTTCAGCGCTGAGATCGACGGGGGCAACGCCGAGTGCGACTCTTCCGCGCCCCCCTGCGCGAATGAACTCACGCCTAGCACTGCGCCGGACATCGAGCCCAGTTGTACAAAATGGCGCCGCGAAATCATTCATCCTCCACAAAACCCGGTAAGCCGGACATTATAGTGGCTCCATCGGCATTCTGCGCCCATGGCAACAAAAGCGAGTCAATTCCTGCTTTCGTCCTAGAATGGCCGTGTGGAAGTTAGATTCCAATGCGCAGGTTGCGGCCAGTCGAACGAGACGACGGTGGACGAGTCGGCTGGCCGCCGCCAGTCTTATGTCGAAGATTGCCAGGTTTGCTGCAAGCCGAACTTGCTTCGTATCGAGTATGATCCGGCAGGACGGGAATTTGTGATTACCGCTGAATTGGAATAGCGTATTGCGGGAAGGCGGCAGTGCTTGAGCGCCTGGATGGGAAGGAAGGACCAACGAAATGGGCATGAGCTACAGCGCACCTGGGCGAATGGTCGCTCATAATATGGTCACTACACAATTTGAACTTGATGGATTTCGCGTGGTCCGCACTCTGGGAGTGGTCCGCGGAATCGTGGTTCGCTCGCGCTCCATCTTCGGCACCATTGGAGCGGGACTGCAAACCATCCTGGGCGGCAACATAACTCTGCTTACCAATCTCTGCGAAAAGACTCGTGCCGAAGCCTTCGACCTGATGCTGCAGCACGCGGCTGAACTGGGCGGAAACGGAGTTGTCGGAGCTCGCTACGACGCCACGGAGGTGATGCAAGGCGTCACAGAAGTGCTGGCGTACGGGACCGCCGTGGTTGTAGAGCCCGTAAAATAACAAGCCGCTCAGGATCGGCTTTTAGCGCAGGAGCATTTCTAACCTCGACTGCCGATACTCGAACATCCGCTTCATGCTCGGAGCGATGAAAAGTTTTTGCGCCAGATTGCCCAGCAATCCGAAGCCGGGATCGTATCGAATCACATCGCGGACAATCGTTCCGCTCACTCCGTCCCGCGTCTCGGCCGAGAATTCGTGGCGATGTTGAAATTGCTTGAATGGTCCTTTCTTCTGTATGTCGGCGAAGTGGTGGTTCCATTCGAACTCTGTAATCAATGCAACCCATTGCGCACGGAAGGGAAGAAACGTTACAGGACGAAAAGAGGTCACGATCTCCGAGCCCACGCCTGCAAGCGAATTAAGATTCGGTTCGGGTGCAGTTGAGTCCGGGGGACGCGCCAGCCTCAGCGCCGCCAACTCGGTTCCGCTGTCGGGAGGCATGATACGAGGCAAATTGTTCGGATTGGCGAAGAACAGAAAGACCTTTTCGATCGCGACCGGTACCCATTGATCGAATTGAATACGGTAGCTCATTCGGGGATGGCCGGCCGTCCGGTTCCATTGGCCGAGCTTTGCAAACGAAAAATCGTAAGGTTCTTGCCAATCCGAAGTCGATTTTCCCTACCCTCGCCACTTTAGCAATCTTACCTAAAGCGAAGAAATAACGAAGGTTACAAATTCGAACCAGAGTGCTAAACCCCATCCCTTGGGGTCACCTCATCAGTTAGCCACAATTTCTGGTGCTTTCTAGATCAGGCCTTGTCTCAGAATGACTACCTGCAACTTTCCTGTTGACAACAAACAGGTTAGGCGTAAGATGTGGACAAAAGTGGTAAGAAGTGGTCGTGGCAGTAGAGGTCGTGGGCAAGACTGGAAACTGTGAGGCGCCAGTGGAATTTGAAGCTGACACCCCCAAAAACAGCCCGAACGAACCGCAATCGACCAGCATTTTGACCGCTTTTACCTCCCTCTTGGCTGTGGCAGTTATTGCTCACAGACTTTCCGCCCCGGCAAAGGGCAGAACACATGTTTCGCGGCAATCACCCAACTCGCGTCGACGAAAAGGGACGGCTCAAAGTTCCCTCGGAATTCAAGCGCGTCATCGACGAGAAGTACAGCACGCAATTTTACATCACGAGCCTGGATGGCAAGGTTGCCCAAGTATATCCCTTCGAGGAATGGGAACGGATCGAACAGAAGTTGGCGGGGCTTTCGACTTTCAATCCTACGAAGAAAAAGTTTCTGAGCAAGGTGAATTATTGGGGCCAAGTGGTCGAGATGGACGGACAGGGGCGGTTGCTGATGCCGCAATTGTTGCGCGACGCGGCGCAGATCAAGGGCGAAGTGGCAGTGAGCGGATACCAGACGTACCTGGAAATCCGCAATCTGCAAGCTTACCGGCAGCAGATGGAAGACGAGAAATTCACGGCTGAGGATGAGAAGACGCTCGACGAATTGGGCATCTAGTGGCCGAGGGTTCAACAGACACCCCTCAGGGGGTTGGGCATGGCGGTGGAAGGGAAGCGGGCCATGTTCCGGTTCTTTTAAAAGAAGCGATCGACTTTTTAGCTATCAAGCGCGGCGGGACGTATATCGACGCCACGGTGGGCCTGGGCGGGCACAGTTTCGAAATCGCAAAACGCCTCGGCGCACTGGGTCATTTGATTGGGCTCGATAAGGATCCTGCAGCGCTGGAGGTAGCCCGCGCAAAGCTGGTCTTCGAACAAGATGCACCGGAGATCTCGCTGCTGCATGGTTCGTTCGCCGAAATTGGCAAGCGGTTTGGATTCGCGAAAGCGGACGGACTGCTGGCAGACATCGGCGTAAGCAGCCTGCAGCTCAACGATGCCGCGCGAGGCTTTAGTTTTCAGGCGGAAGGACCGCTCGACATGCGAATGGATCCGCAGGCCGAGCTGACCGCCGAACAAGTGGTAAACCAGGTCGACGAGGTCACACTCGCCAATCTGATTTACGAATTCGGTGAGGAAAGGAGGTCGCGGAGAATCGCCAGAGCCATTGTCCGGTCGCGGCCGATACGAACTACCGCACAACTTGCGGATGTCATATCAGCCGCGGCCCGGCCAATGAATCAGGCCGAACGAAGGATTCATCCGGCGACCCGAACTTTCCAGGCACTCCGAATCTTCGTAAACCATGAATTGAACGACCTGCGGGCGCTGCTCGATGCAGCCCCGCAGGTGCTCAAACCGGGCGGACGGCTGGTGATCATCAGCTTCCACTCGCTGGAGGACCGCATCGTGAAAGATGCCCTCCGTGACGGCGTGAAGCAGGGCTACTACGAGTTGCTGACCAAGAAGCCTGTGACCGCCGGTGAAGAAGAGATTGATCGCAACCCGCGGTCACGCAGCGCGAAGTTGCGGGCAGCGGAAAGACTTTGAAATTGTCATTCCGAGCGAAGTGAGGAATCTGCAGTTTGCCCGCGTCGACAAAAATGCAGATCCCTCGTTTCACTCGGGATGACAACTGGTTGAGATTAAGAATTAGAGAACGAAGTAAACACGGAGGCTAATGATGTATACGGGCAATTTGATTGACGAACTGATTTCAACTGTGGAGCGCGCGGAAAAGCACGCTCACAATGCTGGAGATTCTCAGGAAGCGAAGCTTCCCTACTGGTACGTGGCAACCGAACGCGAGCGTGGATTCGATTCGAAGTTACTTGGGGTGGCGTAATGGCAACAGCAGTGATGGCAGTTCAAGGGGCAGTGCGTGGCAAAAGGCGCAAGCCGTGCTGGACTGGCACGCCAGAGATCTACTTTGGCAAGCCGATCGACAATTCACGCCTGGTAAAACTCGAGGACCCTCGGCGCAGCCGCGAAATGAGACAGTTCGGTATCGCGCTAAGCTGCCTTTTCCTGCTGGTCATGACTTATACGTGGCAGCACTTCAAGGCCATCGAGTACGGCTACAAGATCGAGTTCATGAAGAACGAGCGCAATGGACTGTCGGAGTTGAATCGCACGCTCCGACTGGAAGAAGCCTCGCTGCGCTCGCCGGATCGGATCGACCGGCTTGCGCGGCAGTATGGAATGCAGCCGCCGCAAGCAGGCCAGATAATCCGCATGGAGTCTGCTCCGTCGGATGCCAGTGCGCCGGTTATGGCTAGCGCCGCGGTGTCTGTGATCTCGGTTCCGTAAGTTGTGGAAACAAAGTTCGGCCACGGATTACACGGATGAACACGGATCAATTAATAAATAAGAAGCATTATCCGTGACCATCCGCGTAATCTATGGCCCAAGTTTTTTGGCGGCTTCCCTAAACTGGCGGGCCGCCATGTTCGTCTAGAGGGCGCGATCCGTGGCTGCCAACACACCCCGCAACCCAACCAATGTCAGGCTCTACATGCTGGCCGCAGTTCTCGTCCTGTGGTGCGGCGGCATTTGCCTGCGGTTGGTCTACCTGCAAATCTTTCGCTACGGCAGCTTTGAAAAGCGGGCTATCCACGAGCGTGAACGCACGGAAGAAGTATCAGCTCGGCGTGGCATCATTTACGACCGCACCGGGCGCGAACTGGCGATGTCGATTTCGGTCGATTCGGCTTTCGCCGTGCCGACGGAAATCCCCGACCTGGCCGGCACCATCTCGCTGATTTCGAAGATCACGAAAACCGACCCTCGGGAGACTTTTGCCAAGTGCAAAGCTGCGCGCACGTTTTGCTGGGTCGCGCGCAAGGCGGATGCCGAGACCGCCGATCGCATTCGCGCGTTGAATCTGCGCGGAATTTATTTCCAGAAAGAGTCCAGACGCTTTTATCCCAAGCGCGAGTTGGCCGCGCAGGTGCTGGGTTATGTGGGCATGGATGATGAGGGCCTCAGCGGGATTGAGCGGCAATATGACGAGAAGCTTCGCGGCAGCCCGGGGCGCATGCTCATCTCGGTCGACGCCCACAAGAAATGGTTTGGCAGTGTGGAGAAGCAGCCGGAACCAGGCGAGAACGTTGTCCTGACCATCGACGAGCAAATTCAATATATTGCCGAACGCGAACTGGCCACCGCGATGGGACAGACGCACGCGATCAGCGGCACAGTCATTGTGCAAAATCCGCATACCGGAGAAATCCTTGCGCTGGCTAACCAGCCTACATTCAACCCGAACCTAACCAAGGAAATAACGCCGGAGCGACTGAAAAATCACGCCGTCAGCGACGTCTACGAGCCAGGCTCGACTTTCAAAGTCGTGACCATCTCGGCTGCGCTGGAAGAAAAGTTGACACGTCCTGATGAAGTCTTCGATTGCCAGATGGGATCGATTGTCATCAACGGCATGCGCATTCGCGACAGCAGACCGCACGGGCTTTTGCCGGTCTGGGGAATTCTGGCGGAGTCGAGCGATGTCGGAGCTATCAAGATCGCGCTCCGCTTGGGTGAAGACCGGTTTTATAAATACATTCGAGCGTTTGGCTTTGGACAACAGACGGGGATCGAGTTGCCCGGCGAGACTCGTGGCTTAACCAAGCCTGTCAGCCGGTGGTCGAAGGTTTCTATCGGGGCGATCTCAATGGGACAGGAGATCGGCATCACTCCCCTTCAGCTATCGACTCTGGCCTCGACGATTGCCAACGACGGCGTCCAAGTGTTACCGCGCATAGTCGCGGGAACGACTGATCCGCAACCCGCATCTCAGACGATTGCTTTTCATCCCGCTGAAGGGCGGCGCGTCATCTCATCGATGACGGCGGCGGAAATGAAGCAAATGATGCAGAAGGTCGTGCTCGAGGGTACAGGGAAAAAGGCTGTCCTCGAAGGTTATTCCTCCGCGGGCAAGACGGGGACTGCACAGAAAGTAGATCCTGGAACTCACGCCTACTCAAAGACCAAGTACGTAGCATCATTTGCCGGATTTGCCCCGTTGAACGACCCCGCGATCGTAGTCGCAGTGATTCTGGACTCGGCCGTTGGCTTGCACCAGGGAGGACAAGTTTCGGCGCCGGTGTTTCAAAGAGTGGCCCAACAAGTGTTGGAATACTTGCATACTCCGCACGATGTCGAGCTGCCTCGCAGCCGGCAACTGTTGCTGGCATCGCGTCAAGTGAAGACGCAGGATCTCGCAGAGGGCTCACCCGACCATTTGGGCGAGGCGTTGGATGTCGCGGATACTCCAGCCGCGAGTACGGGCCCGGCGCCGTCGAATGCTCTCGCCAATGGAATGCCAGAATCGAACGGCAGTGCGGTAGTTCCAGCCGCACTCCATCAGCGTGAAACGGTTGTCACGGTTGCAACGGACTTAAAGCAATCTCCAGCGGCTGCGAATTCGCAGCCCCCACTCGCAGCCGGCCCCGATCACCTCCCATCCAGCGGTACGGTTGTGCTGGATGCAGAGCAGGGTGGAATCGTGGTGCCGTCGTTCGCCGGCAAGAGTGTGCGGAGCGCGATCGAGCTCGCCGAGGATAGCAGTCTGGATCTTGACGCGGTGGGCAGCGGCCTGGCTCGGGATCAGATCCCTGCTGCAGGATCACACGTTGCGACCGGATCACGGGTGACCGTGAAGTTCGGCCGCTGAAAAATGCTCACGTATCTCTGGACGCCTCGTCCGGGCGGTTGGCCGGTATCTGGCCCTACGGTCACAAGGGTGATTTGGAGTAAGCTCACAATAGAAATCCCATGAATCTTCTTCAGCTTCTGCACGGCGCGGAAGTCCTCGCTCAGAGCGGCAATCCAAGCATTAGCGGATTGGAATATGACTCGAGGCGAGTAAAGCCGGGTGACGCGTTCATCGCTATGCGCGGCGAGGCCAGCGACGGAAATAAGTTCATTGACAGAGCGATTGAGGCCGGAGCCGCAGCAATCGTCAGCGACTCAGCGAGTGAAAAACCGCGGGCAGGAGTGGCCTGGGTGCAAGTAGCACACGGGCGCCGCGCTCTGGCTCGCCTAAGCGCCAATTTCTACAAGCGCCCCGCCGAGCGGATGGCAATCACCGGCATCACGGGCACCAACGGAAAAAGCACGACTGCATTTCTGCTGGAAGCGATCCTCTCCGCGGCTAATCGCAAGAGCGCACTGATCGGGACGATCGAATATCATGTGGCGGGAAAGATCTTACCGGCGCCGCACACTACACCCGAAGCGCTCGATCTGAACCGCATTCTCGCGGAAGCTCTGGGCAAAGGTGCGACTGAGGCAGTCATGGAGGTTTCCTCGCACGCGCTCGCTCAGCAACGCGTCTATGGCATTCCATTCGACGTTGCCGTATTCACTAATCTGACCCGAGACCACCTCGATTATCATCACACCATGGACGAATATTTCGCGGCCAAACAGACACTGTTCGAGGGCTGCGGGACTGATCCGCCGCGCGTCGCCGTGCTCAATGCTGAGGACGAGTACGGTCAGACGCTGGCGAAATTCAGCAAGAAACATGGTTCTGAAGTTCTGACTTACGGTTTGGAGAACGGGGATCTGCGCGCGGAAAATATCGATATTGCACCGCGAGGCACGCGGTTCGACCTGGTCATATCGAAAGAAGTTGTACCGGTGTTTTCTCCGCTGATTGGCAAGGTAAACGTGTACAACGTCCTCGCCGCAGCGGGAGCAGCCTACGCGCGCGATTGCGAACCTGACACGATTGCAAAAGGTATCGCGTCCCTGGACCGAGTGCCGGGCCGTTTCGAACGTGTGGATTGCAAACAGCCGTTCACCGTAGTTGTAGACTACGCGCACACCGACGACGCGCTTCGCAACTTGACCGTGCTGGCACGGGAGTTCGTGCAACAGGCAAAACAGAAAGGGCGAGTCATTACGGTTTTCGGCTGCGGCGGCGATCGGGATCGGGCGAAACGTCCTCTGATGGGAGAAGCTGCTGGACGAGGCAGCGACTTCGTCGTGCTGACTTCCGACAATCCGCGCAGCGAAGATCCGCTGGCAATCATTAACGATGCCATGGTCGGACTGCAGCGCTCCGGCGCAAAATACAAAGTGGAACCAGACCGAAAAACGGCAATCGCGCAAGCAATCGGCGAGGCTGGACCGGGTGACATCGTTCTGATCGCGGGCAAAGGCCACGAGAGAGTACAGATCACGCGCGAAGGATCCATTCCTTTCGACGATGTCGAGGTAGCCCGCCAAGTCCTGCGCGATTGCGGCTACAACTGCGAAGCTGCAAACGCTGCCGCGGGAAAGAACTCATGAAGCTGCCGCTCTCTCGCGTTGCCGAATTCCTCTCAGCCGCTGGCGAGTTTGGCTCCAACGCGGTGGCCCAGGGTTATTCCATCGACTCCCGCTCCATTCAACCCGGCGAGCTTTTCTTCGCGGTGAAGGGTGAACGCATGGACGGCCACGATTTCGTGAATAAGGCGCTGGAAAAAGGTGCCGTGGCTGCAGTGGTCCGCAAGGATCAGCTAACACGCTATTTGGCGAAAACTGGGCTGATTGCAGTCGACGACACTTTGGCTGCGTTGCAGACGCTAGCCAGTGCCGTTCGGCGCTTGTGGGCAAAGCCGCTAATCGGGGTGACGGGATCGACCGGAAAGACCACGACGAAAGAAGCCATCGCGCACGTGCTCTCGACGCGCTTCCGAGTGCTGAAATCTGAGGGCAACTTCAATAATCATTTCGGACTTCCCCTCATGTTGCTAAAAATCGAGCCCGAACACGACCTCGCAGTCATCGAGATGGGGATGTCGCACGCAGGTGAAATCGCCGCGCTGGCGAAGATCGCGCAGCCTGAAATTGGCGTAGTCACAAATGTAGCTTCCGTACACTTGGAATTTTTCGATTCTGTAGCCGGGATCGCACGCGCAAAATACGAACTGATCGAAGCCCTGCCCGCGACCGGAACTGCCGTGCTCAATGCGGATGACGAATACGTTTCGCAGTTTGGACGCAATTTTCGTGGCAAGGTAGTTCTATATGGCATGCCCGCGTCGGCGGACGTGCGGGCGGAAAATATCCAACCCCAGGGAGCAGGCGGATCCACGTTCGAGGTCGTGGTAGGAAGTTGCCGCGAAAAAGCCACACTGCACCTGGTTGGCACGCACAACATTTACAACGCGCTGGCCGCGGTTGCAGTAGGACTGGAGCGCGGCTTAAGCCCTTCCGAGGCCGTCGCCGCCCTGGCGTCGCTCGCCCCGGCTGACAAGCGCGGGCAGGTCGTCAAGCTTGGCAACATCACCATCATCAACGATTGCTACAATTGCAATCCGAAAGCACTCGAAGCCATGGTCGATGCCTTAGTTGCCATGCCCGCGAAGCGCAGGATCGTTGTAGCGGGCGAGATGCTCGAACTTGGTTCATCTGGCGAGCATCTCCACCGTGAAGCGGGCCGTTATATCGCGAGCAAGAAAATTGACTTGCTCCTGGGGGTACGTGGCCAAGCCCAGCAGATGGTCGAGGCTGCGAGCCAGGCTGGAATGCGGGCGGAGTTCGTCGCCACGCCGGAAGAAGCCGGCGACTGGCTGGCCCGCGAAACCCGCGATGGAGATTTAGTATTGCTGAAGGCATCTCGTGGCGTGAAACTGGAGAGAGCTCTGGAAAAGTGGCAGCAGTCATCAGTCGCCCGTCGGTAGTCGCGGGTGGGGCTCACGACGAACGACCAACGACGAAACGGAGGCTGATTGCTTTATTGGCTGTTGTACGAAAAGCTGTTTCACTATTTCCCGCCGTTTCGCATCTTCCGCTATCTGACCTTTCGGACAGCGTTCGCCAGCCTCACGGCGCTGTTCACCGGACTTATCGTTGGTCCACTCGTGATCAATCGTCTTCGCGAATTTCAGATTGGACAATACATTCGCGAGGAAGGACCCAAAGCTCATCAGAAAAAAGCTGGTACGCCGACGATGGGCGGCTTGTTGATTGCGATCTCAATCGTGATTCCAACTTTGTTATGGGCAGACTTGAGCAACCGGTTCGTGTGGATTGCCGTTCTTTCCACGTCCGCTTTCGCCGCTATCGGATTCAGCGACGACTACATCAAAGTCGTCCATCGCAGAAATTTGGGGTTGACTGGCAAAGCTAAGATTGGCCTTCAGATCGGTGCCAGCGTTCTGATCGCCGTTGCGCTGATCGTGATGCAGACGCGAGGCCTTTATTCGACCAAGCTGCTGGTACCGTTCTTTAAGCAATTTCGACCCGACCTGGTGATCGGGAGTCTGGAGCACTATCCTCATCTATGGCCGCTCGCCTTTCTGCCGTTCATTGCTTTCGTGGCACTGGTGATCGTCGGGTCGAGCAACGCGGTCAACCTGACGGATGGCTTGGACGGCCTGGCCATCGGCTGCACCGTGATCGCCGCCGGGGCTCTGGCCGTTCTCACCTACGTCAGCGGCCATGCTACATTCGCTTCTTATCTCGAGCTCGAGCGCATGCCACAGGTCGGCGAGTTGACCATTTTTTGCGGCGCCATGGTCGGCGCAGCCATTGGCTTTCTGTGGTATAACGCGCATCCAGCCGAAGTTTTCATGGGAGACGTAGGCTCGCTCGCCCTCGGCGGCGCAATCGGCACGGTAGCAGTAATGATCAAACAGGAATTGTTGCTGCCCTTCATCGGCGGCGTGTTCGTGATCGAGGCGCTCTCAGTGATCCTGCAAGTCGGGTCCTACAAACTTCGCAAGAAGCGTATCTTCAAGATGGCGCCCATACATCATCACTTTGAGCTGCTGGGCTGGTCGGAGTCGAAGATTATCGTGCGCTTCTGGATTGCATCGCTGGTCTTCGCATTGTTCGCGCTGACGACGCTGAAATTGAGATAGCTATTTGCGCCGAGAACTGAGAACTGACTACTAAGAGCTGGGCTTTGAGCGTTGGCATCGACAATCGGCGCTTGGACCGGTCTGATTGTTTCCAGCTCGGTAGAATTTCGTGGACTAGATGAATGTAAACGACAAACGCGTGTTGGTTGTCGGACTTGGGAAGTCCGGTGTCGCCTCGGCGCTTTTTTTGAAGGCGAAGGGCGCACGGGTCACTGTTTCTGATGCCAAGCCCCAAGACCAGTTGAAAGACGAGATTCCAGTTCTGCTCGATCACGGCATTGTCGTGGAGACTGGTGGACATGGCGAGCGCACGTTCGGCGGGCAAGATCTCATCGTGGTGAGCCCGGGCGTGCCCACCGACGCACCTCCGCTAGTGCAGGCGCGTGCGCTTGGCGAAAATGTGATTGGCGAGATCGAACTTGCCGCCCAGTTTTTTTCCGGACATATCGTCGCCATCACCGGCTCCAACGGCAAGACCACCACCACGACTTTGGCCGGCGAGATTGTCGCCGCGGGTGGATACCGGACTGCGGTTGGGGGAAATATCGGCACACCCGCGATTTCACTGGTCGAAGGCGCGACGGCTGAGACAATCGCTGTTCTGGAGGTCTCCAGTTTCCAGCTCGAAACCATTCAGACATTCCGTCCCCAGGTCGCCGTGGTTCTCAATGTTACTCCCGACCATCTCGATCGGCATCGCACCTTCGCCGCTTATACAGACGCAAAGGCGCGCATCTTTGAAAACCAGCGAGCCGAAGATTACACCGTACTCAACGCCGATGACCTGACCTGTGTCGAACTGGCAGCGCGCACCCGCGCACAAGTCTTCTGGTTCAGCCGGACAAGGGAAGTGAAGCAGGGCGCGTTTGTCCACGACGGCCGCATCTTCTTCCGCGATCACAGTGGCCAAAAAGAGATCATGCTGGTCTCGGAGATTCCGTTGAAGGGCGGACATAACATCGAAAATGTTCTGGCTGCGGTCTGCGTTGGCGCGCTCCTGCGCTGCGAACCGGACCGTATTCGGAAAGCAGTGCACGACTTTAAAGCAGTTGAGCACCGGTTGGAGTATGTAACCACGATTCGCGGCGTGGAATATTACAACGATTCCAAAGCCACCAACGTTGACGCGACCATCAAGGCGCTGGAATCTTTTCCGGCAAATATCCACCTCATTCTCGGCGGCAAGGACAAAGGCAGCGACTACACCGTCCTGAATGACCTGCTTAGGGAGCGCGTGAAGCGGGTTTACACTATCGGCGCGGCGGCCGAGAAGATCGAGTCGCAAATTAAGGGATCAGTCGAGATCGATCACGCCGGAACCCTTGAAACCGCTATCAAGCACGCAGCCGCCACAGCCACTCCCGGAGACATCGTTTTGCTCGCTCCGGCTTGCGCCAGCTTCGACCAGTTCCGCAACTACGAACATCGCGGGAAGGTCTTCAAGCAAGTTGTCCATGCATTAGCGGAGCAGGCGAACCAAAAGAGTTAAGCCCCTCGCAAAATCCTTCACGAAAAACCTCCGTGTCTCGGTGCCTCCATGGTGAAATGAAATCCTCTCCATGGCGAAGCGCGTCAGTGTCGACAGTTGGCTATTTACCGTGACTCTGCTCTTGATCTTCGTAGGGCTGGTGATGGTCTTCAGCGCGTCCGCGGTTATGGCCAAGGAGCGCTACGGCTCGGGATATTTCTTTCTACTGCGCCAGTTGGGCTGGGCGGCCGCCGGGATTCTGGCCATGGTGCTGGCGATGAATATCGATTACCGCCGGTATAAGCATCCGGCTGTCGTTTTCTCATTGCTCGGCGTGACCACCCTTTTGCTGATCTCGGTCTTTTTCCTCGATCGCGCGCACCATACGCATCGTTGGTTTCACTTGGGCCCGCTCTCTTTTCAGCCCTCAGAAATGGCTAAACCGGCGCTCATTTTGTTTCTGGCGTTCTTCCTCGAGAGCCGCACGAAATCGATGAAGGATTGGCGCAACACGGTTCTGCCCGCAGCCGTTCCAACCTTGGTCTTCATCGCTTTGATCGTCTTTCAACCTGATCTCGGGACTGCAATCGCTTGCGCCGCAATTACAGGCTGCGTCTTGTTCGTAGCTGGACTCGATTTGCGCTATCTCGGTTACGCATTCTTAGCCTCTCTATTGCCACTATATTTCCTGATCTTCCATGTGGCCTATCGCCGCGCCCGCATTCTCGCGTTTCTCGACCCTTATTCCGACCCCCAGGGCCGAGGCTTTCATATTATTCAGTCGCTAATCGCGGTGAGCACTGGCGGCATCACAGGTGTTGGTCTGATGGAAGGCAAGCAGAAGCTTTTCTATCTGCCCGAACCCCACACCGACTTCATTTTCGCTGTGACCGCTGAGGAACTGGGGTTGGTGGGTGCGCTCGTGATAGTACTGCTGTTCGCCATCTTCCTCTGGCGCGGCGTTCGCACCGCTCTGCGAACACAGGACATGTTCGGACGCTTCCTCGCGGTCGGAATCACCAGCATGATCGTCGTACAGGCCTTCATCAACATCAGCGTGGTGCTCGGCCTGATGCCCACCAAAGGCATCCCGCTGCCACTAGTTTCCTACGGCGGCTCGTCTCTGCTCGTAACCCTGGCCTGCATTGGCGTTCTCCTGAACATTTCCAAGCAAGCCGACTAACTACGTAGGGACAGCCGCCCCGGCTGCCCAGTTCAGCGAATCTCAGCCGCATGTGCCGGGCCTCAACGGAGCTAAAGGGTTAACCTCAGCTACCTTTCAAATGCCCGATCCAGTTTATAGTCACTGCATGCGGGCCATTCTGGCAGGAGGCGGGACCGGCGGACACGTGATCCCTGCTCTCGCCATCGCTCAACAACTCCAAAAAGATTATTCTGCCGACGTCCTGTTCATCGGCACGGCCAGAGGAATCGAGAACCGTTTAGTCCCTGCCGCAGGATTTGACTTAAGGCTAGTCCAGGTCGGCGCCTTGAACCGAGTCAGCCTCACGACCCGGCTGAAAACAATCTTCGATCTTCCCCGAGCGGTTTGGGATTCAAGCCGCATCCTTTCCGAGTTCCGGCCCGACGTCGTGATCGGCGTAGGCGGATACGCCTCTGGCCCGGCGATGCTGGCTGCGATATTGCGCCGAATTCCCACGCTCGTATTCGAGCCGAACTTCGTTCCCGGATTCGCCAATCGCCTGGTAGCACCGCTGGTTTCCGCTGCCGCCGTGCACTTCGCCGAAACCGGACGTTATTTTCGTCGTTGCGAAGTAACCGGCGTTCCAGTTCGCGAGGCCTTTTTCCAGATCGCCGAACAGCATCCTAACAATACGAAGACACTGCTAGTCTTCGGTGGAAGCCAGGGCGCCCACGCCATCAACCAGGGTGTCATGGATTCAGTGCCCTCGCTGCGCCGGCGTGTGCCCGGAATTCACATCGTCCATCAAACCGGCGAACGTGACTATAATGACGCTCAAGCGGCCTACGCGAATTTGGGCGGCTCAGTGGAAGCGTACCGTTTCATCGATGACATGCCCGCTGCATTTGCCCGGGCGGATTTGCTGATTTGCCGATCGGGAGCGAGCACCGTGGCGGAAGTGACGGCAGCAGGGAAGCCAGCAGTTTTCGTGCCTTTTCCGCGCGCCGCAGATGATCATCAAAAGCGCAACGCGGAAGCTCTGGAGCGGGCAGGTGCAGCCGTGATGCTTGAAGAGTCAAAGCTGACAAGCGAAAGTCTAATAGACGCAGTCAGCGAGCTATTCACCGATCCATCGCGGCTAGAAAAGATGGGCGACGCGGCCCGCAAGCTATCGCACCCAAACGCCGCGCGCGACATAGCGGTCATGGCAGCGCGACTAGCGAGGATAAGAAACTAGCCACAGATTAAACGGATTAATTTTTCTTTCAGATCCCCGTTCATCCGTGTAAATCCGTGGCCAAGCAGTTGACCTAAAATGTTCGCCAAAATCCAACGCATTCATTTCGTCGGTATCGGAGGCATCGGCATGAGCGGCATCGCCGAGGTGCTGCTGAACCTCGGCTACAAGGTTTCCGGATCCGACCTCAAGAGCTCAGCCGTCACCCAACGCCTAGCCAGCCTCGGCGCCGATGTTTTTGAAGGGCACCGCCCGGAAAACATTGCCGGAGCCGACGTAGTCGTCGCGAGTTCGGCTATTGTGCCCGACAATCCAGAAATCTCCGAGGCTCATGCCCTGCACATCCCCGTCATCCAACGCGCCGAAATGCTGGCCGAACTGATGCGCCTAAAATACGGCATCGCCATTGCCGGAATGCACGGCAAAACCACCACGACTTCTATGGTCGCGGCTGTGCTCGCCGGAGGCGGGCTCGATCCCACCGTAGTCGTTGGCGGACGCGTCGACGCCCTCGGATCGAACGCCCGCCTCGGCAAATCCCAATATCTGGTGGCCGAGGCCGACGAGAGCGACCGCTCGTTCCTCAAACTTTCACCCATTCTCGCGGTCGTCACCAACATCGATCGCGAACACATGGACTGCTATCGCAACATGCGCAACGTCAAACGCGCCTTCCTCGATTTCATGGATCGCGTCCCTTTCTACGGCATGGTCGTTGTCTGCAACGACGATCCCCTGCTGCGCCGCATGCTCCCCCAGATTCAGCGCCGCACCGTCACCTACGGCACGCGTCGCGGTTCCGACTTTCACATTAAGCCTAGCAACTCCGTGCGCAACCCCGGAGACTACCGGCCGATCAGCCTCTTCGACGTAACCTTTAAACAGAAGGCTCTCGGCGAGTTTCGCCTGCACGTGCCCGGCCTGCACAACATCCTGAACGCTACCGCGGCCATTGCCGTCGGCGTCGGCCTCGATATCAAGGTCGATCAGATCCGCACCGCGCTCGAAAGCTTCCGCGGAGTCGATCGCCGCTTCCAATTGCGAGGCGAGGCCTCCGGCGTCACCGTCATCGACGATTACGGCCACCACCCCACCGAAGTCCGTGCCACCCTCGCAGCCGCCCTCCAGTGCGGATTCCGCAAGATCCACGTCGTCTTCCAGCCGCATCGTTACACCCGCACGCAATTACTCATGGACGAATTCGCCCACGCGTTCCATGATGCCGACACTCTGTTCATCCTCGACATCTACGCCGCCAGCGAACCGCCGATCGAGGGAATCACCGGAGAAGCCTTAGCCCAGCACATTCAAAAAGCAGGCGAACAGGAAGCCCGCTACGCCCCGTCTTTCGCCGCAGCCGCGGAAGTAGTCGTCGCCGCAGCGCACGAGGGAGACATGATCCTGACCCTGGGCGCCGGCAGCGTCTCGCAGCTCGGTCCGATGATTCTGGAGAAGCTTCAAGCTAAAGAACAGACGATTTCCGTCACGCGAGAGTCTGTAGCTACACCCGAGTAAAGCTCCGACGATCCGGATTCTCTTTCGGGAAGCAAGTACGTCCCTTAGACTGTTCCAATTTCCGAACAATTCTACAAAAGCTGCCACGAGCGCTTCGCGAAGTGTGAAAATAATTATTGCCCTATGGATCATCCCCAACAACCCGAACGCACCATCAACAGCCGCCGCTTTCCAAGATACGAACTCGAAACCGAACTGAGAGTCGGCATTCTCGGCCCAGAACACCGTGAGATGCGCGGCCGCTCTTTAAACATCAATGAAGGAGGAATGGGAGGAATATTTGTCGCGGGCTGGGACATCGGCACCTCCGTCGCCCTCCAGTTTTCCGTTCCCATCGCCACCACTCCCATCAAAGTGAAGGGCGTCGTGCGGAACCAGACCGGCTATCGCTACGGATTTGAGTTCACAGAGCTGACTCCAGAAGAACGCGAAACCATTACCCGAACCTGCAAAACCCTGGACCTGCTGCAATAAAGTAGACGCGATAAGTGTAGACGCGAGCGTCCTCGCTGATGCGGCCTCGACCCCGCTGTCATCCTGCTCACCGTTACAAGAAACGGAAAGGTCTGCCGACCTGCGGCTAAGGCTCCAAAGGATGTTTCATCGCTGCTCCGGGCGTTCTCTGCGCCTAGCCCATGGAACCGGTGGGATGTGAAAGTCGAGACGGTCGCAGAGCCAAGCGAAAAGGAGCGCAAAGAGCACAGTGCCAAAGGACAGCAAAGCTCTGGGCTCATCTAGTACGCCCCAAGCCAGAGCAAAGACGACAGCCAGGAGCGCGATCTGGTCCACCCAGTTTAGTCCGCGAGACTTAAAAGTAAACGACAGAACGGTGCTGGCGACCAGGAGAAAGCTAATGATTGACGCGGCTAGGCGCGAGATTGGGACATCGGGTGCATTGGTGAGATGGCCCGTTCCCACAGCAAGGATGCCGTTGAAAGCTGCGAGCATGAGAATGCCGGGAAGTGCCTTCACCCAGCGACCCGTCGTGAAAATGACTATTAGGGTAGCTGTTGCTAAAGCCAACCAACCAATGATCGGTGGGTATGGGCCGTGAACACCAAGAATGTGCACGTCATTCGGAAAGAACACCACCAGCAGGCCGCCGAAAAGCACGCAAATGGTTGCGAACCCCAAGAGCCACGCCGCAATCCGACGAAACCCGCTTGCCGGGCGGGACGCCGTTCCCTTGCCGTTCACGATCTTCCTTTTGGAGGGTCGTTCTCTGTTCAATGCCGTACGTCCAAAAATTGGTTAGTTCCCCCGCTGGATGGCCCGGAGCATGGCGTGTCACCTCACCCTCAAGTTTTGGCTCAACGAATAGATCGCCGGAGCGAAAGACAAATCCCGTCCGCAAAAGCTGAAGGCTAATTCTCGGTGAGGACGATGGAACTCTGCTGGCCACTGCAATTCTTCGCCGGATCGTAGATCGCCGATCCCTCGCGCTTGCCTTGCGCTGCGCGGAACATCAGCGTCCCGCCTTTTACTTTTTCCGGCAGTCCCTTGAACTGGGTTTTGCCATCGACATTGGTCGCAGCTTCGAGATCAAGCCGCCGTACGCCCATAAGCCCATAAGCAATGTGGACGCGGATGCGCGCATCATAAACCGGCGCGCCCTTAATATCAGTAACCGTGAAAGAAACCGAACAAGGCCCAGCTTCGCCGTCCATCACCGGAACCTGATGCGGGTCGGGAGTCTGGGCGTGCATCCCAACGCCGCCGATTACAATGAAAAATAAAACCGCGCCACCAAAAACCAGCTTCCGAATCTGAACCAGTAAGCTCATGACCGTCTCCCAACCTCAATTACCTAAAAAACAAAAGCCGCCAGCCCGGAGCCGACGGCTAAATGCTAATTGCTAACCGCTAAATGCTGCTCTACGAATTTTCGTACAACAACACGCCTTCGGTTTCTTTCGAGTCCACGGGACGATAGAACAGCTTATTGTCCCCGAGGAAGACTTCGATGAACGCCGGTCGCGTAGCGATGGTCCCCTGAATCAAAGCCTCAGACAGCGGGTCTTCGATATATTTCTGCAAGGCCCTGCGCAGAGGACGCGCGCCATAACTGCGATCCACCAGCGTCTGGCTGAGAATCCACTTCTTGGCCTCGTCCGTGACTGTGACCGTGATCGCCTTCTGCGCCAGGTTCTGATTGAGTTGGCTAACCATGAGTTCGAGAATCTGGATCAGATCGCCTTCGCTCAAAGCGCTGAACAGAATGATTTCGTCCAAGCGGTTCAGGAACTCAGGATTGAACGTGCGCTTGACTTCGTTCTTGACCAGATCCTCGACCTTTTCCGAGATCATGTCTTCCTTGCTCGACTGGAAGCCCAGACCCTCGCGACGCTGCAAGTGCCGCGCCCCGATGTTCGAGGTCATGATCAGAATCGTGTTTTTGAAGTCGACGGTATTGCCCAACCCATCGGTGAGCTGGCCATCCTCAAACACCTGCAACAGAATGTTGAAAACGTCGGGATGCGCCTTCTCAATCTCATCCAACAGAACCACAGAGTAAGGCGCCCGCTTCACGCGCTCAGTAAGCTGACCACCCTCCTCGTAACCGACATATCCCGGAGGCGAACCAATCAATTTCGAGACCGAGTGCTTCTCCATAAACTCAGACATGTCGAAGCGGACCAGAGCTTTCTCGGTGCCGAACATGAATTGGGCCAGAGTACGGGCGACTTCGGTCTTGCCAACGCCGGTAGGGCCCAGGAATAAGAAGGAGCCGATGGGGCGGTTGGGATTTTTCAATCCGGCGCGGCTGCGGCGAATTGCTCTGGCCAGGGCGCTGATCGCTTTGTCCTGACTGATGATTCGCTTGTGCAGTTCTTCTTCGATGCGAAGGAGTTTCTGGGTCTCTTCTTCCTTGATCGAAGTAACGGGGACGCCGGTCCAACGCGAGACCACGTCTTCGATATCTTCGCGGCCGACTACGCCGGTCGAAGATTCGTCCAGATGATATTTTTCGCGAAGAGCGCGCAGGTTCTCGCGCTCTTTGCGTTCCTCGTCAGAATAGAAGCGCGCCTTCTCGAACTCATGGTTCGCGATGGCGTTTTCCATCCGGTGAACGATGAACTTGATGCGCTTCTGCACCTCGGTCAATTCCTCGGGCAGAGAAGTCTGGCGCAGCTTTACGCGGGCGCCGGCTTCGTCGACCAGGTCAATTGCCTTGTCGGGCAGGAAGCGGTCGGGAATGTAACGGTTCGAGTGCGAGACCGCGAAGTTGATGGCGTCGTCGGTGTAGGTGACGGCGTGAAACTTCTCGTACCGGTCTTTGATCCCGAACAAAATCTTGGTGGCGTCAGCCTCGTTCGGCGGGGGAACTTTCACGGCCTGGAAGCGGCGTTCGAGCGAACGATCTTTTTCGATCGACTTGCGATACTCACCGGGAGTGGTCGCACCGATGCACTGAATTTCCCCGCGCGATAGAGCCGGCTTCAGAATGTTGGCCGCATCGAGTGAACCTTCAGCCGAGCCTGCGCCGACGAGCGTGTGCAATTCATCGATGAAGATGATGGAATTTTGAGACTCCATCAATTCCTTCATGATGGTTTTGAGACGCTCTTCAAACTGGCCGCGATACTTGGTGCCGGCGACGATCAACGATAGGTCCAGCGCGAGAATGCGTTTGTCGGCGAGAAACGACGGGACTTCGCCATCCGCAATGCGCTGCGCCAAGCCTTCAACGATGGCAGTCTTGCCGACGCCGGGTTCGCCGATCAGCACCGGATTGTTTTTGGTGCGGCGACAGAGAATCTGAATCACCCGTTCCAGTTCGCCATCCCGTCCGACGAGGGGATCGAGTTGCGTATCCATCGCGGCCTGGGTCAGGTCGCGCGAAAACTCGCTCAGCAGGGAAGATTCGCGCTGGCGCTGGGGTTGAGCTTTTTCCTGACTGGTGCGAGCCAGTTCTTCTCGAATGGTCGAAAGTCTCAGGCCACGCTCATGCAGGATCTCAGCCGCAAAGCACTTTTCTTCTCGCAGCAGTCCCAACAGCAGATGTTCGGTGCCGATGTGCTTGTGCGAAAGGCGTTCCGCTTCTTCCGCGGCATAGGCGAGCACGCGCTTGCATTCGTTGCTTAGCGGCAAGTCCACGGAGGTGGAAACCTTCTCGCGGATCGTAGTGTGTCCCTCGATCTGTTTGCGGATCGATTCGACCGAAGCGTGCGAACGCAGAAAGCGATTGGTCAGGGCTTTATCTTCGCGCAGAAGTCCCAGCAGAAGATGTTCCGTCTCAATATAAGGAGACCCGAACTGGCTGGCTTCATAGCGCGCGAAAAAGATGACGCGCCTCGCCTTCTCCGTATAACGTTCAAACATATGGCCCTTTCCCCCGCGCTCTCGGGGAGCTTAACAGGTCCATCTGGCGGCCCTGCTCCTCGAAACTCCCTGACCCTAAGTTAATGGTGCAATCAGCGTGCCAACCGCTACAGTCTTTATATCGCAGGTTTGGCGCGTCGTTATCAGTTACCAAAGACACCTTATTGTCGTTTCTCCGCAAGCGGTTGCAACATTTTGTACCTTCGCGGGCGTCGTGCACCTCAGCGATCCTCATGACCCGAGTGGTGCCTTTAGATTTTTTTTCACCTGACCCAGGACTTCGTCCTGGGCTATTGTCTGGCGACCCAACTCCTACTCTCATTCCGACACGTCGCGCACGAAAAGTCAATTGCCGTGACGTGCTACACGGGTAGCGTTTCCGGTGCCACCTCCTCAATCCTGCCTTGCTGTAAGCGCAAAACGCGCTGGCAGCGACGAGCGAAGGCGAAGTTGTGGGTGGCAATGAGGGAGGTGAGTTGATAGTCGCGATGGAGCTTGGCGATCAGCTCGAAAACTGAATCCGCGGTACGGCTATCGAGGTCTCCGGTTGGCTCATCGGCCAGCAAGAGCTTAGGCTGGGTGATCAAGGCTCGAGCCAGCGCCACCCGCTGTTGTTCACCGCCGGAGAGTTCTCCTGAACGGTGATGCGAGCGCTGGTCCAATCCGACCTCACGGAGCCACTGCGATGCTTCTGCTTGTGTCTCCTGCCGCGGGTGACCCCGAAGCAGGAGCGGCATGGCCACATTTTCCAGTGCCGTGAACTCCGGCAACAGATAGTGGAACTGCCAAACAAAGCCGACTTCGCGGTTACGAAACTCGGCCGCGGCGTTCTCCGAAAGCGAAGTCAAATGCAAGTTGGCGAAGTATACGTCACCTGCAGAAGCTCGATCAAGAGCGCCGACGATGTGGAGCAAGGTACTCTTGCCCGCACCCGACTCGCCGACGATAGCCAGCATTTCTCCCTTAGCCACCTGGAACGATAAATTGTCAAAGAGCACTAAATCTGACTTGCCCGATCGGAAGACTTTCTTAAGCCCTTCGATCCTTAATATAGGCTTGTCTGTTAGATGCACCCGAAGCGCTCCTCGTCTCAGCAATCTAGGGTGACAAGTTCGAACCTCTACTCAATTCACCCGAGGCAGCTTGCCATTCCCATTAAAACACGGCTACGCCGGAAACGTTTCACCTCGCTTTTCGGTACATCTGCCACAAACTGTACTTCAGAAATCATAGAGCTGAATGTGACCTCGGTCACTGACGCGCCTACCGGCAGAGTGGGACCGAAGGTCACATCTCTGGAGGCTGACCGCAGAATGACAGAAAGGGTCCAAGGGAGGTGTCAGAAGAGGGTCAAAGGTGGGTCAAGGGATTCGCCCTGGTGTTCCTGGGGCTGGTCTTTAGGAGCATTAACCACAGAGGACACGAAGCTACACACAGGAAGGCCAAACATATTCGATCATTCATAACGTAAGGCTTCGGCGGGGAGGATTCTCGCCGCTGACCAGGAGGGATAAATGGTCGCGATCAGGGAGATGCCGATTGCTACCAACGCGACCAACACTCCATCCATTGCGCGAGGGGCAAACGGGACGTAGTCGATGGAGTAGACCTCAGGGGCGAGCGAAAGCAGATGGTAGTGTCCCCCGGCGAAGGATAGCGCGTAGCCGAGGACCAGGCCGATCGCGGTTCCCACAACTCCGATCAGCACACCCTGAGCAATGAATATTCGGCGTACCTGCGACTTGCGCGTGCCCATCGAGATGAGCACCGCGATGTCGCGAGTTTTCTCCATCACCATCATGGTTAGCGAGATCAGAATGTTGAGCGCGGCCACGAAGACGATCAGCCCGATGGTGATGAAGGTGACCAGACGCTCCAGGCGTAGAGCGCGAAAGAGCGGTTTGTTTTGTTCCATCCAGTTGGTGGTCATGAAACCTTTGCCGGCAGCCTGCTCGATCTCTTTCGAGATTAGATCGGCTTTGTAGATGTCGTCGACTTTAAATTCGAGCACGGAAACCAGATCGCCCAAGCCGAACAGTTGTTGCGCGTCGCTGAGGCGGATGAAGGCCCACGAGCTGTCATAGTCGAAGAAACCGGAGTCGAAGATGCCGACGACACGGAAGCGGTCGTACTTGGGGACCATTCCGAAGGGAGTGAGTTCGCCTTGCGGGCTGGTGACGAGGACGATCGAGCCGACTGTCGCGCCCAGTTCGTCGGCCATGTCTTTGCCGAGAATGATGGGAGGCATGGCGGCGATGCGGTTCTCCACGCCTTGAAGGTCGGTGGGGGATTGGTTGGTTTGAGTAGCGCCCTCGGCCGCGTTTTTGGAGTCGAGCGCATCGGCCGAGCCGATCGTCACACTTTTCAGCAGGTCGCTGACTTTTCTCTCTGCGCTCGGAATCATTCCCTTCAGCACGGCGCCGCGAGCGCGCGGTCCGCGGGAGATCAGAACCTGCTCGTAGATCGCGGGAGCGGCGGCGACGATGTGCGGTTCCTTCGACAGCCGGTCCATCAGCAGATGCCAGTCGCTGATCCCGTCACTTTGAATGCGAAGCAGATTGATGTGAGAAGTCGAGCCGAGCAGGCGGTCCTGGAGATCCTGGCGAAATCCATTGTTGATGGCGAGAGCGACGACGAGCGAGGCTACGCCGGCGGCGACTCCGGCAATGGAGATGCCGGTGATGACGCCAATGACGGCCTGGCGCCGTTTGGCGCGGAGGTAGCGAGCGGCGACGAAGAGTTCGAAGCGCATAGGAGAAGCCGTCAGCAATTAGCAGTCAGCACTTGGCACTTAGCCAAATTGGATTATAACGAGTGGCGGGGCGGCCTTCGGGTCGCCGTGATTTTAGAACAGCATACGAGTCTTTGCTGGGAAGGCCGGGCGGGGATGCCCGGCCTCCATCAGGCTAGGGCATTTCATGCGGAATGATGGGCCGGACTTCGATCGAACCCCATCGTGCCGAAGGGATTCGTGCGGCCAGTGCCAGGGCCTCGTCGACGTCTCTGGCTTCAACGAGGTAGTAGCCGCCAAGCTGTTCTTTGGTTTCGGCGAATGGGCCATCCAGGACCGAGCGCTTGCCCTGGCGCACCCTCACGGTCTTGGCCTTGGAAATCCGGTCCAGTTCGTTGCCACCTCGCAGGTGGCCGCTGCCGGCGATGCTATTGGAGAACTCCCCGTATTCCTGCAGGATTTTCTTTTGTTCCGTCGGGCTCATCTTGTCGAATTGGCTTTCGTTTCCGTAAATAAGCAGCAGATATTGCATTTTGGTCAGGCCTCCTCGCCTGTACTGGTGGTTAATCGAACCGGTTACTTCATTATCGACAAAAGGGGGAACAAATATTTTCGGCAGGGTGGGTTGCTAGCGAATATCCCGGCCTAGTTTTATGGCACAGTAGGAAGGCAATGGCCACAGCTGAAAATCTTGAGGGATGGGCGGTATTTGCTTATCGGGATTTCACCGTTTACGAGTTTGCGCTGTTTCTCATTGAAGTGGCGCTGGAGATGATGTCGGTCGCCGTTGGATGGCAGGTTTATGAGATCACCCACCGGCCTTTGGATCTGGGATTGGTCGGGCTAGCTCAGTTTCTGCCGGGGATTGTTTTGTTTCTGGCTTCGGGACACGCGGCGGATCGCTTTGACCGGCGCAGGCTGCTGATGTCGTGCTACGGCGGATTCGCGGTATGCGCAGCTTTGCTGTTGACGATTGCGTGGCGCGGATCGCAATCGGCAAATGCAAGCATCTATGCGATTTATGCAGTCTTGGTGCTGCTCGGGACGGTGCGCTCGTTCGCCGGGCCGGCGACTCGGGTGATGCTGCCGCAGTTGGTTCCGGAAGAACATTTTCCCAGCGCAGTGGCCTGGAATGCGAGCGTCTTTCAAGGGGCAACCATTCTGGGTCCGATGGCGGGCGGACTGATTTATACAATCTCACACGGTCCCTCGATGGTGTACCTGACGGCGATGCTGATGGCGTCTGCGGCGCTCCTGTCGACGCTGTGGATGAAATTGCGAACCAAAGCGCCGGCACAGGAAGCGGCCAATTTGACCACCGTGCTGGCGGGATTTCGCTATGTCTGGCGGAAGAAACTGCTTCTGGGATTGATCTCGCTGGATATGTTTGCGGTGTTGCTCGGAGGGGCGGTTGCGCTGCTGCCGGTGTATGCGCGCGAAATCCTCAGGACCGGACCGTGGGGCCTGGGGTTGCTGCGCAGCGCGCCCGGCGTAGGCGCGGTAGCTATGGCGATTGTGCTGGCGCACCGGCCGTTGCAGAGACGGGCAGGACCAACGATGCTGTGGTGCGTGGCCGGATTTGGAGTGTGCACGATTATTTTTGGAATATCGAGAAGCCTTGTGCTTTCTTTGATTGCGCTCGCGTTGATTGGAGCGACCGATATGGTCAGTATCGTCATTCGCGGCACGCTGATTCAGTTGGGCACGCCGGACGAAATGCGCGGGCGGGTTAATGCTGTGGACATGTTGTTCATCGGAGTGTCGAATGAGCTTGGACAATTTGAGTCGGGTCTGACCGCGCAGTGGTTTGGAACGGTTCCTGCCGTGGTGTTGGGCGGCATCGGAACTCTAGTGGTGATTGCTATTTGGGCGTGGCAGTTTCCTGAGTTGCGGAATGCGGACCGGCTCAGCGATGGTAATTGAGCTTTGCGCGTTCGGGCGAGCGTTACTTTCCGCGGATGACAGTTTTCGCGGAATTCATGTTGTCGAAGCGGTCGTAGACGCGGACCACAACTACGTGCTCAAGCTGACCTGCGGTCGCGGTTTTTGCCGTTGCTGGGTTCGGTATCGGCAATGCTGCGCGAAAGTCATAGCTTTCGGTTTTGGAATCTGACAATTGCCCGACGGGCTCAACGAACTGCCACTCTCCTGCGTCCACGGAATAATCGGCGCTCTTGATGTTTGAAAAACTATCTACCACGCGGAAGGTTACGTGGATTTTGTCGCCTTCAACGGAGGCGGTGAGATTCTCGATCTGCGGAGGAGTTGTGTCGACTTCAAATCGAGCACTTTCTTTTTCTGCGGTCAGGGCTTGCTCTGGAGAGTGCGAGGGCGCGTCGGAGCCTACGACTTTGATGGTGTAGCCGCCATCGGGCAGAAGCGAGGCGTCGAAGGAGTAGAACTTGTCGGTCAGATTGTCTTTGAGCAAGAGCCATCGCGTATCGCCGTCGCCGCGGTAATAGACGCTGTAGATCATCTGGTCGTCGTTGTCATCGTGAACGCTCCACTTCACGCCAATGGAGTCGCGATCATGCGTGGTTGGAGGCGGCGTGTCGAAATGCGGCTGCTGGGCGTTTCCGGCACCCGTGTCGCCACCGGGGGGCTTGGGAAGCGATTGGTAGCGGGTTCCGACCTGAACTGTGACGTCGTCGAAATCGGGGGCCACGTTTTTGGGTAGGTAGTTGAGGGTGACGCTCTCGACGCGCGGGGCCGGATCGCCCGAGCGCAGCACGGCTTTCCACTGAATGAAGCGTGCGGGAGGAACACTGACTGCACCATCCTTGCGCAGGTCGATTTTCTCCCACGGGCTCCAATTGCGGTCGGGATTGTCTACGTTGCCACTGCGGGCGAAGAGTTCGACATTGCCGGCGCCACGGAATTCGGCGCGTCCCCAGCGGGAAAAGATGTGGGCGTCGAAGACATCGCTTTCGTAAGTGCCCTCGGATTCAGGGATCGCGCTGAGCAGAAACACTTTGCCGAGGTTGCTGGTCGAAGCGTACAGCCCGCCTTTGGGTGCGTTCGCGAATGCGGTCACCTGGGTTGCGCTGGCTTTGAGCAGGTCGGTGAATTCGTCTTCGCCGCTGATAGCAAAAACGTGTCCGCGGTTTCCGGTGCCCGCCAGCAGACGGCCGCGCTGATCAAAGGCGAGGGCATACACGATATCTTCGCGAGAACTCCACAGGCGGCTGGGAGAGCCGTCGGGGGCGATGCGATAAATTTCCGAGCCACCCGCGGTTCCAGCACCGGGGATAGGGAAGCTGATCGAGGGTGGTGGTGTGCTGGCGGGAGCGCTGGTGATCACTATACCGCTCTGCGATCCGGGACCGGCAGGTGAGGACGCAGGAGGAATCGAAATTACCGGGGAGGAAAAACCTGGCACGCCGGTTCCACCATGTTTTTCTCCCACACCGGCGGCATAGATGTTGCCCGTTTTGTCGATGGCCAGGGCGGTGATTTCTTTTTTCGGCGCGCTGTAGAGCACGAAGCCTTCTCCGCCGGGCGAGATGCGATAGACCAGGCCGCTGCCGTCGGACCCGGCGATCAGGTTGCCCTTGTTGTCGAAAGCCATTACCCGGATGTGGGCTTCGTCACTTTGAAAGAAAACGGAATGCTCGCCCTTCGGCGTAACGCGGAAGATCTGTCCGTGATCTCCGGTGGCCACGTAGAGGTTGCCGCCATCGTCGAGCACGAGGTCCCATATGTATTTGGTACCGGGCTCGAAATAAACCGAGGAACTCCAGAGAGAATCGCTGGCGGGTTTGTCGGTGGCTTTCTTATCTTTGCTAGACGAGGCTGGATGGTCATCGATTTTGTAAACCTTGCCATCGGGATTCGTGGCGGCGTAAATGACTCCGCTCTTATCTACGACCAGCGCTTGTACCTGAAGCTCCTGAGGCTCGAAAATCACGGTCGATTTGCCATCCGGAGTAATTCGATACACGCGCGCGGGAGAACCTGCGGCGGCAAAGAGGTTGCCCTCGCGATCCGCCGCGATCGACCAGATGTAGGTCGATGGCGTCGTAGAGAGCGCCGTGAAAGCAGGCGCGAGCTCCAGCCCGCCGGTGCTACGGACGGCCACACCTTTCGCTGTGCCCTTGATCAATTCGTCGAATTTGGATTGTTCCCAGGTACGCGTGCCTTCGGCAAAGAGGAAAGAAAGCAGAACAAGAACTGGAAAGATAACCAACAGCCAACGCAGGCGCATCAAGTTTTTCGGTACCTCAGTACAAGGTTTGGGTAAAAATTCAGGTTACCACGTTGCACACGAGAGCGGGCGGGGAGGACACTCCTTTCCGCCACCGTTGACTTTGATGTTTCACGGTTGGTTTCGTATCTTCGAGATGAGAAACCGCTGGTCGTGATTGCGGTGCTACACGGACGAAGAAGTCCGCGTGTCATCGCAGCCATTCAACGCGCAGGAAGTAGACTCGCAGATGGGTGAGTGACACTCACAGCTGGAATTTCTTATTTGATGCTGATGGTTAGTACTTGAGCGCCAGCGACTACATAGTCGAGCGGGCCAGTGGCGGCTTCGTTTACCGACGACTCGCTGGAGACGACCATGTCTTGGGTGCCGCGCATGCCGTCCATCACGTTCATGATTGAGAGCGGCAGCGTGGGCATGACTTTATCGGCGATCATGGCTTCGGGATCGGCTTCAAGCAGCGAAACGTAGACGCGATTGTTCACGTGTTCTTTATTGAGGAATGCGATCGTCGCGGCGAGATCCAGTTTGCGTCCGAGTAATGAGGAGCCGCGGCGGAGATGGTCGAGGGTGTCGCCGTCGCTCACCAGGATGCGCAGCGGTCCTTTTGAAGTCGAAGTAGGGATGTGGATGGGAATGTGTTGCACCACGCCCTCTCCGCGATAAGGGCGCAGCATGGCTTCAATCGTAATGTCGTCGCCGGGACGCGCTTCGGTGATATCGGTACGGGCGCTTTCGAGGCGGGCCCAGCGGCGTTCGCGAACCACGTTGAAATCAAGCTGCACGCCGTTAATGGCGGGCACGCTATAGGGATTATCGAAGATGCGGCTGAAGCGATCGCCTAACGAAATGGCGGCCAGCATCGCGCCCGGCTGTCCACCATCGGCTGCGGCGAACATGTCTTGCACAGTGACGTCCGGGTATCCGTCGACGCTGATGCGTCCGTTCATGCGGTAGGTCGTTTCTTCGCCGTATTCATTTACGCCATGCAGCGCATTGAATACTGTGGCCATCATCGCTATCGGGCTCAGGCGCGCGTTGTTGAGAACCTCATAGTGGAACTGCTTGTCGGCAGACTCGCCGTGGATGGTGAGCGTAACCGGAATCATTTCCGGCTTCTTGCCGAACTCGCCCAAGATTCCGTTGTGGCGGTCTTGCACGAATGCGCCCACAGTTTCGGTAGCATTCACAATTTTGAAGGCATTGAGTGGCGAGGGCAGAGTGGCGAGCACGGTCGCCTTGGTCATGGGCAGGTCGACCATGCCGAACTGCATCAGCGGATGGCCGCAAGCCAGGAGATGCTGAGCGTCCATGTAGGTGACGGTGCAAGTGGCGGCAATGTTCATGTCGCCTTGAACCAGGATGGCGCTCACGGCAGAGCCGGGCTCCATGGGCTCGGGCTGCTTGGCGTCGCTAACCGAGCCGGCACCCATCACCGGAACGATTCCTGCAGAAGAGAATTTGGACGCGAAGCGCTGCACGGTGTCTTCGGAGAATCCGTTGAAGACGAGGGGTGTTTCAATGGGCTTGAGGTAGTTCGTGAAGGTTGCGTGTTCTGATGGAGAATCCGCAACGCCTGGGCTCGCAGTCTTGCTCGAGGAGCGGGCTGCGGATGTGGCTTCGACCGGCGCAGAAGCCGGATTGCGATCGAGCGCGCTGATCTCCAACATCTCAGCGATCGGGGTAACGCCGGCAATAGGTTCTTTCGAGAATTCGCCGATACGGAAGGCGAGCGCGCCCGCCAGCTTGCCATCCAGATAAACCGGGCTGCCGCTCATACCGGCGACCACGCCGGTGTATTCCGCCTTAGCGCCGCCGAGACGAACCAGAATGACGTCGCCCTTGGGGCCGTCGGCGTTCTTGAGGATGCCGAGCACCTCAACATCCATGGGCTCCGGCTTCGTGCCCTGAAACACGGTGTAAGCCACGCCTTTCATGCCAGCATGGATTTGCTCGATCGGAATAGTTTCAACGGGCTTGGGAGTCTGCGCCTGGATTATTGAGGACAGTGCAAAGCTGAAAACACACAGGGCTAGAGTCGCTCGTCTTAGTACAGGTCGATCCACAGTTTCACCCACAAATTTCCCCGAGAACCGCCAACTGGTCCTCTTATTACTGAATGACACTTCGCGCTTTGTACGCGATTTGCCGGGAAGGAGAGGGTTCAATCAAAGCCGAGCAAACATCCCAATCGCGAAGCTCTGCGTCTATACTAGCATAAGGTTTTCCGAGGACTTCAAATGATTTCATACCCATCTGGGCAGGGTGGCCGGCGGTTTGGCAGGGTCTTGGGCCGTATTATGCTGTTCCAACGTTGGCGTATCTCCTTGCTGATTCTGGTCTTGGGGATTCTTGTAGGTCTAACTGCGGCACAGGATCAAGGCTCCTCGGCGCCTGCCAAAGGCCAGACAGATGCGCCCGACGCGGCCGGAGGTCCACAGAGCGACATCGGCCCCTATGCCATTCCCAAGAAAAAGGACGAGCCGCCACCTCCTCCGCCGCCGGAGAAGCCAAAAAAGATTGAGGGCATGCCGGACTATTCCATCCATGTCGATGTGCCCGTAGTGGAAGTGCCGGTTATGGTTACGACCAAAGATGGGGAGTTCATCTCCAATTTGAAACAGGAGAATTTCCGCATTTCCGAAGATGGCGCGCCGCAGAAGATCAGCAGCTTCACGATTTCGGAAGCGCCGATCACGGCCGTCCTGTTGGTCGAGTTCGCCGCTGGAGATTATTTTTTCATGGGCGACATTCTGCAAGCGTCCTATTCCTTCGTGAGCACTTTGAAAAAAGACGACTGGCTCGCGGTGATTTCCTACGACATGCGCGACTACATCCTTGCGGACTTCACGCAGGACAAGCAGCAAGCCTACGGCGCACTGAATCAGCTGCGAATTCCGGGTTTCACTGAGACCAATCTGTTCGACGCGCTTTATGACACGCTGGACCGGGTGGACCGGATTCAAGGGCATAAGTACATCATTCTGGTGACGACCGGCGTCGATACTTTCAGCAAGCTGAATCTCGACCAGATCATGAAGAAGATCAAAGCTACGAAGGATGTGACGATTTTCCCGATCAGCGTGGGATGGCAAGTTCGGGAATACTTCGAAGCACGCGGCATGTCCGCGCCTCACGGAGCGGGTATCCCAGTTGGGCAAATGGATTATCTGCAAGCCGACAACGAAATGAACACCTTTGCCCGCTTGACCGGGGGACGCGCCTACTTTCCACGATTTCAGGCCGAGTTCCCGGAGATTTTTCATCAGATCGGCGGCGATATACGCAATCAGTACAGCATTGCTTATCATCCCACCAATCCCAAGCTCGATGGCACCTACCGCAAATTGAAAGTCGACGTTGTCGCGCCGGATGGAGGAACGCTCAAGATTAAAGATCAGAAGGGGAAAGATCTGAAGTATCTGGTGATCGCGCGCGAAGGCTACACCGCGAAACACACGGTGGAGTAGGTTTTAGTTTTTAGTGCAGATGAACCAAGTGGTCCAGCAGGAACATTAGTCCGACTCCCAGAAAAACGACTAAGGCCATTCTAGCCCCCGGCTCACGGTTTACCTCCGGAATGAGGTCGGACGCCGCGACGTAGATCGTCACTCCCGCCGCTAGAGGCAATCCATAGCTCACTTGGTGCTTGAAAAGAGCCATGGTCAGTACTCCCGCAAAGGTCGCTGCACCCAGCAGCATCGACGCAGCCCACGCCACACCGCGGCTTTGGCCGCTAGCCAGCATGACGGAGGTGATGGTGAATCCTTCGGGAATCTTGTGCAGGAAAATCGCCAGGAAAATGATCCAGCCGAGCCAACTGGAGACGAGAAAGCCAGCGGTGATCGCGATGCCGTCGAAAAACGTGTGAATCGTTAGGCCGAGCAGAATCGAATACCCTTTGTGGGCGTGAACAAATTCGTCTGTGTGGGTTTCTTCTCCGAAATGAAAATGGGGCGTGACCGTGTGCTCAAAAAAATGAATGATGAGATAGCCCACCAGAACCAGGAATGCCGCGTTCTTGCCGTTTAGTTCCAATGCAGCTGGGAAAACTTCGACGATGGCGGTGGCCAGCATGAATCCCGCGCCCAGAGCAATAAAATATCTGAGATAAGAGCGGTCCCAGTTCTTCTGGACGATGATGGCGCCGCCGAACACATTGGCCGCCGCGGCGGTTAGGCCGAGCAAAAGACTGAGAACAACGGGATGCATGCGGGAGGATGATATCAGTTCTCCGGTTCCCGGTTCCCGTCTACCCACTGTGCCGGATGTGCATCACGTCGCCATCCTGCACGATGTAGTCTTTTCCTTCCAGACGCAGCGTGCCGCGGGCGCGGGCGTCGGCTTCTGATCCGGCGTCGAGTAGCTGATCCCAGCGGATGGTTTCGGCGCGGATGAAATGCTTCTGCAAATCCGAATGGATCGCGCCCGCCGCATCCTGCGCGCGAGTGTTCACGGGGATGGTCCAGGCGCGGCATTCGTCTTCTCCCGCGGTGAAGAAAGAAATCAAGCCGAGCAGCGTATAGGTAGTGCGGATCAGGCGAACCAGGCCGCTCTCGGTGAGGCCGTAGCTCGAGAGGAATTCGGCGGCATCGGCATCGCTCATTTCCGCAAGTTCAGCCTCGACCTTTCCGCAGATGGCTGCCGCGCCCGCATTCGGTCGCGACGCGACTTCTGTGAGCTTATATATGCTGACCGCAGCCTCGAGATCTTTTCCAAGTTGCGTGCTCTCGTTTACGTTCAAGACATAAAGAATTGGTTTCTCGCTGAGGAACATGAAACCGCGCAGGCGCTTTTTGTCTTCCGGGGTCATCTCCATTTCGCGAAGCGGATGCTCTGATCCTAAATGAGCGTTGGCGCGCTTGAGCAGATCGAATTCTTTTTCGAGATCCGCAGTACGCATCTTCTTCAGATCTTTTTCCAAGCGCTCCAGCCGTTTTTCGATTTGCCCGAGGTCGCTGACCATCAGATCAAACTCGACGTTCTTGATATCGCGCAGAGGATCAATGCCGCCGACGTGCGGGATCGCAGGATCATCAAATGCCCGCAGTACGTGGGCCAGCGCGTCTACACCACGCAAATGCGTGAGATAAGCAGTCTCCTTAAGCGCATCCTGTCCAATGGCGCCAACGTCGACGTATTCCACCGAAGCGTGGGTCAACTTTTTAGGATTGTAGAGTGCGGCCAGACGGTCGAGGCGGTCGTCGGGGACCTTGGCCACGCCAAGATGCGCCTCGCGCGGATTCGCGTATGCCTGCTCGGACAGACGTGCCTTGGTCAACATGCCGAAGAGAGAGGTTTTGCCTACCTGAGGCAGGCCAATAATGCCAGTTTTCATAAGAAAGCTTCTAGTTGCTAGCTTCTAGCCAGCCTTGTGAGGATAAATGATCGAGCAGACATCGCAAAGATTAGTCGGGGACGATTAACGCTGAAAGCTAGGAGTTAGTAGCCAGAAGCGCAGCCGTCAAATACACGACCACCAACCCCAGCAGAAATACTCCGCTCTCGACTCGCGTGGACCACACATGCAAGCCGTCGAACTGGATGCGAGCAGGGTTGTCAGGAGGGACCGAGTCAATTTCGCCAATCGATGCCCGCAGCGTATCCATGCGCGGGATAATGCCGAATTGCGAGATGAGAGTTAGCACAAGCATCAAGCAGATGAGCAGGTTGCGCGCGGCAAACACTTGCGGCGAGCCCTTGGTCAATTGGCTGTAAGTAATCGAACCCGCTAAGAAGACGATGCCAGAAATAATGCCCATCCAATGCAACGCACCCAGAGAGCGTCCAACTAATGTTCCTGCCAGATGCCGAGTGGGTAATACGGAAAAGGCTGTGGGCGCGAGAACGAAAGCGAAGAAGATCAGCCCGCCCAGCCAAACGATGAGAGACAGCAGCATGAGATAGCGCAGAAATGACATTCGGGAATTATAGCGTTCGCCGTCATTCCTACAGCAAATACCCCACAAGCCACGTTTGGGATTGTCCGTTTCCGATCGCCCCGCGCGAATCTTCCATCACCCTCGCGTGGTAGCATTCTTCTGTCTGACAAGCTTCCCGACGGACCATGACGCTTCGCATCCATTCTCTGTCTTTGCGTTTCATCTTTCTTACTGTCGTGCTCCTGCTATGCCGCGCCCCGCTTGCGCCTGCGCGCTCCGACGAATCCCACTGGATCCGCGTGAACTCCAGCCATTTTTCTGTGGTCACGGATGCGGATGATATCAAGGGACACGCCGTGGCCGCGCGATTCGAACAAATGCGCGCCGTGTTCGGCCAACTGCTGGCGCGAACCCGGATCAACATGTCGGAACCGATCGACATTATCGCCCTGAAGAACGATGACGAATACAGCAAAATGGTGCCTAACCGCCAGGGGCAGGGGATCGGTAGTGGATTTTTCATCCCCGGCGAGGACCGCAACTACTTCGTGCTGAACCTGTCGAAAGAAGAGAGTTGGCGAGCGATATCGCGCGACTTTGCTTTGGTGTTCCTCAACTGTAATTATCCGCCCACGCAGGCTTGGTTTGACGAAGGCTTCGCGGACTACTTTTCCAGCCTGCGCTTCGAGAACAAGCAGGTACTGATTGGCGGCGACCCAGACTCGTTCACTGAACTCCTGAACACGACAGCGTGGCTTGCGATCCCTGACTTATTCGCCACTTCCCGTGCGACGCCTGCTGCTCAGGAAAGCTCGCACCATACCCTGTTTTACGCAGAATCGTGGATCGTGATGCACTACCTGCTCAGCCAGAACAAGCTCCCGGAGACGGGCATCTACTTCGACCTGGTCGAGAACCAACACCTTTCGGTCGAGGAAGCGATCCAGAAAGCGTATGGCATGAGTTCGGGCCAATTTGCGGACGCGGTCAAGAATTACTTCCATACCTTGGCACAGAGCGGGACTGCTGGGGCAAGTCCGCTGCTGGGTGTGGCTCCGTCGGACCAGATTGGCAGCAGCAATCAAGAGCTTCCGTTCGCGGAAGGGCAGGCGTTGCTCGCCGAAATGACAGTTCGCCTGCCCGAGCATCGCGACCAGGCTGTACAGCAACTGGAGTCGATCATAGGCTTGCCAAAAGGCGACAACGTGGTTGCGCGTCGTGCGCTCGGCTGGGCCGAAATGCAGAAGAAGGAATTCGACAGCGCAGTTGAAGAATTCAACAAGGGAGCAGAACTCAACCCCAAGGATCCATGGCTTCATTATTACCTGGCACTGGTGCGGTTGCGGGCGGCGCAAGCCGCTGGAAAATCGACAGAGGGCCTTCCAAACGTGATGCAGGATCTTCGGCTGGTCGTGGACTGGGATCCCGAATTCGTCCAGGCTCGCAGCATGTTGGCTATGGCGCAACTGGAAGGAGGCGGCGTCCACGCCGCGATGGATTCGATGCGAGCAACCATCCAACTCGCGCCGCGAAACCAAACCTATTTGCTGAACATGGCGCAGATTTACATGGCGGGAAAGAACTGGGATGCGGCTACCGCTTTGCTTGAGCGACTCAAGACCAGTCCGGACCGGCAGATCGCAAAGTCCGCAACCGAGCAACTGGAAGGTTTGCCCATGTTGAAGAAGTATGGCGTGCTGCCGCAGGCTGAAACTAAGGCGCAGCCTGCAGGCGCGGCACCGCCGTCTTCGTCGCCCGCGTCTTCTGCAACTCCATCTTCTTCAACGGCCAAAACACAAGCGGCGACGCAGGCAAAGGCACAAACCCAAAATCCTCAATCCGACGAAGTCAGTGTCGATCAGCCGGAGCAAGTTCCCGCCCCGCCGCAGCCCGACAAGCGTCCAATCCAATTTCTGAAGGGAAAGATAGTTGCCGTCGATTGCTCCCACGCTCCATCAGCCATCCTCACTGTGTCGGGGGGAGCGAAAGTGCTGAAGCTCCGGACGGACAATTACAAATCGCTGATGGTCATGGGAGCCGATGACTTTTCCTGCGAATGGAAGGGGCGCACCGTCGCAGTCAATTATAGAGCCGGAGGAACAGCCGACGGCGATCTAGTTTCGGTAGAGCTCGAATAGACCGCCAGGCGGCGGGACAGAAGGAGCAGAGAATTTTCTCGAGAGCGCCGGCTACGGAGTTAAACTTTCGCGGAGGTTGGGAACTAAAACAACAAACCCTCCCAGGGGAATACTGAGAGGGTCTGGCGAATTCTGACTCTTAAGTTTGGTAAGCCGGGTTGTCAGGCGCGGACTACGTTACCCGCCTGGAACCCCTTGGGGCCCTTCAGCAGATCAAACTCCACGGTTTCGCCCTCATTCAGCGTGCGGTAACCATTCTCCTGGATGGCGGAGAAATGAACGAAGACGTCTTCCCCAGTGGACCGCTGGATAAAACCGTATCCTTTAGCCCCGTTAAACCACTTTACTGTACCCTTCTCTCTCACAATGAACTCCTTTCGCCTCTGCTAAGATTAAAAATTCCACATTCTTCTTGAAGCGCGCGCGTGTCTCTTACCCCCTCAAAGCATGTGGACGAAACGGTCTTCACTTGCATGCAGCCGAGAACTTGGTTCAACAAGAAAGGCCCCTGAGTTTTACGCCGTCGGTCAAGAAAACGGCGCAAAGCTCCGGAGCCTGTCGTGGTGGCGCGAGTTTCGACAACAATGCACAAAAACCTCTACCCAAGCTAACGAACGTCGTTGCCGACATTTCGTCAACGAGCAGGAATAATATTCAGGAATTTTCCTTCTGGCAAGAGAAGAATTCACAATAATGCGAAATGATGCGAAAGCAATAAGTGTGACCCATGGTTTTTGCGAAACGAATTGAGAGATTGGTATGGTCCACGGGCAACTGCGCGGACTGACAGAGCGCACCGCAACTCTCTGATAATATTGGGTAAATATTGAACGACGACCATCCATTGTCGGCCCCAGTTCTGCTTGATACGGTTATCCCTAACGTTTCCGTTAAGGGCTCGACCTCGCGTTCGGGCTGGCTATCTTCTACGCTGAAATATGTTCTACGCACCGAGGTCCACACCTTTGCGTTCTCGGTGGCAGCAAATGCGATTCTCTCATTCTTCCCCTTCGTCCTGCTTTTGCTGACTTTAATTCGACGAGTATTCCACTCGCCGGCAATGTATGAGGTTGTGGTACAACTGCTTCGCGATTATTTGCCCGCGGGACAGGATTTTGTAATTCGCAACCTGAACGCGCTGGTCAACGCGCGCAACCGGGCGCAGGTGTTCTCCCTATTGATTCTGCTGATCACGTCGACAGGAATCTTCATGCCACTCGAAGTTGCGTTGAACCGGGTCTGGCGTTTTCCGGAAAATCGTTCTTATCTCGGAAATCAACTGATCGCGCTCGGTCTCGCATTCAGCAGCGGCGTGCTGGCGCTGCTTTCGGTAGCCTTAACTGCGGAGAATGTTTTTCTTCTGAGAACTCTAACCTTCGGCCACGAATTTTTCACCACCAGGATGCTGGGTTTTTTGATCATGAAACTTTTCGCCATCGCTGCGAGTATTGCGATTTTCTTTTTGATCTATTGGCTGTTGCCCAACGGCAAGGTGCCAGCCCGTGCCGTCATGCCTGCGGCAGTGATCATGGGCTTGCTGTCGGAGATATTGAAATACTGTTACATCCTGGCGCTGCCGCGGCTGGATTTCCAGGAAGTGTACGGACCGTTCGCTCTGTCAGCCAGCTTGATGTTTTGGGCATTTCTTACAGGCTTGTTGCTGCTCACGGGAGCGCACTTGTCAGCGCGGCGGCAGAGCCGGAGAAAAGCTCACTGAATGCGGGCCAAGCAGTGAGTATTGGGGATACTGACAGCACAATCCACCGCGATTTCCTCAGACAAAGCTCAATCCTTCTGTGACGGCCAGCACAGCCACCCTTCTTGCGTAGTGCTAGCGTTAATTCGATTCCCGTCAAAGGCTGGCCTCGATTCAGAAACGAGGCTTGCTATGTTGTCTTCGATTTGGAAGGTCTTTGTTGTTGCCCTGATCCTGACTCCAGTCTCGCCGCTGGTGGTTGCGGAGCAGCCGACGCGGCCAGTAATCCCAGTATTGATCCCGCCCCGATCAGCACACCCGCCACCTCAGCGCCCCGTGACCCAAAGCTCGGGCTACATCTTCGCCGGCACTGTCAAGTCGGTGGAGCGGGTTGCTCCCAAGGGAAACGGCGTGGGCGTCGTCGAGATCAACTTTCATGTCGATCAGGGCTTGCGTGGCGTTCGCACGGGACAGATGCTGACGATCCGCGAGTGGGCCGGCTTGTGGGAATCCGGGGAAGGTTATCGCCCGGGCGAACGAGTCCTGCTGTTTCTCTATCCTCCCAGCAAGCTAGGACTGACCAGCCCGGTCCGAGGACCGATGGGCCGCTTCAAAATCGGCCCTGACGGCCAGATTGCGCTTGATCCAGGACGGATTAGTTTTCCGGCACCGCGTCCGCACATCCCAGACCTGTTGCGGGGAAGAACTCGTGTAACCCCTATCGAGTTTGTCCGTTTCCTCCGCTCGACTGAAGAGTAAGACATGCCGACAAGTTCCTTCTTTGCGCGTGCACTTGAAATAGTTTATGCGCAGTTGCGCGTCAGTACCGTAAGCCCTCTCAAAATATGGAAAGCTCCACGGCGAGTGATGTTTCGGTTGAGGTTCGTTTATCGAGGAGCGGCAGTAATTCTGCTGCTCCTTACATTCATGCAACTGGCGCGAGCTGGAGGCCCGCGCTACATCGCCGGAATTAGCTACTTCAACCAAGGGACGGCCGGCACACCCCTGAGTTGGGCCCAGGGAGTAGTCAACTATTACACCGACCAGGGTCCTCTCAGTGCGATGGTTCCCGGATCGCAAGGGGATACGTTGGTCGCTGACGCCTTCAGTCAGTGGACCTCGATTTCGACGGTCGCGCTGTCAGTCACGCACGCTGGTCAACTTGCGGAAGATGTCAACGGCTCGAACGTCTACCGCAACAGCGATGGAACCATCACCATGCCCGCTGACATTATGCCTTCGGCCACGGGCACGCCTGTGGGTATCGTTTACGACGCGGACGGCACCGTCACCGACGCGCTTCTTGGCCAAGGCGCAGGCGATGCCTCCGAGTGCTTCGGCAACGCCGTCTACGGAGGAGTCGACCATTTCGGAGTTGCAGCTTATTTTCTGCATGCGCTGGTCGTCATCAACGGAAACTGCGTCGCCCAACTGCCGGACCCTGATGTGGAATACAGGCTCGTGCGGGTGCTGGGGCGGGTGCTGGGCCTTGGCTGGTCCCAGATGAACCTTAACGTCCAGACGGGCGATCCCCGACCGACTGCCGATGACTACGTCGGTTTTAGCATCATGCATGCTGTCGATTCTCCTAGCTGCGTTCCCATTTCCTTGTGCTATTCAAACGGTGGCCAAGTCAACCCTTACCAACCGAAAATGGACGATCAGGCTGCACTCTCGCGCTTATATCCAGGATCGACTTTTTCCGCGAGCACCGCTCGCATTCACGGCAACGTCTATTTCGCGAATGCGAGCGGACAACCAGGCCAAGGCATGCAAGGGGTAAATGTCGTTGCCCGCTGGATCGATCCTAATACCAGTCAGCCCTCGGGAGCGTACGCGTCTGCTTGCGTTTCTGGTTTCCTCTTCGCCGGAAATGTGGGAACGACGGCCACCGGCTTCAACGACGCCACGGGCCTGCCGTTCAATCGCTACGGCTCGAACGACACGACGCTCGAAGGATTTTTTGATTTGGCCGGGCTGCAAATTCCAAACGGCGGGAGCAGCGCACAGTACCAATTGACGGTCGAGGCGGTCGATCCCCTTTGGTTCGCCGACCGTAGGCCCTTACCAGCCTTGGCAAGTGCAGCCTTCGGGCTTGGCGCAAACCGTCACAGTGAGCGTAACCTTGGGCGGCGACAGTCCACAGGATATTGTCATGCAAGGCAGTGCTCTCCAAAAACCAGATTGGTTTGGGCCGACGACCTACGCCTCGCCCGCGCCATTGCCAACTCCCGGCGATTGGGCAGCCTCGCTCGACCCCTACGGCGGCCTCGACTATTTCTGGTTCACGGGGCAGGCAAACCGTACGCTTTCCGTGTTGGTGACCGCCCTGGATGACTCGAGCACTCCCTCGGAAGGCAAAGCTCAACCCGTGATTGGCTTGTGGCAGTTGTCGGATCCGGGAACTTTCCCGGCTCCCGCGAACACGCCATCCGCATTCAACTCTTCGATTTTCGGGACGACGATTCTGAACGCGGAATTGCTGGAGGCGACCAGCTTCCGCCTCGGAATCGCCGACATCCGGGGCGATGGACGCCCGGACTACAGGTATCACGCACGCTTGCTCTACGGCGACCACGTAACTCCAACCCGCGCCAGCGTGGCCGGTGGAACGGCTCTCGCGATTGCTGGGTATGGATTCCAAGCTAACACTGCGGTTGCCATTGGAAGCGGGAATGCCCCACCACTAGCAGCATCCGCGAACCAGATCTTCGTCACCGGGTCCGCCCAAGCCGACGGAGTGCAGAATATAAAGCTATTGGATCCGCCGACGGGTGCCACGTCGATACTCACAGCTGTTGTGACCTACGGCGCGGGTCCTAACGATGCGCTCAGCCTGATCGCTGGGGCGAACCCTCGCACACCGGTCGGGGGACAGGCGCCAAATCCGATTCGCGTCCAAGCCCTCGCGCCCGACGGAATAACCCCAATAGCCGGGGCAACTGTTTCCTTTACATCGACTCCCGCGGTGGATTTTAGCCCGGGGATGGGTACGCCGATAGTCTGTGCTGGTGGCGTTAGCTGCACTATGCTGACCGACCAATCCGGTCAGGCCTCCGCTTACGCCACTGTGCTCACTCCGGGGGCAATGACTATCACGGTACAACTTGCACCAGCTTCGTACACCAGCCCTCAGCAGGTGCAAACTACTTTGGTAGGCTGCGTGGACTGTGAGGGGTCGGCGTTCGACATCGCGCTCGTTCCTCAAAGTGAATCGGTCGCGCAAGGTGCGACAGTCAACCTCGCGCTGATCGCACGGGTTCTATCGAATGGATCGCCACAAAATGGTCAGACAGTAAACTTTTCTCTCTACCACGGAAGCGGCACGTTGAACCCTGCTTCCGCCACCACAAATAGCAGCGGATACGCCAGCACCACCTTGCAGCTTGCGAACTTCGCAGCCGAGGTAGATGGAAACGCCTGTGTAGGATCAAACAACAATCCTTGCCTGGGCTTCCACGTGTTCCCGGTGCCGTCCTCAGGCCTGCGATTACAGGCGGTGGCTGGAGATCTACAACTCATCACTGTTGGGTCACCATTTCAACCGGTTGCGGTTCGGGTCACGGACACGTTGGTTCCCGCGAATCCTGTGCTAGGCGCCAGCGTCTTGTTCCAGTGGTTGCTGGGACGCACCACCGACAACGCGCCGATTGTGTCGGGCGGAGATACGAACATTACGACCAATCCGATGCCGATTATTCTCGGGATATCGCAAGCCGCTGTGACTTCTGACGCGAACGGCTTGGCGAGCATGCTGCCCTCTACTGGGGGGTTTCAAGGCGCTCTGGCAATTCTCGGCAACGTTACGGCTGGGCCGGAAAGCCTACCATTTCAATTGCAATCGTTGTGGCCGGTTACGCAATAGGAACTGGCAATGTACGCGTGGGCATGAAAAATTTCGATCACTTCTTCGTCCACTGATCCACCCAGTCGTTCACCGTCTTGTACCAGAGTTGACTGTTTTGCGGCTTGAGCACCCAGTGTCCCTCATCGGGGAAATAAAGCATCTTTGAAGGCACTTTCAGACGCTGCAATGTCGTGAACAGCTGGAATCCTTCCGACACATCCAATCGATAATCCAGTTGGCCGTGAATGACCAGTGTAGGAGTCTTAAAATTCAGTGCCGACAAGTGCGGCGACCATTTGCGATACAGTTCGCGATTGTTATAAAGCGGCCCTTTGAACTCCCACTCCTCGAACCAAAGCTCCTCGGTCGTGCCCCATACGGATTCATTGTTGAACGTCCCATCGTGCGAGACGATGCACTTGAAGCGCTGCGAATGTCCGAGAATCCAGTTTGCCATGTAGCCACCAAAGCTTGCGCCCAACGCGCATTCCCGGTCCTTGTCGATGAACGGGTAGGTACGCTCAGCATCGTCCAAGCCTTTCATCAGATCTTCAAACGGTGCCCCACCCCAGTCACCGTTGACTGCGTCGATGAACTTCTGCCCATAGCCCGTCGACCCGTGGAAATTCACCATCACCACCACATAGCCGTTGGCCGCGAACAATTCCGGATTCCAGCGATAACTCCAGTCGTCTCCCCAAGCGCCCTGCGGCCCGCCGTGAATCAGAAACTTGACGGGATATTTCTTGCTGGCATCGAAATTCGGCGGCTTGATAAAGAACGCCTCTACTTTGTCACCGCTCGCGCCAGTGAACCAAAAGGATTCGAGAGGAGACATGGCAACTCGGGAAAGCACAGCATGATTGAGATCGGTGAGCTGGACTACGCTCTTTTCCGCGGGCGGGGCCTTGCATCCCTCAGGTTTGATCTTTCCGCTCGCATCCGTGCACACCTCCTGAGATTCGAAGACGGTGGCGCCGCCAGCCGAAGACGCGGGTTGCGCTAAGGCGGCGCGAAAGATCTCATTCGGGAACCTCACCGACATCCGCGTAAATAAAAGACTCTTGCCGTCATGGGTCACGGCAAGATCGTCGTTGTGGCCCGGCACAATCAGCTTGACGTTGTTTTTCGTAAGACGGGCGGTCGTATCGTTTCCTTCATCGCCGCCGATGACCGCTGTGTCCAGCGCGATCGAATACACCGGCGAATCGCCCTTGTCTTCTGCGACGAAATAAATCTTGGAAGAATCGGGATCCCAGGTGTAGGTTCCCACCCAACGGTCGAAGCTTTCCGTCAGATTTCTGATATGTCCGCTGCGCCGGTTGTACAGCATCAACCGAAAGCGATCGCTCTCGTATCCCGCTCGAACCTGCGCCCGATACGCGATGTACTTGCCATCCGGCGAATAAAGCGGCGACGAGTCGCTCGCGGGATTGTCCGTGATCTTCTTCGCCGTCCCGCCATTCACGGAAACAATAAACAAATCATTGTTAGTGCTCAGAGCTTCATCCGCGTCATGATTCGACGTGTAGCAAATCTCCTGCCCATCGGGCGAGAATGCGTAATCGTCTTGCCCGCCCAAGCTAAACGGCGGCACATCGTAATCCCCAGGAGTGAGATCGCGGCTCGCTCCACCGTCAACCGAAATAATCAGAAGATGATTGCGCTTTCCCGCCTTGTAGGCGTTCCAATGGCGGTAAAGCAGCCGAGTGAAAGTTAGAGCCTTGACCTTCGACTGCTCCGCTTCCTCAACTTTCTTCGCATTGCAAACTTCGTCAGGGCACTCGGGATAGACATTGGAAACAAAAAGAATGTTCTTTCCATCCGGCGACCAGAGAGGGCCATCGGCTTCGGTAGCAATCGAAGTCAGCTTATGCGTAGCCGTCACCGTACCTTTGGTGTCATCAAAATCAGCGATCCAGATCTGCGAACCGCCTTCTTTCGACGACACGAACAAAAATCGCTTACCGTCGGGCGCCCAGCGCGGTCGATCTGATTCCTGGACATGAATAATCTCGTGCGCTTCGCCACCCGCTGTCGGTACCGCCCAGACATGCGGCGTCTTCGTATTCGCTTCCAGGCTGACATCCACCGCGCTGAACAAAACCCATTTTCCGTCGGGCGAAATAATAGGCTCTCCCACCCGCTTGAGTGCCATCATGTCTTCAAAGGTAAAGGGATGCTGTTGTTTATTCTGAGCTAGAGCGGGAAGAACCAATGACGCAAACAAAATCAAGCCGAACAAACGGCGCATGACCTGCCTCCGTGGGGAACGGGGCCAGTGTAAATCATGCAGCCTTGAGGAGGTCGTGACAGAGTTTGTTCGGTCTTCTCAATCTAATGGGCTTGCGACCGCTCCACACACTCCAGAATTTCCGCCTCGCTGAGAGTGTGGTCCGACGCTTTCGCACGCTGATAGATGCTGTCCACTACATCATCCGATGCCGGAATCCCGCGCCGATCCAGCCAGAACAACACGTTTGACTTCCCGCTCATGGGACCCACATCGATCACTTGTTCCAGGCCGAACACGTGCGAGGGCACTCCCGAGTACACGGTGTTCGCCAGTTCAATGTCGTTCTTCTTGTAGGCTTTTATGACGGCGGCTGCATGCACACCGGTGGCAGTGCGAAACGCGTCTTCTCCAACCACTGGATAATTTGCCGGAATGGGCACGCCGGTCGCCTGCGAGACAGCTACGCAATACTCTTTCAGCCTGGTAAGATCTTGCTCCGCCCAGGGAGGGATGCTCATGAGTTTCAAGTTCAAAAGCATCTGATCCATCTGCGTGTTGCCGACGCGTTCTCCAATTCCGAGCGCGGTTGCGTGCACGCAATCCGCGCCCGCAAACAGAGCCGCCATGGAGTTCGCAATGGCTAAGCCGCGATCGCAATGCCCGTGCCAATCGACGCGAATCTTCTCGCCCGATGGCTTCACCACTTCGTTGATGACGAACTGCACCAGGGCAAATGCCCCCATCGGCGTGGCGTGTCCCGCAGTGTCGCAAATGACGATGGCCCGCGCCCCACAATCGATCGCCGTCGAGTACAGCCTTTTGATCATCTCCGGATCGCACCGGGTGGTGTCTTCGGTGACATACATCGCGTCCAGCTCAAGCGATACGGCATACTTCACCGCGCTTTCCGTTGTCTTGAGCAGAAAATCATCGGTCCAATTTTCGGTGAAGCGGCGGATGGGGCTGGATCCAATAAACGTCGCGGCTTCGATTTTCAGGCCGGTGCGCTGGACAATTTCCGCGATAGGGCGAATGTCATTCGCATGCGTGCGGCTCGCGCAATTGGCGCGAATCTTCATTTTGTGGCCTACGATCTCGCGTGCCAGAGCCTCCACGTGCTCCACCGCGCGCGGCCCTGCTCCGGGCAGCCCAAGATCGAGCGAGTTGATGCCCAGAGTTTCCATGAGATGGAGTATCCGAATTTTTTCTGAGATGGAGGGATCACGCACTGAAGGCGACTGTAAACCGTCACGCAAAGTTTCATCGTTAAGCAAAACCTTTCCCACCGGCCGCAACGATGCGGGATGGATTCGGTTCCAGTCGTAAATAAGCTCGGAAGATATCATTGTGTCTTGCGAATCATGTGGGGACAGCCGCCCCCGGCTGTTCAAGCACCGCCCGGCTGACTCTACTTCTTTGGCGGCACCGTCAACCCGAAAATCGAAGTCTGCCCCGATCCCGCAACATTAAGACCACCTGACTCCTCGGGATTCGGCAAATAGAGCGTCTTACAATGTTCGCAGCGATAGACTTCCGCATCGCGGCCCCAAGCCTTCTCCACATCACCGCAGGCCTGCTCCAGGACATCGGTAGCGTAGAACCAGCGTTTGAGGTGACCGCCGCAAAACTTACCTTTCTCGTTCTTCTCGTTGCAAGCCCGCTGTCCCGCTTTCTTGATTTTGACTTTGTGCTCGGGAAGTTGCGGAGGAGTCTGCGCGCCAGAGGTTACGGTTGTGGCCAAAAGGTTCACCCTCGTTCAAGCGGCCAAACGCCGCAGGATTCTTCGACTCTTCGTATTCTACTCGAAGGGTTTTGCGCGATGCCAGAGACTCACGAAGGGCCTCGCAATGTAACCCGTGCTAAAGCCGACCCTTTCGCATGTACGCTCCCGCCGCGCGTAACGCGCCTCGGAGTTTTTGGTGCAGCGAGGGGGCGAACATCATATCGATGAAGCCCTCCATCTGCCGGGTGCATGCTTCGCCGTATCCGTACCACCAGACTTTCTTGACCTCGGGCAGACGATCAGAATCCACATGCTTGATTCGCACCATTTCCTCCAAACCGAAAATACCGTGAGTGCGGCCCAGTCCGCTAGACTTTATTCCCCCATGCGGAGCCTCACTGATGCCGAAGCAGGCGATGGCGTCGTTCACCATGACCGTGCCAGCCTGGATGCGCCGGGCCAACGATTCTCCGCGCGTACGATTGCGTGTCCAAACGCTGGCAGCGAGACCGAAATCAGAATCATTAGCCAGGCGGATCGCCTCATCATCGGTGTCGAAAGGCATTACGGGAAGGACCGGACCGAACGTCTCCTCGCGCATGATCTGCATATCATGATTGACTTCGGCCAGTACGGTGGGAGCGTAAAAATTGGGGCCAAGCTGGGGAAGACGCGATCCTCCGATGAGCACTCGCGCGCCGTGCGAGCGCGCATCTTCGACCTGCGCCTCTACATTACGCACCTGTAGTTCGCGGATCAGCGGGCCAACATCAGTGTGTGGATCACGCCCGTTACCCATCCGCAGCAACTTGGTTTTTCGGACGCAGGCTTCCAGGAATGCGTCATACAACGTGCGATGCACGTAGCAGCGCTCGACTGAAAGGCAGGCTTGTCCGGCATTCACGAAAGCGCCCCAGACCGCACCGCTGGATGCGACGTCCACATCGGCGTCATCGAGCACCAGCATGGGATCTTTCCCGCCAAGTTCCAGTACTACCGGGAGCAAGCGAGCTGCGGCTCCTTGGGCGATGCGCTTGCCAGTGGCGACGCTTCCGGTAAAGACCAGCTTGTCGATTTCTGCGTTCAGCAATGCAGAACCCGTGGGCCCGTCGCCAACGATGACCTGAAAAATATCTTGCGGCACGCCAGCTTCATGCAGCAATGACGCTAGCTGAAGAGCTGTGAGCGAAGTAAGTTCTGAGGGTTTTAGAACGACTGCATTTCCAGCTACGAGCGCGGACAGCGATTCAGTGGCAGGAATGGAGAACGGATAATTCCACGGCGAGATAATGCCGATCACTCCATAGGGCTCGCGCAGGATGCGTCCAACCTTGGTCTTCATGGCCAGGTTGCCGTGCGGAACCGGCCGCTCATGCAAGAAGGCAAACGCATTATCGACACAGAACCGTGTGGCATCCAACACGACCATAATTTCGGTAAGCAGCGCCTCTACCACCGGTTTGCCGGCCTCGCGCGTAATCAGCGTCGCAACTTCCGATTTCTTTTCGTGGAGCAGACGCTGAAACTTCCGCAGGACAGCAACTCGCCCTCGCACATCAGTCTGGTTCCATGCCGGTTGCGCCGCGCGCGCCCGGACTACCGTAGCATGTACCTCGGCGTCGGCAGCAGCCTCGAATTCGCGCAGGGTCTCGCCGGTCGCGGGATTTACCGAAGCCACCTTGCGCGTCGTGACTTGAAGATCGGTTGCCATGCTGTGTAGACACGCAACTTGCTACGTCTCATTCCCGACTATAGCAACGTTGCAAGCAACGCATCTACAGTACAGGATGGTTGTCCGTTCATACTGGTTCAATATTCGACATTCACCAAATACAGCCCGCTAGCCGGAGCTGTGGCTCCGGCGGCCGAGCGGTTGCGTGCCGCCAAAATGCCCGTTATGTCGTCCGGCTTCAATGTTCCTTTTCCCACGAGCATGAATGTTCCCACCAGATTGCGGACCATGTGGTGGAGGAAGCCGCTGCCTCGGACGGTGTAAACCAGTTCCTCGTCTTCGCTTCCACGGTCCCAGGTCGAAGCGAAGATCTGCCGCACGTTTGAAAGTGCTGCATGACCAACCACGGAATTAGTTTCATCCTTGCGACTGCGCTCTGAATCTACTGCTGCAAAGGAAGTGAAGTCGTGTTCTCCAATGACCAATCCAGCGGCTTCCTGCATTGCGTCGCGGTCAAGGGGATAAGGATAGTGCCAGACGTAGCGCGCCAGAAAGGGAGAACAAATGGCGCCGCGATAAATGCGGTAACGGTAGGTTTTCGCATGAGCGGACTTGCGCGCGTGAAATTCAAGGGGCGCGTCGATGGACTCGATCACCCGGATGGAAGGCGGAAGAATATCGTTCAGCGCCTTCACCAGGTTGCGGGCGGGCATGGGCGATTCGGTCACGAACGTGGCGACTTGCGCAAGAGCGTGAACCCCGGCATCGGTGCGTCCGGAAGCTTGCGGCAAAACCTTTTCGCCGGTCACTCGTCCAATAGCCGAGGCGAGTGTGCCCTGGATTGTGGCAACATCCGGCTGTACCTGCCATCCGGAGAATTCCGAGCCGTCATAGGCTAGAACGATTTTGAGATTGCGCATCACGTCGAAATAGTCTGCAAGTCTTTGCAAATTTAAAGCGGTCGGCTAGGCCGGGTCTGATTCAGGAGTGTCGCGTCAGCTATACTATTGCATTCCACGTAGCGCGTTACGACGAAACGCAGAGCCTTGCCCCAAGAACACAAAAATGAAACCCGGGCGGGCAGTTTTGCGTAATAACTCTTGATCTACAGAAGCCTTTGTCGCCATCACGAGCGATTCTTATGCATGGAGAGAAGCGAATGCCTTTGTCTGCTTTGAATTCCGCCTGCCGGCTGGCTGCTGCAATGTTCCTCGGCTGCGCGCTGGCCGTTAGCGGTTGGGCGCAAGACTCAACTCAATCCAGTTCCGCGTCGCCTGCTTCTGAGCCCCGGACGGTGCCGGCACCGCAACCGCAGGAGTTCGTTTTAAGAGATTATTCCAAGCCGACTCCCGCTTTCCCAAACGTGATTCGGCCTTACATGCCGCAACACGTGCCGCCGCCGAATCTAGCCAATACGCCGCGGATCGATCAGCTCATGCATGACGGAAAGATCATGCTTTCGATTGACGATGCGGTCGCGCTGGCGCTAGAGAACAATCTTGATATCGGAATCGCGCGTTACAACTTGAACATCGCCGACACAGATGTTCTGCGCGCGAAATCCGGGGCCAACAGCTTTCTCGGAGCGAATTCCGGAGTGGTGCAAAATACGCCGGGTAGCGGCGTAGGCGGACTGGGCGGAACGGTCGGCTCCGGCGCAGGCGGCACTACGGCTGCACCAGGCGGCATAGGCGCGGGCACGAACGGATTGGTGAGTTCGAGCCTTGGTCTGGGATCGCCGATTACGAGCTTCGACCCGATACTCACGGGTACGATCCAGGAAGACCACAACAATATCATCTCCAGCAACGTGTTCACCGGGGCGCCCACGGTAGCGCAGAATACAGGAACCTACAATTTCCTCTACAACCAAGGCTTCCAATGGGGCACGAACATGTCGGTGGGGTTCACCAACTCGCGGATTACCACCAACAATGTGTTCAACACTTATAGCCCGCAGATCAGCCCGGCTTTCCAGTTCAAGCTTACGCAGCATCTGTTACAAGGATTCGGCTTTCTTCCCAACGCCCGCTTGATTCGACTAACCAAGAACAACCGCGAAATATCCGACGTCGCGTTCCGGTTGCAGGTTATTACGACGGTGGATCAGATCGAGAACATGTACTGGGACTTGGTCTTCGCGTACGAGAATGTAAGGGTGCAGCAGGAGTCACTAGCT
>Ga0207000_1003_pt2 | contig 62260 bp, 54 predicted proteins | sample Alteio_BWMinCont_90_FD_153498 | JGI IMG/M metagenome (GOLD analysis project Ga0207000, IMG submission 153498) | Enriched cells from forest soil in Barre Woods Harvard Forest LTER site, Petersham, Massachusetts, United States -... | ecosystem: Environmental > Terrestrial > Soil > Temperate forest >...
CCCTTGGCGGCTTGAGCATCTGAGTTATCTTTCGGTTCTTGTGTTGGCTGCTGTACCGACTCATTTTCAATGTCGGTTTGGGCATTTTGCTTGCGCGCATCCCAGTATTTGCGGATGTAGTGCGCTGATATGTTGTATAACGGTTGTCCTATACAAAATGAGGTAATTATTGCAACGTTTTGATAGGATTTAGCTTTACTGTTTGTTTTCTGTGCATAGTTAAGATCTTTGTGCGCCCACTCTACAGCTGCGTTAGAAGCACATATAGCAGGGAGGACAATTGTAGGTAGTGCTACTAAGTATGCCCCTCCATTTTCTAAAGCGGTATTTGCGTAGCCTAACATTCGTGTTATTTTGCCTTGTGCACTCTTACTGTCTTCTTGAAGTTGATCATTAGTGGCTGGTGCAGGGCGTGTTAATATGTTCCAACCTACTTGGCATAGCAAAGGGGGTATTACGAACTGACATATTAAATCTGAAAACCCATTCCCCTGTGGAGTGTATGGTATTCGTTTCCACCACTGTTCGGTGCTAATTGTCACTAAAAGGGCAACATTTGCAGCCAGACCATTCTTTAAAAGAAAATTTGTTGCGCTTAGTGTGCGTTTTCCTGCGCTGATCACTGTCTCTTTGGCCGACTCAAACGTTACCGCCTCTGAGGAGCTGTGTGAAAATCCGCTTGCCATGCACAGTGCTGCTAAAACGGGTAGGGAGATATATCTTTTTTGCATTTTTGTATCCTTTGTATTCTTAGATTTTTTTATTGCACATATTTTTTTAATATTCTAATTGTCTAATGATAAGCTAGCATTAGTTTTACTGTCTGTCAAGTTCGTGCGCTGGTAAAAAATGGGCGTTTAGCACAATGTGGGCGTAGTTCTTTCCTTTTGAAATGTGTCTTTGGGTGCTATTGTACAGTTCTTGCATTATACGTGTCCGACGTTTACAATCAACCGGTATATTGACTGAAAGTTGATTTTACTGACGAAAGCTGCCTGATAGGATGCCTTATTTTAAATGGACCGGAATTAATTTGGCTGGATTGACGTGTAAAGGGACAACATTTGCACGTTGTTCAGATTCATTATGTGCAACCCTTGCTCGACGTCAGATTGCGGTTATTAACTATAAATCGGTAAGCCAATTTCTATTTTTTTCTACCATAACATATGCAGATAAAGTGGCGTTTTTCGAACAGTTATACACGTTGCTTGATGCGGGCATAATGGTGCCTGACGCGCTAAATATTATCGTGGATGCGCTAGAATCTGCTAAATTGCAGGAGATTATTCATACGGTTAGCGTGTATGTTGCTGATGGTCAGCCCTTGAGCGAGGCGCTTGGAATGCATTTAAACATTTTTGATCCGATTATTATTCAGATAGTAAAGGCAGGGGAAGAGTCTGGAAATCTTATGTTGGCGATGAAATCGATCTGTTCTTATATGCGTTCTAGGCAGGATTTTCGCCAAAAGTTACGAAATGCATTGGCTCTTCCACTTATTACTCTTACGTTTTTCATTGGCGTTGGTTTTCTTATTTTTTTTATCATTTTGCCACGCTTTGCTAATCTTTTTTCAACGATGAACAAGGCATTGCCGCCAATAACGAAAAAATTACTTGCTATAAGTGGCTTTTTAAACAGTCGCCTTGCGCCGATTGTCTTTGGCGGGTGTGGAATGCTTCTCGTTCTGATCTATTTCGTTGTGAGGCATCCTCGCTTTAGTATGGCGCGCGATAGAGTCATACTTTTTGCCCCTTTTGTTGGAGATTGTGTGCGTTACCAGCTTTTGATGCACTTTTTTAATGCGTTTGGGCTTTTGCTAGACGGGGGTTGCAAGGTTGTTCCGGCACTTTTGACGATTCAAGCGACGATTAAAAATGAATATTTTCATTCGTTGGTTAACCAGGTCAGTGATGATGTGGTAGCTGGAGACTCAGTAAGCGCCTCTCTGAGCCGTTATGACCTGTTTTTTGATACGGATATGATTGCAATGGTCCATATTGGGCAAGAATCGGGTCGGCTTCCTTCAATGCTTTTTCATTGTGCCCAGGTTGGCAAACAGAGGCTTGCGCAACGGCTTCATTGGATTACCACATTTATTCAGCCATGCATAATGGCCATTATGGGGCTATGTGTGACAGCCCTTATTATCGCGATCTACATTCCAATCTGTAGTTTGGTTGACATTTCTATGTAAGCGAGCATTGGATCGCCTTATTTTCAAATATTTTCCCCGTGTAGCATTTCAGTTTCCTTTTGGGCTTTTCATTTTTAAAAAAACCTGTATACTGGAAATAAGAGTATGTGTTTGTAACGCATTTTAGAGATATAAAATTCTATTAAGATATGTTTTAATAATGGAGGAGTATAGCATGAAAAATAAAACTATTAGTCTTTTTATCCGTATCATCAACTTCAATATATGTGCCGTATTTTTGGCATCAAGCGTGTATGTACCGCTTAGTGCGGGGGGTGAGTCTGCTCCTAACCTGCCCAAAAAGCCACGATCATACGGTCTTGTCGGTGAAGCCGTAGGTGCGCTTAAGGAAAGCTTTTTCCCTGCGCCTGCATCGCTAGCCCCTGTTGTTCGTAAACCAGGTCACCAGCTTGACCGCGCTCTATGGCCTATTTCTGAACGCATTATTAAGTCAAATGAGCAGGAAAATAGCACATTAGTTGTTATGAGCGATCGTGAGAAAGAGGAATTAAAATGTACTCATCTGCTTTTGAGTCATAATCGTGTCCAAACGACGCTTGGGTTCAGAGCTCTTCTTTCAAATTTTTTACCTTCAACCGATCTGGAAGTTATTCGGTCAAGGCAGACAATGTCACGCTTGTTTGTTGATCGAAATGAACTATACGACCAATCTCAAGCCATCTTAAAACAATTGTACCAGGATGAGCCTGAAGTTTTAGGGTACTGGGCCGACGATAAAGAGCAACCTAATGCTTTGCATGCATCTGCCAAAGACTTCTATTTTAATTTGTGGTTTAGTGGCAAATCAGAAAGAATTGGTAAGTTAAATACGTACTTAAATACGCATCGAGGTGGGCTGGAGCTTGCATCTGCATTGACGATGCTCAAGGTTTTACAGTCTACATTGACTGCCGTTGGTATCAGTAGTCTGACTCGCTTGATTGCTGAAACGGTTATTTCACGTAGCCGCCCAAAGGCTGACATTCAAGATTTCTTTTTCAAAGAGCCAGGTAGAATCCTTCGTGGCTGTATTCCAATAAGAACTCGTGTGGATGAAAAAAGAGAGGTTGTTGGCCAGCAGGAAAAGAGAAGCTACAAAGAGCTTCTAGATCAATACAACAGGTATCAAGATGCTTTAAAGCCTTTACTTGCTGCCATGCTGTCTAAGGACGAGTCAAACGAGACACCTAAAGAATGTGATGGTGCCGTAGGCGAGGTAGAGGCTTTAAAAAGACAAATAAAAGCCCTAAAGCCGATTTTAGGAAAAGCCCGTCAATACGTTATGGATGGATACTTGGTGGATCGGTTCCTGTGTACATCATGGGGCGGTCCAACCGATCAGTTCAAACTTAAATGTGGCAAGACAAATCTTGCTCACATAGGTGGGGATACATCAAAACTTTTTGGTATACCCGTAACCAATCCCTATATGATTCAAGGTGGCGTAGGCCTCGCTGGTGGTCTGGTTGGCGCATTGGCCGGTTCTGTACATTCTGGTGATATTATAAGCGCAGGGGCTCTTCTTGGAGCAACCATTGGAGCCGCCGCTGGCTATGCAGGTGGTATGGCCGGAAACAAAGGATATGAAAAAATAAAGGAAGCCTGTTCTAGTAAGCCCGGTGAGGCTCCAAATCCATTTGCAGATGGGCTGTCAAAGGCTGCTGGAATGGCCTATTCTGCCCCAAATCAGGCAGTTATAGGAGTAGGTCTGGTTGGCATGCAGATATATGATACGGCTATGTTGCTCAATAGCATGAAGAGCTCGATCTATGAAGGGCGCAGGCTATGGAGTACGATGGGCGAATTACGTCATCACTTGATGTGTGTAAAAAGGTTTATCAATGGTGCCCAATCTCTTGCACAGTTGCTTGAAAATGCGGATGCTACTGCGTATGCCAAGTACATTAAAGACTTAAGAGTTACTAATAATGCGGAGTTCTCTGAAAAATTCAAAGAGCTTATGAAGACGCTTTCTTTGTCTACGTTTACCGGATCAACGGACTCACTTGTCTTTTGGCGAGGCAATGTGCTTCATGCGCATCGTCTTCTTAAAGAAGTGAAGGATGAGTTGATACCGATGTTAAATGCGATTGCTCATATTGATGTGCATTTGTCGATGGCTACCTTTGTTCGAGAGTCAGCTAATACGGATACCAAATGGAGCTTTGTTGACTTTGTAAGTCAGCCTACCCCGGTAGTTGCTTTAGATAATTGTTGGTTGCCGTTGCTCAAAAAAGGGCACGTTCCAAATGATTTGTATTTGGGAACTAGCGAACATGCAGGCAAGGCGCTTTTGACCGGTCCAAATGGCGGTGGAAAATCCACGATCATTAAATCTGTAGGCCTAAGTGTATTTTGCGCGCAGGCTTGGGGAATAGCGCCGGCATCAAAAGCAGTTATGACAATAACCGATCAGATTATTACCTGCTTTAGATCAGAAGAAAATGTGTTAGATGATATTTCGACCTTTATGGCTGCGCTCAAAGATATGCAATCGGTTCAAGATCGCATTGAGGGTGCGCGAGAAAAATCTCAAAATCTCTTGGTTCTTGTAGATGAGCCATATAGAGGTACGGTTGATGTTGAAACGGCTGATCGTATTTATGCGTTTGGAAAGACGCTTGCGCGTTATCCATCTGTATTGAGTATTTTAGCAACTCACGTGGAAAAGCCGTCCTCATTGGCAAAAGAAACCAATGGTATATTTGGCAACTATCATGTTGCGATTAATGAGCTTTCCCCTAATGTGTTTGAACGCACCTACAAGATTAGCCGCGGATCATGCGATTGGTGGTTTAGGGATGCTCGCAAGCGGTCTGCATTTGTTGACTGGCTTTCAGGAGTGACCAGAGCTCTATAACAAGAATGTTTCATGAATTGATTCTCTAAAGGAGAGGCTTGCTACAACATAGCGGCCTCTCTTTTTTTGTGTAGAGTGTAATTAAAAGTGTTACTTTGTGGTTGCAGAATAACAAATAGGTTCATTTAAATGTAAACTGCACAAACAAAAAAAACGACGGTTTGTTCGTCGTTGCGAGGCGCCCTTCGCGCCGAAGCAATCCGGCTAAAGTCTTGTAAAAGAATTGAACGGAAGCTGGCAATATTGAATCTTTTAATACTAACTGGGACGACTTGTATGAAACAATTTATATGTAAGCTGGATTGCTTTGCTCGCACTCGCAACGACGAACGAGACGTTGCGAGTGAATTTATAGATGATATGTTTTTTTGTGTTATGTCAAGACAACCAACACTTTTAATTACACCCTTTTGTGTATTCATATTTGACTGGTTTATTATTTTCCAGTATCATCATCTGCACGTTTGTTTTGACATTATCATTGCCGGGATGGCGAAATTGGTAGACGCACGAGACTCAAAATCTCGCAGTGGCAACACTATGTCGGTTCGAGTCCGACTTCCGGCACCATACTTCGCTAACTTGTTCTTCGAAGCTCGAAGAGCGTAGTAGAAAGCTTCGTATGGCGAGCCACTTTTTAAAAGATAGGTTACATGCAACATTTATTATGCATATTTTGTCAAATAATTTCCGGTCAGGTGCCGGCAGAGGTCATTCATGAAACGGCCGACCTGATTGTCATAAAGGATATAGCTCCAAAAGCTCCCATTCATTACCTGATTATTCCAAAAAAACATATTGCGACATTGCAAGCCTTTAGCCAGGAGGATACGTTATTGGCAGGCGCCATGTTGCAGGTTACCCAGGCGATTGTCAAAAAAACCGGCGTTGATGATTTTAAAATTGTTATAAATAACGGATCTGGGGCAGGACAAGTTGTTTTTCATACGCATTGCCACTTTCTGTCTGGCGAACATATGAAAAGTTTGATATAGGTCGCTTTAGGTTATCTAGCATGCCGGGGTGGCGGAATTGGTAGACGCACTGGCTTCAGGAGCCAGCGGTGGAAACATTGTACCGGTTCAAATCCGGTTCCCGGCACCAGCCTTCGCTTTCAGCTACGGCTGGCACGCCATTTTTTTCAAAGGAATGATTTGATTTGGTTAAAGGATGTTGGTAGTACCAAGCGAGGGCTGCCCGCCATAGCCGTAGGCGACGGCTGGGCTGGAATACCGTGTGTTTGACCTTCTTCGCTAAAGCTTCGTATGGCGAGCCATTTTTTCAAAGGAATAATATGATTTGGTTAAAGGACATTGGTAGCACCCAGCGAAGTATGCCCTTCGAAGCTCGAAGAGCGTAGTAGGAGCTGCCAGCCATAGCCGTAGGCGACGGCTGGGTCTGACTATAGACTTCTGATTTTGTTGTATTGTAAGATTGGCAAAATTGTTAACCCCCAAATCCTGTGGAGACGCTGTATGAAATATCTAATTTGTTTTACGCGTGTATTGGTTTTAACAACATGTTTGATGTTGCCAACGACTGGCAAGGGAATGATCACACCAACCGTTATTATGTTGGCTCCGGTGGTTATCAAAGCTCTCGTTGATATTTTTACGCTCATACAGTCTCAGCCTGTTGTTCAGCAAGCTGAAAAGGATCTACTTGAAGATCTAAAACATGACAAAATAGTATGTTTTGCATTGATCAAACAGGCTTGCCATCATCTTGAATCCGAGAGTTCGGATGATGCTCATGTGCAGAAGACAAAACAGTCGGTAGCAACTTCCATTGCCCGTGTTAAAGTGCATGTTGAAAATGAACTGCAGCCGGGAAATACTGTTACAGCCGATTCAATAAGCAACCTTTCTAAGTTTATCAAAGAATCTTTATTGGAATGTACGCAAAAAGTCAAAGTGCATCATTTTTGGTCAATGCCGACAACTCATGCGCCTGAAGCATTGCTCAAAAAGTATAAGGATAGTCCTGAACTCAAAGAACCTATTGCGACATGCATTAAGCGACTTCAATCAATGGGCGATGTAAAGGCAGATATGGCCAAAGAGGTTGAGTATAATGTTTTGTATCATCACTTTGATGATGCTTTAGGAAAAGTTAGTAAGTTGAATACATATGTTAGCCAACAGCAAAAGTTGGTAGAAGGGTCTTCTTTGAATGACGATGTCAAGGCAAAATTAAGTCTAATCATTCCTGCGCTTTTAAATAAGGTTTTGATTCCAATGGCATTGGCAGACGACATGGATGAGCGTTGGATGTGCGATCCGATTGCAGACATTGGTAACGGTTATGCCGGGCTGTTAGACGCTATACAAAAAGCGACGATCCATCGGCCTCAGTTGGCATAAAACAATTACTATGGATCAATTATGTTGTTTGATTAAAATAGTTCAGCGATAAATTCGTTGATCTGTTTTGTAGTTACTGTTGGGGCCATTGCTTGATAAAATGTTTCATTGTATTCGCGCGTTTCTACAACGACTGGCATTGTGACGGCGTGGCCCAACAGGAGTGCTTGTTTTTTGCTGTCAAGGCTTGCTAACACGCTTCGCAGGGCGGATGCATTGTTGCTGCCGGTCAGCACTGCCTGTATGTCACGCTCGTCATTGAGTTGTGCTATGACCTTTGTGCCAATTTGAGAGAGTATCTCCTGGTCTATGCAGGATGGGCGCTGGTCCACAATTAAAAGAGATACGTAGTATTTGCGCATTTCTCTGGCTATGGTACCAAATATTGTTTGACGCGCTGCTTGTGGGTTTAAAAATTTATGCGCCTCCTCTATCGTTATGAGAAGTTTAAACGGTTCTGAAAATCTATTTGAGTCACCTAAAAACTGTTCTGTTTTTCTGATGTATTCGTGGTGTATGCGTCGCGTAATAATATTTGCGACAATTAAATACACAAAAGTGGATGAATAGTTGCCGAATTCAATGACGATATTAATTCCCTTGTCAATGTATTCCATCATTTGATCTATGACTGAACTTTGTCCAATGGCTTGTTCTGGAAGATCGCTGAAAAATGGAAGTCGCTCAATGCGCTTGAGCTTACGATATAAAGCAGCTATTGATTCAGGGTGAGCGCCCAACTCTTGTGCAAACTCCTTTAAAACCTCTCCCTTGGATAAAAGGACGGCAAGCCAATTTTTTTTATATTTTGATTCAATTAAATAAGAAGCCTCTACAGCTGTCGCATGTAAATTAAGTTCGTCTTGCAGTGACAATATATCGTCCGGACTAATGACCTGGTATGAAAGAGATACGGCTACATCAGGCGTTCCTGCGCGGCGCCGTGTAGATTCAGGGTCTAACGAAAAAATAGCCACGCGATCTGAAAAAAGCGTCTTTAGGCCTTTTACAAATGCATTACCAGGGCCTTCCTTGCGTGCCTGTAACCCATATTCTGAGTGCATGTCAAATATTATATTTACTGCCTTTTGGCGATGTATGAGACCTGCAAGGATTAGCCTGGTTAAAAATGTTTTTCCTGTGCCCGTTTTTCCAAAGATACCGTTACTTCGCTCTGTGAGGCGGTCTAAATCGAGGCAGACGGGTGTGTCCATATCAAGCGGTTTTCCAATGCTAAAATATCGATTGCTCTTATCCTGTTCATCTCCAAATATAAGCGCTACATCGGATTGACTTGCCGGTAGAACGACTGAAAAATGTGCGGGTATTGTTTTGACCGGCACTGGCTTGTTGTCAGGACCAAGCATGAGCATTGGCCGTAAGACGGCTGAGGTGTAGATGTTATGTTCCTTAAGAACGCTTTCAAGAATAGTTTCTTGTGCGGTGAACGGATATTGCACAATCTCCTGGTTGGTAAACTCTAGCCTTAGGTCTGTAATAAGAGAGAAAAATTTATACGTTGTGCCTACTATGCATACAAATTTGCCTGTTTTTATCTGCTCTAATGACTCATCGGTTTTTATGCGCATTTGCAGGCCATCGCATAGCGAACCGCCCGTTATATATCCTATCTGTTTATTCATGTTCATCCATGAAGATCGTTATTTGATTACGGAGTATAGATACCATTGCGCGGCGGGAATGAACCGATTTTTGTATGCCATTATCAAGCATAAAAGTAAATGGGTAATCGGGTAGTAGATTGATAATCATAGGTGCATGACCATTTTTGATGACAAATTCTCCGCTAGGTGTTTGTATTTCCAGCCAAACTATTGTCTCCGTCTGCTTGTGCCGAGGGCTTAATATGACAAGCTCCATATTATGTTGTTTCCCTGAGAATGCGTGCCTTTTCCTGCACGTCCTTTAACGTTCCTACCATATAAAATGCCTCCTCTGGCAAACTGTCGCACTCTCCGCTGATGATTCTTTCAAAGCAATCTATTGCGTCTGAGCGTGACACATAGCATCCGTTTATTCCGCTCGCATACGTGGCCGTAAAGAGTGGTTGTGTTAAAAATTTCTGAATTTTTTTTGCTCGACGCACTAATAACTTGTCTTCCTGGCTTAACTCATCAAGTCCTAAAATGGAAATAACGTCTTGAAGTTCTTTGTATCGTTGCAAAATAGTTTGAATTGTGCGTGCAATCCGATATTGTTTTTCTCCTACAATCTTTGGTTGTAGCCCTTTCGAGGTTGACTCAAGAGGATCTATTGCCGGATATAAACCAAGTTCTACTAATTTTCTGGAAAGTACTGTTGTTGAGTCTAAATGCAAAAACGTGGTTGCCGGTGCTGGATCGGTTATGTCGTCTGCAGGAACGTATACGGCCTGTATCGATGTAATAGAACCATTTACGGTGCTGGTAATGCGTTCTTGAAAACTTCCCATTTCTGTAGCTAAGGTCGGTTGGTATCCAACGGCTGATGGCATTCGGCCCAGCAGGGCAGATACTTCTGAACCTGCCTGTACAAATCGAAAAATATTGTCCACAAACAGAAGAACGTCCCGTTTGTCTTTGTCGCGGAAATATTCTGCCATGGTTAATCCGGTTAGCCCAACACGCAAGCGCGCTCCTGGCATCTCCCCCATTTGACCAAAAACAAGTGCTGTCTTTTCAAGCACGCCCGTTTTTTTCATTTCAAGCCAAAGCTCATTTCCCTCTCGAGTTCGCTCTCCAATTCCGGTGAATACCGAAACGCCGCCATGTTCTATGGCGATGTTTCTAATGAGCTCTTGAACGAGAATCGTCTTTCCAACGCCAGCCCCACCAAATAGTCCTATTTTTGATCCTTTAATGTAAGGGCACATGACATCAATTACTTTTATTCCCGTTTCGAGCAGGTCATCTTCAATTTTTTGGTCAATAAATGGTGGTGCGGTACGAAAGATAGGCCATCGTTGTTCTGTTACCATAGTTGTTCCACCGTCTATGGTGTTACCTAGTACATTGAATATTCGCCCTAGGACTGCTTTGCCAACCGGAACTGTAATGGGCCCACCCATATCGACCACCTCTAATCCGCGTGAAATGCCGCTGATCGTTTCGATGACAATGCATCTTACTATGCCGTCTCCTAGCTGCTGTGCAACCTCTATGCTAGATTGCACATTCTCTCCGGTGCTTGTCGAGCGTGGAATAGTTATACGTAATTCATTAAGGATGGCGGGAGTTTGATTTTGCGGAAATTGTACGTCTACAATCGTTCCAATTACCCTGAGCACCACCCCTTTAGCAGGGCTATTTTTTTCAGAAGTTGCATATGCGGTGACTGGGTTGGTCATAACCAAAACCTTTATGAAAAAATCGTATACGTATTTCTATGGCAAATTTTTGACTTAATACGGTATTTAAACTAATCCAAGCGATGCTATTTGTAAAGATGCTTCAGGCTTTTTGGTGCAATTAAAATTGCTGGTTTGGTTGACATAACATAAAAAACATATCGTCTATAAATTCGCGAAAAACAATGCCTTGTCCGTCGTTGCGAGCGTAAGCGAAGCAATCCAGAAAAATAAAAAAATTTTGCAAGATGAGTGGCGCTATGAACAAAAAGATAAAGAACTGTGAACTGGATTGCTTCGGGCACACCCTCGCAACGACGAACTGTACGGTTCCATTGTCAATTCCTTATCTCGAATTGGCGTTATTTAAATGAAGCTATTTTTTATTCCCGGATGACGAGCAGTTACAATTCATTCTATATTTTTTTGATTCTGGTCGTATCAAAAGTCGAAGATGGTGAAAGTTTGCAATTATTTTAATTCTTGTTATAATTCTCTTAGAGATGCGAAAATTAAGTCGATTATGAGTTTTGGTATCTGATTGTTAGTAAGAAACGCTCTAGAGCTTTACATAAATCTATTTTAGTAAACATAGTATAATGCTTAGATTATTGATAACCATTTGGAAGGAGAATTTGCAATCGAATTGTCTTTAGGTACAGAATAGAGTGTTCGATATGAAATATTGGATGTAACTAAAAAAAACTTTAATAATTAGCTTGACTTCTTTTCTATTTCAAGTAGAATCTATAGTAACAATGTTTTAAACAATCGTAAACGAACGAGGATACGTATGAATTTTTTATCTAAAAATCTTTTGAGCTCGCTACTTGCTCTTACATTAGTAGTAGGAATTGGATCTGAATTGAAGGCTGCTGCTACTTTTGATCGCAAGCAACAAATTAAAAGTGGCAATGAGCCTTCGCTCTTGGATAACGTAATAGGTAACGCTAGATATTACGGTAATAAAGGTGTGGCGAATCCTTTAAAGATGATATTTGGTCATCAAGTTTTGTGTACTGCTCAGGAACCGCTCGGCAATGACGGTAACCCAGCTCTTACCGATGCGTTTGGCGTACATTATGACGTAACGAGCCATGGTCTTGAAAACACAGCAGCCGCTTCTGTTGGATCTGGTATTATGCTAGGTATCCTTGCAAGCCGCTACTTAACGCCTGCAATTGAGTCTGCTACCGACAGCTTGTTGGAATCAGATTCATTTTCGTCAGAAGAAGAGCATTCACATGCAAGAAAAGCAATTAAGGGTGCGTCTGCTGTTGCTCAAGGGCTTTCAACATACGTTTTACCAATAGTATCTGGTTATGTAGTTGCTGTGGCTAAAGGATTCACGTTACAGTATGTCCCTACGTACCTTGGTGGTAACTAACTGGAAACCTGCAAAAAAGTCGTAACTCCTGTAGTTGTATAAGATTCACGAATAACGATATTCGCGAAATTTGAATTTCAACCAGTCTATTGTGAGGCCCTGTAAACCGGGGCCTCACAATAGACTGGTTTTTTTTGCTTGTTATATGCGATTTGGCGCGTGCTTCCAACCGCCGCGCATCTGCTTGATGATGGTAATTGTACGGGTAGAACAGTGTTTTTGATGAAGGGCATGAGAGGGCTCAAAAGATTATCAAGAAGAGTTCCTATGCTTTGCAGCTTGCGTCAACCTACTGTAGCTGGCTATGTGACAGATCGAGGTCAGGATTTAGCGCTGCGAGGATTTAAGGCGGGGGCTGCAACAATAGGCGGACTTTGGGATAAATTGGGTTCGTCGTCGCAAATGAATAGAGTATAGCGTTCCATCTTGATTGAATAATTAACGCCAGTTCGGGATAAGGGATCGACAATGGAACGTACAGATCGTCGTTGCGAGGCTCCGTCCGAAGCAATCCAGCTCAAAATTCTTTTTACGCGACGTATAGAGTCGTATATTTTGCAAAATTTTCTATTATAGCTGGATTGCTTCGTCGCCAAAGGCTCCTCGCAACGACGATCCAGATGAGTTTTTCGCTTAAATCATTTAGGCCGAACTCACGTTAATTACTTAACCAGTAATCGATTTGTATACAATGGGTTTGACTAAAAAACAGTTTTTTAGTCAAACCCATTTTCATTTTTGTTGCACCAGGGGTGTAAACAAAGTGTTGGTTTGTGATTGACTTAACATAATGCCAACTTGGGGCAAGGACTTAAGCGAAAAATCATCTGGCTCGTTGCTTTGAGCTGGATTGCTTTGGATGAATTCTCTAAACGACGATCTGTACGTTCGATTGTCAATTCCTTAACCCGAATCTGGCATTACTTATAACTTTTTGATCGCTTCTTTAGTGTGTCAAACTGTTTTTCAAACAGCTTGATTACATTCTTATCCCAAATGACGGTGACGTTTTCCTGATTTTTATCACATGCATTTTTCGTCAAATTAAGTGAGCCGGTCCAAAGGATTGGGCATCCCTGATCGTTGTTTTCAAATAGTACAAATTTATGATGCATATAGCTTGGTGCGCTTTTTTCTTGGTAGCTCGGGTTATAAACATGTACGGAGATGCCTTTATCGCACAGGCCACCTATTTTGCTATTTCGGTCTTGTAACCCGCTTGGGTCTGTGATGCATTCTACGGTAACGCCACGTTGGTGAGCGCTATACAATGCATCCATAATATGTGGCTCGGTAAAGGAGAAGGCGGCAATTTTGATTGATCCTTTTTCTTTGGTGATGAATTCAATAAGCTTTGCGCGTACATTGTCATCTGGTGAAAAAAAGACTTGCATTGGCGGCGTTGTTGCTCTAGTTGGTGTTGGTCTTGCAACGATTATAGAAGGCTTTTGTGGCCTGGTATCGCCTATAATAAAATGCGTTTGATTAAAATGCGGATTTAGGTCTACAGAGGTGGGACTACGTTCTGTTTTTGGCATTATGCGCGCGAATTTCTGTGGTGGAAATGCTAAAAGCGATGTTACGTAACAGGCTTGCACAACGGAACAGAATGTTAAAAAATATATACTATGCATACAGATTTATTCTCCTTGCCCTCATCATTTTTTTACTGCTAAAATTTCCATCTCATTTCAACCTCGCATCCCAAATCGCGCCGCTCATTTCGCGTACCGCGAACCGTTACGTTGTCGGTTGCTGCATATTCTATTTCAAATCGTGTGTCTTCTGTCAAACTAAAGTTTTTTTGTATGCTTGCGCGTAATTGATCATTGATTTCTATTTCCAGAGTGCCGCGCAGTCCGCCGCGACCGCTCTGATCGGTAAAGCTTGGTATTAGATTGATAGAAAATTGTTTTGTGAGTGGTTTAAAATAGCTATGTAACACAGAGGATTGCTCTGTACCAAATATCAGTTTATGAAGATTATTCATGATCAGTGCGGGTGCCATAACGTTGAGAGATTCGTTCGCGCAGCCTACCATCAATAATGAAATTATCTGTTCGTCAGTTAACGGTGGCGTGGATTCAAAAATGAGATCTTTATTTTGTAATGACCCGGTAACATGCAACGTTATGGTATTTTTTTTGATTGTATTTTTTGCGCTTAATTCTATAAGAGGGTCGTTATTATATCCCGGTAAAAATCGCAGAGTTCCCTTGGTGAGGTTTAGTGGTTTGTATGGAAATAACAATGTTCCGGACAAAAATTTTATCGTTCCCGTGATTTGTGGGCTGGAAATACTGTTTTCAATCGTAATATGTGCCTGTGCATTTGCTTGTAAAAAAGCGGTATCGATCTGAGTTGGTTCTTTTGTTTCGATCGTTACATTGCAAGATAGCGATGGGTGATTTGCGCTAATCATTGATCCGGCATATTTGGCGAATTGGTTTCGTAGCGTGTAGGACAAAATATTTTCCTTTAGGTGGCTTTTGTCAAGGATAAGATTGCCGGACAGGCACGGTTGAGCCGCAGCGTTCATGCCAAGCAGAAGGTTGCCAGAGACCATGGCAAAAAGTTCTTGATCCATATTCAAAAGACAACGATTGAGCAATAGCGGAAGATAGATTTGCTCTAGGTTATGATCATCATCTAATTGTATTTTGCAATACGGAATGGAAAAGCTACCAGCGTAAAGATCACATTGTGCACGGGTAATCGTAAAAAGCTTTTGTGCAATTGCATAACTACAATTGGCGTCAATGGTATGTACAAAATTATAGGTGTGCGGTAATCGTATGGTGCCATCTTTAAAAGATAGATGAGTGTTGATCTTGTCTGCATCGATTGATCCTTCTACCAAGACGATCCCTTCTGCTTGCAGTTGATGGTTAACTCCTGATTGCACCAACGATTGAATCAGGTTCATGTCAACGGTGCCATTAAAGTGGGTGCTCTCTTGCACTGGGCGATTCTGGTCGACTTCAATATTGAGCAGGTCAATAGAATTTTTATTATCATGATATTTAGCGGCCATGAGAAACGGAAACGTTCCGGCATCGAGCCTTATAGCATAGCGTTTGTCTCCGGTGGTACCAGATATAGTTGCAAGCGTTCCTTGCGTATTGATCTGTCCGTCTGTAGATACGGTTGTATGTAGTATTTTGTGATTTGTAATGCAAGAAAAGATTCCTTCGATAGCATTTTGTTGATTAATCGTCATTGTGCATTGTGCTGCATTTGGTTCAATTTTCCAGTATGGTGCGTATGGTACAGCTATGGACGATATATTGAAAAGGTTACACTGCCCTAATCGTGTATCTTGGCTCCAGTTACCGGTTCCTTTAATGTCACATATGGATGGTATGCGCATAGAAAATTCACTATTCCAGTCTTTGTTTCGCTTGGTAACTGCAAGGCTTGTGTATGCGCGTTTACCATTGGTTTGCATTTGCATATCATTCATAATGACCGTTCCATCCATGTGTGTTAAGTCGCTATTAAGACTGGTAGCTAATTTGATAGCGCATGACCCGCTTAGGTTCGGCAGATACATGCTTGGGCATATTTTTGAAATGATACTACATAGTTCAACAATGCGCAGTTGGCAGTTAAGTTGTAGCCATGGTACCTGTTGCCGTTGCGTTATAATGATTGGATTGACGTTGCATGAATCATCTGCATTGCGCAGCATGAATCGTCCATGATCATTTTCCCATTTGCCTGAAAAAAAATAGTTTGTTTGCTGCATGCAAGGCATCAAAAATGTAGTTTCTATGTTGGCAGAACAGGTAAGGCCTCTCGGTCCATTTTTACTTTCAAGCTCAACGGTACCTATGCCGTTATGTGCGAGCATAGTATTATTGATAGCGAGTTTAGCATCCGTTATCGTTATTTTTGACTTTAATATATCATTAATTCTTTTTGATGATCCGTGTAGGCGCAGCTCGATGGCCGTCGCATGCTCATCGGAATGAATCGTGAACATGCTGTTTTTTAGATGCAAAAAATTCAAAACGCAGTCAATTGGAAAGTTCGTTTTTTCAAGAATTCTTTGTATGTGCAGCGCAATGGCTAGTTGTTGGTTTTTATATGTGGAATATACCTTTACATTATCCACTTGAATTGTTAGGTGTATACTTTGTTCACGAAGTATACTAAGCCAGGAAAAGCCGATTTTATAACGTCCCCCTTGGCATGTCCATGAATCGTGTGTTGGGTAGATTGTTTTCGGAAATGCTTTTAGCGAATGAATCTGAATGTGCGGATTGATTATGCTAAATGAATCTAGTTCAAAAAATAGATGGCATCCTAAAGCTTGTTCCATGAAAGATTTAGTGTGGTGTGCAACTATTTGGCGACAGATCGGGTGGTACGGTGCTAATAAAAGCAGCGTTGGAAGCATTATGCACAGCACGAGAAGCAATCTTTTGCAGACGAATATAGCAAGATTGAGATATGTGCACATGTTTACTCTGACTTTATTGCACATAAATCCAGCTATTATCTTTATAATAATATTTTCTCAGATGAGAATATTGCGCAACTGGGCTACTTAAAGCGTACCCGCAACTACCTAAAGAGTCTTTGATGTAGACGGATCCTGCGCTTATTACGCCATTTTCAGAATAGAGTATTTGTTGTTTGGAAAATGTAATAGCTGATTGTATAGGTTGAGTTTGCGTTGCGGGTGGTCCCTTTGCCCCTTGTGGCGCACCAAATGATATCCCGTAAGGCAGGTAATGTGTACGGCCTAAATATGAATATGACCCCGATGATTGGTCGAATGTCAGGCTTTGCGCTGTTGATTGTGCCATTGCGTATTGTTGTACAAATTCACAAGCGCTGTAGAGTTGATTTATTTCAATACGTGCCATGGCCGATTGTAACAGTGACCAGTTAAAGAGTGTAATCAAGCTCAAAAAACAGAAAATGGTGAGCGCTATACAATATTCAATGAGCGAAAATCCGTTTTTAATCAACTGTCTGTTGCTCCACTGTAGCGACCGCAAGTACTTCTTGTATCGTTGTAATGCCTGCTGTTATTTTTCTTACCCCATCCTCTAGTAGAGTACTCATGCCGTCTTTAATCGCTTGTTTTCGCAACAACATGGTATCAGCTTTTTCCATAGTTAGATGTGCAATCTCCTGAGTCATTGCCATAACTTCAAAGATTGGTGTTCGGCCTTTATAGCCAGTATTCATGCATTCAGAGCAGCTTCCTGGTTCATAAAATACAATGTTCTTGCTCTCATCGAGATTAATTGCAAGTTGCGCGATAAGGTCTGGTGAGGGGGTATACGGTTTTTTGCAATCAACACACAACTTTCTTACAAGTCGTTGCGCAACGGCGATTACTACAGATGATGCAATTAAAAACGGTTCTACGCCCATATCAATCAGACGGGTAATCGTTGCTGGTGCGGAATTTGTATGTAACGTACTCAGTACTAAATGTCCTGTGAGTGCTGCTTGAATTGCTATTTGAGCGGTTTCTTGATCGCGCGTTTCTCCAATCATGACGATATCAGGATCTTGTCGCAAAATAGATCGCAGTGCTGATGCAAATGTTAGACCAACTTTTTCCCTTACCTGCACCTGGCCAATGCCGTTCATTTGATACTCTATTGGGTCCTCTACCGTTATGATATTTCTTTCTGTTTTATTTAAAACGGTAAGAATTGAATAAAGAGTTGAGGTTTTACCGGACCCTGTAGGGCCGGTAATGAATATTACGCCATTTGGCTGGCTGATGCTATGACGAATAACGGATAAGTCGCGCGGGCTCAAGCCAAGCGCATCAATATTGCTAAAAGAGCGAGACTTATCGAGTAATCGCATCACGATTCTTTCTCCGTATGAGACAGGTAGCACTGAAACTCGAATGTCAATCGGTTTGTCGGCAATTTTGATTTGAATACGTCCGTCTTGCGGTATACGTTTCTCTGCAATATTAATTTGAGCCATGATCTTTATGCGTGAGACAAGAGCATTTTGTACTCGTTTTGGTGGATTAAGTATGGTGCGCATTATGCCATCGACTCGATAGCGTACGCGGATTTCTTTTTCTTGAGGTTCAATATGTATGTCAGATGCGCCTTGTTTTACTGCCTGAAAGAGTAGATAATTTACCAGTTTGATGATAGGCGCCTCTGCAGCCATGGAAAGGATGTCTTTTTCCTCAATATTATCAAAGGATACCGTTTCGATATCCTTTTCTTCGCTTTGTAACTCCTCGATCATTTCTCTAGTGCCTTCTAGAGGGTAGTATCGATTTATATTGCTAATGATCGCTTGTCGTGGAGAAACGCCGTACAGCACATCACCGCCAAGTAAAAGATTTAGGCTATCCAGAGATTCAAAATCAAGCGGATTAGCGCATAATACCATTATTCGCCCCTCATTGATTGTTGGCAATACGGCATTGTCGCGTAAATATTTGAGTGGAATTTTTGCAAGGAGCGTCTGATCAGCCATCTTTTCTGTAATTGTTTCAATAAAAGGCATATGAGCGTAGTCCGCATACACCCTTGCGATCTCAACTGGAGTGAAAAATCCTTTATCAACCAGAATTTGGTCGATCGGTTTATGAGAGCGTTCATTCTCTTGCATGCACTCATTGTATTGATCGGCTGTTATTTTATCGGTTTTTATGAGTTCTGATACAATTGTTTTTTTGTTCATAATGCAGATTACTTTCTTATAACTAAAACTGTATACAAGTTACCATTCTTTGCGATGTACGTGTTGAATAATTCCAGATTACCCGCGATTTTCTGGGATGCTTCTCGTTTTTTCATGTGGATATCAGTATACTGAACCTAAAGTAAACAGAATAGATATGCTTATGCTCTTCTTGCGTACATGGACGGAATATATAATTTCTTTAAGGCCTATATGACAAACAGATTATTTTTTTACCTAGCATTATTCATTTTTTCTGGATTTTCGGCATGTGTTGTTAATGCTAAAGCTCCCACTAAACACGTTCCAGTGCGTTCCAAAGAGGCCGGTCCATATGCCAATATGACCTATGATCAAATTATGCAGATAAAAAATGGTGCAGTCCAGAAAGGAAACAGTGCCGTGGCGATTGCAGCGCTTGAGCGACTTATGCGGCTGTGTACCGACGTTTCCAAGTTGTCCGATATAATGATTGAGTTAGCAGGTCTTTATTACGACGTTGGACAGTACACAAAGTCATCAGAATTGTATAACCAATTTGTCAATTTTTATCCAGGGGCAGGCAAAGAATTATTAGAATATGCACAATTTCGAGCAGTTTCGGCTCAAAATTGTGCAATCCGTCCATCCGATAGGGATCAAACAGATACTGAAAAGGTTATATCTTTGGCAGATGCATTTTTGGGTAAGGCGCAGTTTGCTTTGTACAGGGATCAGGTTGTCCAGTTACGGGCAAAGGCGTACGAATCTTTGTTTGATTCTGAGGCCTCCATATGTCGTTTCTTTGTACATAGAGGGCAGCTAGAGCCGTGCAATAGGCATCTCAAGTATGTGCGTGAGCTGGCAACAAAAGAGCCTGCACTAATACCTCATTGCATACGTCTGGAGCTAGATTTTGTAAGTTTGTGTGGCGACCAAGAGGCCATGAAGGCAAAACGCCTGCACCTTATTGACCGTTATGCCGATCACGAGCAGCTCATCAATCAGCATCAGATGAAACTAGACCCTTGGTATTCTTGGCTGAAAATGTGGGCATAAAGACAGTAGCCCAGCACAAAGGCTATGCAGCGGAAGAGGCTGTTGCTCGTCACTTAATAGAGAATGGGTTTAAGATCATTGCTCGTAACTACATTGTTTTTGGTGGAGAGCTTGATATTGTAGCGATCAGATCATCACTTTTAGTATTTGTAGAGGTCAAATATCGTTGTTCTGTTCAGATGCCCATTGAATACCTCATACCGTCAAAAAAGCAAAGATCAGTTGCCTTTGCAGCGCGCTGTTTTATGGCACAGTATGCACAAAGTGCGCATATGGATTGCCGCTTTGATGTTGCAATCATTGTGGGCGCCGGAGCACGTGATCAGAAGCTGACCTATATACCTAACGCATTTTGCGCTCAGTAGCAATCCCGATTATATCATTATTGCCTAAAAGACCCTCTATGAATCGATAATTTGACACATAGTGCATTTTTGATATAATTATAATAACTAATGTTGCAAGAGAATTGTATTGGTTGTCCAACCAAATAGAGGCGAACATGATACGTAATAATTTGATCCAGATTTTAGCGGTAATGATTGCTATTCAATCGTTATTGTACGGTTACGATGGTGCTTTGTTTGATGATCTTTTGCCGGATGATTCTGCTGAACCCGGTCAAGTTTTTTGTGCCGATGATTTTGCGCAGGAAGAGGAGGTCTGCCCACCAGATTCTCAGGCAGATGTACAATCAGATGACATTCAGACTCCCGAAGTTCAGAATGGATTTTTTGAAAAACACAAATATAAGGTAATTTCAGCCGCTATTGCATCAGTTGTTGGTATTAAGATGTTGATGCCATTATCGGATCGATTTTCTATTGACGCCGTACGCAATGTTATTCGCTATATCAAGCAATATCCTGATGGCCCTGAGGCTCCTAGGCAGACTCCTAAGGCTGCATGCTCTCATTGTCGTGAGCTAGAACAACATGTAAAACAGTTATTAAACAACCAAAAGACTACGAATTATTCTAAGTCTGAGTGTATCAAGTGTACTACGTTAAAAGACGAGCTAGAGCATCGCAAAGAGTGCAGTGTTTGCTTTAATCATTTACCTCATTGGGCCTTTGTTCATTATTGTTTTGAGGGTGGGCATTCGATCTGTTTCCGTTGTGTGAAAGATCAGATTAATGGGGCGATGATGACAGATAACTGGCCACCTGCTCCAGATTCTGCGCTTAGGTCGAACGTGATTAGGTGTGGTGAATGTAGGGGACTAATAACAAATGATGATGCTATTAGTCAAGTAAATCGAATTGTAGATAATTTTTCTGGTCTAATTAAAAACTTGCCAGCGCAAAATTAAAGGAAAAATAAAATGTTATGCAATAACTCGATGCTAATCTTGGTGATGATGTTGGCTATCCAACCATTATCATATGGTTTTGATGATAATTTATTTGAAGATAGTTCATATGAAGAGCCTGCCAAGCAACATAGGGATAGTTGCGCAGAAGATGATTTTTTAAGCGATTTTGATTTGTCAGGCTTTGAATCGGCCTCAGAGGAGGCCCCAGAAGCCGGTATGCAATCCGGTGGGGTTAAGGCGTCTGATGGTCAGAGTGGATTTTTTTCAAAACATAAATATAAGATAGTCTTGGGTGTTATTGCATTAGTTGTTGGTGTTAAGTTGTCAGGACCAATATTGCGTCAATTGATTCCTATTGAAGTGCGAAGGCAGATGAACAGGGTTAAACAAAAGGACGCTGAAATAAAAAAATTACAGAATGCATTGAAAAAATCGCTGGCTGAACAAAGCGCTTCAGAAAGCAATGCAGCAAACAATATTGATTCGACCTTTTGTGTTGGCTGCAAGGCACAGGTGCCACAATGGGCCTTTATGTGTCCATGTAACAATGGGCATGGTGCATGCTATATATGTTGGAATGGAGCTGTGAGTCACAGTCTAGACGACGAGTGGACTGCTCCTTGCATCACTTGTCGGAGTGGGCTTAGCAAATATGATCTACTTGGCGCAACTGGTATTATTGAGAATAAATTCTCAGAATTAATTGCTGTTGCAAAAAAACCTGGTGGATTTCTACATCGAGAAATGCCTTCTCGTCTCGATCCAGACTAGGCTCCATTAACTGGAGGGATGAGATTCTTTCTTAATCCATTCGATTATAGATTCTTTTAGCATATGAGCATCGATAGGCTTTTGAGATGATCCTTGAAAACTTTTTTCGGATCCGCCGCCGGAGATCTCATGCTGAGTCTTCAGCCATGTTGAAAACTGTTTTAAACTAATTTTTTGTGTGCACTGTGCAGATAAGGTTGCAATGTATGCCTGCTGGTGCCCATCGCTGCCTGATATAACGTAAAAACCGGGCTGGTCTTGTGTTAGTTGTGTGGCTATGCCTCTTAAGTCATGGGCATTGGCGTCCGGTATGGACAGAAAGAGAAATGGTATGCCATCTACATTCAATATATTTTGCTTCCATTCTGGTGCCATTATATCCCAGCAACTACGCTTTAATTGCGCTACCTGTCCCCTGAGGTCTTTTAAAGTCTCTTTATTTTTTATTATCGTCGGCAAAAGGTCGTTCTGAGGGACTTTGTATTCGTTGACCAAAAGCTTTATGATTTCCGATTGTTTTTGAAATAATTCAACAGCCTTAGGTCCGGTTATCGCTACAATTCGCCTGGTTGTTGCAGAAGGTGACGATACTTCTGTAATTTTAAAAACGCCAATTTCTCCGGTATGTTGAACATGCGTTCCTCCACACAATTCTGTAGAAAAATCAGGTACTATTACCATCCTAACCTGTTCTGGGTTATATTTTTCACCAAAAAAAGCCAATGCGCCTTTCTCTTGAGCTTCCTTTAACGATCCGTATTCTATATTGACTCGTACATTTTGCTGAATTTTCTCATTGACTACGAACTCAATGCGCCTGATCTGTTCGGGTGTTAGGTTTGTGTGATACAAAAAATCAAAACGCAGGTAGTCAGGATGAACGAGTGAGCCGGCCTGTTTGACATCATCTGACAGTGTGAGCTGTAGAGCGGCCTGCAAAAGATGAGTTGCGGTGTGGTTTTTCATGGCATTGTTTCGTGTTTGATCATCGACGGTGCTTGTAAGCTTCATCGATGCTGTCAGTGTTGTGGGTGCCTCAATAAGCGCTGCAATGCGACCGTTGATGTATCGCAGCTGTTGTACCTTGGTCTTGAATTGGTCAATTGTTATCCAGCCTTCATCTGGTACTTGGCCGCCGCCTACAATAAAGAAGGGTGACCGTGCTGCTATAACCCAGCATTGCGTGTCAGGTGGTACCATCTCGACGAGTTCATGCCCAATTACAAGTGCGCTTATGTAGGAAGTTGTTTCAAGCTCCTGATATCCGGTAAATTCGGTATGGATAGATTCGTCAATGGCTACATAATCTAACGCATCAACCGTTTTTTTACCAGATTGTGCTTGTTGCTTTTCCATACACGCATTAAATTCTGACACATCTACAGTCCACCCATTCTCATGAGCCATAACGGTAATCAGTTCTAATGGAAAACCGTACGTGTCGTATAGCTTGAAGGCAGTAGCTCCAGGAACTATTTTAGAGGAGTGAATTTGTTGAATATATCGGTTAAATAGTTGCTGGCCACGTGACAAATTGATCGCAAATTTTTCAACTTCGCTTTTTAGTACGTCCTGTATGCGTACTTGCGTGTCAATCAGGTTTGGGTAGATTGGGCCAAGAAGGTTTACTACGCTGTTAACGGCTTGAGTAAATAGGTTTTCTGGCGTTATGTGTGCTGCTTGTGATCCGCTCGTTAATTTTTGTGCAAAAAGCGCAGCCCTGCGAATTATTTTTCGTAAGACATATCCGCGCCCTTCATTTGAGGGGGTGCATCCGTCACTTATAAGAAGTGAAGATGAGCGTATGTGATCAGCAACAACATGGTATGCAGCCTTGTTTGAATCAGTTTCTTGAGTGTACGTCCTGCCGATTGTTTGTTCTATTGCGTGAATTATTGGCGTAAACAGATCTGTTTCATACACACTATCAACATGTTGTAAGACTGCGCACAATCTTTCAAGCCCCATACCCGTGTCAACTCCGGTCTGACCTAGCGGGATTAGTGATCCGTTCGGCTGTCTGTCATATTGCATAAAGACCAAGTTCCAAATTTCTAAAAAACGGTCACAATCGCAGGCTGGGCCGCATACATCTATATTGGGGCACCCATAGGAAGGGCCGCGGTCAAGATGAATTTCAGTGCACGGACCGCAGGGACCAAGGTCGGCCATTTGCCAAAAGTTTTCTTTATCACCAAGGCGATGTAGTCGTGTTTGAGAAACGCCAATCTCTGTTTTCCATATCTCATAAGATTCATCATCGGTTTGATGTACCGTTACATGAAGATTTTCTGGCACTATCTTTACCGTTTGTGTAAGAAATTCCCACGCATATTCGATCGCCTTTTTTTTAAAATAATCACCAAAGGAAAAATTTCCCATCATTTCAAAAAAAGTAAGATGTCGCGCCGTGAATCCGACGTTATCAAGATCGTTATGTTTGCCGCCGGCCCTTACGCATTTTTGAATGGAGACCGCTTTGTCGTAGGATCTTTGTTCTAGGCCTAAGAACAGATCCTTAAATTGATTCATGCCCGCATTGGTAAATAGAATAGTGGGATCTTGGGCGGGAATTAACGAAGAGCTTGGCACGATTTGGTGAGATCGATCTGCAAAAAATGTGAAAAATTTTTGACGAATGTCTGTAGATGTCATTACGAAGCTTCCAGCGTATTTTAACGGGTATTTAGAGCATATTGTAACATGCGTTTATCAACGGCTGATCGGCACTTTGAACAATTCTCTATTCCTCTTGCAATATGTGTTTCTTTGGCGCAACTGCGGCACATGTCATGTCCACATGGCCACAGGAAGACGCGTGTAGATGAGGTCATATCTTCAAGGCACACACAGCATTCATCAGATGCATAGCGATGTGCAATTACCTTTGAGTCTTGAAGATCCTTTAGGTCAACCGCAGCATGGCATGTAGGGCAGGTGACATATTGCTGTTCGTCAAAATGTTTACGAGCACATCCATGACATATTTTGTGTTTGCATTGCGCAAGGCAAACGAGCTGATCTTTATTGTCCTTGCGCGTATTGCATTTGCAACAGGTTGGTTTCCATGATTGTTCTTGAGTTTGGTTTGTTTGGTTAATGCCATTGTGATGCAAAGGAGGGTTCATGGCGGCATGCGCTTGGGCATAGGTAGCCTCTGCTTGATGTTGGGCCGCTATGGCTTGTTCATGTGTGGCCAAAGCCTGCTGTTGCATTGCGGCAGCCATGGCAGCTTGGGCCTGTATCGCTTGTTGTTGTACTGCAATGCGCTCTTCTTCGAGGCGATCTTGTTTTTGCTGACGCAACTCTGATTCATACTTTGGGTTAGACAGCACAGCCTCTCTGAGTTTGTTGATATTGCCATACAGGTATTGTGATTCACTAAATAGCGCAACGTACGTTGCTTGAAATTCGTTATGTGGTATTGATAGCGCATTAACGTATTGTTTTAAGGCGCTCATTTTCCCCTCAAGATAATATACATAGTCTATGTGTGGATACGTTGAGCGTGGACAGTTGATGCGAACTGAGTTTTCCAAAGGTACTCTGTCTCCTTGCAAAAAGGAGTTGATTAGGTTGGAAAATGTGGCCAGCAGGTTTTGATGATATCTTTGCAAGGCTATGTATGAATCATGACTTCTTAAAAAGTTTTGCGCACTCAGGATAGCTGGTAATGCAAGATATGCGTGTATTTCAGTATGTAGGATTTTTAAGGGAGCATATGCCTTTTCTTTTTGAGCAATGCGTTCTTCTGCCAAAGATTGTAGGTCGGCAATTTTATTGATGTAAGAAAGCGTAATCGTATCGAGCGCATTTAGCTTATTAACCACAATGGTAAAGGTCTCAAGGGTGGTTGGGAGTTCAAAAATGGCAACCAACCCTTTATTGTTCTGTTTTGCCTCATGAAATTCTTTTTGCAATCTTTCAAAAAAATGTTCATCTGTTTCACGAAAATACTGAATGAGTCCATGGTAGGCGTAATATAATCCAGTGACACAGAGTCCAGCGAGCGCGAAGGCCCCTGCGGCTTGCGCAACTGATTTCGAGTCTGTTGGAGCACTCTGACCGGGCGTGGTTAGTCCGATGATTATACTGATTGATAGTATTAAGCGAAATGTTTTGCCTGATTTGAACACGTATGAATCCTTTTATTTTGTGATATTGCATTGTCGTACTGGTGGCGTCCCTGTACTTTAACCATGAGCACTGAGTATGCCATGAACGTCAATTGATGGCAAACATCAGTGTGTTCTGAAATTATCTTGCGTACCGAGCATAAAAGCTATTCATAAATAACAGTGATGGATCATGATGACGCTTGAGGGCAAAAAAGGCATCTATGTTAGGATATGCCCTATGTAACTGTTCTGATGTAAAATAAAGTTGATAGGGCAAGAAAAAAGTACCATCGAATGTAAGAGTTATATCAATAAGATGACGTGTTAATAATTCCATTCTTATTGTGGTTTTAGTGGCCACGTTAATACTGATCAAACACAAAGTGGCCATACACCGGGAAATGATCGGAAAGATCAAACAAGGTTGTTTGTCCAGGTAAATCTAATTTTTTCATATCATCTGCCCAATCTTTATGTGCTTTAAACAATAGGACGCGATTGAATGATTTTGTTGGTTTAAGGTGATCCTTAGAATACAGTATGTAATCAAGCAGCTCCTTAATGTTTAAATCTTCCTGTGGTTCTAGTTTGTTTAAAGCAGGGTCCCATGTGTATTTGTATTGTCCATCGAGTGGTGGATGTATGGCACGAAGCGTTTTGAGCATGCCGTTATATTCATCTTGATTGTACGCGTCAACGTTCAAGTCTCCACCGATAATAAGCGGTTCGTTGGACGGAATGTTTTCATTTTTAATAAACTCTGCTAGTTGTTTGAACTGTTTGTGTCGGATGGTATGCGTAGTATCATCTTTCTTCCATTGTGCATTTGTATGCAGACCGATGATATGATACTTTTTACCATTTTTGTTAATGGCTACATAAGCAGCCCCCTTATTCATATTGCAATCGACTCCAATGCAGTCGTCAAAAACTAATGATTTTTGAGCTACAATTGGCCATTTGCTTGCAATTAATACACCGCCAGAGCGTATGTCTTCTGTGGTACGTGATCCAACAAGATATCCTAGCGGCCCTGCTACGGCACCAGCTACTGCGCCGATAACTTTTCCGAGCTTGTTTGCTTTTTCTAGGCCGACGACATTGCTGATATATGGATAGCCATTCTTTTTTAAACCATCCATCAATGGTTCACGAGTTTGTTTTGCAAATGCTTCGCAAATAATGACGCTGTCATACTTATGTGCAATCTCTACAGGTATTATTTTAGCGCGTGCTGATTGGCCTAATTGAAAACGAGGTAATCCTAAAAGACGTGTGGCATCCGGCAGGCCTAGCAAACCCGCAACGTTGTAGATGAGTACATTTAATCCGTTGTTTCCAACAGGATCAACTTTGTACATGTTTTCATCAATATAGTCTATAGCATACCAGACATCATCCGTTCCTGGTCCATCACTATACGCATTGAAGCTTATTATAAACGTATGGCTTCCGTTAGAAAGCGTTATGGATGATCGTTTATGTGATGCTTCTTTCCATTGTCTTGAGACTCGGGTTTGAGCGGTACTATCATAGCCCGAACTTGCGCTTAAATACATCTGACTATTTATATTTTTGCCTATTATTTTTTGTTCAAGAATCAGGTCACCAATAATGGGTACCTCTAATCCAAGTTCAAACTTGTACTCTTTGCCTTTCTTGATATCAACGTTACGCTCAAAAAAAACTATCTTTTTCTCTGTTGTCCCTGATCGTATCACTACACCGGCTTGATCGGCTCCAAATTGATTTTTGTCGAGCGTCGTATCAAATTCGGTAGAAAAATTTTTGACCGTTATATCAAATGGTGTGTTGTTGGCGAATTTTACAAATGTCTTTCTGCTAACGAGTGCCACCGTAGATGATGTTGGAATTATAAGAATCAGTGCGGCTAACATATGTATTTGGGTACGCATTCAAGTATCTCCTAAAAAAATATAAATGTAGTTAGCTGGACCGTACATGCAATCTACATCGAAAATCAACAGAAAGTTTTTATGCCACTTTTTTTAACTTCCAAAAGATGGAAAAATAAATGTAATCATTTGGGTAGCGATAGCCTGTGAACTGTCTATTGGATGCGCAAAATCAAATTGCATGTTCAGCGTGCGAACTTCGCGTTTTCCAAACGCATTGAGTGTGCATTCCACCGTCAAAGAGGGCATTTTTGCTGCCATGATATCTTTTGCAGAAATAACACCGTAGACTTTTGTAATTTCTATTGCAGTTGCAATGTCTACAAGGTGGCCACTAGTGTCAATGAGTCCTTTTGGTACTTTTTCTATTACCGTTAGCAACGATCCGCGTAGCTGTTTGACCTGATTGTTGACAGTGTGATATTGGGCCTGGGCATCCTTTAACTTGGTTGTTACGCATGATCCGACAGCCTTCCAATAGTCTGTAGAAAACACAGAGCTTTGGGCCCTTTTTTCGCACTCCTTGCTGTAGTATTCACGTTGGCTATTGATTGTTACCATCTCTAATTCTTTTTGCCTTATTTGTCTTTCTAGTTCTTTCCGTCTATTTTCAAATACTGTTCCCACGCTATCTTTCCACGAAGAAAGCTTATCTTTGAGTGTCTTTTTTATCTGCTGTAAGGTATCTGCGGTCATTTGGTATGATAATGAAAAGTCTCCTACATTGCTGAATGGTAGAAGAAACTCAGCTGTTCTAATTTTAGTATTAAAAAAGGTTCCGGTCTGAATTGTTCCAAATATGCCCCTTGAGTCAGCAGAAAATGCTGCTCCCGCGCGAAGGCCCAAAAATGGGATCTCGAGCATGCCGGTTCCGTTCATCCATGCGCCTTCGGTTACGATTGCCGCGATTTCAAAGTGAGGTCCGACTTTAGGATTATGCATGCTTGTGAACTTTAAAAATCTTGTTACGATCGGATCTAAATTACCCGAGGCGGTAATTCTGAACTGTTGCAATAGGTTTACAAGCATTACCCCTTTTGTTAACTTCCAACGATCTTTAAATATCGGAGATTTTAACATCCCTGGTATGTCCGGGATATTTACTTCCAATCCTATTGATCCTTTAAAGCCACCTACGTCCACGCCCCCCTTAATAACCAAGCCTTGCGCTAAACTTAAAAGCGTTTCTTGTGTAACCTTTTTGTCTCCTTTTGCCACTTCTTTTGAAGAAAGTGAAACTTCGCCGCGAGTGAGATCGGTCACTATTTTTTTTGTTGGAGCATTTGCTAATTGTGCTTCAACTTCTTGTTTAGCCTCTTGTTTGAATTCCTGTCGTTTCGCTTCATGTTCTTTGAAAGGTATAGCTTTGCCCTCTTGTGCCAATTTCTCAAGTTTTTCATCAACTAATTTCTCAACACGTTCCTCCTCTTCTCCTTCCTTTTCAGACTCGCTTTTGATTCTTTTTTCTTTTGAAGTGAGTCCTAGCGTAAGTTCTACATCGGTTAATCTAATGTCGGGCAGTGAGCTGCTGAAAGTGATCTGTTGGCCATAGGAAAGAACGGCAGAGCTCAAAAATTTCAAAAGTGCTGTAAATGGTAGCTGCGATGCGCTTCCGCTCATGTGGAATTCGGGCATCTCCGTTAAGTTTATGGAGGCTCTGCCTGACATTTGTATAATTGATTCATCTGCTCCGCTGCCAAGTCTTAATGCGCCGCCAAGTTCTATGCCTGTAAATGGTGATCCGGCAGCCAATGTTACCGCTGCCGTTGCGAAGTCACAATCTAAACCGATAACAAAATTGCCTAAATCTAACCATGGAATACCAAATGCCTGTTTATACATTCCGGAAAGGGTTCCGCGTATGCCAAATTTACTTGGTCTAAACGTTGCTGTTGCGGAAAGGACAAGTGGGGAGGCCTGGTTTACCAGTCCGATAACAATGCCGGTTTGAGCTATAAGTTTTGTTCCTGTTGGTGTTGGCGTTGCTTCTATTTCGCTTGCTATCCTCTGTTTTTCTTGGGCAATCTGTGCGGATGTTTTTCCTGCCTCTTTGGCTTGTTCTGCGCCTTGTTTAATACGTGCTTTATCTTGCTTGGTCTTTTCTTCTTGTTGGCCTGTATTAAGCATTATTTCAGTGAACTGTGCAGTCAACATAATATCTTTCAGGGCAATAGAACTTATTATTCTTGGTTGCCACCTAATTTTTTTCTGTTCGTACAGTTCGTTAAAATCGACACCCACTCTGAGAGGAAGGCCGATTTTCATGTATGCGCCCATTATGCTGTGTGGAATAAAAATTGCGCAATTGAGTTTGGAAAAATCTCCACCTGCTCTGAATTTTGGACCAAGCTTTTCTATTGCTTGTTTGATATATGCTAAAAAATCTGTCTCTATGCCGATTGATGTTAGTACGTTTATTCCAAGAGGGGTGGTAACATCAAGCAGATTGATTGCTTTGATGGGCATTTGTGTTGTTGGATCGGTATACGGCTCTGTGGCAATGATAAGGCGTAACGCGCCAAATTTAATGGCGTCCAAAAATGATAAGCTTGACGATAAATTACTAAATTTAAATGTGCGTGTGGCAAGCTCAAGAGATACATGTGGAAGCAACCCGCCTTCCTGCGTTGAATTATAAAAATTCAGAGCAATTTCTGTGCCAAAAAACGGAATAGTGCCACTTAGTGTGTATCCGGGCGGGGTCAGGGGTCCTGGATTTGTTTTTATAACGGCGTCTTTAAGCTCTACAACGTCCATGACCAATGCCATAGGGTCTGGCATTGCCGACTGTAACTGTGCTTTTTCTCTGTCAAGCAATGTTGAAAGCTTGATTGGGCCGCTACCGGATTCTATCATTCGTTTGAGCGCGGCTTGATCGAGTATGCCGTAAAGAGTTGATATGAATGACAATATGAGCGATGCCAATACAATACAACGTATACTTTGTAGGTGCTTCATTGGCTATTCCCTATTTTTATTAACCGAATACTTTTACGTAGTGTCCTTTTAAAAAATCTCATTTTCAAAAGAATATAGAATTTTTAATTCGCATTGCAATTAGTCAGATAAAATAGTGGAAAAATTGAGCTATGATCGCACAAATCCTTCAGTTTTAATCCAACTACCTGCCCAGTGATGTACAGCTAAGGCCTCATTTTTCATCCATTTGGCTGGTGCAAGGTTGCGTTCCTCATATCCGCACGGATAAAAATATCCGGCTGGAAGGGCAATATTGATAAGATTGTGTTCAGTCGCTTTTTCCAAAAAGCATTTAGTAAAGTGTAAAGGTCCGCTTTTTGCCACGATCGGGACAATATGTTGATTATTTTTGATTCCATCAACGCACGCTTTCATGATGGGGTGGTGTGCAATAGCCGCAAAAAGAGCTGCACCAAGCTGGACCTGATTTGTATCGAGCGGTTGTAGGCCGGTATAAAAATCAAAACAACTGTTTAACTGGTCTAGGGCGTTTAAACATTCAAAATCAGTGTCTACGTACGTCCCGCCATATCGATATACAATCTCCCATTTGAGGATATCCGACCGCTCTCCATAGTTTCTTGAGCAATTAAAGAATTTTTTATTGTCAAATTGTAACTGCTCGGTGTCGACTACTATCTTCATTGCGCAGGTGCCATTATTTTTAATAGCATTATCCAGTTCGTCAAATGTCTTGCACAGGACGGAACCTAATTCGTAATTTGCAGGATGGTCGGTCCAAAAAATGTGTGTCCATGTTGTATGGTGCTTATGCCAGCTTTGGTAAAACTGTTCATATTCTTTGGGCAGCTTGCTGCCTAGCCAGACGATGTGTAAAATATGTGGGATTCGATTGTCGGTGAGCTCTTTTTCTAAGGCGCTCTTGTGATGGTTGTAGACCTTTTTAAATACCTGTAGCAGGTTGAACATATGTGTATTGGCAAGAAGCTGTGAGTAGTGATCCGATTGCATTGATGCGTCAAAGTCTATAGGAATGACCTGCCTTGGTATATTCAAATAGAAACGTGAAACGCATGCGGATCCGGTTAATATAACAAATACACCGACCAGTAGCATACGGGCCGTTGAGTTTTTTGATAGCAACATATCTCTCCTTGCTAGATTATACACTATGCATGGCGTCATTACCTTCTTTTATGCGCCTATAGAGCTTGCTGGCAAACACAGGGCTTTAAATTGGTACATTCCGCTTGCCAGCACAATTACCATTGCTAACCTATCAAAGAGTGACATTCCGTCAAGTTTGGTATATGATTCATTATAAATGTGCAGTTATATGTAGTTTTTATCTCCTTTGCTGTCACATTAACCGGTAAAATAATTATATTAGAAATTAACAATGACTAAGGAAGAGATATGATTTTTTCAATACATCGTTGGATATATGTTGCCATGACTTTTATGGTGTTTGGAAGTGCGTGTGCGAGTGAGGATGTAAAGCACAAAGAGGTATTGGATTTTGTTCGTGGGTTTAAAAATGGACGTTTGCCACATACTTCATTAAAGATTTATGTAGATCGACTGCAAGATAGCCTATCTGATCCGCGCAATCAGGACGCCATACTTCACGCAATGTTGAAGGAAATAGGTGATCACAATCTAAAGCAAATGAAAATTTTTCTTGAGAACTACAAAGGCAGTGCATGTACATCTGAAGACCGGGGCCTTCTCTATAATACGGATAAAAGTACTCATGAAGAGCGAGTCGCTCTCTACACAAAAGTTCTTGATTTGATCGATTGGTATAGATCCAATGTACCATTGGCTACTCAAATAATACATTTTGCGGCTCGCCGCTTGAATGATGCTCCTATGGGTAATGACGATGTACTAGGGCGAAAAGAGCTTAGTTGCTCCGATATAGATATGCAGGTGTTGCTCATCGAGTATTACAAGAAGATATTACGAGATGGCAATGGGATTTACGCTCTGTTACGTGAGGCCTTGAAGAAAGCTAAAAGTTGTTTTGAGGAAGAAGGTCACACTAAAAGCCTGCTGAAAAGCCAATATGATTCTTGCCAGTGCTTTATTGAAGCAACAAAAAGTTGGACTTTTTTTTCTTCTGACGCTGCAGCATGTGGATGGGATCCTTCAAAGCATGATTTGAGCATAAAACAGATTGAATTGGTGATTGGGATGTTAAATAAGGAAAACTTGGGTCAGGGACTAGACAAGCCAACCGAGTTATTACGTATTTTTGATGAAAAGAACGTAATTGATATAGAGACCCATCTTGAGCATTCTCTTCGCATTCGGTCATGTATAGATACGTTGTCAGGAGGTGAAAAAATTATCTATGATGCACTGAATATGTTGAACCAAGGCAGAGAAGATTATATTGAGGCTCATATTGCGTTATTTATCGCTACGCCACCAAAAGACAGGTCATTAATGCAGGGCTTTAGAGATGAAAAGCTGCAACGATTTGAATTAGGTAAAGAATTTGATCGTCTTGCGCGGTTAAAAAATGGAATTATAATTGTTTTGAGACATATTGCAGCAGCAAAAAATATGCAGTCGGTTATTGATGTTATTAATAATAGGTCGGTACCACCACCCGCACTACCAATACCTCCACAGGAACCACCCCCATCAGGTGGTAATGATGACAAGCAAAATGATAATAATAATATAGAAAACGATAACAATAATAATAATGGCGAGAGAAGTGTGGATCGGAATGTCTCGCCACCACCACCGCCGCCACCGTTACCAGAGAAACCATCTTCTGATACAGCTTACTACGATAAATTTCGCAAGGTATTAATTTTTGGAGGCTCATCTGTAGCGGTGTTCAGTCTTGCTCCTATCGCATACTATCTTTATCAGTATCGCTATAAAACTGACCCGATGGCGCCTGATGACCAATCGCTTGAGACGTCTGTTCAGGATCATGATGTGGCGTGCGATACCAGTGTAGCAACGGCATTGCCAGACAATCTAGAAAAACCGCAACATGCGTCGGAACCTTTATTATCTGTCATGGATAAGTCTGCAATTGATGAATCGGTGCCCGCATCCGATCGGCTTGATGGTCAGTAGGAGTTACAATTTTTGTTAGATATTGCCCAGTCTGGTATATTCATACAAAATGGTGAGTATCCTCCATTAGGCTGAACTTACTAGTGGGATTCGATTTTTTAAAAACTAGTTATTACAAAAAAACCAATTACATGTAAAAGGTGGTACGCATATGTGCAATGATCATACAAATTATACCAATGATGCAGATGAGCAGGTTGTTTCTGAATGCGTAAATGGCGATGAATTTAATAAAGAGTTGATTGAGTGTCGTGCATTGCAGCAGGAATGGAAAGACCGTTTTATGCGCTTGAGTGCCGATTTTGAAAATTATAAGCGTCGAATGGTACGAGACCAATCTTTGTTGGTAGAGTCTGCGCAGCAAAGGTTTTTTTTAGATATTTTGCCAATTGTTGATGATTTTGATCGCGCGTTGCAGCATCCTATTGTTGTGCAAGAAGACTCTGCCAAGGCTTGGTTAGAGGGCGTTAATCTGATCAGGACTTCATTGACTGCGGCTTTAAAAAAGTGGGGCGTCGAGCAAATGTCGGACTACACCGAGTTTGATCCAATTAAGCATGAGGCGATCGCCAATATGCAGGCTGATGGCAGCAAACCGGCTGGGTGTATCATGCAAGTCGTTCAATCCGGCTACATGTGGAAAGACAAAGTACTTCGACCAGCTCAAGTGATCGTTGCACAATAGATTTTTTATTTTAAAAAATTCAATATACCGATAAGTAGCTCAATAAAAATGAGCACTATGATCAGAACAGATAGGATGTCGCCTCGAGTGACATCTATTTTGTTTTGGTACACCGATTGAATGTCATGAATGATAGTGAGCTTACGGTCTATAGAGTTTTTCCAATTGCTTAGATCAAGTTGCGTTACAAGAAGATCGTATAGTTCGGAAAAGTACGGTTCTCCTGCGAACTTTATACTGCTTTCTAACCGCTCTGTAATGACAGAAATATCAACCTTTATTTTTCCAAGTCGAGCGATAGGATCGCTCGACGCGCTTACCACAAAAGGAAAATATGCTTTGAAGGGCAAAGTTCTTGCCTCACCTTCATATATTTTGTGCAATTGTTGATCTAATAATCGATCAAAATATCTCAATTCAAGTTGCTGAATGTTGGCAAATTCAAATAAATCTAGAGTCTGTGCATATTCTGCGTCGTAAAGAAACGTTGCGTCTGTATCAACGATGATAAGGTCTCCTCGAAAATATCCGATAGCCGATGCTAAAATTTCATTTTTTTGGTACTCAGATAGGCTTTGTGTTTCAAATCGAAGCATTGAAGTGATGATGCTACCATACTGATTTTTCAGTTCAGAGATTGTTGTGGTAGGGTTTGGATTAACATGTACCACCGCATAGGTGGTATTCATCTGAAAGAAATGAGGCTGCGTAATGCAGGATTCTATTTTTTTAAATACAGATTTGGCATCGACAACGCTTTGTTCAAGGAACTGGTTATTAATTCTATTAAAATCCTTAAACGCTCTTTCCAGAGTGCCGCTGAACGGTATTTGATAGGTGAGTGAAATTGCGCCAAAACTATGAATTTTACTACTGATGCATCGAGTGCCTTCATGTGGCCTTGGTAGCTCTATTGCAAGTGGGGTATGGTAGTTTTTAAAATATTTTGGCAGCGAGAGAGAGATCTGCTTAATGGACCGTATTTGTTGAATTTTTTCAAAATTTATATCTTCACCCACGTCAAATGCATGAAACAGGTATATATTTCCAGAAAATTCCTGTTCGGGTATCTCCGTATTTGTGACCGGAAGTGCGGTTGTTGACAAAAATTCACCTTTCATGTTTGTATAGCAAAGTGTTTCATACCAGCCCTATTCTTTTTTGAGTATGCTCGTAAAAGCCTCTTGTGGAATTTCTATATTTCCTACATGTTTCATCTTCTTTTTTCCTTCTTTTTGTTTTTCAAGGAGCTTACGTTTTCTTGAGATATCGCCACCATAGCACTTTGCAGTTACATCTTTACGTAACGGTGCTACGCGCTCACGTGCAATTATTTTGCTTGCGATGGCTGCTTGAATAACGACTTCAAAAAGTTGGCGTGGAATTGCTTTTTTTAAGCGTTCTGCCAGTCCACGGCCAATGGAATATGCTTTGTCTTTGTGTACGATGCAGGATAGTGCATCCACTATTTTGCCATTTAACAAAATATCCATTTTTACAAGATCGGCAGCCTCATAGCCAGCCTCTTCGTAGTCAAAGCTTGCGTATCCAGAGCTGAACGACTTAAGTTCATCATAAAAATCGGTCGCGACTTCGTTGAGGGGTAGTACATACTTTAATATGACGCGTTGCTCGTCTAGGTAGGTCATACCTTTCTGTATTCCACGCTTTGATTCACATAATGTGATGATGTTACCAAGATATTGCGCAGGGGTAATGATTGTGGCGTTAATGATCGGTTCGAAGATCGCCTCAATTTGGCATGATGAGGGAAAGTCGGAAGGACTTTCTATGTCTTGTAACTCCGGTTTGTGCTCTAACTTTATTTTGTATAAAACGCTTGGAGCTGTTGCAATGACTGTAACGTTATACTCCTGTTCCAGGCGCTGCTTGAAAACTTCCATATGCAATAATCCAAGGAATCCGCACCGAAACCCTAAGCCTAGAGCGACAGATGTCTTTTTTTCAACGGTCACGCTTGCATCGTTGAGCGTTAATTTTTCAATGGCTTCGCGTAAGTCTTCAAAGTTTTCATTGTCGATAGGAAAAAGGCCAGCAAATACCATAGGTTTTGCCGGTTTAAATCCAGGAAATGCGGTTACTGGTTGCGAGGTATGAAATATTGTATCACCTACGCGTGCTTCTTGAACCGTTTTCATGCCGGCAATAAGGTATCCAACTTGTCCTGCAAACAATGCGTGCATCGGCTTGATATCTGGGTACATAAGCCCGACTTCAAGAACTTCATAATTACGCTCAGTTTGTGCAAGGCTTATAGCATCACCTTTTTTGATGTTGCCACTTTCTAGGGCAACCAAGCATATAACACCTCTAAACTCATCAAACCATGAGTCAAAAAGCAAAGCTTTTAGTCGACTGTTTACGATAGTTTTTGGTGGTGGAATTCTTTTTACAATAGCCTTTAAAATATCATCGGTTCCTATGTTTGCTTTAGCCGATGCGCAGATTACTTCACTTTCTTGAAAATCAAATAACGTTTTGAGTTGATGCAACGTGCTTTCAATATTGGCTGTTGGAAGATCAATTTTATTAATGATTGGGATTATAGTCAGGTCCTGGTCGAACGCCAGGAAAAAATTTGCCATTGTTTGTGCTTGCACGCCTTGTCCTGCGTCGACAAGGAGTAATGCGCCTTGACATGCGTACAGTGACCGTGAGACCTCATAACTAAAGTCAACGTGTCCAGGCGTGTCTATTAAATTGAGCAGATACAAAGTGCCATCAAGCTCATAGAACATAGAGGCAGTTTGGGCTTTTACCGTTATGCCGCGCTCCTTTTCTACCTGGAGCTTGTCAAGGAACTGTGCTGATTTTGTGCGATCAGTTAGTGTTCCGGTATGCTCAAGAAGCCTGTCTGACAATGTCGACTTGCCATGATCTATATGAGCGATAATGGAAAAATTTCTAATACGGTCAGGAGTAAAGTCTGCAAGAGATATTGTTTTTAAATCCATAATTGTAGGATCAAAGTCTGGGCTTGGGTAAATATAAAATGCTTAATTAAAAAAATGTGCGTCCGGTTACTTTTTGAGTACGGTGACTATAGAGTACGAAAAGTACCGTCTATTGTAAATATATAAAATGAAATTTAATCAATGCCTGGATCTAATTTTGCCAAGTGCTCCAGTTCCATAAAGAACTCGAGGTCTCTTTCGAGTTGATCCAGCGAAGCTTGCGGTATTTGCATAGAGTCTTCAGGGCTTAGAGCTGGCGGCGTTGTATTTGATTCATCCTCATCAAAGGCCTGCTGGACAACAGTCATGACTTCGTCAGTCTTGCCAGGGGTATTAAATGCGCTTTCAGCAGCAGTTTTTACAAATGTTGTTAGCTGTTCCGCCGTTGAATTATTTGACCTCTTTTTTGCAGTTTTCCCTGTTCTGACTGGTGGGTTTTCTATTTTGCTTGCATCGTTTGATGAGAATGCGGTTTTAAGGCCCACAATAAAGTTTGGCCGAGCGACACACAGCAAAGCAATTGCACAGATTCCGACCATTGTGACAAGTGTCTTCTTTTTGTTATCAACGAAAAAGTCCATCACTCTTTCTGGCAGGCTGTTTTCGATACATATTTCTTGTTGTGGTAATTGTTGTGACGTGGCAGTCAGGATGACAAATGCTATGGCTGTGATAATAATTTTGTTCATGTGGTTTCCTGTTGTTGTTATAGCAGGTTATCTAGTTTGTTACTGCCTTCTAGAGAGTCTTTTAGTTCAGTTAGGAAAAATTTTGTTTCACCAGTTGCCTTTATAGTGCTTATAGGCGGGAGAAATTTTTGACATCTCTCAATAATGTAATACAGCTGCGGAATATTTCCACAGCGTGCATACCGATGTAAATTAAATAGGCATTCTTGACAAGCGTCCACTCTGTATTTTGTGCGCATTTTGGGCGTTGTCTTGTATCCTGCAACTTCACGAAGTCTTTTCTCTGTCTTTTCGCATATCTCGTTTGCTACTTCAACGTAACCTCGCCCAAGTTTGGGGTGTACTTGAGCCATCTCTTCTTTATATTTTTGTAAAAAATCTTTATTGATCATCGTTGCCACTTCTTGATCTGTTATTCGTGACCAATATTGTTGCTTAATCGTTATTAATCGTTCACCGGGCAAGCAAACAGGGACTTCTTCCTGGCAAATGTACTTATTATTTAATTTTGCAACAAGGTAACTCCAATTAGGCCAAAATTTGTGCCTCAGGCGATAACCAACGGCTAGTATAGCCACTCCGGTAACGGCACTGGCTATTATGAGGATATCTTTTTTGTTTTCAACGCAAAACTTTTTACAAGCCGCGTAGGGTGATTCATTTTCACATGTCAGGTCATGACAGTCGTCTACAGGTGCTGCTGGCTCTTGTGGTTGAGTTTGCGATGAATGCACAGGTAGAACGAATGAGGTGGCAACCAGAACCATAAGTGTAATAATTTTGTTTATATTGTTAGCCATAGTACATCCTATAAGAGCTTTTTGCTTGTTTTTGGACACCACCCACTTCGGTGCCATCTATAACTCAGTATAGGCAATGGATTCAGTTTGTCAAATTTTATATGGCATTGGCGTATTGTTGGGCTGATTTTTTAATACATTGTGATGCTTGGTGGATAAGTCAGGAACATTCAAATCTAGAATTTCCTCTTTTAAGGGGATATTTTTGTTTTCTTGGCTAACGATTCGCATGATTTCATCATACGAATGGGTGCAAATATCAAAAAAATGCCTATTTATCTGCTTGTTAAGGTAAAAGGCTTGCCATCGATTTTTAATCTTGCCAATGGTTTGCATAAATTCGCTGGCTGGTATCCACGCATAGTTTAATTTCTTCTGATCTGGCACGGGAGATGCATTGTTAAATGTGTCCTCAGGCACAAAGTCAACATGCGCTAAAAACATATGTGAGCTGTTTTTTTTATTATGCACTTGGTTTGTTATGCGAGTAGCAAGGTAGTTATTGCTTTGTTGGCTACAATTATCGATTTCATCTCGTGATAACGTTTTTTCGAGTGGCCTTATTGCCAGGGCCAGTTTTCCAAAGACATAACGCGTTTGTTTTGAGCAATAGTCGAGCGCTGTTTTTAAATAGGAAATGCCCTCATTGCCCCATGGCCCGCCAAAATCGCCCCATTCGCCTTTTGTGTTTTTACTTAACAAAAAGTACATTTTTCCGTCATGTAAATGGTATGGCAGAATTCCAACGTGAAAGATTGACTTTATTTTGGTCGGTACGGACAGGTTTAGAGACTGGGATGATGCATCCAGGTTGAGCGCCGGAGGTTGGTTCTTCTCTGCTCGCGCGTCTGGCAAGCAACATAACAAACATATGAGGGCGAAACACCCCCTTATTTTAATTTTCGAATAGAAAATCATTTAAAAATCCTTTGATACGTCGTGATTTATTTGGGGTTACCATTATATATTGGTATATAATGGTATGTAACTATACATGATTTTATGGCGTATATGAAGGAGAAGAGGTGATTTTTATATTTTTTGATTTTTTATCCTAATGTTGCTTCTTTTTCGCTTGTGTTGTGTCGATCTATTTAGTATTCTAAATGTCAAATTTATTCAGCAAAACCGGGCTATAGCAAAAGGATTCTTCATATGGAATCAATAACCAATAGTGATGATAAAAACGATAAAAAAATGAGAGTAAGGCCAATCCTGATCGAAGATGAGCTTAAAGGCTCTTTCCTTGATTATGCAATGTCTGTAATTGTAAGTCGGGCCATTCCGGATGTTAGGGATGGTTTAAAGCCGGTACATCGCAGAATCTTGTATACCATGCATCTTTTAGGTTTTCATTATAACAAGCCATATCATAAATCCATTCGTGTTGCGGGTGACGTTCTGGGTAGGTTTCATCCGCATGGCAATGAAGCAATTTATGGTACGATGGTTGGGTTGGTGCAGGATTTTTCTAAGCGTTACCCCCTGCTAGATGGCCAAGGCAACTGGGGTTCAGTGGATGGCGATAATGCTGCAGCACCGCGGTATACCGAAGTTAGAATGCAGAAAATTTCCCAAGAAATTCTAGCCGATATTGATCGTGAGACGGTCGGATTTGTACCAAATTTTGATGAATCGACCGTTGAGCCGGTTGTGCTGCCAAGTAAGTTGCCAACCCTTTTGGCAAATGGCACGGCTGGTATTGCGGTTGGGATGGCAACATCGATACCGCCTCATAATTTGACAGAGCTGCTTAATGCTTGTCTTGCGATATTGGATGATTCTCAACTGTCTGACGATGCCTTGTTTGAATTGATTCCGGCTCCTGACTTTCCTACCGGTGGCATCATTTGTGGTCGTTCTGGGGTAGTACGTGCTTACAAGACTGGTCGAGGCAATGTTATTGTTCGTGGCGTAGTCAACACGGAGGAGACCAACAAAGGGTTGGCGCTCATTATTACCGAGCTACCGTACCAGGTTAACAAAGCTGATCTTGCCATCAAAATGGCTGAGTTGGTTAAGGAAAAGGTTATTGAAGGTATTTCAAATATTCGTGATGAATCTAATAAAAAAGGAATGCGCCTTATTGTTGAGATAAAAAGGGCAGAATCTCCGCAGCTCATACTCAATCAACTTTATAAGCATACCGCATTGCAAACATCCATTCCGATATTGATGTTGGCTTTGCTTGATAATAGGCCAATTGTCTTTACGCTTCGCCAGATGATTGATGAATTTATTTATCATCGTCGCCAAGTTGTTTACAAGCGAACTGTTTTTGATCTTAAAAAGGCTCAGGCGCGTGAGCATATTTTACAAGGGTTTGTTGTAGCGCTTAAAAATATTGACGAAATTGTAGCGCTCATTAAAGGATCGTCTTCTTCGGATGAGGCCATAACGAGCCTTAATAAACGCTTTTCATTTACTGCAGAACAGGCTAAATCGATACTTGAAATGCGTTTGCAGCGTTTGACAGGGCTAGAGCAGGATAAAATTCGTTCTGAGCTTGAAGAGTTAAAACTGTCTATAGAGCATTTACGTTCAATCATTGACAAGCCGGAAGTATTGACCCAAGAGATTCGTTCGGAGTTACAGTTACTCAGACAAACATATGGTGATGAGCGACGATCGCGCATCGAAGCTCCTGTTGACATTCTGACGGAGGTTGACCTGATACCGGACGATGAGGTTGTGGTGACTTTGACTATGAAAGGTTACCTTAAGCGCGTTGCGCTTGATACGTATGAGGTACAACATCGCGGTGGAAGAGGCAAGATGGGGATGGCAACGCTTGAAGGTAGTGATGATATAGTTGAAGATCTTTTTGTGACAAAAAATCATGACACGCTTCTCTTCTTTACCAGTCTTGGCAGAGTGTACAATCTACAAGTGTTTGAGGTTCCTGAAAGCTCACGTACAGCAAAAGGCCGTGCTGTAGTCAATCTTCTCCCACTGCAAGACGGTGAAAGAGTGGTCAAGCTACTGTGTACACGTGATATGGATGGCCAATTTATCATTATGCTTACTCGGTTAGGCACTATAAAACGAACTGATGCTGCTGAATTTATTAAAATTCGGTCAACTGGCATACGGGCGCTGACTTTACACGAAGAGGATGAGCTTGTGTTTTGTGCTGTTAGTTCCGGTTCGCAGTCGATTGTTATTGCAACTGCTAACGGTCAAGGGATTCGTTTTAAAGAGACCGAAGTGAGATCCATGGGCAGGCAAGCTGCTGGTGTGATCGGTATAAAATTGCGTAAAGGTGACCATGTTGTAGGCATGGAAGTTGTAGATGAAGATGGAGAAATATTGTTTGCAACCCAGCATGGTTATGGAAAAAAAGTGAGCATTGTTGATTTTCGTGTTGCTCATCGTAGCGGTATGGGGGTTAGGGCTATACCGGCAGACAAGCGCAATGGAAAGGTTATAGGGCTTTGTGTTGTGACCCCTTATTCAAATATTTTACTCATTGACGAGTCTGGAAAGATTATTCGTCTTCCGGCAAGTGAAATTCGCACGATGGGGCGTCAGGCAAAGGGAGTGCGACTTATTAGATTGGGTGCAGGCCAAAAGCTTTCTACTATTTGTGCGTTTCACGATCAGGCTCCAGATGACTTACCCAATTTACCGCCAAAAAAGGCCGATTCTTCTGTGAGTGTTGATGCTAAACCGATGACCAATGACGAGCTTCAGGATGACCAAGAATAAGATTGGTATTGCGTAATGAGTCTATCTGCGTCTGAGCGCTTAATTTTACACGCCTCTCTGATAGACGGCGTTGGGGCGCTTACATTGCGTACCATTTTTGAACGTAAATCCAGTTCAATTGAATGGACAGATCTTTACCGTTTTTCTGTAAATGACTTTTGCGAGCAGTTTAGTGTGTCACCAAGAATATCTCGACTGTTGGTCGATGGCCTTGCAGATGCCAAATGTTTGGACGAAGAAACTGAGCTTATTGACCGTCACCATGTTAAGGTTTTGACCTGTTTGTCAGAGTTTTATCCTTCGTCATTGTCGACTATTGTTGGTCCTCCTGCCGTCTTGTACTATCATGGATTGTTGCATTGTGACCAGGCATTAGCCATTGTTGGCTCTAGAAAAGCGGGTTCCTATGCCCAACAGGTGCTTGTTTCCATTATTCCTCAGCTGGTGTTAAACAATTTTACCATAGTGAGCGGTGGTGCGCGTGGTGCTGATACTATGGCTCACGAACTAGCCCTAAAAGCACGTGGAAGCACGATAGCAGTGCTTGGGTCGGGTCTTTTGGAGCCTTATCCGTGGGAAAACAAAAAATTATTTGAATCCATAGTTGCTGCTGGTGGTGCTGTTTTAAGCATATTTTCTCTTCGCACTAAAGCCTTGGCTGGTAATTTTCCTGCAAGAAATAGAATTATTTCCGGCCTTAGTCATGGTTGTTTGGTCGTTCAGGCTGCACAGAAAAGTGGTGCTCGTATTACAGCTCAATATGCGCTTGATCAGGGAAGAGAGGTTTTTGCTATTCCAGGCTCTATTGGCGATGAATTGAGCGTTGGCTGCCATGAGTTGATTCAGCAGGGGGCAAAGCTTGTTACGAACGCGAATGACATTCTTATAGAGTTTGGGTTTCAACGGTCTACTGAAATGTCTCCTGAGCGCGTCACGCCTATTGATAATGTGCCGGCGTCACAACCTCACTTAGAAGTTGGTAAAAAGATCAACCATAGTGGACAGGTGCGTGAAGCTACGCAGTCGCTTGAAAAACTGTTGGAAGACTATGCGATTAGTGATGTTGTTGTTGGAATGAAAATGTTGTTACAGTGCCAATCTGCGCAATATGTAGACAGTTTGCTTGAGGTTAACAATATAGAGCTTGTACGGGCGCAGCAGATTCTTTTTGAGCTTATGGTGGCTGGCTTGATAGATCAGGACAGTGCTGGTCGGTGGGTTCGCCTGGTTTAGGTATCTCTTGAGCCATGGAGGTGTGTTATGTATTGGATACTATCGTCTGCGATTTTTACAAATCTGTGGTTTATATAACCCCTTATCAACAATTTCTTGACCTAACAGATGATAGAAAGCGTAAGGTTATGAGTCTTTTCCGTTTGATGGCAACTCATGCTAAAATTCACGACGAGACCAAGTTTCGTTACGAGGGGGATAACATATATGCCTTCAAGCCCCAACCAGATCGTTATTTATGCTTCTTTTTTAAGGGTAAGAAAATCATCGTTACTAACGCATTTGAAAAAAGGACTCAAAAGATGCGTGAACAAGAAAAGGACAGGGCATTGAAAGCATATAACGATTATGAAATGCGTATAGCTCAAGGAATGTATTATGAAAAAGAGTAAGACGACAAACAAGACGGTTAAATCAACATATGATGTGCTCATTGATGACCCTGAACAAAAGAAGTTACTCGAGCAAGAATATCAAGAGCTTTTGTTATCAGAACTCCTTCTTGCAACAATGAAACGTGATCAAGTGTCTGTACGCAAATTAGCCGCAGAGGCGGGAGTTTCGCCTACCATTATTCAGGAATTGCGGGTAGGAAAGAGAACAAACATTACACTTGCTACATTTAATCGTGTGCTTGATGCAATTGGGTATCAGATTTCCATTGAGCCTAAAGGTCGATAACAATCACCAGTTATGATGTTGCATCGACAGACATGCCAGAATCGCCAAAGACCTCCTCCAAATTTTTAAGGAGCTTTTTCCAGTCAAAAGTTCGACTTGTCCATCGTAGTCCGGCCAAAAGTTCAAAGTCTAACCAGCGACGGCAGAGCCATGCGCTAGATGTTATCAGCGGGCTTTTGAGAGTATTTTCCGTCTAACATGCGTGACAAAAGCATTAGGCATCCAGAAAGCAGCAGGTAGATCAATACTATAATACCCCACACTGGAATTGGATTGAGATAGTGCGCGATTATATTTTTGCCAATTTTAGTAAGCTCAGGAACTCCCAATACAGAGAGCAAGGCGGTACTTTTAATAAGTGATTCGTACTCATTAACCATGATGGGCGCTATAACTCTAATTGCTTGTGGAAAAATAATATAACGCATTGTCTGTATATTGTTGAGTCCCGCGCAAGCAGCGGCATCCCATTGGCCATTGGGGATAGATGAAATTCCTGATCTTACAATAGTAGTTACGTATGCCGATGAACATAGGCTCAAAGATATAATAGATGCAGCAATTGGCGATAAATTGATGCCTAGCAGGTCTGGTAAGACAAAATATGCTATTAAAAGTTGTACATACAGCGGTACTGCGCGCCATAGAAACACAAAACAAAGTATGGGAGGCGCACAAATCTGTCCAATCATTGTTGGCAGCTTTGACACTACGCCAAAAATTATGCCTATGGTAGTGCTTATCAATGCACTCAGGGCCCATACGCCGATTGTAATTACAAGTCCGCGCGATAAAAGCGGGGCATACAAAATCAAAGAAGAATAAAACATTGCAGGCTTCCTTATTTATTAAGCCATACTTTTTCAGCCTGTTTTATTGAGCCATCATTTTTAAGTTCAGCAATAATAGTGCCGATTTTATTGGCGAGCTCACTGTTTTGCTTATTAATGCATATACCAGCACCGTTTGATTGATATTCTTTTGGTAAATTAACCTCTATAGATACAAGTTTTGGTTGTTGTTTTTTGAGCGTTGGCATAATGTCAGGGTCCATAAATGCGGCCAAAACTTTTTTATACTGTAGATTCATCATAATATCTGCAATTGATTCTACTTTTATAATACTATTGTTGTTGAGTTTGGTTATCAGGTATTTTTCCTGTGTAGATCCGGGCTCAACGCATATAAGGTCATTCGGATAGTATGTAATAAGGTCATCAATAGATGAGATGTTTTTAGGGATTTTTTCCCAAAAAACGAGTGGAAATGAGGTAAGTTTTTCGCCGGTATAGTGAATCATTGTAAATAGTTTTTCACGCTCTGCAGTAATCGAACAGTTAGTCATTACCATATCAAGCCTGTTTTGATTTAATGCAATCAACAGAGCAGACAAATCCATATCTTTAATAATCAATGTTTTATTGAGTTTTTTTGCAATTAGATGTGCAATTTCTACGTCAAATCCTTCATATTGCCCCGATGGCGTTAATGCGGCATATGGTACATAACCTATGATCATTCCTACAACAAGGGAGTCGTTCGGGTGGTTGTTAGCCGCTGCTTTACGGCATTTGAAAAACCAAATAGCGGGCAGGCTGAGTGCAATTGCGCCCAGTAAAGCAAATAGTATTGTTGATTTAGGGATATTAACGTTCATAGGGTTTTCCTTAGCCGATTTTGAGAGTGTATGTTTGAACTTGCACTTCTGTCTTATACGATGGCAAAATTTGCATTTTTTATTCAAGTGATTTATAATTTATACAGCTAAATAGTGCATATATCAAGAAAAACTTCATAAAAATTTCAGGTAGGCTTCTTATTATTTGACGTTAAGTCTTAGCCGTTTTTTTGTTGTTTTTATTGACAATTGTGATTTTCGTGGTACAATTAAGCATTAATGAGATATTTTTGCTATATAATCTTTAATTATTTGGAGATGGCATATGAAATATATATATAATTTTTTTGTAGCGGTTATTTGTTCTTTTCTTTTTTATTCAGCGCAAGATCAATGTTCTGATGGGATGGTTGATGCAGATCGGCCGCCAGAGGCAACTGAGCAGGCATTGAGGTCTGATATTTCTGATAAGGCGGACGGCAGCGCTATGAAGCATCAATTGCCCAAAGAAGAGGAAGTTGCAATGGCCATTAGGGTTGCTCTTGCCAATGGTGGCTTTGGGATGCTTGGGTCAAGGGTCGCTCCTGTTATAGATAGCTTGGTGGCCGCATTATTAAACACTGAGCTGCTAATGGTTAATGATGAACGTTTCAAAAACATAAAACGCCCTAGGTTTCACATTGACAACATTAGTCCTTACATTTGGGCAGGGTGCGTAATGTTAAGCCAGGCTTATGGTAACTACCTAATGAATCGTTCGCAAGTGGCAGTCGCTATTGATAAAAATACCAATAGTGACAATAAGATGGCTAGTAATATTCTTGTTAAAGGCATGGGTCATATTAATCCAATATTAGAAAATGGTGGGGCGACGGTGGGGTGGGGTATGATAAAGTATATGCTTTATCCGCTTTCAACCCAGTATAAGAGTGTCCCGCGCGCGTTTGTTGACCTTGTGGTTTCTTTGGGTGGAATTTTGTCTCAACCGCTCTACAATCTATGCTCTTACAAAGTTAGAAAGTTATATGCCTCCTATTGCGCTAAAAATAAGGAAAATACGCCTGAAGCGCCCGTAAGTGCGCCTTCTAGCGTTTAAGGATTTTGAATATGAAATATACACATACTTTTTTTGTAGCGGTTATTTTCCCCCTTTTTATCTGTGCGACGCCTAGCATTTGTTCTGACGATGTTGAAGGTGTAGATCAATCGGTGTTTCCGGTTGTTTCTGAGGCTTCTAGCGAGCCTGCCTGTAAGACGATGAGGAGCCGATTGACTGGTGCCGGTAAAGTTATCCTTGCTAACGGTGGCTTTGCTGTATTTGGGGCAGCTGTTGGTACTGCTATCAATATGCTGATTTGTAAGCAATTGGTGAACAATTTACCGCTAGATAATAACTTGACTGGCTTTCAAAAGCATAAACTTTGGTGTGCCTTGAGTGATATTAGACCTTTTCTGATTTGGGCTTGCAGTACAATGCTAAGCCAGTCTTGTGGTAATTATCTATTAAAAAACAGATCACGAGATATTAATAGCCTTGATGATGCGGCGAAAAATAGTACTAACGTAAGCATTGGTAATGTTCCTAAGTGTCTTAGTTATGTTGATATGTTTTTACAAAATGGCGGCTCTCCTGTTGTAGTAGCCTTAATTGCCCACCTATTTTCTCGAAATGTCTATGATCTGCATAGAAGTCATGCATGGTTTCGAAGTTGGGGTCTTGGTGTGGGTGCAATTTTGTCTCAACCGCTCTACAATCTATGCTCTTACAAGGTCAGAAAGTTATACGCTGCTTATCGTGCCAACTTGAAAGATCAAAAAACCAAGCCTGAAGTGCCCATAAGTGCGCCTTCCAGCGTTTAAGGATTTTTCAATATGAAATATACGCATACTTTTTTTATAGTGCTTATTTTCCCTCTTTTTATCTCTATGGCGCCTAGCATCTGCTCTGACAATGTTGAAGGTGTAGATCAATCTGTGCAGGCGGTTGTTTCTGAGGCTTCTAGCGAGCCTGTTTATAAAGCGGTGGGCACTCAACTTGCTAGCGGTGTTAAGGCTGTCCTTTCTAATGTTGGTGTTGTTTTGTTAGGGGGGGTTGCAAGCGAGGCTCTATCTGTTTGTGTTAAGACAACAATAAGGGACAATTTGCCATCACGCAATAATTTGACAGATCGTCAACAACATGATCTCTGGTGTCAGATAAGCGATATACGACCGTTTTTACTGTGGGCTGGTTGTACAATGCTAGGTCAATCTTATGGCAACTATTTACTGAATGGCTCGCGGGTGGTAAGTTGCTCTCGTGATAATTTAGAAGAAAAAATTGGTAAAGTTTTGGCCGGATGCGTTAGGCGCACTGATATGTTTTTAGGCAATGGTGGGATTTCTGTAGCAATGGGCTTTTTGATGCGCATGTATGGCCGAATGAGTCCTAAGTGCCTTTGTGCTGAAACGAACAACCTTATGAGGATTCTTTCTTTGGGTATTTTCGTGTCTCAATTACTTTACAATGTGAGTTCTTGCGGCATTAGGAAGCTATATTGTTCTCATTGTGCCAATCTAGAAAGCCAGAAAAATGAGGCGTTAAGCACTGATTTAGCTGGGCCTTCCGGCATTTAACGACCCCATAATTCCGACTATTTCGCGTATACCGATACCTTGATTGCTGCCAAGCAAGAAAGAGGGCGCAGTTTGTGGCTGAAATTTTTTCCAATACCATTGCCTTGAGTGTAATTTAAATAATGTAGTAATGAGTTTGAATGTATTTTTGGCAAACCAGGTAGCAGCATGGCTAAGCCCTATTACAGTTTCAAGCGCAGATGAAGCTAGCGTACCAATCGTTACAAAGTTACATCGCTCAAGTCGTAGTGCGTCAAGGGCCGATAAGACAAGCACTTCGGATGTGATAGGTGGTGCTGTTTGCGTGGTCATCAACATATTCAAGTACCATCCTTGGTATGAGTCTAATTTATTTAGCATAAGCACGCCGATTATTTCATCGTTTTGTTGAGCGTAAAACCAGCGTTTGTTTGACCGGTGGGCGAAAAGATCTATCTGTAATAGGTATATTTGAAGTCCCTTCCTGCCCTGTAGCCATGAGCGAGCTACATTTTCAATATCCCTTTCTATGTGTGGATCGTCTGTAAGATGCTCTTTGATAATGATATTAAGGCGTTTTGCTTGGTTGCATTTGTTTCTGAGGTTGCTCGCATCAAATCCTTTACGTTCTTTTGGATCAAATGAAGGGTCAAGAATAATCTCATTTCCAATAGATATAGCGGTTCGATATTTATGCTGCAGGCCCCACGTCACAAATTGTTGCGAGGCGGAAACATGTACTATGTTTTTTACAGAGCGGTAGCAATAGTCATGAAACCTATTAATGAGCTGTTCAACGTTCATTTGTGCACATACTGGATCGCCGAATACTATTGCGCATCCAGCTTTTACTTTGTAGCCAATGATGCCATTAGCTTCTGGACAATGAAAAATATGACATGAGGGGTCCAGGAGTGCAACAGAGGTAAAATGTCCCCATTTTTGTACATAATCTGCAACCGAATGATTTTCTCTGAATAGTTTTGTTGATTCAGTATGAAAATTAATTTTTTTTTTGATCATAGCGGCTCCTGTTCTATTTCAAAAAAATATGTTGCATTTAAGCTATTATTTTCGCCAATAAATAATCAAGGCTTTATATCAATATTGTTGTTTTGTGTAATACCAGGTACACTTTAAACAGTTTGTTGCCCGTTTTTCTATGATTAAACCGTTTTTTTTGTTTGTTTTGGCATAGGGATTTTAGGAAAATAAAACTTACATTATTTATGTTTTATCTGTTTAGCTGTGCTTTATATGCCTAACGTAAGAGAATAATTCGTGTCTGCCCGTTTTTGTTGTTTATTGATAGCCTTGGTCTCCTTGGTGTTGTCGGGAGTACACCTGTTGTGCATAATGCGTTTGCATAAAACAGATAGTATTGACGCAAAGAAAGCTCCTTTGGTGGTGTGCACTACCAGCATTATTGCGGATGCGGTTTTGAACATCGCGGGAAGCAATGTTCAACTTGTGTGTCTTATGGGATCAGGAGTGGATCCCCATTCTTATCATGCAAGAGAACGCGATGTGCACCTTCTTGACCAAGCTGACGTTGTCTTGTATCACGGTTTACATCTAGAGGGGAAGATGGGAGAGCTTTTTTCTGCCCTTGAACTACAACAAGGAAGGCGTATGGTGGCTGTTACTAGGGCGTTAGACCGCCGATCGTTGCGCGCATCGTCATTTGAGTCTATATATGATCCACATATATGGCACGACGTAATGCTTTGGCGCAATGTAGTACATGAAATTACTACCGTTCTAAAAGAGATCGACACGGAGCATGCTGAGTTGTACCAGACATCAAGTGATTCGTACATAAAAGAGCTTGATAGGTTGGATGACTATATAAAAGATAGATTTAAAAGTCTTCCGACTGAGCGACGTATTTTGGTTACCGCTCACGATGCATTTGGTTATTTTGGCAAGGCATACGGCTTTCAGGTTGTTGGATTGCAGGGTATTAGTACCGAAGCTGAAGTTGGCATGAAAGATGTCCAGCGCTTAATTACCTTTTTAATAGAAAACCACGTTTCAGCCATTTTTTTGGAATCATCCGTTTTGCCTCGTGCTTTAAAAGCTGTTCAAAAAGGGGTATTTGCCCGTGGACAGGAAATACGAGTTATAGATGAACTGTATTCGGATTCATTGGGTGTTCCAGGCATTGCTGCCTCTTCTTACATCGGAATGATGCAGCATAATGTTAATACTATTTTTATTGCTCTATCTGACACTTTGGTAGAACACTGATGTTTGCGGTAAAAAATTTAAATATAGCGTATGACGATCTATTTGTCGTTCAAGACGTTTCATTTTCGGTTTCTGATGGAATGCTGGTTGCGATGGTTGGTCCCAATGGGGCCGGAAAGTCGACGTTGCTCAAAGCTATTGTTGGCTTGGTGCCGCGCGTTTCTGGTGTGATTACGTTAGGCGACAAACCCTTGTCTGTCGCTGGAGGACTTGTTGCGTACATACCTCAGCATGCGACTATGGATTGGAATTTTCCTATTACACTTGCAGATCTTGTAATTATGGGATGCTATGGACAGTTTTCCTTTGGTAGGGCTCCCACATGTGATAAGTATGCCCAGGTAGATGAAGTTTTAGAGCTGGTTGACTTGAGATTGTACAAAGAGCAACATATTGGAGTCCTTTCTGGCGGTCAAAGACAAAGAGCTTTGCTTGCACGGGCTCTCATGCAAAATGCCAAACTTTATTTGATGGACGAGTCCCTTTCTGGCGTGGACACGTTAGCACAAACCATCATTATGGATATCTTAAAAAATCTTTCTAGCAAAGGGAAAATGGTTATTATTGTTCATCACCATCTTGCTTATATAGAACGCTATTTTGACGCGGTGTTGCTGCTTAATAGATCATGTTTGTATTATGGGCCTATGTGCGACTTTCCAAGTCCCTCTTTGCTGCATACAATGTACCATGCTAAGACAACATAGCGTTTGAGAGGGGCGATGTTATATTATGTTTCATGAATTTTTATTGTCTATGGCATATTGTGCCGATCAAACGCTTGCAATTATTGCAATAAGTACGGGATTGTTGGGATTGTCTGCCGGCATTCTGGGCGCATTTGCATTTGCGCAAAATCAAGGAATGCTTGGTGATGCTATTTCGCATGCCGCATTGCCTGGAGCAGTACTCGCTTTTTTATGCACCCATAGCACGAATGCTCTACTTCTTTGTTCTGGAGGAATGGCATCAGCAGTAATTGGTATATTATTTATAGAGTTAATAGTTGTTTTTAGCCTACTCAGACGTGATGCGGCCATAGCGGTTGTCCTTTCGGTTTTTTTTGGCATTGGTTTGGTGCTGCTTACTATTGCACGTAAATATCCGTTGCATGGTCAATCGCTTTTGAATCGCCTGCTTTTTGGTAATGCTGCAACAATTACTATTGATGATTTGTATGCAATAGCTACGGTAACTATTGTTCTTATGACAATAGTTTTTTTGCTATGGAAAGAGTTTTTGATTGTTGTATTTGATCATCATTATGCGCAAACGCTTGGACTCAGGTCATCTGCAGGGGTCATTGTGTTGATGCTGAGTATCGTTACGATAGTTTCTATTGGGTTGCAGACTACAGGTGGTATTTTAATGAGTACCTTATTGCTCGCTCCCGCGGCAGCAGCGCGTCAATGGACGACACGTTTTTCACATTTTGTTTTTTTGGCCGGTTTTTTTGGCATGATGGGAGCGATGATCGGTTCTTTTATGAGTGCATTGGTTGATCAGTTACCTACTGGTCCAGCCATAGTGCTTGTAGTGGGTGCCATTTTAACTGTTTCACTTTTATTTGGATGCGGTGCGCATGTTCAAGTGAGAGGCTTATAAGATGTTTATTGTGGCATGCTTGATAGCAATTATTTCATGCGCTTGTATAGCGACCATTATACCAGGATTTTTTTTAGTTTTACGACGAATGGCGCTCATGAGTGATGCTATAAGCCATGCGGTGTTGCCTGGGATAGTAATTATGTTTCTTCTGGTTAAGCGCCTTGATTCGCCACTTTTGCTCTATGGAGCCTCTCTTGCAGGGCTTTTGATAGTTGCCGTTACGCAGTATGTGATAAACAGCGGTAAAATCAGAAAAGAAGTTGCGATAGGGCTCATATTTCCATTTTTTTTTTCTTTGGGAGTTATTCTTATTTGTCGATACGCTCGTGACGTACATTTGGATACGGACATGGTGTTGCTGGGAGATATAGTTTTTACACCGTTTCGCTTGTTGAGTTTTAATGGCATTGTGTTGGGACCATATGCGCTATGGTTAATGGCCGGTTTAATAGTGTGCAATGCGCTTTTTGTAACCATTTTTTATAAAGAATTATTAACGGCTACGTTTGACCAAGACTATGCGCAGTTAATGGGTCTGAGGCCTACAGTCATTCATTGCGTGCTTATGGGGTTGACGAGCATCACGGCAGTGGCGGCTTTTGATTTGGTAGGTTCTATAGTTGTTGTTGCATTAATGGTAGTCCCCGCCGCAACCTCTTTATTGTGTACAGATAGGATTCAAGTAGCGCTTATACTTGCCCTGTGTTTTGGTGTTTTGTCTGGCGTGGGCGGCTATGCTTTTGCGCACATGTATGATATTTCCATTTCCGGTTCTGTAGCGTTGATGGCTGGCTTTCTATTTTTGCTACTGTTCATCATAGCTCCAAAGAGAGGAATGAGGGCTATGTGGATATTCAAAAGTAGGTCAGCAAAAAAAATGGCAATAAGAGCTTTGAGATTATTTTTGGACAAAACAGATCTCAATGGGTATCAATTTCCGACAGAGTCTCTAGTGTATAGAGCGTCTAAGGAGCTTGGGTGGACCGTTTCTTATACGAGTACGGTTATGCAGTGGGCGTGGCAAAAAGGTGGCAATCATAGATGATGTACTATGTATTCCTGTAGTTTGTATTGGATACATTTTTTGATGATTACTGTTTTAGATTTTTTTTTAAAAAAATGGTACTATAACCATATTTTCTTATGAAATTAACATCTTTTTTGTTTTTAAAGGATAATTATGCCAGTACCAAAACGCAAGCGCTCGCGCGCTAGACGTGATAAACGATTTGCTAACAAAGCGCTTTCTGTATATTCTGTGGGAGCATGTGGCCATTGTAGCGCTCCTATTAGATCACACCAATTATGTAGTTTGTGTGGATATTATAAAGGCGTGAAGGTTGTTCAGGACAAGGTGGAACGCACTGAAAAACGATTGAAAAACAATAGATCGGCTGATAAGCCGGGGCGAGCCTAGAGCGAGAGGCGAGATATGAATATTATGTTGTTTGAAAAAATTAAAAATATTGATATGCAACGGTATGTGTCACATCTGCTAATTTTTGCCGTGGGAATAGGATGCGTATTTTCTTGTTGTAGTCTGTATTATTTTTACAAGGTGTATCAGGAGCAGGCAGCTCAAAAGGTGATCGGTTTTTGCATAGAGGACTATCGCAATGCACTGAAATCAAAAGATAGAGACTGGGACAAGATCATAGATGGGTTTTCACTTGCTGCTACGGAGTTTAGTGCGAGCGCGCTCGCACCATACTGCTATGTTTTTCAGGCTCAAGTACTCTATGAAAAAGGTGATTATAGTGGTTCTATTAAAGTGCTTGAAAAAGCAGTTGAGATGATCCCTAAAGGTTCATTATTTTTTTATGTGTTTAAAACTAAATTAGCTCTTTTTATGTTGGATGCTCGCGATGAGCTAGACAAACAAAAAGGTGTAGCGATGCTTACTGATGTTGCCAGAGCGCCTGACAATGTAGTTAAAGATTATGCGCTTTACTACTTGGGATACTATCATTGGTCGCGCAATGAGCTGAATGAGGCTAAAAAAATATGGCAAGAATTGGTAGATGAATATCGCCATGAAAAGTCGTCTCCCTCGACCTGGGCACAACTTGCTGAGCAAAAATTACCTTATATTCTTTAAGAAAGTCTCATTCCATGTACCTCCAATCTGTAAGCGACCATCTTGGTGTGCGTGTTCGCTTTGCTCCATCCCCAACGGGCCATTTGCATTTGGGAGGGTTAAGGACGGCTCTTTTTAATTTTCTTTTTGCTAGACATTATTCAGGGTCATATTTACTCAGAATTGAAGATACTGATACAGATCGGTCACGTGTTGAATACGTTGAATCAATTGTTTCATCGCTAAGGTGGGCAAATCTATTGCCAGATGAGCCTATGATTATTCAAACAGATCGGGACAAGGAGCATCGTCAGGAGATTGAGCGCTTGCTTGAAAAAAGCTTGGCATACAGATGTTATTGTACTGCTCAAGAGATTGCTCAGCGTTGTAAAAAATCGGTGACGCAGACGAATGATTTTTTCTTTTCATACGATGAATTTTGTCGCAATGTAGACCGCCTTGATTCAGGTCCATATGTTATTAGGTTTGCTATGCCACTTTCAAATGACCCCATTGTTTTTAATGATTTGATTCGTGGTCCCATATCCTTTGAGCGTTCATATTTTGATGATTTTATCATTGCCAGGTCAGATGGCAGACCTGTATATAATTTTGTAGCTGTGGTCGATGACGCTCATATGCGTATAACACATGTGATTCGTGGTGAAGATCATATAGCTAATACGCCAAAGCAGATATTGCTTTATAAAGCGCTCGAATATGGCGTGCCTCAGTTTGCTCATCTTCCAATGATTTTAGGTCCTGGTGGTAACCGTCTGAGCAAGCGAGACGGAGCAGTATCAGTGTTAGATTACCAATTAGAAGGGTATTTTCCTGAAGCGCTCGAAAACTATTTGGCACGTTTGGGATGGTCTTATGGCGATCAGGAAGTTTTTAGTCATGCTGAATTGATTGACTATTTTACGCTTGAGGGCGTTAGTAAGAAGGGGGCATGTTTTGATGTAGCAAAGCTTGGCTGGATGAATAGTGTGTATATAAAATCAAAATCTGCCCTAGAACTACTTGCCTACATGGAAAGTTACCCATGGTTAGCATTATCTAACCACACTTCATGGCCTGCTCAAGATATATGTCAAACAATCAATTTGTATAAAGACCGTGTAAAGACGCTAAGGGAGCTCAGAGAAGCTGTTCTTTCGGTTTGCAATCCGGTCGATTTAATTGCTACAAAGAGTTTTAATCATGATGGAATGGATGCTATTCATCCTCACATGGATAAAATATATGAGTTATTATTGTTGATTCATGATGCAGATTGGAAAGAACCGAATCTTGCTGCTTGTATTAAAGGCTATTGTGCTCAGCATGCTATAAAATTTGTCAATGTGGCACAACCACTTCGCCTGGCATTGACCGGCTCTAGCGTCGGACCGGGCGTGTCTGAACTATTGGCTTTAATTGGAAAGAATGAATCGATACGTCGTTTAGCTACTCTCATATCAACACTATAAGGTAATAACATGTCACAAGTTGATAAAAAAGATACGTATGAAAAGGTTGTAGGTATTATTGCTCATAAATTGTCCATAGATAGTCAAACTATTTCTGAGGCATCCACATTGCATGACTTGGGAGCGGACTCTATAGATCTTGTTAAGATTATAATGAGTTTGGAAGAGCAATTTAGCATATCTATCGATGATGCAAAAGCGGAAACGCTTAAAAATGTTGGGGATGTGGTAGACTACGTGTATCAATTAAGTCTACAAAACAAAGCGAATTCGACTAATGAGTGAATATATTTTCTAGAGCAACCTTGCTATAGGAAATTATTAACAGCGTGCTCGTTCATTATCGTTTTTTCATGGTTCAACAACCATTTTTTGCGTTCAATGCCACCAGCATAACCACCGATTTTACCATTATGGTTAATAATGCGGTGACATGGGACTACAATGGCAATTTGGTTGGTGCTGTTAGCATTGCCAACGGCTCTGTGCGCCGATGGTCTACCAATTGCAATTGCCTGGTATGAATAACTTCTGACCTGTCCATACGGAATGTTCATTAACATGCCCCAAGAGATTTTTTGAAATGACGAACCAATAAGATGCACTGCTGTTTTGAACTCTTTTAGATGACCTGCAAAATATAATTCAAGTTCCCTTTTAATGGAGATAATTGGGTCTGTGATTCCTGGAAGGATTGATGATTTTGTTTTGGTACTTAGCGTTCTTATCTGATCTTCTAGACCGTCCTTGTCGGAAAATTCTAATAAATACAATGCCTTTTCATCTGCGACTGCCAGCATGGTTCCGAGTGCCGAATCTAATGAATATGACTTTAAAGTAGGAGGGTATGTATTTTTCATTCGGATAGGATTTTCACTGCTTGCAAATCACCAGTAGCGCATGCTGTCCAAAAAGGAGTTTGGCCATAGGCGTCTGGTTGATTAGCATTTATATTTTTGGCATTAAGTAACATGTGTAACATATCTAAACGATGTTTTGAGTTGCTTCGGGTCAGAACCTTTTGTATTGGGCTGCTACCGCAAAGATCGTCTAATCCATTTACATCGGCGTTTGATGCTATAAGGAGTTCTGCTATCTCTGTTTTATTCCATATAATAGCGCTATCCAACGGAGATATGCTATTTCTTTTCAAGTTAACATTAGCACCGTGAGCAATGAGTAACTTTATTATGTCTATGTTGGCTGTTTGGAGGATGGCAATATGAATAAGTGCAAGGTTATTATAGGTTAAATTTGGATCGCCATTATTGTCTAAATATTTTTTTACTGCCTCAATATCATTACGACATATTGCTTCGTGCATATCGTTAGATTCTATAAAGTTCTTATATTTTGACTTACTGCTCATTCCAACGAGCGGCGTAAAAGTGACGGCAATAGTAAGTGCCATGCGTGAAACAAAATTACAATTCAAAACTATTCTCCTGGGTAAATCAAACAATTGCACAATTAACATTGCAAGAAAGAATATGTTACCAATAAAAATGTTGATTTAATATAGAAAACGACCTCACGTTAATGACCGGCTGTTATGGAAATTTTGTTGCAGACAAGGCTTGGTAGGTGTCGAATAAAAATATTCTTGCTATTTGTGATGATTTGCATTATACCTAAGAGCATGAAAAATAAAATAATCCGTTCTAATACGTTTCTATTTGGTGCCACGCCTGTTGGTATCAATTCTGCTGCCGGTCCTTGTTTCAGGTATTTTGGTGCGCACTCCTATTATTTTTATTTTATAGATAGAGGATCGCAGTATGCCTGAATAAGAGATTAAAAACTATAAGGCTATTGCGCGAAAACCTCAGTTTACAAAACTGGGGTTTTTCTGTGTCGAAAATTTAAAAATTAGATGTTAATGTTCGATCTTACATAACGAAAGAAGATATGAAAAATAGATTTTTGATAGTGTTTATCTCTGTAATGATTGTTTGTAGTTTTATTCTTATGAAACGTATTGAAAGGTCAAGGACAAAGACTACATACAGCATCGGTATATTGCAGACAGCCTCACATCCAGCCTTGGATGCAGCACGTGATGGATTTATTGAAGAATTACAACACACAATGGGAGACGATGTTGCATTTATTATTCAAAATGCGCAAGGATCGATTTCTCAGATGCATGCAATTGCTCAACAGTTTCATGCTAACAACACACTAAACGGTTTTTTTGCAATAGCTACCCCCGCGGCCCAAGCGATGAGTAGTGTAGAAAAAGAAAGACCAATTTTCATTAGTGCGGTAACTGATCCAAATGCATTGGGATTGGTATATCCGACGACAAATGTTTGTGGTAGCAAGGATATGATTGATGTTAACGCTCAAATAGAGATGCTTATTCAGTTGATTCCGCATGCAAAAACAATAGGTATTTTGTACACAGCTGGTGAAACAAATTCAATCACCTTGGCAAAGCTTATGCATTCAGAGCTTCGCGCACATGGCCTAACACCGATTGATTTTGCGGTTACAAATGAGTCGGATATGGCGGCAGTTACTGAACTTGCGTTTAGAAAATCTGATGCCGTTCTAGCACCAACTGATAATAGCGTAGCATCAAGCATTTCGCTTATAGTATCCATTGCCAATAAGCATAAAAAACCGATTATAGTGAGCGATAATATGTCGGTCCGGTTTGGTGCTCTAGCAGCGCGAGGAGTTGATTATAAAGAAAGCGGCAGGCAGACAGCACGTATTGCATACGCAGTTCTTGTTGAAGGCAAAAAGCCATACGACCTGCCAATTGAACAAACAGAAGCAAAAGCTATCTATGTGAATAAAAAAACATTAGATAATCTTGGATTAATCATCCCAGACGCTATCAAAAATGATGTTGTATTAGTCTGATAGGATAAAAAATGATTGAATTGCTACAAATAGCTCAGGGTATTGTTGAGCGAGGATTAATTTTTGGCATTATAGTTGCATCAGTTTATTTGGCTTCTCGTTTGACGAATTTTGACAACTTAGCCGTTGAAGGTGCATTTGGATTAGGGGGAGCTTTAACTGCTCTTTTGATAAGTTGGAATGTAAATCCTTGGGTTGGACTTGTGAGCGCCTCATTTGTTGGCGGATTATCAGGGATTGCTACCGGTTTTCTTAATACCAAACTAAAATTAAATAACTTAATTAGCGGTATTGTTGTTACTACTGGTCTGTTTTCAATCACCTTAAAGACTGCTGGATCAAATATGTCATTGGCTGGCAAATCAACTATTTTTACCTTACTTCCATCTTTTCTGGCGCCGTGCCAGTCATTGGTATTGTTGACGAGCGTATGCCTACTATTATTTTATGTTATAACTCGTTTTTTAAAAACAGAGGTTGGATTTTTACTTAGTGCGGTTGGGGATACGCCACAAATGCTTACCAACGTCGGTAAAAGTATCGATGGTTACGTAATGTTGGGTTTAGCCTTATCCAATATGTTGGCAGCGTTAAGTGGTGCGATGTTTGTACAATATACCGGTTATTTTTCAATTTGGACAAGCGTTGGCGTTTTGATCATCGGCCTTGCCGGTATGATTTTGGCTCAGACATTGAGTACAAAATTTGGAATAGCGCTTCTCATAGGCTCAATTATTTATCAAGCGATTATTTCACTTACGTTTGAACTACAACTTGATCAAGATTGGAACAAATTAATTACAGCGTTATTGATAGTTCTATTGATTGTGGTCAAACAATGGGTGCATAAAAAATAAGGTACGAAGATGCTAAGGCTTAAAAATATTAATGTATCCTTTGGTCAAAACAGAATATTGCGCAATCTTTCATGCAATGTTGCTCAGGGTGATTTTATCGTTATCGTTGGTGCCAATGGGGCCGGAAAGAGTACATTTTTTGATCTCATTGCAGGAAAAGTAAAACCGAATAGCGGACTTATTATTCTTGATGGCTCGGACATTACTCAGTTAAATGAATTACAACGTTCAGTAAGTGTTACACGTATCTTCCAAAATACGAGGCTGAATTCGGTAGGCTCAATGACGGTATTGCAAAATCTTGCTATTGCCAATTATAGCCGACGTACAGCAAGACTGATTGATGGAATGCATGATATGCCACGCAAAACAGCAGAACAACTTATAATAAACATTGGGATGGATCCATCCATTTTAGATAAACCGATGAACTCTTTGTCGGGTGGACAAAGGCAGCTTATAGCATTTGTGATGTCAACACAGCTTATACCAAAAATACTTCTACTCGATGAGCCTACAGCGGCGCTTGATCCGCAATCTGCTACGAAACTACTGAAATATGCAGCATTATTTATTAAAAAGCACAACATAACGACTTTGCTGATAACGCACGATCCACACATAGCATTAAGCATCGGCAACAAAATTTGGGTTTTAGAGGATGGTAACATTGCCAGACAATTTGGAGCTCAAGAAAAGAAAAATGTGAATCCGGAGGAGCTGATTGGGCAGATTGATTATGCTCATATTGCTTCTTAGCCTGGCAGAGTATGAAGTGCGACTATGATGGTGTAGTTTGGTGTTGCATGCCTATTTTAGCTGTCTCATTTGAAGACGGCTTTTTATAGCGCTGATAAAGTTTCATCAACATGTACAAGGCACTAGTTAACAGTATGGCGCCGCCAATAAAAGCCAATGTATTGTACGGAATTACATTGGTAATCGGTGGTGCAGTAGGTGTAGCTGGTCTGGCTTGCCCAGAGCCTTCTGGTGCTTTCGGATCAACGGGCTGCTTGCTAGTATCTGCGGGGCTTACAATGTTTTTCTTTGTATTGTTTATCATTTCGATTAATGAAATAATGGCGATAGAATCCTTCCAGCCGTTTTTTTTAGCTATTTGGTTGGCATCATCGCCACTATTTTCTAGGGCCGTTATATATTCATCTATTTCACTCACTGAAGTTCTGACAATACCAAGTAATATATCAGCCTTATTTGAATTTTGCTTACGGTAATCCTGCATAAGCCTATTCAGTCCGGCCAGAGCTATCTCTTTTTTATAGTCGCTATGCATATAACATGTATTGTTTTTGTACAAGTCGTTGATATCTGCTTGTAGTTTTTCTACTTCTTGCCTATTTGTGCTATCAGCATAGACATCGATAATATCCCTAAATTTTTCCCTTATGAGCAAAATGAACATTTCGTATCTTTCCTCTATAGATTCTTGATTTGTCTGGAGCGCGGTTTGAACCGTTGTTTCTCCAAAAAGTACTAAAAAGAGAGGTATTACTATGTATGGCCGATATGTCAACCAAAGAATAGATTTCATATGGAAATCTCCCGAGCTATTATAGTGATTAATCCTACTAGACACATTGTAACACTTTCAAATAGGAAATTCAATAAAAATAAATTTAGGTTTTTGGTAGTGCTATTCGCACGATTTGGTCATTGTTTTCGTATAGCTAGATCATTTGCTGGCAATTTCCACATTTTCTTGAAAAAACTCTCCAGAGACTCTCAAGGGTGAGAAATAAACGGTAGAAACTGCTTTTGTGTTTCATTTGACATATTATAAAAAATATTCTATTATTAAACAAACAGCAAAATCAATTAACAATTATAGGGGAAAAATATCATGAAAAAATTACTAATCGTTCTACTGGGTTGTGCTATTGGCATGATTCAGGTATCCGTACATACTGTAAATGCCTCACAAGAATCTAAAGGTCCTGCTGAACAATGGAAAGAAGCGCGACAAAAGCTTACGCCAGACGGCGCAATCGCGCTTGATAAAGGTCTTGCGAGCGCAACGCATAATCTCTGTGGTCCCTGTTGTGGGCTAGATGGTGCGATAAAACCCGATAGTCTTGATCATATT
>Ga0207000_1023_pt1 | contig 60986 bp, 45 predicted proteins | sample Alteio_BWMinCont_90_FD_153498 | JGI IMG/M metagenome (GOLD analysis project Ga0207000, IMG submission 153498) | Enriched cells from forest soil in Barre Woods Harvard Forest LTER site, Petersham, Massachusetts, United States -... | ecosystem: Environmental > Terrestrial > Soil > Temperate forest >...
CCTGGCTATGAACTGCAATCAACATTTAATGGCGTGAAAAAAAGCGATGGCAACCTGCTAAAAGATTGGGCTTGGCCCAATGACGGAGATAGCTTTGATGTCCGTGGGGCTCAAAAAATGTCCGTAGAAACATATGCTAAAATAGCGTCTGTTTCTACGTTAGCACCGTTAGGTGGTTATCGACTTTCTGAGTCTGTTGAATTGCCTGGTGTTGGGTTTGTGGAACTTGTACAGGGGCTTCGGGCAGGAAAGTTGTTTTGTGGCGTGTACGCCCCTGAGGTTGGCATTAATCAAGAATGTGCTGATTTGGCATGGCATCGGACAACAATTGAACATAAAAATAATTATGGAGACAGGCTTGGTGAATACAATATCGATTATTGTGCGTATGTCGCTGAGCTACCGCCAAGTACGATGATTTTCAGGCCTAAAACCGTATCCATAAAGCATGGCCTGATGATTGTGGCTACACTCCTTTCTCTTGAGTTATTTTTACCGAGTTCAGCTGCTGCTATATTAGGCTTTCCTTATTTTGTCTCAGAGCTGTATCCTGACATACAAGAGACTATACTTGTTAGGAGGGAGAATCCGCGATTTAAGGCCCTTTCTACGATGCAATTGCCAAAAAACGCATCGAAACGAGAGATTAAAAACAGATTTCATCAACTTGCTCTACAATTTCATCCTGATAAGGCGCCGCCTCTTGCTGATCAAGAAAAATTTAAAGATATAACTGATGCGCATGATATGCTGAAAAAGACACCCAGGGATGCTCAGGTGTTTGGTTATGATGCCATTACGCACATCATTAAACCTCAAGTCCCCGTTATATTGCAAAAACTTAGTGCGGTTCCTGTAGCCGCGAGGGTCGCCATGGCGGGCGCTCTTGCAGCCTTAATGTACATGGTATTTCCCACGCAGCTATTCAATCAAGGTTTTTTTTACAAAATTGAGTACAAGGCGGACGAATAGGCTTTGCCTGGGCTCACCCAACTATATTCCACTCGCTTTTTAAGGTGCAGTCAATGTGTCGGATGACTTTTGATTTGTTAAAGGTAAGGGTCAAGAGAATCTACAGGTAGGATAACTCGACATCCTATTGAGCTGATGGCTTCCCAAAAATGCGGTGATCCAATTTTCTCTCTGAGGACAACGCATACTCCCAGTCCTTCTTGTGCAACCGTAATGCACGCCTCTAGTCTTTCTTGTACAATCGTAAGATCGACACTATCAGACTCGCATGCTGCAATGATCGGTAGTGCGCACACCATAGCAGCCATGGCAAAGGTGCTAGCAGTTCTTAAAGCCGGTCTGAAAAGAAGCTTATCTTGAGTTGCGTTTAATGACATGCACGTGAGTAAGAGTGCGGCCAACTGCAAATAAAAACGTGATTTCATCAGAATTTCCTTAATTAAATGTTACAATACAGTTTTCATAATTTTATATTTTGTTACAGAGCAGCCATGGGGCCTTTTGAGTCATACATATATTTGCTTGGCCGACTAAGTTAGCCAAAACTATATGTGACTTTGCCGTATTTATCAAGACATTTTTCTTAGATGCAGAACAATTAGATCGCACATTGTTCTTGTTTGGTTCTAATGCCTATCAGCCAACTTCTTCATAATTTTGATATCTCCACATTCATTGGCAAGCGTTAATTGAGGTACATGTTCTTTTGCGCTACCTATTCTTCCTGAAACCTCTTGGCGGAATCGATCCCATGCACATTTATCAAGCGTTGTTCTTAATGGGCTGAGTGTCACTATATGGTCAGATATTACCGATCCACGCATGGCTTTGGCATTGAGCGAGCTATCCATATTGTGCGGTAGGAATACTGTTATGAGACCATATTTTGTCGTAAGATTTGAATGTCCTGTGGGACAGATATTTGATTGCGTTACAAGGATATTTCCGCGTTCTAGTATGGATGCTGATAGATTGTGATTCAGGTTTTTCACAGTGATGTTTCCATAATGGGTAGTTGCGTGCACTTGGTCAAAGGCGCTGTCAATTTTAATATCTCCCTGTTTTTCGATAGAAACAGTTAGTCTTTCTGATACAGATCCGATCGTTATGGATCCAATTTTTGTGTACAACTGTGTGGGGGCACTTATCTGATCTACATATATTTTTCCCGAATCTGTGCTGATATTCAATATAGTTTTTTGTGGAATTGTTAATTGATAGTCAATCTTTGTGTTTGAGTGTTCGCCTAATACGGTTGATGAAATAGTAAGAGCGCAATGTTGACCCTGTGCCGTCGTGGTAACCTTCTCACGGACTTGCAATTCCGGCAACATATGTAGTTTATTGGATGACTTTGTGGCTATTATGTGCACAACATTATGTGCATGCGTTGTGACGCTAATGTTTCCATCAAAGTTATTTAGAGTTAAGGTTCCATGGCTATCAAGGGGGTATTTTTTTTGCATCACTTCTTTGTAGGGCATTTTGCCAAAAAATGCCTTTAAACTGTCCAAGCGACTTGCACAGTTTATTGTATGAAAAAACAGCATTGTCAAACTAATTCCAATACCATACAGTAAAGCATAAGCGTGACGCATAGCGAAATCCTATATCCAAAATAAAAATCTAATTAGCATGAATTGTATAAAAATAAACGCAAAAATACAAAGCCTCTTGCATACTCTTTTGCTAAGAGATCCAATAATTATTGAAATAGTTGACGCTATCCACGCTGCCGGTGGTCGCGCTTTATTGGTGGGCGGTGCTGTGCGTGATTTGATATTGGATAGGCCCGTTAAGGATTTTGATTGCGAGGTGCACGGTATATCGCTAAAAAGTCTAGAGGTCATTTTGAATGGATTTGGCAGAGTAAATCTAATAGGAAAATCGTTTGGCGTTCTCAGAGTCAATTGTTTGGATGTTGATTGGTCTCTTCCTAGAATTGATGATGCTGGCAGAAAGCCGACGGTACATTTGAACGCCAACTTGTCAATTGAAAATGCATTTATGCGGCGTGATTTAACTATCAATGCCATGGGGATAGATTTGCATACCAATACATTAATTGACCCGTTTGATGGAATGAGTGATTTAACAACTAAAACATTACGAGCGCCAAATATTGATCTGTTTTTACATGATCCATTGCGTTTTTTTCGAGTTATGCAGTTTATTGGCCGATTTGATATGTATCCGGATTCGGCATTAAACGAATGTTGTAAGAACATGTCTCTTGATGGCATATCAAAAGAGCGCATTTCTTTGGAATTTGAAAAATTACTCTTGTTATCGCGCGCGCCTTCTTTGGGTATTCGCTGGTTGAAGTCTATTGGTCGCTTGAAAGATCTATTACCAGAATTAGATGCAACATCTGATGTACCGCAAGATCCGGATTGGCATCCGGAAGGCAACGTCTTTGAGCATAGTATGCAGACTCTCGATGCTGCTTCTTGCATACTGTACACAAGCAATTATGATATGTTAGCTTTGCGTTATGCAGCTTTATGTCATGATCTTGGCAAGGTTAATACCACAAAAAAAGTTAATGGCCGTTGGCATAGTTTTGGGCATGCACAAACTGGAGCTAAGTTTGCTCGAGCAGTATTGAAGAGGATTGTGATCAAAAAAAATCTGATTTATGACGTATCTGTATTGGTAGAACATCATATGGCTGCGGGCACTATTGCTTTGCAACAGGTTGGCCTTGTAAGGTATAAACGATTAGCGCTCAAGTTGGTTCCACGCATGAATTTACATATTCTTGCTGATTTGGCATTGGCAGATTCTCAAGGGCGTAACAATGCCTCGAATATTCCATTAACTAAAGTACCCGAATGGGTGTTGTTATTTAAAGATACCGCCAAAAAGGCTGGCGTGTTATTCCATCCGGAAGCCCCGCTGTTACGCGGGAAAGATTTAATGGGCGTACTTGCCCCCGGCCCTGCATTCGGTCTTTTGTTGCATAAAGCCTATCAGCTTCAGATAGACGAGCAGATTGCTGATAAAGAGGAGCTTAAGCGTCGTATTTTTACAAAAGGGATTTTGTAGATGATTCAAACTGTGCTTGCGCATAATCAATTATGGCAACTGGTAGTTCAGTCCGATAGGATCACCATAGCGATTTTACTAGTGCTTTTTGGTTGTTCTGTGATCAGCTGGACGCTTTTTGGTGCTAAGATTTTATTTTTTTCAATTAAAAAACATCACATTGCGAAATGCCGATTTCTTATGAAAAATGCTAAGACGCTTGATGATATGCATAGAGTGTCTGGCAGGCTTTCTGGGACATTGCCCGGTTATTTTATTGAAAAAAACCTACTTTTTTTTAGGTCGCATGTCCAACAAGTTCTTTTTGAAGGACCTTATGAGCGCAAGAAGCACTTGGTAGAATTAATGCAATATCATCTACAAAACGCTATTGATTTTATAGTTGACCGACAAGAATCAGGGCTAGCTTTCTTTTCTACCATAGCAGCCGTTGCACCCCTTGTTGGTTTATTGGGTACCGTTTGGGGATTGATACATTCGTTTTTGCGTATGAGCCAGCTTAAATCGGCAGATATTACCGTTATTGCGCCAGGAATGGCCCAAGCTCTGATAGTCACCTTTGCGGGGCTTTTGGTGGCCATACCGGCCCTTTTAATGTGCAACTATTGTTTGAGCGAGTCTAAAAGTATAGAAAACGGTTTACAATCTATTGCAGACAGGATAGAGAGCATTCTTTTGGACAGTATTATTTGACGTAAGGATGCAGATGTCATACTCACGACCAGGACGAAGACAGAGCAGGCGTATATCTGTAAAAATAATTACAGATATATCGCTAACTCCTCTTATTGACGTTGTGCTTACGCTTTTATTGATGTTTATGATCTCTGGGCCGATTGTTCATAGTATATTCAAAATTAACCTTCCTGATGTTGATCTGACACAAAACGATACTCAGAGCGTACGTAGCCAACAAGAGGTGATAATAGCTATGGATCAGCAAGGGACTGTTTTTTTTGATGGGCTATCTATTATGGAAAATCAATTGAAAGATAAACTTAATACGTTGAATGAGTCTGGTGGTGTTTCTAAAATTTGTGTGCGAGCAGATTCTGGGATCGCATATGGAAAAGTTATTGGGCTATTTAACATTATTAAGTCTTCTTGTGTTTCCTTGCCTGTTGTATTAGAGGTCCAAAAAAAATAGCTTAAGGTGGCAAATCCAACTTCTACAAAGGTTTTTGTAGACCTTTTGGACTGATCTTATTTTTTTAAATTATGTATGCAGTATTGAGTTTAAGCGTAGTTGGCCTCTACACTAAGGTAGTCTGGCAAAGCGAGTTTGCTATCTTTAGCCTTTAAAGCATGGAGCTCAGCGTGGTACGTAGGGCGATATTTTTGCAAGTCGCAGCGCTGCTGTTGTTTATAGCACCTGATGGCGCAGCTCAGGCTTGTTGCGGTTCTATTTTTTCTCATACATCGAAAGACAAAAAGTTATTGTCAGATACAGATTTTTTTTTAGATTTGCCATCTTTAGGCCATGCAAGCAAGAGCCATAAAGAACGTTTTTCTGGCCGATCATGCATAACAACCTTTTTTGCCGGAATTTTAGAGGATATCGTTGATTTGCATTACAATCTGATTTCTTTGGACTCGTTTAGTATTATTGCCGGTACAGTACCGTTTTTTATAGCAACAAGAATGGTCGATGAGCCTTTGCAGTCATGCTTTCATTTAAGAAATTGGCATAAAAATGTTCACCAACTACCTGAATGGTGCCATGATACAGCACGATATGTTATTGGAATTCCAGCTCTTTTTTTTGGCTTGCAAGGTTTGTTGGATAAGCGGTATGAAAAGCGAGTGACAGGTCAGTTACTTTCGGTCGGATTGCCATTTGTAGTCTTTGGAAAGGATCTTTTGAAGCATTTGCGTTTTCATTGTGGGCTGCGACCATGGCATGAAAAATTTAGCCCAGAAAAGCGTTCTGGTGGAGGATTTCCATCAGGACATGTTGCAGAGGCAACTTTTGTAGCAGTATTGTATGGAATGCGCTTTGGTGGGTATTATGCAATCCCTTTGGGCGTGGGGGCGGCATTTGTTGCAGGAACGTTTCTTAATTGCAACCGTCATTATTTATCGCAAATAGTTGCCGGGGCAAGCCTGGGTACTTTATATGCAGTTGCTGCCAATAAGGTTGTAGAATGTCGTTTGCAAAAACGGGACATTGTATGTGGACTTACGTGTGATTCGTGTGGTAGGCCGCAGCTACGAGTTACCTATTCATTTTAATTTTTTATTGACAATTTGTAGCGATCCTGTATGATTAAAGGAATTCAATATTTTTTTGTTATCAACAATTGAATCGATTGGGCATTCTAATGACGCGCACAACTTATAAAAGATTATTTCCTGCAATAGCAATAGCTTTCATTTTGGTCTTCTCAGGGCAGGAGTCCTGCGCCAAAGACAGTATGTTCGGTTACAATAGCTATGATACGCACATAGAGACGGAAGCGCAAAAGCGTGATTATCCGTATCTCTTTCGATTCCAGCGTTGGTGCTCTAACCATAAAAAGTCGATATTGTGTATAAGTGGCGGTATTGTTGCTGCTGCATTGGTCTATGCTGGGTATCGCGGTCAATTATATAATAGAATGTTTGAATGTTGTTTTGGATCCACTACGCCTACAACTTTGCCTTCAGGGACACCTACACCTATACCGTCGGAGGCACCTGCATCCCCTGTTGCACCATCTGTGGGCAACCCCAACGAGGCCTTAGATCGGATAAAAGCGGAAATTGATCGGATAGCTCCAGAGATAAGAACAAACGTTGTGAATTTTCTTGAAAAATTTCGTCAATCACCAGGGGTTGTTATCAGCGTCTCTATAGGTGAAGGTAAAGCAGAGCATGGAGACATATATTTTTGTTGGCAGAGTGCAGCAGGACCTTTTTATAATGAAACAATGTTCTTGGATAAGAGGTTGGTGCCTATAGAAAGGCTTACGGCTCTTCCAGATAACGCATTTTTAAGATATCTGCTATCAGAAATGCAATATGAGGGCAGAACCGTTTTGGAAGATGAAACCGTTTCGTTAGATGAACTACCTGTTAAAAGTAGTCGTAGTTCAGACGGTTCAAAAAATATTTTTGTAGACTTTCGTCGATCTGTGGTACCTGATCGCGTTTCAGGGAGTACTACTTCTGTAGTGGGGGGCTCGGTGAGGAACCCAGTGCCTAATCGTGAGTTAGTTGAGGCACAAAGAGCGCTTGATGAAATAGATCCAAAAATTAGAGAAAATATTACAGCTTTTGCCAGAGAGGTACGTTCTGAACTTCCAGGACCTATCCATACAATGGAGGTCATGTTTGGAACCGATTCGCACATTATTGTTTCCTGTGATGGTCCAGAAGGTGAAGTACTTATTAAAACACTATGTCTTCCTCCTGTGACGGTCTCAGAAGGATTAATAAATAACGAACTTATTAAGCATCTGGCATCAGAGATGCGGCATTATGATGACACGGTAGAGATTATCAGAGTACCGAGTCTCAATCATGTACACTTTGGCGTAACATTTCCTCAACAAGTTAATCCTGTGCAAAACATAGCTCCTTTGCCGAGTTCTCGCTCTGTTAGTACGACTCACACTACTCGAACAGTTATTGCTCCGGTGCCACCCGTACAGCCTGGAAAACCTGTGAGTGTTGAGGATATATTAAATGCGCGTAGTGCTTTTGAGAAAAGGATTAAGTATGCTGATGGGCGATGTAAAACTGGCAAGGCATGGCCAGGGTTCTGTACTCCATTTCAGATGCGCCAGGTTGCATTTCACCCAGTTCTAATATCTGTTCAAGATAATTTGGCCAAAATGGAGTCGTTATTAAAAGAGCCGGATTTTCTGTCGGAGGTTAATGGCTTTATTGATAAGTTTCAGATCGCATCAGAGGAAAATCAAACTATATTTATGGACGAGGTGCAGGCTATGCTACAGCAACATTCTTCTTGCCCTCAATTAATTCAAAAACAGATGGCTGCAGGATTTGCATACTACTGGATATTTGATAGGAAATAATTTTTTAAATACCCTTTAAACCGCGCCCTGCCGTAAGTGATTAAATACCATTGAGGCCCAATTTTCCATCTGAAGCATATAAAGTTCGCACTCATCAGAATTTACTTTGCTGCACTGTAGGAACTTATCACTTTGCTCTGACAATTTTAATTTTTTATTGACAATTTGTAGCGATCCTGTATAATTAAAAGAATTCAAGAGTTTTTTTCTTATCAAAAATTGAATCAATTGGGCATTCTAATGATACGCACAGCTTATAAAAGATTATTTCCTATAGTAGCAATAGCTTTCATTTTGGTCTTCTCAGGGCAAGAGTCTTGCGCCAAAGACAGTATGTTCGGCTACAATAGCTATGATACGCACATAGAGATGGAAGCGCAAAAGCGTGCTTATCCGCATCTCTTTCGATTCCAGCGTTGGTGCTCTAACCATAAAAAGTCGATCTTGTGTATAAGTGGCGGTATTGTTGCTGCTGCATTGGTCTATGCTGGGTATCGCGGTCAATTATATAATAAAATGTTTGAATACTGTTTTGGCTCCGCTACACCTGTACCTGTACCTACGCCTTTGCCGCCGGAGACACCTACATCTACACCGTCGGAGGCACCTGCACCATCTGTGGGCGATTCCAACGAAACGTTAGATAAGATAACAGTGAATATTGATGGGATAGATCCAGAGATAAGACCATACATTGTGTATTTTCTTGAAAAATTTCGTCAATCACCAGGAGTTGTTAGATCAATTGCAATAGATGAAAAGGATGAAAAAAACGATGCAGAAATTAAGTTTTCTTGGGAGAGCGCAGCAGGATTTTGTTATGATGACACAATTTACCAGGGTTGGTTGCCTATAAAACGCCTTCTGAATCTTCCAGATAATGCATTTTTAAGGTATTTGCTATCAGAAATGCAATGTGAGGGCAGGACTGTTTCGTTAGATGAATCACTTGTTACAAGTAAGATTGGATTAGGCGGTTCAAGAATCATTTTTGTAGACTTTCAATCTGTGGTATCTGAGCGCGTTCCGGAGAGTACTACTTCTGTGGGGGGCTCGGTGCCGCCGCTTACACCGCCTGTAGAACTGAATAGGGCACGAGATGCAATTGACCAGATAGATCCAAAGATTAGAACGCTTATTACACGCTATGTGAAAGACCAGTCTAAATTCCATTCAGTTAAAAATATTTCTTCCATTTCTTGGATTAAAGTGTCTTCAAAATGCTTGATGGTGAAATCTTTTGATAGTGATGATTGGTATAAGATTAAAGATCTTTATTTTTCAAATTTTTCAAATGAAATAACGGCATATGATTCTTGTCTGGCAGATAAGCTTATGCTGATCGAAAACAACGGCTTTTTAAGATATCTGTTATCAGAAATTTATGCTAACGGTGGTCCAAATATGACGTTGAATGGAGTAACGATTGAGCGTGCAGGTGTTGAAGGTGAACATGTTTACACAGTAAAATTTCCAGATCGAAAAGTTAATCCTGTGCAAAACATAGCTCCCTTGCCTAGCTCTCGCTCTGCCAACACGACTCAAACTACTCGAACAGCTACTGCCACAGTGTCACCCGTAATGATGCAGCCTAGAAGTCCAGTAAGCTCCCAAGACATAAAAAATTCGCTTAAGACTTTTAGCCAAAAGACTGACGAGTCAGTTAATAAGTGTATCAAAGGTGAGACGTGGCGCTGGATACTTAGCGAGGACAGTTTAAACTTGCGTAAGCTTAATTTTTATCCTGTTATAAAATCTGTTCAAGATAATTTGACCAAAATGGAATCATTATTAAATGAACCGGATTTTCTGTCTGATATTAATGGCTTTATTGATAAGTTTCAGATTGCATCAGACGAAAATCAAATTAGATTTATGAATGAAGTAGATGCTATGCTAAAACAAAATTCTTCTTCCCCTCAATTAATTCAAAAACAGATGGCTGCAGGATTTGCATGCTACTGGATATTTGGAATGGAGTAGGGTTTTAGGTTCCTTTTAAACCCTACTTTGCTGCAAGTGATTAAATACCATTGAGGCCCAACTTTCCATCTGCAGCATATAAAGTTCGCATTCATCAAGCTTTACTAAAAATCCATCCTGAAGTTCAGAGCGTATTGAAATGTTGCTTGAATCTCCATCAAACAATAATACGAGTCCCATATGTACACGGCCAACCTCATTGGAATCATCATTAATAATGCCGAGTAACGTATGGGTTAGTGTCCCATCAAATGTTACCTCTTCATGAAATTCGCGTATTGCCCAATCGAATATGGAGGAGCCGGACATGTCTTCTGAACGCATGTGTCCGCCGATGCCTAGTGTGTACTTACTTTTGAGTCTTTGCTCGGTTGCGTTTCCTTTTCTGAGCATTAAAAAATAGCGATCCTGATGGCGAAAAACGGCATAGGGAATAATCTGTTTGTATCGATCATCTGTTTCTGCAATTGATCGTGGCATAAATTCATGATGCGTTTTAATAGTTTCTACCAATGTCTCAATTCCATCCGTCTTAATGCCATGCCAGCCCTGCTTGTCGGGAAAAAGATGCGTACGTTTTACTACCAAAATTAGTTCATCTTGTACGATGGGTGTGATCTGATTCTGATTGGCTATTTGTTCTGTCATGTAAAAATCCTCGAAGGAAAAAAGATTGTTGCGAAATGGTTTTTTATATTTTTTACTATATCAAGATTCAAAATATATGTTACAAAAAATTCTCACGTCAACTTTTGTCTTTCTGCAATGGTAGACAGGTACATTACCTTAATGTTAAACTGAAGCAGTTTAATTTTTTACTGCAAAAAAGTCTAATTGTGTATAAGTCATTCATAGCTCGGAAAAAGTTATTATTCCCACCTGTATAACCGTATCTTTAGGCCTTATTTTGGAACAATACAAATGCATTGTGACTTTAAAACTATAGAAAAAAAATGGCAGCAACGTTGGATCCAGAGACCACCGGGGCAAACAAGGCCGATCGGAGATGGAAAGAAGTTTTATTGTCTTGATATGTTTCCATATCCATCTGGATCAGGATTACACGTGGGTCATTGGCGCGGTTATGTTTTGTCGGACGTATATGCACGTATAAAATGGTTATCCGGGTATAACGTATTGCACCCGATGGGATGGGACGCATTTGGTTTGCCAGCAGAAAACGACGCTATCAAAAAAGGTATTCATCCGCGAGTAGGCACTCAGGCAAATATTGCAAACTTTAAAAAGCAGTTGGCTCAGGTAGGAGCATTATATGATTGGGATAAAGAGCTTGATACCACAGATCCGCACTATTACAAATGGACGCAATGGATATTTCTTAAGATGTTTAAGGCTGGGCTTGCCTATCAGTCGGATATGCCAATCAACTGGTGTCCCTCGTGCCTGACTGGCTTGGCTAATGAAGAAGTAGTAAATGGTGTATGCGAGAGATGCTCTACCGCTATTGAACAGCGCTGTGTTAGGCAGTGGGTGCTTAAAATAACTGAATATGCACAAAAATTGCTGGACGGTCTTGAACTTCTTGAGTGGCCAGAAAAAGTAAAATTGATGCAACGAAACTGGATTGGAAAAAGCGAAGGATTAATCTTTAGTGCGCCAGTTAAAGACAGTTCTTTGATTATCGAGACATACTCCACGCACTTTGAGGCGTTTGCTGCGGATACCTTTATTGCGGTGGCTGCAGATCACCCAATACTTGAACAGTTGCTTGAAGGAGTTGACAATAGAAAAGAAATTGAGCTGTTTTGCAAAGCTATTGTGGCAAATCGTGCTTTCAAAAATAATGTTGAGAAGGAGCCTTGCGGTATCTTTACTGGTAAATATGTTAAAGATCCGGTCAGTGGTCATGACCTGCCTATATGGGTTGCAAGCTTTGCCCTTGCGAGCTATGGGACAGGTATGATACGTTGTTCGGCGCATGATGATCGAGACTTTGCCTTTGCAAAAAAATATAATATCCGCCTCAAGGTTGTTCTGTTGCCAGAGGATCCGGATATGAAAGAAAAGGTTGCTAATGTAGAGGTCTGTTACGCTGATACTCAGAATGGAATCTTAACAGAACCAACGTTGTTTGCGGGTAAACGTGCAAATAGTGTTCGACAAGAAATCATTGATTATTGCGTTGCTCAAGGGTATGCAAAGCCGAAAACTACATACAAACTACGTGACTGGATTTTTTCACGGCAACGGTATTGGGGCGAACCAATACCGTTAGTGCATTGTGACGCATGCGGAGTAGTCCCCGTGCCGGAAAATCAGTTACCAGTGATATTGCCAGAGGTTGAATCGTATCAACCAACGGGTACTGGAGAATCACCCCTTGCATCGATTTCTGATTGGGTAAATACAGAGTGTCCACAATGCACGGGTTTTGCAAAACGTGAGACAAATACCATGCCACAATGGGCCGGTTCCTGTTGGTACTTTTTGCGGTACCCAAACCCTAACCTTGATGACAAACCTTTTGATGCTCAAGATATGCATTATTGGTTGCCGGTTGATTTGTATGTTGGTGGTGTTGAACATGCAATTTTGCATCTCTTGTATGCACGCTTTTATGTGCATGTTTTGTACGACCTTGGATATCTACTGTTTAACGAACCGTTTAGTCACCTTTTCAATCAAGGTATGGTGTTAAAATATTCAGCTAAATCCGGATTGGTTGAAAAGATGTCTAAATCAAAAGACAATGTCGTAAATCCTCAAGAGATTATTGATAGGTATGGTTCAGATGCGCTGCGTCTTTATATTCTTTTTATGGGTCCTCCAGAGCTTGATTGCGAGTGGCAAGATGCTGGCTTAGAAGGAATGCGTAGATTTTTAAATAGGTTGTATGGATATTTGACAGATCCGCATACGATTCTTGGTGAAAATCAAACACCAGAAGAGCCGGTAATCAGAAGGGTGCACAAATTTTTAAAGGAATTTCAGGAGCGGATTGATAGCTTTAAGCCTAATACAGCACTATCAGCTTTTATGGAGTGGCTTAATGATGCAACTAAACAGAAAATGCAATTAGACCGCAGTACGGTTGAAAAAATTGTAACAGTGCTGTCTACCATTGCGCCACACATGGCCAGCGAGCTGCTTGAAATTGTATGTAAAAAAGAGATTTGGCAAGTTGATTGGCCATCATTTGAGGCTGGGTACATTCAGGAGGAGTTTGCCTCTATTGTCGTACAAATAAATGGCAAAATGCGTGCTTGTTTTCAATGTCCTCTTGATGCAACAGAGCAAGAGGTCCAATCAATAGCGCATGATAGTGTGCGCAAGTGGATTGGAGATAAAGAGGTTATGCAAATTGTTTTTGTACCAAATCGATTAATTAATTTTGTTCTGTAATCAGGAGAGCTTATGGTAGGTAAATTACAAAAATGTTGCTTAATACTGCCATTATTGATGACATTATGTGCCAGTAGTCGCGCCGGGCTAGTCAGACCACAGGGTAATCAACCAGATCCTGTGTTGCTTGCTCATAATTTACAATCACAACTTGAAAATTGGAATAGTGCGGTGCGGTATTCTACTTATACACATCTTGCATTTACGTGTGCTTTTGGGCTAGGAATGACAGAAAACATTAATGATCTGTCCATGGTCCAACGCGGATCATTTGTCTTATTGTGTTCATTGTGTTCCGCCCCTTTTGTGATTCCATCACTCGCCTATCTTTTGAATTATGCATATACAAAATATCCTGACTTGATTGGCGCAATACATGATGATGATGATGGTGATGAAGATTATTTTGGTAATATTGATATAATTGCTGGACTTTTAGCGTAAAAATACATGATAAATATAAGCAATCTTAGTTACAGTGTAGGACATCGTCTATTATTTGATAATGTTTCTTGCGTGTTTGATCAACTCAAATACGGTGTGGTTGGTCGCAATGGCGCTGGAAAGTCAACGCTATTAAAACTTATTTCTCGCGATACCATCAAGCCGGATAATGGAAAAATTGTCGTGCGGCTTAAAAAGCGTATTGCATATTTACCTCAAGAGTTGACGTTTACGTCAACATTATCTGTTTTTGACGAGGCCTATACGGTGTTTGCTGATCAATTAAAACTTGAACAGGAAAAATTTGAACTTGAAGAGCAGTTGTCTCTTGGATCTGGCGATACTGAGCAGCTCATTGAAAGATATATAGTCGTTGAAGAGCTTGTGCGATTTTTTGACAAGAATACTCTTGCGCAACGTACTGGTATGATATTGGCCGGTTTAGGATTTACCGTTCCATTACAGCAAAAGCTGGTAAGTGAATTAAGTTTGGGATGGAGAATGCGATTGGTGCTCGCAAAGCTTCTATTGCAAGACGCTGATTTTTATCTTTTTGATGAACCAACAAATCACTTGGACTTGATTGGTAAAGAGTGGTTTTTCGAATTTTTGCGAACAGCTCCGTTTGGTTTTCTATTGGTAACACATGATCGTTATTTTTTGGATGGCGCATGTGAACGCATTGTTGATGTAGAAAACGGTGACATTACAATGTACGATGGCAATTTTAGTAAATACCTGATGCAAAAAGAGGAAACTCAGCGTGTTAAGCGTGCTGCCTATGAACGTCAACAGCGTGAGATTGAACGAAAGCAGGCTACTATAGATAGATTTCGTGCTGGAACGAAGAGCCGTATGGCACAAAGTATGAGCAAGCAGTTGTCAAAGATAGAGCGAATTGAGATTGAGCCGCCACTACCATCGATAAATATTACGTTACCTGCTATAGAACAGCCAAGCGCAATAGTGTTAACGGTAAAAAATGTTACATATGGGTATGATTCTGCCAAACCTCTTTTTTCTCACATTAATTTTGAAATAGTGCGCGGTCAAAAAGTTGCGTTAGTGGCTCCAAATGGAGCGGGAAAGTCAACACTGTTCAACATTATTGCAGGTTTATTAAAGCCACAAGAAGGTACGGTTGTAGCTGGACAATATGTAACAACCGCATTATTTGTGCAGGATCAGGGGCAGGCGCTTAATGGTACACGTACCATATTTGAAGAAATTTGTTTATCCGTTGATGTGCCAGAAAAGGTTATAAGAGCCATGTTGGGAGCATTTTTGTTTACGGGCGATGATGTTCATAAAAAAATTGCCGTCCTAAGCGGCGGTGAAAAAAATCGTGTTGCCATGGCAAAAGTTATTTTGCAAAAAACAAATTTTTTGCTTCTTGACGAACCGACCAATCATCTTGATCTACCCTCAAAAGATATTTTATGTCAGGCGTTGTTGCGGTATCAAGGGACCATTTTATTTGTTTCTCATGATCAGGATTTTGTAAATCGTATTGCTACACATATTATCGAATTGACTCCCGTTGGGGCTTGTGTCTATGAAGGCAATTATGATCTATACGTATCGATAAAAAAGCAGCAACAGCAGCAAGATGTGAAAATTCCTATCGAGCAAAAACCAGCTGTGATTCAGGATGTTTCCAGTGTGACTAATGATAAAACTGACAGAGCAAAGTCTTCTGACTATAAACGGATACAGTGGTTAGAGCGCCGCATATCTCAAATCGAAAAAGAAGTTTTAGGTTTGTCAGAAGAGCTCGCTCTTCAACCGTTTCATAGCGTTCAGCATCAAAAATGCCGTACAAATATGAATAATCTTGCTAAGGAGTTGGAATCTTGTGAGCTTGAGTTGCAGGCAAAGCGTGACTTGTCCAGGTTTTAAGATAACTTGCTAGGTAACTCATTTTATTTTAGGATTACGGATAGGTATTGAAGTTATCTGACTATAAACTAAGGGAGTTCTTGTATGCAATGTACACGTATTTTTTTTGTTAACATTTTATTGTTGTTCTGTTTGGGGGCCGCTCAGACGGTAGTGCGCGCTCATGATGAATCTAATGCGCAATCGGTAAGTAAAGTTGTGGGAGTAACACAGTTACACTACGCGGTGAAAGCAGGAAATGCTTTGCTGGTTGCAGATTTATTAAGCAATGGCGGTATTAATATTAATAGCCAGGATCCGACGAGTGGTCAAACAGCGCTGCACGTTGCAGTGTCATATGGGTTAAAAAAAATTACTGAAATGTTGATTCGCCACGGTGCATCAGTAAGTTTGCCCAGCTATGATCCCGTCAACCCTTATCCAATTCACTTAGCAGCCATTGGAAATCACGAAGATATTTTAAAAATGCTCATCTTATCACACGCAAATGTAGATCAACGTTCAGTTGTTGGAGGCAGGACTGCTCTTCACAAAGCGGCAAAAATTGGTCTTTTTTCAATAGTGGTGACTTTAGTAAGGGCAGGTAGAGCTGATACGAGCCTTAAAGACAATCATGGCAAGACCGCGCTTGATATAGCTGTTGATAATAACTGGGGTGAGATTGTTACATTTTTGAAACGCTATAAAGATTGCTTGATAGCTGATGATAAAGGAAGTGAACTAGAGACTAGCCAGGTGGAAGACCAAGATTATGATGACAAACAAGGATAATCCGTCATACGATATTGGCATATTGCAAGAAGATAGAGCAGCAGTGGCAAAGTTGCTTAATGTTGTTTTGGCAGATATTTTTGTATTGTACTTAAAAACTCTCAATGCTCATTGGAATGTGATCGGTCCAGATTTTGGACCGATGCATCTTCTATTTTTACAAAATTATGAAATGTTGTTTAATCAGATAGATGATGTAGCCGAGCGTATCAGAACGCTTGGATTTCCAGCCGATGCCAGCCTTGCTCGCTATGCACAGTGCACACAGATCGTTGAGTTTCCCACAAAAACACAAAATGGACGCGTTTTAATTGAGTCTGTATATGAAAGTTATTTGGCCGTTATCCGACTTATTCGTAGCACCATTGAACAGTGTGAGGAAAAATATCATGATGTTGGTACTGGAAATTTTTTGACGGATATGATGGAAAAGCAGGAAAAGGCGGCCTGGATGCTGCGAGCGCATCTTGAATAAGGACAATGTGATCGTATGTGTTTTTCCGCTCAAGCCAGTTTTGCTGGTGCAATAGTTTTGACATCGGTCGGTATACCCACTCTACTTAAAGCGCGTCATACGGTTAAGTTGATTCCTTTTGCAGCCATACCAATACTTTTTGCTTTGCAACAGGCCTTAGAGGGAATAGTTTGGGTTACACTTGTCAATGGTTCCCGTGCGAGCGTATGGCATCAATGGGCAGTATATGGGTTTATTTATTTTGCCGGAATGGTATGGCCGATATGGATACCAACCAGCCTGTATGTGGCTGAATATGATAATGTGCGTAAAAAAATGCTTGCAGCCTTGATAGTGGTGGGTGTTGGTTTGGCGCTTTGCTCTTTAAACGCTATTGCACATACAAAGCAAACAGCAGAAGTGATGAATAATCATATTGTCTATACATTACTTGACGATCCACTTGGTAGTTTATCGCAAGCTATCGGCCTTGTTGTATACCTGTTGGGCACAGTTGGATCGTTCTTTGTTTCAAGCCTAAACAATATTTGGGTATTAGGGGTAGTGCTTGGCATTGCGTGGATAATCTCTATTGTTGGTTATTATCTTGCCTTTGGATCGATTTGGTGTTTTTTTGTCGCGATGAGTAGCGTAATGATTTATTACATTGTTGTCGAGCAAGTATGCGACCAATGAGTATTCAGGCGATGGCATAGCATAATAGCGGTGAATTAATAAAAAGCCGCCTCAATTAAAAGCTTAATTGAGGCGGCTTTTTAAATTGCAGCTTTTTAAGCTTTAGCACCTTCTTTACCGGCTTGGCTTATGCGCCAGTCGGCTATGAGTGTATCAAGTTTTGCCTGTGCGTCTCGGAATGAAATATAAGGCTGTTGCTCAATGTATTGCATGATGCTTTGTTGCCATTGCGCCTTAAGAGCATCGTCTATCAATAATGATACTTTATGTGAAACCTTTACGTTCAAATAATCATTCATTATCAAAGAGATAAACTTAGATCGGTTTTCAATTGTAAGATTTGTTGTCTTTAAGGCATGGAATCGACTCTGTAAGGCTGCCTCTTCTAAGGATGCATTTCCTGCAACCACTATCAGCAGATGACTTACATCTATATATTGTTGTAAATATGGGCTGTAAAATCTTTTTTCATTTGGCTCTAAGAACGGCAAAAGCATGGATAATAGATTTTGATCGTGAACGGCTCTGTCTAATTCATCCAAGAACAATATTCCATTTCTATGGCTTAGTTGTCCTAACTTTTCTAACAACAGTCCTGGTTGAGACTCTGTTCCGAACAATTTTTCAGCAGAGCAATTTGCAAGACATACCGTTACAATTGGCAAATCCATTATTTTTGCCATCGTGCGCACCAACTGTGTCTTACCTGTTCCTGGAGGAGAAAACAGGCTTAAAAATTCGCGTGGCCTATCATTAATGCCTCTTTGACTGTTAAATGAGTCGACATGATTCATGCAAGTCCGCATGATTACACGCTGTGTTTGTTTATCGTATAAATCCAACCAATCGTTTTTTGTTACATCAAGCTTAAGAGACTTACTTTTGACCGGTATAGATAAAAGAGATTCCAACATAAGTATTATTTTTGGTAAATGTTCAGGCTGTTGGTGCGCAAGAGAAAACATTTCTTCAAAGTAAGGGGCGCTTTTGCTTTGCTGCGCGTTGCTAGACTGATTTTGTAAATCTAAAAATCGTTTCTTGCGCACATATGCAAGTTCATACTTAAGAAGCGGATAGTCCGATTTACCTTTTATTACACTCTGCGCAAGCTTAATTATTGTTGGTAGATTTAACACGAGGGGTATAGAAGTTACTAATGTTGCAAGAAATCCACTACCCGCGACGATAAATGCTGCCATTGTAGCGGGCGCTGGTATTGTTATCAGCTTCTCTTCAGCGCACATCCAGATTGAGCCTGCCATACCCCAAATGGATAATCCCATTGTAAATGGAAGAACAGTTGATACAATCTTTTCTTTAAGTGGTTTCCAAAAAAGAAGCTTTTGTTGTCTGAAAAATTCATCTTCAAGTGCTTTGTCTAATGTGTCTGACTCTGTTTGGTCAGCTATGCCTTGTTGCTCGCGTGTAAATATTGTGGAGTAGGTTTGATTGCTTAAAACTGCTTGCTGATCAAACATTATCTCCGGTTTATAGTTCTGTGCAATAGTTGCCGAATCTGTTGGTGGTCCCATGGCTACTAATGCATTGGCAGAAATAAAAATTGTTAGCGCTAAGGCATTTACTGAAAGGTGTTTTAATAATTTCATGCATAATCCCTTGTTATTTTCGACGTTGTTATTTTTTTTGATGTAGCCTATCTTAGCCATAATTATACGCTTTATTATCGATTTGTCAAATTAAAGACTGATGGCGAGTATTATGCACACGAAAGCAGTTCTATAGCCTATTGATCACTATGGGCAGTTATGAATCTTAAGCCGGCGTGGGCAAAATGCTCAAAAAGCGAATCTCTCCAGCAATATGTGTAATTCCGGACGCGGCATCGGTAGTTATTTCACATATAGGACAGCTTGGAGGAATGGGTAATTTTTTTAGATTTGAAAAGAAATCGATTACGGTTTTAAATGGTCCGCTGCAACGAAATGTGGCTCTTTGTGAGTTGTACCATTCTTTTTTGACAGTATCATTTATGGTGAATGAATCAAGCTGTAGGCCAGCATTGGTTATAAGGTCGGAAAGATTTATGATGCTATATGTATTTGATTTTTGGTAGTTTTCCCACTTCTTTTTAAGCATCTCTGTTTTTTCATTGTGTCTGGAGAATTGGTTGCATTGGACCAAAAGAGATAAGGATTCTTGATGTAGCTGATTGATGCGTTCTTTATAACCACGAATTCTTGTCTGCAGTGGTGAAAAGATGCCATAAAACCAAATTGCTAGGATACACAGTGGTATTACTATTATTACCGCAATGCGCCCACCTCTGGATCTGGTATGATTGCTCCAAAGATTTAATAGATATGATCTAAAATCAACGTACATTGCTTGGGCTCAGTTCGTGTTAAAACGATTTGTTTGCATTGGATATATTGTTATTAATAAACTCTTTTGCTGCGTACTAATCGGTGGTATGTGATAGCAAAATGATGCGCATAATCTCGTAAAGAAATCAATGTTTTTCCTATTTGGCTGTCAAGATTTAGTTTTAATCCTTCTAATGGCAATCGGTTACTATAAATCGTCTCTTCTCGTTTAGCTATGCTAGCGCATAAGACATTGCTAACAATTTTTTGTACTGCATTGAGTTGTCCTTTTCCTCCGTCAATAAATAGTAAGTCTGGTAAGTCGGTAGAGTTACGATAACGCCGGCCAACTATTTCTTGTAATGCTGCGTAATCATTTTGCTGGCTAAGTGTTTTTATAGAAAAACGTCGAAATTTATGTGGAGTTGGTACCCCATCTACAAAACGAACGCATGAGCCAACCATAGCGCGCCCCTGCATATGGGATATATCGAAACAATCTATGGTATGAATTGGATTTTGGGTTTCGAACAATGCTTGTAATTGCAAAGCGATATCCTTGTTTGGAATATAAGATTTTTTTTGTTTTATCGGGATAGTTACGCTTGTAACATCAGATACAAATTTTTCCGTTGAATAATGAGCTTGAATGACGGTAAAAATTTTTCTGAAATTTTCAAGATAGCTATGCAATTGTCGTGAGTATTCAAAGTCATGTGCTTTGTTTGTACTGGAAATGCGTTCATTGAGTGAATGCACGAAGGCATCAGAATCATTTTTAAGTACATTAATAGCAAGTTGTACCCGAAATAAATAATTTTGTTTGTCAAAATCTTCTTTGCAACTGCCAGCGCATAATTCAAGATGGTATCTAAGGCAACCGCCCACAATTTTTTTATCGCAGATGTTTAATTTGAATGTATCTGTTAGAAATTTAAGTACACGACGCGCATCAGTTTTGTGTAAAAATGGCCCAAAATAGATTCCTTTTGTTCGTTGTGAACGAACGATATGAGCGCGGGGTAGTTCCTCCTTTGTAAATAGTATATATACAAATGGTTGCCCCTCTCGAAACATCATATTATACAGTGGTTGATATTTTTGAATGAGTTCAGCTTCCAATAGTAAGCACTCTTCCTCTGTTGTGGTTACAACATATTCAATATCGGCATACTCACGCATTAAAGATCCATGTTTCCAATCATTGGTATGCTTGCGAAAATATGAAACGATTCGTTTTTTGAGATTTTTTGCTTTGCCAATATATATAATGTTGCCAGAGCTGCTTTTAAAAAGATATACACCAGGAGATGAAGGGATGTTGGTTGGTGGCAGTGGAATGGTGTGGCTAGTCATTGTGTGTCCCCTCTTGTAGCAGTGCTTTGCCAGTTGCCAGCATTCTAGCTTTGATCATTAACGGAGGGTCCACTGAATTCGATAATCTCATTAGTGTTGCAGGTACTTTCCTGGTGTCCACGCATTGTCTTGTATCGTTCAATAGCTTTTTTGCTGACTGCTTGTATTTGAGGAAAGAAGCCAACAGTCAATCCAAAGAGTGACAAGCTACTAACTGCTATTGTTGCAGTGCGCCATGCTTGCAGGCTGGTTGACTGGGAGTTAATGGTTGTTTGCAGGATATTGACTTGATTTTGCATATCATTGCAAGGTTCTTGCTCTTGATTAATTGTGTTGTCGGCGAAGTGTGACCCTACTATAGTTTCTATTTCTTGGCAGAAAGGCTTGTAATGGTCAATTTGCTCATTTGCCTGTCGGAGCTGCTTTTCTAGCATATCAATGCTGTCATTACCAGCTTGTTTGTATCGTTCTAATTCTTCCTTTACGTTATTTAGGGCGATATTTGCTGCTAAAAGACGGGATCTTAATGTGAAAACCGTGTGCGTTACTTCCCCTTTTATCAGTGTGGTTTCTGCTTGCTCAAGAAGCTCTTGGATCCATTCGCTAATTTTATCTCGTCCTTGAGTTATTCTAGAATCTATCTCTTCTTCCATGCCAATTGCTGGCAGAAAAAAAAGCCCCATGCTCATCAAAAAGAAGAATTTTAAATACTTCATTGGCGATCCTTTTTTATGCTAAAAAATACATTTTCAATTAAACCTTGATCTGAACATTTTTGCAAATGGGAATCTGCATATTATGCCACTGCCAATTTTGTTTCACTCAACAGTGAGCATTGGATGCCAAATGTATTAACTGCGTTGCCAAAAGAAGGGGAAAATGTGAGTGATCCGTGCCCTTCACCTGGAAGATAATCGGACAAATGGAAATAAACGTCGTTAGAGATCGCTAGTCGGTCTACGAGGTTATTGATATCCTCTAGCATAATAATTTTATCCGATAGTCCATGGCCAATAAATATTTTTTTATTAGATATGGATTCAATTGATTCAAGTAGATTGTCTTGAGCTTTGTCAAAGTTCGGATAGTGCAGCTTGAATAACATGTTGCATAGTGTTTGTGCAGTGGCATTGCCAATATAGGGTGCTACATGGTTTTGCGCAATTGCACTCATAAGCTGCTGTCCTGTAGCGTACGGAGACTCTAAGATTATGGTGTCTACAGAGCTGTCATTGGTATTTGCAAGATACCGTATGATTGCATGCGCGCCTCTGCACATGCCAACGAGCGTCAACTGTGCCTGAGGATTTAGCTTTTTAACAGCCTGTATGACAGCGCTAAGACATGATACATCAAACTCTTGGCCCATGTCGCACAGATGAGAACTGTCTAGATAGTCAAATGTTACCCAGGAAGTGTTAAGAAGAATATTGTTCTCTATGAATTTATGTACCCAATAGATGCTTCCTCCGCAGCGTGGACTTGAATGAGGACGTAGCAATGGAATAGGTACAAAGCCGCGTGAGTATATAAAGATCCGATCGGTCTTGAGTTGTTTTATGCCTTTAAACAGTTCTACAGATTGCTTACATGATCCAGTCGAGTCTACAATATTTAAAATGGCTTCCGATGTAGATCTATGCATAATTTTTTTGCATAGATTTTTAAGTGAGCAGACCGGTCGCTTAAAAAGTATCTGGTCCTGCGATTGCGATGCGCAAGGGACCAAGGTGAATACGTTTAAGGTGGGCAATGATACCAGTCTGTTTTTTCGCTTTTGAGCATTAACGGGTGAAACGTTAAAAATGGTGATCAGAAATGCAGCACATAGTATGTATGTAAGCTCGGATACTAATTTTTTGTACGATAGCAACGTGTTTATCTTTCAGTAGCATTTTGGTTGGTTAAAGTTGCGTAAATGTTAAGTGTTCATTCCAGTAAAGATGGCTTATGAAGATAAAACAGGCAGTAGGAACGTAATAATTTTCATCAGACACTGCGTAATCAACAGATCCGGGAAGCTTTTTATTAATATGATCTGCTACATGGCCATATGCAAAGTCTTCGTTTGGCCTATCTATGTGCAGTCGTGTGACGTTGAAGCGGTGAATGGCTCTAGTTAACTCATCGAAGCTTCTAATAGAAGATGCCTTTAGTTGACCATAAAGATTGGTCAAGAAATCAACAACTACTGGATCGATATTTTTTATTTTATTTATAGCCAATTGTTTTTGATCGGGATGTTCGAAAAATCTATTCAACACATTGAGTTGTTCACAGCTTATGGATGGCGGAACATTCTTTGAGCATACAGCCTGCAACAGCTTTTCTACCATAGCTATGGTAGATCTCCAAGACCATACGCTCTGTGTTGTTGCTATATATGATTCAACTTCTGCGCCATGATCTCTGATCAGCTTTTCTATTATTGAGCCGCCTGCAAAGGTATTGTCGGGGGCTATTTTTTCCGCTGGTGGCGATGACGCATGGCTTTTAAAAAAGGATCCAAACATTGCGTTGCTGGTGCTAAAGCTTGTATTTAAAAGAATTGTATAAAAACATACTAATATGGCAGACGAATGAACGATTTGTACCAATAGTCTACAGCGAAAATAATTTTTTGTAATTTTCATAAAATATCTTTCCTTTTGATGCTACAATTATCTAATAAGGTAGCATTTTTGAGTTATAAGTAAAATTTTTTCGTCACATCAGGATTTTTCTAGATTAATAATCGACAATTGTTACCTTTTTATGTATCATTATGGTACATTTGTAATTGTGCAGCGCGCAATAGTTGTAGCTATACTAATATGATCTGCGCAATAGTTGTAATTTTTATTGTCTTCAACCGCTCAGTAAACTGTGATTAAATCATATGAAAAAAAAACCAAATAATCCGTTATTTAGTAGTAATTCAAAAAATGCATTGTTTGTGGCGATAGCTTTTTTGGGTCTTCTTTTTGTGCTTTATCGTGTAACTGATTATTCAAGACAGGTTCAAAGCATTATATATTCAACTTTTGTTGACAAAGTTGAAAAAAAGCAGATCAAGCAAGTCCAAATTTCCGATTATGACATTTATGGCATTTTTAATGATGGAACGCGATTTGAAACAACAGTAAATAAAAATCCGCAGCATTGGCAATTTTTAAAAGCATTTGGTGTTGAATATTCTTTTGCTAATTCATCGCATCAATTCAACATATGGTATTTATTGCCGTTACTTTCGGTGCTTATGACAATTTTTGCCCTTTGGTATTTTACTCGCCAAGCACGCAGTGGCGGTGGAGGTGGCGGCACAAACGTCTTTTCAATGGGAAAAAGTCGCGCCAGACTTATCATGCCTTCGACTATTAAAGAAACTTTTGATTCGGTTGCTGGTGCGGCAGAGGCAAAAGAAGATCTAAAGGACGTTGTAGATTTTTTAAAAAATCCAGAAAAATATGAGCGACTTGGTGCAAAGATGACGCGAGGCGTGCTTCTTGTCGGTGCTCCGGGCAACGGAAAAACGCTTCTTGCGCGTGCAGTTGCAGGAGAAGCAAATTGCCCCTTTTTTAGCATTAGTGGTTCTGATTTTATTGAAGTTTTTGTGGGTGTTGGGGCTGCTAGAGTACGGGATCTTTTTGCCCAGGCTCGCCAAAAAGCTCCCTGTATTGTTTTTATTGATGAAATTGATGCTGTTGGTCGTCAACGGGGTAATGGTTTATCTGGTGGCAACGAAGAGCGAGAACAGACCCTTAACCAGTTGTTGACTGAGATGGATGGTTTTCAAACAAATGGTGGGTCAGTGATAGTTTTAGGTGCAACAAACAGGGCGGATGTCCTTGACATTGCTTTGCTAAGGCCAGGACGATTTGATCGCCGCGTTGAGGTTCCCTACCCTGACTTGAGCAGCAGATTTGAAATTTTACAGGTTCATGTCAAATCTGTTAAGATTGGTCCAGATGTTGATTTGCATAAAATAGCGCGTGGGACGCCCGGCTTTTCGGGGGCCGACTTAGCTAATCTTATTAATGAATCGGCTATCATTGCTTCAAAAAAGGACCAAGACGTAGTTTCGATGCATGATTTTGAAGATGCACGTGATAAGATTTTATTAGGCAAAGAGATAAAAAGTATATCGCTTACCAAGCATGATCTTAAAGTTACTTCATATCATGAGTCTGGTCACGCCTTGATCAGGCTTTTATTGCCTAATGATAGTGACCCATTGCATAAAGTGACCATTATACCACGTGGAAAGGCTTTGGGCGTTACCTATTCGATGCCTGAGCGTGAAAAATACACAAGATCAAAGCGAGAGTTGTTGGCTAGTATTATGTCCGCTCTTGGTGGCCGAGTGGCTGAAATGCTTGTTTTTGGCCAAGAGACTACAGGAGCCTATAGTGATTTTGTCGCAGCTACGAGTATCGCTAGGGACATGGTGTGTAGTTATGGGATGTCAGACTTGGGTGTAGTTGTTTACACTCAGATGGCGGGTGCCTATGAATATTCAACCAAAATGGCTGAAAAAATCGACGAAGAGGTGCAAAAAATTGTTAGCCAGTGTGATAGAGAAGCAATGGTGCTTTTGCAATCTCATAGAGATAAATTAGACAAGTTAGCTGAAGCGCTTCTCGAAAAAGAAACGATGTATGCGGGTGAAATTTATGAGCTTTTGTCTATTGACCCACGAGTGGAGCATCGTTTTGTAGAGATGGCATAAAAAGATACCAGTAAGTAATGTTTCTGGCCGACGCCATATAACATATGCGTATAATAGGGTATTTTAAAAGTAGCTACTTATCATTTGAAAAATACGTTATTATGTAGTACGATCTAACTTTGTTTTATTGAGCTGTTTAAAAGGATATTTTTATGGCAAGAATTTGTGCAATTTGTGAAAAAAGGCCGCGCGTAGGAAATTTAGTAAGTAATGCCAATAACCGGGTAAAGCGGTGGGTATATCCAAATGTACATTCCATGCGTTATACGGTTACTGGAGATGCTTCCGGTTGCGTTGCCCGTGGCAAGGTGTGTACCAAGTGTGTCAAAGCAAAAAAAGTTACAAAAATTATTTGATTATCAGGTAGTCCGACCAAGGAGTTTTATTAATGCCGAATATTAAGTCTGCAAAAAAAAGAGCTAAACAAAGCGAAAAAAAAAGAAAAATCAATACTGCTAGAAAAAGCAGAGTGAAAACGGCCGTTAAGGCTGTTATACATGCTGTAGATACAGCAGAAAGTGTTGAAGTCTTAGTTGCTGCACTGCGTAATGCAGAGTCTGAAATAGCGCAGGCTAAGAAAAAAGGGGTATTGCACCGCAACACAGCTTCACGTAAAATAAGTCGTCTTGCAAAACGAGTTGCTAAGGCAAAAGTGGCAACCCGTTAATATTCGCACATAATCTTTAATCTTACGCGACCATTGATCGTTTTTTTATTTCAGCTTGAAAAAGTCGATCCGGGTTTGCTATCCTTGTTATCGAAATATGATAAACGGAGGATAGCTTATGCGCTATATAATGTACTCAAAGTTTGCTCATCTGTTCCAATATGCGATATATATTACGCATATATTGTTTTTTTGCGTACAAATGGCTTTTCCAAGTTGTTTGGTGCACGCCTCAGACCAAGACGCTACTGCTTCAGAAAAAGAGGTGTGGCTTACTATCTTTGTCCATGGAATTATGAGCATCAAACACCATCTTTCTGTTGAAAATATAATGCGGTTTATTTGTGACGATGTTCGTAATTGTTTATATGAAAAAACGGTGGCAATTATGCGATCCGATCCGTTTTTTTTTAGAAACCAAGCTATGCAGGAGATTGGCTTGAGGCGAATACCTGATGTAGGTGTTACAGGCATTTCCAACTCTGCCGGTCTCATGGCAGAATTATTTGATTGTTTGTATGGCAATAATGGCTGTAGCTCGAAGACCGAAACATATTATTACACTTTTGGATGGTCAGGTCTTTTGAGCGCTAACGCGCGATACGAAGATGCCGTGGTCTTTTTTAATGCTATTTCTAATGAGGTTTCGCGTTTTAAAGATAAAAAGATAATACCAAAAATCCGCATTATAGCTTACAGTCACGGGGGAAATGTTAGTTTAAACCTTGCTGCAGTACGTTCTGCTCACCATAATATTCCAGATTTTAAAATAGATGAGTTATTTTTGGTTGGGATCCCTGTACAACAGGAAACGGACTATTTAATTAATGATCCGATTTTTAAGGCAATTTATAATTTGTATTCTAAGTCTGACCGTATACAAAGATTAGATCCATTTTCATCAAAATCATTTTTGTCTAAACGTATTTTTACGCAAAGGCCAGATCTGTCTTTACCAAGTAAGCTTAAGCAAATTGAGATACAAGCTACGCGGTGTAGTATGCGATTAAAGCGTAAAGAATGCAATAAAAAAGCGGTTCATATTATGGATCGTTATGGAATTGCCTCTGGTAAGTCGAGGCTTTTACGGACGGTCTCACCTGGTCATGCTGAGTTGTGGTTTTTTGGATGGACGCCGTTTAACTATAGAAAAAATTTTCCGCTTTACCCGTTTCCTAGTATTGCAATTATTCCGTATATCACTAGGTATTTTACATCTAAAGATTCCTTGGATTGTAGTATAAATCCATGCGTATTCGATGTTAGGCCGGAGTTTGAACAGATAGTGGTAAAAATTGATGGGCAGGTTGATACTATTTCGTTCTTAAAGCAAGTAAATTTTGAGTATATGAAGAAAAAATTAATATCCGTTGCTGGTCGCCGAGCCAGCAACAGCGTTTACATCATGCGGATTAATAGTGCCTTTGAGCGTGCGCAGGAGTGGCAAAATGCTGAAGATATCATGCACTATGGTTTACCAGACGAATAGATGTGTTTTTTAGCGCAAATGTGTTCCGGGCGCAACAGGCAATATTGGTGACATAAGCTGCGGCTTGCCATTGTTGTCTTGTGCAAGCAACATCATGCCATATGACTCAAGGCCAAGTATTTTGCGTGGTTTTAAATTGACAACAAAGAGAGCCTGTCTTCCGAGTAGCTCCAACGGTGAATAGTGTGGCGCTATACCACTTAAAATTTGTCGAATGCCAATAGGTCCAAAATCAATCATAAGCCTGAGTAATTTATTTGAATTTGGAATCGATTCGCTTGAAATGATTGTTCCGACACATAGTTCTACTTTGTTTAAATCCTCAATAGTGATAGTGCTGTTAAGCTTTATTGTCTGTTCAGAATGAGATTCAATTGCTTTTGTTTGCTTTTTATGCTTATGGGATTCTGGTTTTTTAAATAATTGTTCACCAGGTTTTAGTGAAAAAGGAGAGGTCCATCTATTACAAGTTAACTCCATTATAATATTCCTACCATCAACATTCATGCTAGTGCCAAGTTGACTCAGCATCTCCTCCATTTTTTTTGGCATAAAAGGCCACAATAAGGTACCAATAGCCTGTAAGGCATGAGCAGTGGCCGCTAATACTTTTGAGGTTGCATTTTTATCGGTTTTTGCCAATTTCCATGGCTCAAATTCGTTATAATACGTATTGGTAGCCTTTACCAGTTTAAATAAGCAGGCTAACGCTAAATGTAGCATGCCATCTCTCATATAACCTTCAATTTCATCAATGATGCTTGTTACCAAGTAGCGAAGTTTGTTGGATTGTCTGTCAAAGTGAGATTGAGATTCTATGGTGCCGGTAAAATCAGCTAATTCGAGGCCCGGGAGCTCAGTAAAGATGTTGCTTTCCTCATTGAGCGCCTTTGCAAATGTAACTACTCTATTGAGTAGATTTCCTAAGTCGTTTGCCAAATCAGAGGAAATTCGCTGCTCAAGATCTGAAATGCTGAACTCACCATCTTGATTTATTGGTATTTGTCTGCATAAAAAATAACGAACTGCATCAGCCCCATATGTTTGACAAAGCTGTATGGGGTCAATTACGTTTCCAATGGACTTTGACATCTTTTGTTGATTAACCTTAATCCATCCATGGACCAATAAGCGTTTTGGTGGTTCCATGCCAATAGACATTAGCATAGCCGGCCAATATACGGCGTGAAATCTAACAATATCCTTCCCTAGCACATGCAAGTCAGCAGGCCACCAGCGGTTGAGTTCTTGTTCTTTGCCTGATTTGCCAAATCCTATAGCTGTTATGTAGTTACAGAGAGCTTCAACCCAAACATATATAACGCTATTGTGTACTGAATCGTCTGGAAATGGTATCCCCCAGGAAACGGATGTTCGGGACAAACTCAAATCTTTAAGGCCATCTTGGACAAAGCTGATGACTTCGTTAAATCGTTCTTTTGGTGTAATAAAATGTGGATTTGCGCGATAAAAATCAAGAAGCTTGTTTTGATAATTTGATAGTTTGAAAAACACGGTCTGTTCCGTCAACCACGATACTTTTCGGTCGCACGAGCTACAGAGTGGTTCAGGCTCGCATTCAAGTTTAGGGTTTGATATGAAGGTTTCACATGGCGTACAGTACCATCCTTCATAGGCAGCTTGATATGTGTCACCAGCTGCTATTAATTGTTTTACAAATTCTTGAGCTCCATGCATATGATATTGATCGGTAGTGCGTACAAATTTGCTGTATTCTATATCATATAGTTGCCATGTATCTTGAAATTTTGATATTAATCCATCCGTAAAGTCTTGCGGTGTTTTATTGGCAGCATGCGCTGCCTGGGCAATTTTTTGGCCGTGTTCGTCTGTGCCTGTAGCAAAAAACACTGCATCGCCTTTTAACGTATGCCAACGAGCAATCACATCTGCTACCAGTGTTGAGTAAAGAGAGCCCAAATGGGGTGCGGCGGTTACATAGTAGATAGGTGTAGTGATATAAAAATGAAGTTTTGATGTAGTTGTTTTCATCTGATACCGAAATTCATTATAAATTATATTATTCCATAAATGTACTAATGCTGAAAAGTATAACCATAATGCATGCACAAGTCGAAAATCGATTACCTTTAGATAGCAGCAGCATTATCGATCAAAAACATTTTGACAATCTGCATATTTACTGGTATATATTAAGAGTAACAGTGCAACCACTATAATAGTTGATGATTACCTTATGAATATAACAAAGGACGGATACATTATGAAAAAATATTTCCTATTTGCAATGATAGCAGCGGTGATGGGACAGCCAATTATGCAATCTTACGCTGTAGAGGGACCAGAACATACTGATACTGCGACTTCAACATTTATTAAAAAATATATTGTATCTATGGTATTCGTAGGGACTACTGTTTATACATTTGCTCGCAGTATGAAGACAATCAATCGTCTTGGTCCTGCCAAGCAAGATGCTGTTTGCTTAGTGAGCATGGCGGTGGCTGTATTATCAACCTATTATATAATTAATAAATTCTGTACCCCATATGAACATGCAATTGACAAATATGCCGCACTTTCAGCATTATTGGACCCTTGTCTGAGTGTATGTCCCATTGCAACATTAATTGCCGAAGATGCTCACGAAAAAGAGATTATTCTTAGTTTGGAAAAGTTATATGGTAATGCGCGCTGTTGGATAAGATGTATGGATACGTTAGAGCAGGCTAAGGTGCTTGTTAGCAGTACGCTTGCAAAGATAGATAAGCTTCGTGCTGTCAACTTAGATGATCCAATATTTCAAAAAATGTGTGATATTGCAGAAAAACAACTGTTTGCAATCGTGTGTAGTGCCAAAAAAGTGGAACAGGTTGTAAATGAGCATACAAATTCTATATGTGATGGGCGTACGCCATTTGTTCCATATGCGCTACTGTTTGATGATATTAAAAATGATATTAAAATAGGTAAAGGCATCTCTAAGCTCATTGCGCCATCATTAATTAAGGATACGTTTGATTCAGTTGCTGGAGCGGCAGAGGCAAAAGAAGATTTGAAGGATGTTGTAGAATTTTTAAAAAATCCGGAAAAATATGAACAATTAGGTGCCAAAATGAGGCGTGGGATACTCTTGACTGGGGCGCCTGGTAATGGTAAAACATTGCTTGCACGCGCAGTGGCCGGCGAAGCCAAATGTTCATTTTTTAGTGTAAGCGGTTCAGAGTTTGATGAAGTATATGTTGGGCTTGGGGCGTCTAGAGTGCGTGATCTTTTTGCGCAGGCGCGACAACATGCACCATGCATAATTTTTATCGATGAAATTGATGCTGTTGGACACAAAAGAAATGGGCTTGGAACTGACGGTGGTCAGGAACAGACGCTTAATCAGTTATTGACAGAGATGGATGGCTTTCGAACAAATGCAGGACCTATCGTGGTCATAGCCGCAACAAACCGGCCTGACATGTTAGATCAAGCATTGTTAAGACCAGGAAGATTTGATCGCCATATTGAAGTTCATTATCCGGATTTGCCTGACCGTGTAGAGATTTTAAAAGTGCACATTAAATCGGTAACAGTAGATCCTAAGCTTGATTTGTATAAAATAGCGCAGTCAACGCCCGGCTTTTCGGGGGCAGATCTTGCAAATCTTGTCAATGAGGCTGCTTTACTCGCTTGCAAAAACGATCAAGAATTCATTACTATGAATGATTTTGATCAAGCGTATGATAAGATTTCATTGGGAGCAGAAAGAAAAAGTATTGTATTGTCAGAAAAAGAGCGCAAAGTGACGGCTTATCATGAATCGGGTCATGCGCTTGCCAGATTGCTCATGCCACATGATAGTGATCCTTTGCATAAAGTTACCATTTTGCCGCGTGGCAGCAGTTTGGGGGTTACCTTCTCGCTGCCTGAGCATGATAAACATTCAACAACAAAACGAGAAATGTTATCGTTTATTATGATAGCTTTAGCTGGTAGAGCTGCGGAAATGTTGATTTTTGATGAGGAAACAACTGGTGCTTCAAGTGATTTACTAGCTGCAACGAATGTTGCACGTAAAATGGTATGTGATTACGGAATGTCTGAATTGGGACCTGTAGCCTACGCTAAGAATGTAATTTCACCAAACGTAGCAGAACAGATAGATATACAAATTCGCAAAATAATTGATGAATGTGAGCAACGTACACGATCTTTGTTACGTGAAAATAAAGACAAGTTGGACATATTAGCTAAGGCTCTTCTTGAAAAGGGGACTTTGCATGCAGGCGAAATTTATAAACTGCTTGAAATTGATCCAAGAGCAGATCATCAATTGTTATAATAAAATAAAAGGTTAGAGTTAACAGATATTCTTGTGATCATAAGATTTTTATTAAAAACCTGAACGTGGAGCTTCAATGATTGGTAAAACGACTCGAATAATCTTTTTGACGATTGTAATTTTGATAAGCAATGCAACTACATTACCAAAACCTCATGTAGCACGCGTAGCCAATTTGGGACGCACTGTAGTCCATTTGTTAAATCCATACGATCCAAATTCCATGGGCGCTGAGTTTGCATCACGACTATCAGTTGTGTCTAATGAAACTTCGAGCTCAACCAATGTTGCATTGGGAACTAATCAATTCTGGCCCTCTACGGGTGACAAGGTTATGGTAGATGGAACACGGGACGTTGTTATTGCTGAGTTTTCGCGTAATATCGGTATAAAAAATGGAACGCAGTATACGATTAGTCAAACATTGCATTTGCCCGAAGTAGGGCCGGTAACGTTGATGCAAAAGGTTACAGGTACAGCAACGTCAAGTAAGATGCAATTTGGTCTTTGTGCACCTGATCTGGGAGTTGAAGAACAACTGTTTGACGAATTTGAACCAAGCAGTCTTTATAGTCTTAAGTGGCATAAAACGGAAATTCCACATAAAGACGGTGAAGGCAACACTGTTGGAACGTACATCATTGACTATGGTTCTTACTATTTTGGATCTTATTTTGCAGGTTTGCAAAAAAGGATGTGTAACCCTTTTTACCAAATATTGACCATACTGCGGCGATTATGCTGGAACACTATCTTGTGTAGTGATTTAGCAAATATTGCCAAAGCACTTTTTCCTACAAAAACTGCAATAGAAAAACAGATTGAGCTTTGTAACCAAAAAATATTAAATGACCGGTCGAATATCGCATGCGATGATGATGTAGAGCAATTAAAGCAAATGGCTGCTACGTTAAAATGTCGTATAGCAGAGTTAGAACCAAAAATTATTAAGATGCCTAGTGGTAGTATATTCGATCCGGCCTATGCCGCTCAGCGCGATGAGTATGAAAACAATGACGAAAATAATAAAAATATAGATGAGATGAAATCAATGCAAGCGTTATTAGGATCATCAAATGACATGATATGGAAGCTTGAAAACGGCTTTTTACGTAAAATGATATCATTACTACCTGTAGCTTCGGTGATATATCTGTTGGCATCAAAGCCCATGCCGTATCCAAATATTATTTACAGAGTTGAGTATATTAAGAACTAGGAACTGCGTATGAATCGTTTACTACATTATATATCCTTTATAGTATTAATGCAGCCCATATCAATGTTATTTGCCAAAGCTCACGTTGCGCGGATAGGTAGTCTTGGAAAAACAGTGGTTCATCTTTTTAATGCAACTGAGCCAAGCGCATGTCGATATGATGATGTGGGGCAAACGATAAGGGCGATATTTAACGGTGTGCGAAGTTCATCAACACTTTCGGATAGTACATTCTGGCCAAATCCGAGTGATAGTGCTACCATCATAGCAAAACAAAATATGATCATAGCTGAGTTTTCACGAACCATAGGCATCTCTAAGAAAACTACCCATACGTTTACGGAAACGTTGCATTTACCTGGTGCTGGAGATGTAAAGCTCATCCAAATTGTTGATGGCACAATGCTTTCGAGCACTATGGAGTTTGGTCTTTGCGCTCCTAGCTTGGGCATTAAACAACAGTTGTTTAATGATTTTTCATGGCATCAGGTAAGTCTTGTACATTGTGACGCACAAGGAGATCCGGTTGGTGAGTATGTTATAGACTTTTGTCAGTATTATTTTGGTTCCTATTTTTCAGGTTTATATAAAGGGAAAATTGATATAGCACGTAGATCACTGTGGAATCTTGGCATAGCATATCTAGTGCGCAAGGTGATAGGTCTTCCTGTAGTGGATTGTAAAAGCGATGCTTATAAAGAACGTAAAGATTGGGTACAAAAAACATTCTTCGATCCAGTCAAAGCACAACTCATGCCAATTGATAATGCTTATGAGTTACTTGGAGTGGAAAAATCTGCAACACAAGATGATATTAAAAAGCAATATAAGAAGTTGGTCTTAAAATGGCATCCTGATAGAAACAAAGATAACGTTGCTGTTGCTACAGAAAAGTTTCAACAAATTAATACCGCCAACGAGATTCTATCTGATGATACAAAACGATCTTTATATGATACTGGATCAAAAATGCTTACAGCAGATGCCTTTCTGACTAAGTTGTTGAAAGTATATACTGGTTTAAAAGTCTGTGCTGTTGCAGCGATGGCCATGCTTGTTTCAAGGCCAATGCCGTATTCCAATATTCTTTACAAAGTAACGTACAACAGGTTTTAGCCAGAGATAGTACACGCTTGGTCTAAAAACTTTAGTCAAGTGCTATTGCTATTAACGCATTGTGGTTACAATAGCTTCACACCGTTTGCATAGCGTGTTGTCATTTTGCCCTTCATGCCACTGCCAACAGCGTACACATTTTGCGCCTTGAGCATGTTCAATACGAATCGAAAGGCCGTGATAGATTGATTCTTCCAGATTGTCAGAGCTCTTTTGCTCTATTACCTGTGAGACTACCAATAATTCTTGCAACAAGCTCTCGAGGGTTTGTTCAGCTCGATCCAATTCGTTTTTTAGATCTTTCCTCCTGTGAGTCGGCTTAAATTCATTATCAAAATAATAAACTACACGTGCTTCAAGTGGATGCTTAATCAGACCAGTTGCCCGTTTTTGTTCGATAGCTTTTAAAAATGCTGAGCGAATGTCTTTCAAAAAGGCTCCACGTTGACTTAGAGTAGTTGCGTTTGTGCCTTTTGTTATAATTTCAACTTGGCAAGATAGGTTATTAAATCTTTGCAGATGAATAGAATCAACTTTGTCAGGTTGATAGCGGTCAGATATCTGTTCTGCGGTAAATGATAAAATTGGCGCCATCAATTTGGTTAGTGTATCAAGAATATAATAGCAGACTGTTTGTGCCGAACGACGGAGTAAACCATTTGCCTGTTCGACATAAAGTCGGTCTTTAATAATATCAAGGTAAAATGAACTTAAAGATGCGCTATATTCTGCAAGCTGGTGAAACACAGCTGTAAAATCATATGCAATGTAACGTTCTATGATTAGATTGTTAATGTTGCATAATTCATAGAGCGCCTGTTGATCTATTATGCGCAATTTGTTGACTGGCAGTGCGTCAATTTCATGATCATAATCATACAGGTTAGAAAGCAAAAAACGACAGACGTTGCGTGTTTTACGTAATACTTCTTGTACATTTTTAATAACAACATCGGATACAACCGCCTCGCTTGCAATATCGCATGTAGAGGCCCATAGGCGCAGGCCATCTGTTCCCAATAGCTCAACCATCTGAGCAGGAGAAATAACATTGCCAATAGATTTGGACATTTTTTGGCCCTTGGCATCTACGACAAAGCCATGAGTCACTATGGCTTTGGTGCATGTTGTGCCATTTAGGGCTATGCTGGTTAGTAATGAACTTTGAAACCATCCTCGATGTTGATCTTTGCCTTCAAGGTATAGGTCGGCTGGCATGTTGAGCGCCGCATTTTGCTTGAGTACTGCAAAGTGACTTATGCCAGAATCAAACCAAACATCTAAAATATCTTCCTCTTTTTTAAATGAGCGATTACTGCAATGAGGACAAACTAAATTTTGTGGTATGACTGCTTGCAAATCCAACAATGTCCATGCTTCGATACCGTCTTGCGCTACATGGTTTGCAACTCTATCAACAAACTCTTTGGTAGTGTATGCCCAATCGCATGATGTACACAGAAGAGCTGGTATTGGAACACCCCATGCGCGTTGGCGTGATAAACACCATTCCAAACGACCTTCAATTGTTGCTTTTAAGCGATTTGCAGATTTGTCTGGCAGCATGAGCATGGTGTCAATTTCTACAACAGCTTTTTCTTGTAGGTTATTTTGCGATAAATCGCAAAACCATTGTTTGGTTGCACGAAAAATTAATCCATTGTGGCAACGCCAACAATGTGGATATGCATGTTTAATGGACGATTTATGTAAAAGCTTGTTGCATTCTGTTAGTTTTTTAATTACCCATCCTTGTCCATCCGAAACAGATAGTCCCGCAAGCTCTTTTGGCTCGATGGTAACATCATACTGACCGGAGCTTGTAATTGGTGAATAGATGGCTAATTTATTTTTCAATCCAATGTCATAGTCAATTGGCCCAGCTCCCGGTGCACAATGCACAAATGCAGTCCCTTCATGCAAAGATACTGATTCATCTGCTACAAGTGGTACGGTAAGCGATATAATAAAGGGATGCTGTGCATGAAATTGCGTTGCGCGTAAAGCCTGACCGGAACTGGTTGCTATTATTTCTTTTGGCACTGCAAGCTGTGCACAGAGAGCATCTGACGTTTGCGCACCAACAACAACCAGTGTGTTGTTGATCTTTAGTACTTGATATTGCGCGTCTGGATGAAATGTAATGGCACGGTTGAGCGGCAAGGTCCATGGAGTTGTTGTCCAAATGAGTAAATTAACTTCTTTGTTGGGGTCAATTGATGGAAACAGGGTTGTCTGTGATTCTTTGGTTAACGAAAATTGTACGTATAATGATGGGTCCTTCCGTTCTTTGTGTTCAATTTCTGCATTGGCCAAGACGGTCTGACAGGATGGACACCAAGGAACTGTTTTATTTTTACGTTCGATGTAACCATCAGCAACCATTTGTGCAAATGCATGTAGTATGGAGGATTCGTATGCGAGGCTCATGGTGAAATAAGGGTAATCCCATCGCATGATGATCCCAAGGCTTTTAAATTCTTCGCGTTGAATTGACAACCAATGCGCAGCATATTTGCGACAGGCGGTTTGGAGTTGTATGCGGGAAAGATTTGGGTGTTCTTTAGTTACTTTGGACTCTATGGGTAGTCCGTGACAATCCCAGCCTGGCACAACTGGAACGTTGTATCCAAGCATCCGATGTACCTTGGTTGCAATATCCTTTAATATTTTATTGTAGGCGCTGCCAAGATGAATGTGTCCATTTGCATAAGGAGGGCCGTCATGAAAAATAAATTTTTTATTTGGGTCGCCACTCACAAATGCCTTTTCATACAATTGATCGCGTTCCCATCGTTGTACGATTTCTGGGTCTTCAATGGATGGATTCGACCGAATTGGAAAGTCTGTACGGGGCAAGTTAAGCGTATCTTTAAAATCGACTGTTGGTTGTTTTTCTTTCGAATAGGTCATGTTGTCCTTTATTTTCTACGTACATTGCGTGAACTTCTCTATTATATTTAAAAGGCTTGTACTATTTTCTTGGTTTCTTTTTGCCAAGAGCGCTTGGAACACCATCCACTTTAATCAGGTGAACGTAGCTTTTTTAGTATAGTAACAAAAACGGGGAATGATTAGATATCAACGGGTATATTTGCGTGCTGCGGGCACGCAATAGAGGTAATCAAAAGGCCATGAACATGTTTGGCCTCTCCAGGACTGATAAAAAATAAGTGTTGAAAAGTTATAGTATTATTCATAGTAAACCAAATGTATCATTGCTATCGGATAAAGTAAAATAGATTTTTTTGTGTTGGAGCAAAGTAAAAAGCTCCCGGCTGTCGCCTTCCCTCATCACTAATTCTAAAATTTTTTTCAGTCTATAGATATCTTGCATTTGGCATAGGTGATTTACGTCAAAAGATGCGTTCTGACCGTATTTTTTATCATTCTGGTTCATAAGAAAAGCAGGCTAATGTGGCGACATCTACCACGGGGATTTGATTGGCCGGAACTTTCTTATCAAGAATTTCTGAGGCAATGTCAATAATCCTGTCTGCCCATTGTTTGGTTGATATGCAATATTGCATCGTTGCGCCCTGTGCGGTAGCGCCATCATGAGAGCCGCATAACCGAGTGTTGTTATGCTTACATATCTTTACAAGTTTGCTGTACACAGACATGATCGCGAGGTCTTTGAGTGTTAGTATAGTGTCAGGATTTGGAAAATTATAAAGAGCGCCTGCTGTTGCAATAATCGTTTCTATTTGATCAGGATTTGAAATGGGCAGGGCATTGAATGCAACGGAGTGCTTTTGGAATAATTCAGCTAATTCTTCTTTTGAATCGGCATTGTGTGACTTTGGATCATACAGTAACCATACCGAGCTGGGTGGCTGTGGTATGCTCATAAGCCTTTCTACATGAGAGGCAAAATCACGAGATTCTGTAATTTGGGCAAGAGGATGCATGGTCCCATATTGGCCAGGAAAGCCACCGATTGCGATAATTGGTGTATTAATCTTACCTGTCGCCTGCTCTAACAATTTAGTGGTTAAATGATGGCCAATGCTAATTATTAAGTTGCGATGGTTGGTGAGTATATAATCATTTATTACCTGATCTTCTATCTGAGCATTTCCTCGTGTTTCTATTTCAATGGGCATATAAAGAGGTAATTTTTCTAATAGCGTAGTCAATAAAGCCTTACTAAGCCATTGTAAAGAAATAACTTCCACTTTTTGGAAATAATGGCACAACTAACATTACATAAAACTTTTTGTACGAGTGGTACTTATTTCTTTACGGTCACTAAGTTCATTTGATTTTGATGAAAGTATGGCGATGTTTGGAATACTTCTTAGCCATGATTGAATATCGCAAGCATTGGTGATTACGGGATGTGTTAGGCAGATGAAAATGAGGAGCGCTCTAAGCATGGGGGTCCTTTTTTACGTATGAATTAAATACTCAAACTTTTATACAGTTAAATTCAACCAATAGTTTACATCGACAGGTGTTGTGGCAATAAATAGAGAGTTTGAGTCGTTAAAGTTTTCGCAGATACGTCCAGGTCGTATTTTTTACCACTGTGATTTATAAGAAAAACAGGCTAGTTTGGCAACATCTACCACAGGGATTTGACTGGCCGGAACTTTCTTATCAAGAATTTCTAAGACAACGTCAATAATTTTGTTTGCCCATTGTTTGGTTGATACGCAATATTGCATGGTTGCGCCTTGTGCGATGGCACCATCATGAGAGCCGCATAACCGGGTGTTGTTAAGTTTACATATCTTCGCAAGCCTGCTGTACACAGATATGATCGTGAAGTCTTTGAGTGTTAGTATAGTGTCGGGATTTGGAAAATTATAAAGAGTGCCTGCTGTTGCAATAATCGTTTCTATTTGATTAGGATCTGAAATAGGCAGGGCATTAAATGTAACAGGGTGCTTTTGGAATAATTTGGCTAATTCTTCTTTTGAGTCGGCATTGTGTGACTTTGGGTCATACAGTAACCATATCGATTTGGGTGGTTGCGGTATACTCATAAGGCCTTCTACATGAAAGGCAAAATTACGAAATTCTGTAACTTGGGCAAGGGGATGTGTGGTTGCATATTGACCAGGAAGACCACCGATCGCGATAATCGGCGTATTAATTTTACCTGCCGCCTGTTCTAACAATTTAGTGGTTAAATGATGGCCAATACTAATTATTACGCTGCGCTCGTTGGTGAGTATGTAATCCTTTATTACCCGATCTTCTGTCTCAGTATTTCCTTTTGTTTCCAATGGATATAAAAAAAATCCAAAAGGTAATTTTTCTAACAGTGTAGTGCCTAAAGCATCACTAAATTCATTTAATTTTGGTAAAAGTATGGCGGCGCTTCCAATACATGTTATTTCCGACGGTTGAGTATCGTTGGTATTGGTGATTACGGAGTGTGTTAAACAGATGAAAAGGAGGAGTGTTTTAAGCATGGGGGTCCTTTTTACGTATGAATTAAATATTCAATCTTTTATACACTTAAATTCAACCAATAGTTTGCACCGACAGGCGTTATGGCAATAAATAGAGGGTTTACACCGTTAAAGTTTCCGCCTGGATTGTTTGAACCGTATGAGCTAAAAACGTTAGTGCTTCCTGTTACGCTGTAACCATGATTTGCATTACGAATAGAAGAGCAGTTAATAATATTTGCTGCTACACCATCATTAATTACCGTGAACCCGTTGCCAGTGGCAAGAGTTAACCCACAATGCTGTGCTTGACAGTATTCAAAAGTGGTTCTCTGACTATTTATTGCCGAAAAGCCATCTGTGCCGCAACTAATAGCGGTGCAGTTCCTAAATACGATATCAAGAGCCAGACTCGCTATTGTACCATTCACTAAAAAACCGGTTGTATTAATTGATTCAGCTGTACAACTATCAAAATAGATGCCTTGTGGTTGTGTTGCTCCATTGCCAATATTAAATCCTGGACCACCAGGATTCCCAGCTAGTGTTACTATCGCATCCGTGACAACGCAGTAGGTGCAAGTACCATCTTGAGTTGCTAGGAATAAATACCCGGTTCCAGTATGTGTTACATAGCAACTGTACAATCTAAAGCCTTCAACGACGTCAAATACGATGCCTGTATTAACATCTTGCATAAAAATGTTATTGAGCTCAACGTGGATTGAGTTAAAGATTGACACACATTGTCCATCTAAATTTTGTCCACTTATAAAAAGATCATACAGGAGAAATCCCTCTCCGCTTTGGAGATTAATACCGTTTGTCACCGCCGATGTTAACGGACCGCTCATCAAAATTCCGCCGTTACGAATAGTTATACGGTTGAATCCATTTGCAAAAATTGCACTTCTGGTAACAACGCCAGCGCTTTTTACCTGATTAATGCCGTGACATCCTAAATCAAGCAGTACATCATTAGATGCTATCGTTATGGCCGGCGTATCGCTGTTATTAGTAATAAATTCGCCTAGTTTATATGCACCCGGTTTTGTGATGGTGTACGGTATATCCTCCTGATAGATCACCACGTCGGCGCATAAGCTCGTCTGGACACGGTCAAGTATATTGGTAATTGTTTCTCCAGGAGTAACGGTCTTCGGGACAATAGGACCCGGACATGCTGCATACATACTATTTTGAAACCAGCAACCGCAAAGCAGTGCGAATACATACATAGGCAGAAAAAAGCTAATTTTTTTTAAAATAGATTGCATTTTACATCCTTTATTACGATTGTTACTACAATCCGCGTAATGTTCTATAGATAGTTTTTAGCCAAGAAATAACGGTTAAATTTGCACCATCTATCTCTGCAACGGTTGCAAGACATCCAAACGCTGTGGACGGATCAGCTAATGTTCCTATTAGTGGACATGGGTTACAATTTATTGTTGAAGTAAAGGACATAGAAAGCGCCATAAGTTTTGATATGATAATTGCGTCATCGGTGGTCACTGTTTTCATGAGTTCTGTTAGTTGTGAAAACGTGTTAGCTGTTGAGATTGAAAGTGTCGTGGCAACATCATGAACTGCAGAAAGCACATTTGTTTCCAAGCTAGACAAATCAGCTGTAATGGTGTTGCCCAGCGCATTAATTGAGGCTATAACGCCATTAATTTGCATAGACAAATTATTACAGCAGGTTGTTACCTCTGTGCTCAGATTTGAAAAATCCATTGAAATATCGCTACTTAAAGTAGTGATCTGTGTTGTTATTCCCGATATCTGACTTGTAAGGTTATTTATAATGTTAATATCGACGGCGCTAATTTCTGACATGAGCGTTGCACAACAGTTTGCTTGACTTAGACCAAGAGCCGAAATATCTGCAATTAAAGTTGCTTGCACATCGGCCAAGCTTATTTCTATATCATTTACTCCGGAGTCAATCGTTGCAATTACCGTTGTCTTCAGAGCCTGTATTTGAGAGCTAAACGAATCGTTAGTGCTTATACAACATGCGGTCAATTGAGAGGAAAGGCTATTAAAATCATCATTGATGGAAATGCCCAAATCATCAATTTCAGAACTTATAAGAGCATTGCTGCTGGCAATATCTGAAAACACGCTGCTAAATTGTGTGTTGATGACATTAAGAATGGTAGTTTCGGCCTGCGAGATCTGTGCCAAAATGGTATTTGTGTCGATGACCAATTGTGTTTCAAGATTAGAAAGCTTAACGCATACCTGGTTGAGTAGGTTTGCTTCTATGACGTTCAATTCACCAAGGACTTGTGTGTTAAGGGTAAATAAGTCGGTATCTATGGCAACCAACTTTGAACATAAAAGATTGGTTTGAGCATTCAATGTACAGTTTAAACTATTGAGTTCTGCATTAATTTGATCTAATACAACTGTTTGTAACGTTGCGATTTTTGAACATAATAGGGTTGTTTGTGCCACCAAATCACAACTTAAAGCGGAAAATTGTACATTGCTATTATCCAGAAGTATGGACTGCAAGGCTGCTATTTGTGAACTAAGCTGCGCTTGGCGTTCGACTGCATCGCTATCGGCATCTCCAAACTGTGTATTAATCAGAGTTGTTAAGTTAGCACTTAATCCAACTATTTTGGAACACAAAAAGCTATTTTGATTGGTAAGACTTGTAAGCGAATTCGATATATCTTGGTGGACGCCATCATTTTGCACTGTAGATTGTAATGCAAGTGTAGAAATTTGTGAACTCAAACTATCATTTTGTACTGCAATATCGGTTGCAAGAGCAAGAAGCTGTACGCTCAGATTGCCAAACTGTTCTACCAATCCGCATGTTAGCGTGGCACAACATTGTGCAACGCTATTGCCGACCGCTATTACGTCCTTATCAACAGCAGTAATTTTTGCACTTAGTTTATTACTGACTTGAAATAAATCTGAATCAACTTGTTGTACCTGTATGATGATGTTATTGGTTTGTGCTATCAGGTTAGCAGAAAGTTGCCCTAGCTTGGTGTTAATAAGTTCATCATGGTCGGATAGCTGTTCGCTTAATTGGGCAAATTCATCTTGAACTGTTTCATCAAGACCGCTTACCAGAGAGGTTATCAGCGAGCTTTGTGCAGAAATCTGTCCAGATATTGTTTCTGTTATCGACTCAATTTCACTGAGTGATTCTGCTACATCAAGATTAGCAATATCAGATTGTATTACTTCAAGTTCGGAAATTACGTGCCCAAATCCTTGCGATGTGGCTTGATCAAACAGAGATATATGCGTATCAATATTACTTAATTTGGAACAAAGAACTTGTTCTTGTGAAGATATAGTTTGTTCCAGGACAACTAGCTTTAAACAAATGATTTCCAATTGCTGTCTTAGCAAACGTAGAATTGCAAGAATTTCATCAATTTCTCTAATTGAATTACTGACACCTCCATCACATATGCCACCAGGAAGACATCCACGCTGAATAGTGTTTTGTAAAGTAGAATATTCTCCAATGACTGCATCAAGAGCACGAATTAATTTTGCTGCATCCGCCAGAGTAAGTCGTGATGGTTCATTTGGTATACATGATATATTAATGACCTCTTGAGCTATGGGGTCTAATACAGGAATTTGATCTGCAGTGCTAATAGCACCTGGATAGAATACGAATATCACCACAAACAATATCTCAATACTTTTCAAGCGAGTGGCAATATTCATCATTCATCTCCCTTTTTTTGTCAAACCTTATGTACCAACTGAACGCTTACACATTTTGTATTAAATCATTACGGAATTGCAGCGATAGCTGCAAGAATTGCGGTTGTATTCGCATTCATCTGTATTGTCAAATCGGTCTGTATGCTAGAAAGTTGTGAAATAACTTGATTAATTTCCGTTATTAATGCGGTATTTAAATTAGAAATTTGTACTATGACCCCATTGTTTATACTTGTTTCAATTGTATTAAGCTGTCCTTTAATTTGTGTGCTTTGCGTAGTTACATTTGTATCAATTCCTACTAATTTTGAACATATCTGTGCTGCAACAGCAAGTAGTTCAGTATCCAACGATGCAAATCCATCATTCATTTGACCACTCAGCGATAATTGCAAGGCCATAATTTTAGAGCATAGGCTAACGCTTAAGCTTAAAATAGCGCCATTCAGATCGTTAAATCCTGCATTCAAGTTAGTGTTTATGCTCGATTGAGCGGCAGTGATTTTTGAAATAATTTTGTTTGTTTGTTGTATCTCATTCATGTTTACTGTGGCAAAATCATTATTTAATTGATTTGTTAAATCTGCCTGGACAGCTGATATTTGACTTGACAATTGATCGCTTTCAAGCACAACTACCGTTTGAAGACCACTAATTTTTGAACAAATAGTGTTATTTTGTACTGTCAAATTTGTTTGTACGCTAGAAATTTGAGAGACAATTTCTTCGTTTTGTTCTGTAAGATCTGCGGTTGATGCGACTATTTTTGAACATAAAAGTGCTGCTTGCGCAATAACATTATTATCAACTACGTTTATCTGGGAGCTTAGAAATTGCGTATCTTCAAACAGGCTATTATTGAGCGCATTAAGTTGCGATGATAACATACTCTTTGTATTCAAGACATCAACATCTACTTGACTGACGCCTAAGGCCAGTAATGCTACGTTTGACTCTATCAGGGCATCCCCAATGGATACATTTTTATCAACCTTGTCCACCTTTGATTCTATACGGATGAGGCGGGTAAGTGTAGCAGCATCAAAGATAGAATCATTGCGATCTACTACAGATACTTGCGAGGATATGTTTGCTAACTTGGTGCATAAAAGTGCGGTATCTTGTGAAAGAGCTACTTCAATTGCGGACACAGTATCTTCTATATCATCAAGTTGAGAGATAATAATCTTGTCATTAACTGATACTTGTGTTGAAAGGCCAGAGATTGCAGTTAAAATAACTGCATCATCAATTGATATTTCCTCTAAGGTGGTATTGCAACACTCAATAAGGCTATTTATTCCGCCCAGTATTTGTGTTAGCAAAGAAAGTATTACCGGAATATCTGGACAAATATTTATGTCCGACGAACAGGTTGAACAATTTCTCAGATTATTATCTGAGAAATTGTTATAATATTTGCTCATAACGTGATCTAGCCGGTTGATCAATCCAGATGCCCGTTCTTTTAATGAGAACTGACATTCCAATGCTTTATCAGATTCACCCATGACAGCTATTGGCATCAAAACGAGTGCGATGGGCACAACCAAGATACATAAGATCCATCTCATAACACGTCCTTTTATAAAGCCTTATGGTATAGCCGATATAGCGGCCAATATTGAATTATTTTGTACCGTTATTTGGGTGCTTAGATTTGAACAACAAATCATTATTTGGCTCAAAATACTCGTTTGTACAGTATTGAGCTGACCGCCCAAAGATGTATCACCATTAACTACGTCAGAATCAACTACTATAATTTTGGAACATAAGAATCCTATACCACTGTTAACATCGGTTATAATAGCAGAGGTAGCAGAGTTAATTTGTATTGAAAGATCAAGTTCCACTGTAGAAATTTGAGAATTGAGCGACACTTGGTTTGCATCGCTTTGAGAACTTAGATTGTTGCAGCAGGTTAAAATTTGGTTTGACAATGCCATTTGGGCTGCATCAATAGTGGAAGTACAGTCGTTTCCCTCCGTTATGATTAGATTGACCAAAGAACTTGTTTGAGCGTTGATGGCATTGATGATATCAGTTTCAGCACCAGAAATTTGCGTTGAAAGATTGTTATTTTGGATTGTTAGGCTCGTTTCAGCACTTGATATTGCAGATATAATCTGGTTAGTATCAAGGGTCAAATCTAAGGCTAAGTTTGAAACAGCTGAAAGAATTTCTTCTGTGCTGGAGGCTATATCGTTTTCAACTTCAACAATTTTGCTACAGAGTGTAACTTCTAAAGCACTAATCTGACTTGAAAGATTTTCACAACACGTATTCAAATCAGCATCCAACTGAGAAATTCCTGTCTCTATTATAGAAAAGTTACTTGTATTATTGACTGATATGGAAGAGACTTGGGATTCAATTATCTCCAATTCGCTTACTATCTCTGATTCAGCAAGCGAAATTGCTGTTAAGATTAAATTTTCTGCGACCGATAATTCAAAACTAATGTCAGTATCTATGGACTGGATCGTATTGAGTTGCGTCAAAATTTGAGCGTCACCTAAAGACAGGTCAAAATCAACCTGAGACACCTGTGATTCTATATCATCAAGCTCAGTAAGGATATTTGCAGCGTCAATGGAAAGATGAACATCAACCCCAGAGACTTGAGACTCAATAAAACTTGTTTGTGTTAAAATTGCTGCATCGCCTAGAGATACATCAACATCAACTTGAGAGACCTGTGATGAAATAACCATAAGCTTACTTAACACCAAGGCTGTATCGGCAGAAAGAGCAATTTCTATCTGGTCTACATCGCTGACAAGTTCAAAAAGTAACGCTTTGATGAGTGCAAGACAGGCGGCTATTTCTTGATTTGGCAAACAACACATGCTCGTGCTGCGAAGAATTTTAGTCTCTTTGTCGTTGTTGTCTGATAATTCTAGGTTTTCAAGATCACTGTCATTGATCGGTTCAGAAATTGATCGTTCTGCCAAGCGTTCAAATAAATGCAATATAAAAATAGCTTCATCTCGTGTCAGTGTAACCTGTTCAGGCAATGAATGATCAATTGCGTTCTCTTCAGGCACGATAACGGGATCCCGAAATGACTGAATATTGTTTGTATACCCAAGTAAAATCGTCAAGCTCAACACAGTTAGTTTCACGATAAATCGATGGCTCATTTGTCTTATCCTTTAATAAGAAACTAATTAAAAGTACAACATTAAACCAAGATGTATTTCACTTTCCTTTTGTGAAAATCTGCCTGAAACTATTTGCGATGCGCCAGCAAAAATTTCAAAATAGTGACATCGGTAGAACAATTCTCCACGTAACTTATTGGTCAAAGAGTTTGTTTGTTTTTCTAAAATAGTTTTATCAAGCGGTGCGGTAGCGCCCAATAATGTTTGTGCTGTAGATTGGCAGAGGCTGATATGATCTCTTCCTTTAGTAAAAAGTTCATATCCAAACGTTGCCCCAAGATTAGGATTACAGGGGTGGAAGAAATCCATATCGACAGTCAATACACCATAGTTCCATGAATTTTCAACCTCTATTTGTGGTCCTATGTTTCTTATAGTTGCACCAACGAATGGAGCGGCTCGAAATTCGGTGCGTTTAAATACATGATTGTAATAGCCTTTTACTTGTAATCCAAACCAGCATGTTGGACGCCAAGCAGTTTCTACTCCTAATTCAAATTCAACATGACCATTGTTGCCTGTGGTTTGCAAGAAAACTTTTTCAGCGTCTTTAATACGCTTTCCTGTTGGTACAATGACGCCCAAGAGACCGTCTATGTACCAATTGTTCCACCAACAATCATCTTGATTAACGTAACCTGCTAAGAACTCAAGACGTAAATCGCCCTGACCTACAATGCATTCAGATTCGGTTAAATTTGTACCGAGTGCTGCAAGTGTCTGAATGGGGCCATTGCTCAAATCAAGTCCCCTTAGAAACTGATCTATAGCATTTTGAATGGCAAGCGTATTATTGACAAAATTATCACCGGAATCAGTAATGTGAGGAACTACAAAAAGTGTAGCCTGCTCTGATGGACTTGTGCCCACATTATCAAAGTAATCAACGGTTGCGTCACCAAAGAACAGAACGTTGTTGGCGGCCCCAGACCCATCAATTGGCAGCTGGCCTGTAATTTGCGATGTTTGTCTGCCATAAGTTTGAATTACCGGGGCTGCTGGGTTTGCCAATGGAATTCTTGGTGGCAATGTTCCATCTGGACGCTTAATAAGAAAAATAGCTGGTTTGTTACCGCTAGCAGCAATTTCTGCTGCATTATAACCAACCGGTTGTCCAGCAATTGACGTACGTATGGTATTTGTACCAGTGCTATATTCTACCAATGGAAATGAAGGCGTGGGTGGTAAATTTGGTCTTATCAAAGAACTTAAAAAATCAAGACGAAAAGCAAAATCATATAACAAAGTAGGATTAGCAATAGTAGTACCCGTATTAAGAAGTATTTCAGAAGCCACCTGCCCAATCGTTGTTTGCGAGGTGCCAACTGATGTTTGATTGTTGATCTTAATTACTTTGAATGGAATACCTACGCGTGTACCTACATGCCAGCATGGTAAACACCAATCATCAAGATTATACCATGCCTGTCCTCCAAAATAGACTCCTTTTTCGCTGTAAGTAAACTGTGGTGTAACGCTCAGATTAAGGGTTGGGTTGCTGCCAGCCGGAACAATTCCGTTTGGAAAAGATTGTGCAGGTGTAAATGATTCAGCACCAAAAAAAAGTGCCGCAAGAGATTCTCTATTTCGTGTGACATGGTCTGAGCATGGATTACAATCAATAAAGCTGGAGCATGCACTACGTCCATATCCGGTTGCCCACGGCTCAAAAGCAACTTCGCACCATAATGGCTCGCAATCCTGATCTTCTGGACATGAATATCCAAGATCATGTGCTCGGTCAAGATACATATGTATCGGGCCGCCGTACTCAAAACTAAGTGGTGACCTAAATTCACTTGTGGTGGCATTAAGCGCAGCTGTACCAAACAGGCCCAGTAACGCTGCCACACGTACCGACATTCTATTCATTACTTTCCTTTTTGTTTGTACCCATTACTTATTGCCTTTTTTTGACATGACCAATTGTTTTACTCAACTTGTTGCGCATAAATCAATACTCCCGGTGCTGGTTGCGTAAAGTCTATCTGCAATCCTGCAATGCCAACAGCAGCCGCACGATTTCTTCGATCCAGCATAGTGCCACCCAGGCTGTCCGCCAGGTTAAAAATATCTGCTCTGCCAATGGTATTACTAAATACCCACGCGGTTCTGAGTGGTACGCGTGCCGTTTCAAACTCTGCTGCCCCAAAGGCCACTGCCCCACTCCCACTAGAACCCGTTGCAGAGAAAAAATCCTGAATTGCTAAGAAGTTAAATACACCTGACGCGCTAGAACTCGCTGGTGCATTTGGCATCATACCCCATGATGCGAGCACGCCGGTAAATAGACGAGAATTGGTAAAGCCACCACCAACATTGACCACACCATTTTGTGTTGTGACTATTGGACTAATAACACCAGGCTGTCCTGCAAATGCAGAGCTGGTAACAATAACCATATTGCCACCACCTAACACATTAAGATCAACTTGCTGTTCTAACACTGAGTCATCGTTAGTGGCTGGCAAGATAAAGCTATAGGTTGGTACTGGATCAAAACCAACGCCAAAAGCCAATAAAGAAGCGTTAGAACTTGGTAGCTTTGTAGGATCGCTTGTATCAAGATCATTACCTGAAAAAATACGATCATGCCTAAAGAATCCTTCAATCATATTGACTGTAACGTTGGAAACGTTAAACAGGGTATCAACCAACCAATCATTTGGATCAGGCAAGCTTTTATTGGCAATACCGACATCGAAACCGACAAAACCTTCAGGCTTGATGGTAAATTGTGCATCAGGACCATTCAGCGTCAACGTAAAACTAATGGTATGTCCTATGTTATCTTTAGTGTTTCCTATTTGAAAAGTTCCGCCATTTGTATTGTTATCGCCAATTTCAAATAATGCCTGATCACGAACTAATATATTCATATTCGTTACAGGAATTTGGCAGGTGGTAGTTGGTCCTGCTGGATCTGTAATGAGTTCGAACAATGTTTCTACGCCGACAAACGTGTTTTTTGGAATAAAGAAACGGGAGCTTTCTGCAAAGTCAAAAGTACCAGTACCAATTAGTTTGATGCGGAAAGAATCGGTATTGGCGACACCGGCACCAAAACCAGTGAGTGGTGCAAATTGGTTATGCGGCAGTGCTGCTGGTGTTGAAGCTGTTGCTGTCAGTGTATTATCTATCGGTCCTAGAGGAATGGCAGCAAAAAAATCTGCTGAACTGGCGACTGGGTCACAGATCAAGCTCGCATTATCTACAAAGCGAACAACGCCTCCAGCCATCAATATTTGTGCCCCAGCTTCAAGTACTACCGTTACTGGACCTGTAAATTCGAGCGTGTCTCCTACACCAAAGCTGCGCAAATCAAGAATGCCGGTCTTGGTGATACGAAACTCCTTTACCGTATCGGCATTAATTCGTAAGGCGCTTCCAACTGATGCAGTAGTTGAAGATACAAAATCAGGACCGGTCAGAAGACTGCAGTGATTATTTACTATGACGTCGGTATTTAAATCTATTTGACCGTTACCGTTAGCGATGATGCTAACGCCATTAACACCTAACACTATTTCAGCGCCTACTGAATCTGTATTACGAAATGCCATATTTAATCCAACCCGACCGTCTCCTTGGAGAACTATTATTCCTGTAGGTGCTTCGCCAGGACAACCGGTATTTTGAAATATAAGTTCTCGTATCCACCCACCATTCACTAAAATATGGACTGGATCACCGATGCGCGAGCCTTGTATTTCAAACTGGTTAACCTCACCTACAATGGTAGGGATGGCACTGACATTCTGTCGAGTAACCGGTGGGCAAGAACACATATTGACTGATGTAACATCATAGGGGCAGAAAAGATCGTAATCTTTGGTAACTGAACGCCAATTAAGTGTATATTCCGCATAATTGGCCAAGGCTGGGACGATTGTATCCGTTGTACCTAAATCTAACTGAAAATCTGTCACGCCAATATGAGGACCAAAAAAGACTTGCTCTTCTGGCAATATTACTTGACCATTACCTGTTTTTACTACCATAGCTTCAATGGCTGCAATAAATTGAGCGCCTATTGCAAAAATACCGTTAGTTTCAACTACGATAACTCCCTGACCGGTTACGCCTCCCAATCGGGGTTGGCCAACCAGGCCCCCTCGCGAATCTATTGCAAAATAGTTTCCTGCGATCAGAAGTTCTGAAAAAGGCGCATTGGTTGTAGATGTACAGCAAAGCGCATCAAGACCTATAGAAATATTGCTTGTTTGCCCTAAAAAGATTGTGTGTAGCGATGTTTGCAATGGACAAGAGCATGTAGGGGTTATGCATGGATTGATTGTTGCATTGTTTAAAGATACGGTCAATAAAAGTTCGTTAAGGACTCCGGATGTTACGTTGTTACAGCTGCCAGTCGAAATAACGTCCAAATGAGCTTCTGCAGATATTGGTGTTGTTCCATCGCATGACTTTGAACCGACACTTGTACCCAAAATAAATTGGCGTCCAGTACCATTATCTACGCATTGACCATTACCAAAAAAGACGAAATTGCTCAAATTAGGACCGCAGGTATTTGAGCTAGACAGTGTGTTTCCCACATGCAAATCAACGCCAGAAAATGCAACATCGGTTTGCACTAGAAGGTAGGAGTTATTAAATGCAATTTGTGGACGGGGGGTAAAGCAGCTAAGTTGAAATGCTTCGCCACCTACGTAAGTTGGTTCTGAAAAAACATCATCTTTTTCATTAACTGCATGATTTACATCGGTATGTGCCAATGCAAGATTGTTTAAGTTCAAAACATTATTTACAAGAAACGCTGCCTTATTATATGCAAGCAAAGCACCACAGTCTGTATTAAATGTACGTTGTGGAAAGTCAGTTTCAGTTCCCGTTAAAAAGAGTGGTCCACCACTTGGGTTAACCTGTAATGACAATATTTCTATTTTACTTAATAAAGTCTGACCGCTATCGGACCCATTAATATTAACAAATGCCTCTACATCAAATACGATTTCTCCTTGATCGGCGGTTTGTAATGCCGAAATAACCGTAAATGGCGCGGTGTTTGTCGTTGAAAAATCATTTTCAATGACACCAGCGTTGTCAATGCCAGAGCGGAAAAAGATTGCTGATTCCGCGGCCATATTGATGCGCGCATCAATAGAAAGCGGATTTAAATTGCCGTCAATAAATAGAGCTGATCCGTTACGGAGCTTTACTGGTATGTTAACATTTGGACAACTATTATTAGCAAGCCCAACATAATCTAGATAGGCAAAGCTATTGATATTCAGTGTTGCATTAGCGCCTAAGACAAATCCTAAACGATTGCCGGAAAATGATCCTTTAAAGTTAACGTTATCAAGCGCTGCTCCAAGATTTCCAAATGGATCAATTAACAGATCAAATAATTGTGCATTTTTATTGGTAACGAGCAGACCTCCTTCTGCGCTCGAACCAATGCCGTTAACAATTTGAAAAATAGCATTTCGGCCAGCAGCGGTAGTTCTATCAATGTTAGCAAGTGTTATCAAGAATGGATTTGACTGGTTTGTTAATGCTCCAGCAATTGTTACGCCACCAGAATTTTCAATGCTAAGGGCCAATCTAGCAAATGGATCAGTGTTCGATGGATCAAATTGAATGATGCCCGAGTCAGTAGCCGCGGCTACTGGTGTGGTGGATAGGTAACTGAGCAAGGAATTTGGGCCTATATCAATAATGGCATTTTGATTTGCAGCGATGCTGTTATTTCGGCTAAAAAACAGCGTAGGAGCTGGGTTTGAATTGCTCATTAATAGATAAACTTGTGTTCCGCCACGACCGGCTGCATTGGTAAATGAAAGCGTTCTGCCGCCTTGCAGAACAAAATTAATTTGGCCTGGGCCTTCCATCATAATCAAAAGTGGAGTGTGAGGAACATCGGAAGAACCAACAAATGAAAGATCAAAGCTTGTAAGCATAAATGTAACTGATAACCCGGATGCAGCATTTACATATAATTGAGAAGGAGCTGTATCATTTCCACGTACTTGTGAGGATGTAATTACACTTACCACAACGTTGGTGGTTGCTGCCTGAATTTGTGTACCTCCCGCACTCAACTGAACTAACCCTGTAATAACCAAATTTTGGTCTATACAATTTGGAGCTGAGACGGAGTTCCAAAGGACCGTTCCTTGAGCTATGCCGCATAGATGTAAAATAAAGATCACTGACGCAGCTAAAAAAAAGTTCCTTACCATATGATGTATCATACAACTACCCCTTTTTACTAAAGTAACTATTTGCTTCAAATTGCTTCAAAATCGTTTTGTGACTGTATTGTAGCGATATACTTTGGAAAACTGTTTCCATCGGTATAAAAACACATTCTAACCTAGCAATAGCTAGGCCAGACTATTTTGTCAACAGTAAATAATTTTATTTTTTAATATACTTTATGATTTCAGATCTATCCACAGATCGCTTAATTGAGATTCTGGTATAGAGTCGTCGAAGAATTTAAGGCGATCCGGAGCTGTCAAACTTGATGTGTAAGGTAACATCGAATTTTCTATGAATTTTTTTGATAAGGCAGAAGAGAAACCAAGTTTTTTAACGTATTTTTCAATAATCTCTGGGCGATATAGGTAGTTAAGAAATTCATACGCCAAATCTTCCTTCGTTGTAGTAACTGGTAGCACAAAAGAATCTATGACCCAAAAGGACCCCTCTTTAGGAATGAAAAATGTAAATTGGTTTGATTGTGTAGTTATGCGAGAAATTTCAGAGCTGTTTGTTACTACCGCAGAACAAGCTCCCGATAACAGCAAATAGTCTGCGCGCATGTCTGTGTACATAGTTACATGCTGTTTTTGCATCTGTAACATTTTTTTAAGACCAGACCACTCATCATGTGTCAGGTCATGTGGTAATGCGTTATACAAATATTGAGCTGCAATTGATGCTATCTCTCTGGCATCATCAATCATTCCGATTGATTTATTTGTATTAACATTATTAAATACAAGGCCCCAACCATTTTGAGCCAATTCTGACCCTATCTGTTTTGTATCAAATGCTATGCCATATATGCTAAATGCATATGGAATAGTGTAGAGATTGCCAATATCGAAGTCATTATTTTGTAATCGGTTGTCGATGTTCGACCAGAATGTGCAACGATTATGGTCAATCTTTTTCAGTGCTCCTTCTCGTATCAGCAAGGTAACCACATAGTCGGCAGGCATTACAAGGTCGTAACCTTTAATTGCTCCAGAACGCATTTTAACAACTAGTTCCTCATTGTGTTCAAAGTAGGTTATACGAACTTTAATGCCGGTTTTACATTCGAAGTCCTGTACAAAATCAGCATTTAAAACTGAAGGCCATGCTAAAATAGATATGGATCGTTCAGTGTACCACCTGTTTATCAAGCTTGGAATGCTCAAAAATAAGGCTATTAGTCCTATCCAAAACAGAATGATACTAATACGAACAAAGATATCTGTGTTATCCTTGGCTGTGCGAATCATTTTTTATTCCATCCTCTATGGAGTATCATAGCAACAAAGATCAATGCCATACTAAACAATAACATTAATGTAGATAAAGCATTGATCATAGGAGATCCCTGTCCTGATCTGATAATGGAAAAGATATATAGTGGCAGTGTTTGTAATGAAGAGCCAGCACAAAAAAATGATATAATAAAATTATCAAACGATATAACGAAAACCAACAACCCTGCAGACATAATAGCTGGTCGTAAAAATGGAAGCACTACATAAAAAAAAGTTTGAGCTTGGGTTGCACCTAGATCGTAAGAAGCTTCAATAAGGCGCTTGTCAAGTTCATGAAATCTAACCGCTATAATAGGAACTGCGTATCCTAAGCCAAGTAGAGTATGGCTAACCACCAATGATATAAACCCAAAATCAAAAGAAAAAAAGTAGAAAAAACTTAATAATCCAACAGCTAAAACGACTTCTGGAACGGCAAGATTAAGGTAAAAAATAGCAAGAAATCGTTCAAGATAGCTGCGTACGCCACAATATACGACAAGAACACCCATTGTCATACTCAAAAATACTGTACAAATGGCAACCAACAATGAATTGGCAAGGACAGTCCACACTTCTGCTGATCCTAATAGGGCGCTGTACCATCTCATTGTGAATCCTGACCAGCGATAGTTAATTGGATTGTCATTAAATGAAAAAATGGCCAGAATAACCATTGGCAAATATAAAAATATGAAAAAAAATATGGTAAAAATAGAGAGCAAACGTGCAGTCTTTGTTGAATGAAGATTCATGATTCAGCTTTTTTTTTGATAAAAACATATATTCTTGTACAGTTCTGTATAAGCAAAACGACAAGCAATAGGCATAGGGCCGATGCTACTGTACAGGCCGCTCCAAATGAGTTGTTACGAGCTACAAAAAAATAATAGGAAATTAAGGACCCTATAACTAAAAATTTCGATCCACCTAACAGTGTAGGTATGGCAAATTCACCAAATGCTGGGACAAATACCAATAAAAATCCAGTCTTTATGCCAGGCAAGGATAAAGGCAATGTAACACGCATAAATGTTTGCCATGCGTTAGCTCCCAAGTCTGCTGAGGCGTCAATAAGTCTCTGATCAAGTTTTTCAAGGCTCATATAGAGTGGAATAATCATAAAAGGTATATAACAGTAGACCATAACAAGAAGCACTGCCCCCTGACTATACAGAAACTGTATCGGGGTGTTAATAAATCCGATCCCAGACAATACAGTATTAATAAGGCCGTTGCGTTCGAGCAGGAAAAACCATGAATATGTGAGCATCAAAAAATTTACGCCAAATGGAAGCATCATGCAGGTGATAAAATATCTACTTAGTGGACGCACATGAAATACCAAATAATAAACAACAGGATAGGCACATAACAATGTTATTGTTGCTGTAGCAGTCGCAAGAAACAATGAACGAAGTAAAATATATAAAAAAGGCACATGCAATATTGATTTATAGTTGACCAGTGTTAAAAATTGTCCTGATTTATCAACACAACTATAGCAAACGATGATTAATAGTGGCACACATAAAAAAAGAACCTGCCAAAGTAAAGCCGGTACTGAGAAAAAAAACGATAAGTGTTGCTTGAATGATTCTTTTAATCTATTTTTCATCGATTTAACAATACGACATTTTCTTTTTGCCAATACAAAAACACATAATCATCGTAGTCTATAACTTCTTGTGGAAAATGTTCCTCGTTTTGTTCAAACACTCGAATGCGCATTCCATTTTTTAAACGGACGTCATACTGGGTCGATCGGCCATGGTACACGATTGCTTCGACTTTTCCTTTTAGCATATTTGAAAATCCTTCATGTTTAGACTTGCTAATCTCAATCTTTTCTGGACGAAGGCTCATGAAAACTTTTAGTGAAGGACGTACCCAGGGCTTGCTTGCAGTAACAGATATTTCGAATGTTCCAAGGTCTGGCAGTTCAATTTTGTAAACATTATCAAAGAGTACTAAGGTACCCGTTAAAATATTAGTAGTACCAACAAACTTTGCAACGAACGAGGACTCAGGAAATTCATAAATCTCTTTTGGTGTGCCTATTTGCTCAATTTCTCCATCAGCATTCATTATTGCCATAGTATCAGCAACCGTTAGTGCTTCAAATTGATCGTGCGTCACATATACAAAGGTGGTTTGTAATGAGCTTTGTAATTCTATCAATTCAATAAGCATGTGTTCACGCAGCTTCAGATCAAGAGCTGCCAAGGGCTCATCTAATAAAAGTACGTCTGGTTCGTTAATGATAGCGCGTGCAAGTGCTACTCTTTGTTGTTGCCCGCCAGAAAGACGTGTAATTGAACGATACATATGTTTTTCAAGGCGTACGACCTTTAAAATAGCAATTACTCGTTTTTGTATGGTTGCTTTGTCAATCTTTTTAATCTGCAAACCATAGGCAACATTGTCGAAGACGTTCAGATGGGGGAAAAGTGCATAGTTTTGAAAGACTGTGTTAACACGACGTTCATTAATCGGCACGTTTGTAATGTTATGGTTTCCTAAGAATATACGACCACTATCCGGTTGTTCAAAGCCCGCAATAAGTCGCAATAAGGTCGTTTTTCCGCTTCCGCTTGGGCCCAAAAGAGCAAAAAATTTTCCGCTTGGGATAGTGAGATTAATATTTTCTACAACGGTTTCACCATGAAATAGCTTGGTGACATTTTCAAATCTAATGCTTCTCATGTGTATTGCCAGCCCTTGCAACAGTTATCGGTACGACTATGTCTGATAGGGTGCATGGTACCACTACAGCGATTACTAAAAATACAAAAACCATGCCAATTTGTAGATACCAATCGATAAATCCGTGAGACATCAGATAAAAGGTTGCTGCAAGCGAACTTACAAAAATATGGCTCATATGTGAAAAATTAGCATATGCACCATGAGATTGTGTGTGGTAACTCATGGCAAACCCATTAATGATTCCCATGCATAAAAAAGGTACAACATTAATAAGCTCAGAGTAAAAGCAGATATGAAAATCCATTGCAACCCCTAATAGCCGGCCGGCTATATATGGGATTACAATATCTGACAAAGCACAAAAAACAATTGGGCAGATGGTTCCTACGGCTATCATTTTCCATATATTTTTTGAAAATCTACGAAATGTAATGACGGTGCCGGTACTAGCAAATAAAATGTGCATAAAATGGAAAGCATGGAAAAGCATGTGGGCCCCGTTGCATGCAATAGCTTGATTTGTAAAACCAACTGAAAAATAGGTTACAAAACTTGCTATGATTAGGCTGGTTGCAACTGAAAATACGGCATGTGGTAGATGACACATGAGTTCGCCATATAAATTATGCCCATGGAATTCATTAGAATGTCTACTATGTTCAGAGTGATGATGTGCCACGATAATCCCAAAATAAACCGTATAATTGTTTTGATTGCTTGAATTTAAAAGTGAATCTTAAAAAAATACTTATTGGTCAACAATAAACATAACCTGCGTAACGTATGAAAAGTTATGAATTTCAACTATAACAGAAATTGGTTGCAATGAAAGCAAAATATATTATGGCAGGTCAATATAAAATGGTCTTAATAAAAACTATCTTCCTCCGCCTTCTGTACTTGAAGCAAAATAGTACTTTACAAGCTACAAATATAACATTAAAGTGATCTTATGCGTGTTTTATTGGTCTTAAGACAATACCAATCTTTATGACAATTTGAACAAAGATTTGAATTTGCATTTGCGCAGAAATGATGCTAAATGCAGTGTATTGATTTGTTTGCAATTTGAATAATTTACATACATGATATGCGGAATTGCTTATAACTGTTTTATTTTAGAGGTACACAATGTTTTCATTGTCAATTTTTTTTAGGTTATTTTTACTTTTTTTAGTTTTTCATAATTCATTATATGGAATGAACAATTCTTCCTTGAACATGTTGCAGGGCTTTGACGTAGAAGTAGAAAGGGATTTTAGAGAAAAAAAGCTTGAAGAATTTCGCGATCTCGTGATGGAAGAGAGAACAACCTGCAAGGACATACAACGCTTTGTTGAGAAGGAAGGATTGAATATGGCATCTCTTTCTGAAATTGGTGAGACTCCCTTGAAGATTCTTCTTAAAGAATCGAACGGTAACGAGCTTGACCAATCCGTTGAGTTTTTATGTAAATCTGGTGCAGAGGTCGGTGTAAGATCCGAGGGGGATGGTGAATCCGTTTTGCATTTTGCTGTTCGCCATTATTGCAATGATGCCGTATTAAAAGTATTGATTGGTAATCATGAAGATCCAAGTGGGCTAGATGGCCTTGAAAACACTCCCTTGCACTGGCTACTCAAGAAGGGAGATGGTTATCGTGAGAAGGGGGGTAATGCTTATTTTGAGAATTATCTTAATATGTTTAATCGTCTGAGTCAATGTACAGATATTACCCTTTGTAATTCAGATGGTGAAACCCCGCTTCATATTGCTGCTTGCGTTCCATTCGAGGACCAAGATGATCGTAGGGAATTTTGTAAGCCTTTGATAACAAAGGATATCATTAATTTGCCAAATGAAGACGGGAATACACCGCTTATGTGTATGGTAAAAAATCTTTTAAAACGCCAGGCTAAATCCAAATCTTGGCCATACCCTGAGCTGAGCCAAAATATCATTAACGCCTTTCAAAGAAAGACCGAATTTTTTATTTTGCAGGGGGCGGATACAAATGCTGTTGACGCTGAAGGTAATCGGCCAATAGATCTTTTGATGGTTTCGACAGAGCAGCAGCCATGTAGCGAGAGAGCTTTGGGGTTAATGTATACGCCACCAATAATTTTGCCACCAACAATTAATGAGTTTTCTCCACGGATGGCGGCCCTTTTGGTCCCTGACGATATTTATGAACAATGCGATGATATTTATCTTCCATACTCAGACAAGAAGAAGGGCAAGGGTGTTTTTACGTTGCTTGACAAGGCTAGGTCAACTAGTGACGGCAGGTATCGTACGCAACAAGGTTGTTTTTCCCTTCATGAGTGGGCTAAGGTTGTCTCGGATAAGTTTAGTAATCATACAAATAGATTGACTACACTGTTTCCCATATATTGGCACTTAAAAAATGAGCTTAATCAGCGCCTTGCTAACAGAATCATTAAATTGACAGATGAAGATAAAACAGGGTGGACTATGCTAAAAAAGCACCCATTTTATGGTGACATGAAAGCATTATTTACTCAGGAGAGAAGTGGTACCGTTGGAAAAGCCGCCTCAGAGGATTTTATTAAAAAAATAGTAGCATTCAATAGTCATACCAAAAGAAAAAGAAGCGATGATGACCAATCAGAATCACAAGATAAGCATCAAAAATTGATGTTCCCTCAATAAGTCTTGAAAATGAATGAAAATAAGTATAAAATTGGTTGTTTGAAATAAGGAAGGTTTTGTTCTAGTCTAGCTCAAGAGGTAGAGTAATTACATTGAGAAGAAGCATTAACTATTTCTATTTAAGGTTTTTTATATTTGTGTTGTTATGTGGTGTTGTATCTAGAGTGCAGGCAGAATGGACCTGGTCTAAGGTTAAAGAATCTAAAGTTGCTAGAGCAGGACAAGGCATACTGAGTAATGGTGGAATCGCAGTACTGGCAAGTGCCGTTACAATAGCACTTCTTAGGAGCATTGATGTAGGTATTAATCAAGCAATACCTACTCATGCCATTACGGTAGCTTCTTGTTGGGCCTCGCTCATTGCACAAGGTGGTTGGAATATGTATACCAATTCCTTTTTTAATAAAAGTGACAAGAAAAGAACAATTTTTGAGATACTCAATAGCCGACCTACTACCTTTCTGTCCAATGGTGGCGTGACATCTGTTGCTCTCTGGATGTTTTTAATGCTTCTTGAGTACAAAGAAGACCCGACTGATTTTACGCTATTGTTCGGTGGTGGTGTAGTTTTGGTTTCCCAGCCCGTATATAACATAGGGTTGTATAGCATCAAAGCATACATGCAGGAGAGTGAACCTGATACAGAAGTGGATTTAGAGCAGGGTGACGTTCCTATTTCTACCATCCCCAGCCCTTCTACTGCTACCCCTCTTCCTCCCGAATGAAAATTATTATTTGATTTAGAGTGTTATGTTAGAATGAATGTCCAAATGATAAAAACCATGCCCAAGAGCGTTCATGTAATTCATGCTTGTGCCATTTCCATCCTATATCACATCTAAGAGGGCCAAATGATGTTCGTAATCGTATGCCAAGTCCGGAAGAGCCTAGGAGTCCGTCGGACAATAAGAATGCGCTGTGATCTGCCCCCAACACTCCTATGTCGGAAAATAAAACTCCATCAAAATCGGTATAAAATGGGATACGGATTTCAGTG
>Ga0207000_1024_pt1 | contig 60487 bp, 55 predicted proteins | sample Alteio_BWMinCont_90_FD_153498 | JGI IMG/M metagenome (GOLD analysis project Ga0207000, IMG submission 153498) | Enriched cells from forest soil in Barre Woods Harvard Forest LTER site, Petersham, Massachusetts, United States -... | ecosystem: Environmental > Terrestrial > Soil > Temperate forest >...
CGGCGGTGATCCAGCCTTTGCCGCTGTTGCGCATGAAGGGAGGGACGGTTTCTTCGATGGAGGCGGTGCAGATTACGCGGGTGTTGCCGACCTCGATGAGGACTGAACCTTCGGCCGTGTTGATGAATCCGGGGATGATGTTGACCGGGCGCATCTGGTCGGGAGTGCGGTTGTCGGAGCGATAAAACATACGCGATTGTAGCAGGGTGGGTGGATCGAGTTTGTGTTTGACGGGCTTGGTAAGAACCAGATCTTAAATCGTAGAGGTTCCGCAGAGGTGTCGGGATATTGCCTTTGGACGCGCGGGGAGGCATCCCGCCCCATTAAACTATTGGGCATCCAGTTGGGCGACTGTCTGGGTTATAGCGGGGACGTCGTAGAAATTCGAGAGGTCAGCGTGGCCCGCTAGGGTGTCGCGCTCGTTGCCATCTACAAGAATCTTTACGCGGGTGATGCCGGGGATGTTGGCGGACAGCGTCTGGATTAACGAAACTACCGTGAGCTCTTCGACCAGGACGCCGGAACGGTGGTTGTCGGCGAAGGCGGCGTTGACATCGATGACGGCAAGTCCGGGATCGACGAGATAGACGTCGCGGATTTCTGAGCCCTCTCCTACTGGATGAGGGGAAGATTTGTCGAGGTACAGGGTGAGCAAGGCGCGGAGTAGTTCGGCGGCGCGCTCCTGGCGTCCGGCAGGAAGTTGGACGTGAACCTGTTGAGGGCGTAAAACTCCGGCGTCGTCATAGGCGACATAGAGAGTGACGCGCTCGGTGGCGCCGGAGACGGGCGGTGCTACAGGCTGGGTGCTCAAGGCTGATACTTCGGTGCGATGCACCCGGCTGCGCATCTGCCAGACGTAGACACTCATGCCCAGGGTTGCGGCCAGCAGGATGGCGACGCCGATGATGAGATGGCGAGGGATCATCGGCCGGCCTCCAGTTTGTCGCGAAAGGCGGCGACTCCGGCGGCGACGGCGCTCGCGATCAGCTGCTGATAAGCGGGAGAGTTCAACTGAGAAACGTCGTCGGATGGAGGTGCGACTTCGACCGCGAGAGCGGTTGTCGTGATGTTATTCAGCGGCCGCAGCGCGGCGATCAAGGAGCGCGCCGTGATCTGCTTGTTCTGCAGGTCCTTTACTAGGTTAGCTCCCGCCGATCGGCTGGCGAGCTGGAAAGCAGATTGGGCCGCGTCCCAGCTCAAGAATGGGCCATGGTTTTCTGCTTCGCCGGGAACGATGGCGGAATACACGCGAACGCCCTTGCCCTGCGATGCGGCGTGGATACAGATGTAGATCGCCGGATGGGCGGAGTTGGTAAGGCTGGCACGCTGATCGAGACTGAGCGTGGCATCGTTGTCGCGTAAAAGCAAGGTGGCGAGGCCGCGAGTCTCGAGTTCCTGCCGCAACCGGCGGCCGAAGGCAAGGGTGACATCTTTTTCCGCCAGTTGGTCGGTGAGGGATGCACCGCGTTCGTCGCCTCCGTGACTGGGGTCTACCACGACAAAATAATGCCGAATGCCGGTCGGCGCTAGGTTTGAAGTTGCGGGTGTTGTGCCCACGCTGGTTGGCGGGCGCGGAACGGGGGTCGCGGCTTGAGGGGGCGCGGCAGCTTGCGGGACGGGTTCGATGATGATGGTGCGTCCGTTGTTGGCGAAGCTCGCCATGAGCGGGACCGTCGCCGCGACTACGACGTCGGCGGCTCCGTTGCTTTCCTGAAAGCTGGCGGATGGAATGATTTTGCTGTCGAAGGTGAGCGCCTGAGAGCCGGGCGCGACGACGGCCTCGTGATTGAACGCCATGCGCAACTCTCCGGGTGAAGTGGCAATGGTTGGGTTCACGGGAGCGGTGAAGTTCATCACCAATTTCGGGGGAGTGGTCTTGTTCACTTGGGCGGTGAAATGAACTGCAACATTGCCGACGAACAGGCGTCGGGAATTCTGGTTGAAGGTGACCGGGCCGCCGAGAATGCGAGGCATGAGAGTTCCCAGGCAGGAGAGCGGAACCAGGCCCCGGCCATTCTCCAGCAGGAAGTTCGAGGGAAGATCGTAGTCGGCGCCGTGGATGCGGGCGCGGGCCTTGCCCGCCGTGAACTCGCTTTCCACCTCGTAGTAGCGGAATTTCCAGCGAGGTCCGTTGGCTCTGGCGCTGACGGGGCCAAGGGGTTCGAAGACTTCGAGCAGTCCAACGTATTCGTCGCCATTGCGCTCGAGAACGGGAAGAGAATAGTTGGCAGCGTTGGAGTAGATGGTGATGCGCTTTTCTTCGGGGGCACTATAAACGAGAAGCGCGGAGGCTAGGAAGATCGCGGTTGTGAACGCTCCGACGGCGGGAACGAGACGTCTTCGCGACGGCCGTGGGGACGCCGGCGTTGGCTCGCGGCGCTCCTTACTCCAGCGCATAAATTGTGAGGCCGCTTAATAGCTTAGGATAGAAGTCGGTCGATTTCTGCGGCAAGACTTCACCGGCGAAGGCGATATCGCGAACCTGCCTCATGCGGACTGGATTAATGAGAAAAGCGATGTTGGCAGATCCCTCGCGCACCCTGGTCAAGGCCTCTTCAGCGTCGCGGACGTAACTGACGTTGGTCTGATCGCGGATGGCTTCTTCTGAAATTCCCAGGACGCCTTCAAGCAGGCACTTGTGGAGCTGAACCACATCGAGGGATTGCTGCAAGAACGGCAGGCTTCGAAGCAGGCTGGTAGCGGCAGGCCTGGGCGTATCGAACAGAAATGCGCGGTTGGCCGTGATTCCCAACATGGCGGTGCCAGCCTTTCCTGCGGCACGCAAGATTCCCAAGGCGCGGTCAGCAGTAATCGATGGATCGACTTCTTCCACGCTGAAATACGATCGCCCGCGATCGCGGAGAGCGTCGGGCGAGAACGATTCCAGCCCATGTACTAGGCGATGAGTGGGCAAGATGACCAGGCCGGGGTTGTCCATATTAATGAAGGTCATCATTACGAGTTCATAAGGAGCAAGTTCGGATGAGCCCGAAGCCGCTTCTTGCTCCGCCCGACGCTGGTTGCGATAGTTCAGGGCGGTCTCGTAGCGGTGATGGCCGTCGGCGATGATCAGCTTCTTGGCGCGCATCTTGCTGCAGACCAGTTGGATGATGGCCGGATCCGTGACTCTCCGCAAATGATGCAAAACTCCATATTCATCACGGATTTCTATATTGTTTTCTGTATTTGTTATGGAGCTGCCCGACAGGGCTTCGTCGATTTCGGCAGCCGGATCGGTGTAGAGCATGAAGAGTTGGCCGAAATGCGCCCGGGTGGCGCGGAGGAGTTCTAAACGATCTGCCTTGGGTTTGGCAAGGGTTTGCTCGTGGCGGTGGACGACGCTGGCTGAATAGTCCTCAATTTTGCTCAAGCCGATGAATCCGCGGCGTTCCAGTTCAGGTCCGCCGCCCGGAGGTTGGAAGCGTTGAATGTATTGGTATAGGGATTGCTCGGGGTCCTGCAGGAAGATGCCTTGCCTGCGCCAATCCCTGAACGACGCGGCGGCACGAGTGTAAACATTTTCCTCTAAATGGTCAGAGGGTTGCGGCTTCCCCAAAATGATGCGAACCAAATTGTGGGGATCGGCACCGTAGTAGCGATCTTGCATGGCCGGAGTGATTTTGTCGTAAGGCTGGGTCACAACCTGGGCCAGATCGACCCGGGCTGGGTCGTAACACAAAGCGCGGAACGGTGCGACGTAAGCCATAGGCTGGAAAGGTGAATTGTACAAGACCGGGGGGTGGTTGGGGGCTGGCGGGGAATCGAGCGCCTTCAGGTTAAAGAACGGCCGGCAAAATTTGACCAAGATTTGACAACTGGGTTCTAACGGGGATGATCAAATCGGATCAGGAGCGCATCCGCGAACCGAAGCAATGCAACGATTGTAAAAAGTACAACATCTTTGTTACATGACAAAAAAGGCTGACGCCGCAGTGTTGGAGCTGTGGTAGGATCAGCCTCAATGAGGTATTTGTGGGCCGCTATGACAGGCGCGGGTCGTCTTGCAGCCTAACTACACACCGTGATCTCGAGAGTGGTTCTGTTGGAATCCCTCGAGAGAACGAGTTGTGCAAGGGAAGGCGCGTTCTCGTTTTCTGCCTGGTGATATTCACTGCGTCCCTTTGCTGTTTGGCGCCCAACGCTCTCGCGCAAAGTCCAATCGACGATGTTCATGTCACTCCTCGGATAGAGCCGCCCAAGTCCAATCCCGCAGACAACATCGATCCCTCGCTGAAGACTCACACCAAGCCGCTCAAGGTCGACGTCAGTCTTGTTCTGGTACCGGTCACGATTACGGATCCTATGAACCGCTTGGTCACGGGCCTCGACAAAGAGAATTTCCAGCTGTTTGAAGGCAAGGACGTACAGGAGATACGGCATTTCTCGAGCGAAGACGCTCCGGTTTCGATTGGAGTGATCTTTGACATGAGCGGAAGCATGGTGAGCAAGATCGAGCGCGCCCGCGAGGCGGTGATCGAGTTCTTTAAGACTGCCAACCCGCAGGATGAGTTCTTCATGATCGCGTTCGCCGATAAACCACAGGAGGTTTCAGACTTTACCTCCTCGGTGGAAGACATACAGGGCAAGCTGGTGTACACGGTTCCCAAAGGCCGGACGGCGCTGCTGGACGCGATTTATCTGGGCGTCAGCAAAATGCGGCAGGCGAAGTATCAGAAGAAGGCGCTGCTCATCATTTCCGATGGAGGCGACAACCACAGCCGCTACACCGAAGGCGAAATCAAGTCCACGGTCAAAGAGGCGGATGTACTGATTTATGCCATCGGGATTTATGACCATTACATGGCAACTCCCGAAGAAGCGTTAGGGCCGGCGCTGCTGGGTGAAGTTGCAGAAATCACCGGAGGACGTTCGTTCACCATTGATAACCCCAACGATCTGGCAGATGTGGCGACAAAGATTGGGATTGAATTGCGCAATCAATACGTACTTGGATACCGACCAAAAAACCCCGGGCACGACGGCAAATGGCGTAAGATAAAAGTGAAATTGATTCCGCCGAAAGGATTGCCGCCGCTAAAGGTGTACGCCAAGACGGGGTACTATGCTCCTTCGGAATAGGCTTTTCCCGGTTCTACTTGTAATTCTTCTTTTCGCTGTCATCGCCTGTAGGCATCAGGCTGTCGTATCGGCAGCATCCAGGACCGCAGAGCAACAGGCGCCGCAGGCTTCAACTCCAGGCTCGCAATCATCAAACCCGCAGAAGCAGAAAGATCAGACCCAGCCGGCGCAATCTCAGACCACTCCGTCTCAGACAAACCAGGCTCAACCAGCTCAGGATCAGGGGCAATCGTCGAGCGACAGCGGAGTCTTCGTCTTCAAGAAAGAAGTCGAAGAGGTGGTGGTACACGCCACGGTGATCGACGACAAGAACCATCTGGTCACGACTCTCGACAAGAGCGCTTTCAGCGTTTTTGAGAACAACCAAGCGCAGACGATTACTTCTTTCCGGCACGAAGACGTTCCGGTAGCCATGGGCATTGTCATTGACAACTCAGGCTCGATGCGGGAGAAGCGTGACAAGGTGAACCGGGCGGCTCTGAATCTGGTGCGTTCGAGCAATCCGCAAGATCAGGTTTTTGTCGTCAACTTTAATGACGAATACTATCTCGATCAAGAGTTCACCAGCGACATCAATAAGTTGCGTCAGGCTCTGGAGAAGGTCGAAGCCAGGGGAGGGACGGCGCTTTACGATGCCATTGTGGCTTCCTCGGTCTACATGAAGGACCACGCCAAGCTACAAAAGAAAGTGTTGTTTGTGGTGACGGACGGGGAAGACAATGCCAGCCGCGAATCTTTGGAAGAAGCGGTTCGTCGCCTGCAGGAAGAGAACGGCCCGACGGTGTATGCCATCGGATTGTTGGGCGAAGAAAAAGCGCGTCGTGCCCGGCGGGCGCTGGAAACCATTGCGATGCGAACTGGAGGAATCAGCTTTTTCCCGCGCACGCTGGATGAAGTGGACGCGATCAGCAGCAGCGTGGCTCACGACATCCGAAATCAATACACCATTGGCTACAAGCCGACGACCCCGAAAACTGCAGGCGGCTATCGCGCCATCCGCGTAGAAGCCAAGGCTAAGGGATATGGCAAGCTCGTGGTCCGGACGCGCAGTGGATATTATCCCGGGCAGGAGCACGCGCCGCAATAGGCGGAGCTTGCTCCTTCTCCGAATTACCGCCGCAACGCAAGGTTAGGTCCTTTGGTGCGATTGACGCCCTCGCTCCGCTTCCGTACCCTGTAGAGTGCAGAAGACAACCATTGAACGTCCCCACGCGCAGGTCGCTGACGACATCACGCAGTTGGTTGGCGAAACTCCGATCCTGAAGCTGAAACGCATTATTCCTGCTGGCTCGGCAGACGTTTTCGCCAAGCTGGAGTATTTGAATCCCGGCGGAAGCGTAAAAGATCGCGCCGCGATTGGGATGATTCGCCGGGCGGAAGAGCGAGGTCAGCTTAGACCCGGAGGAACGATCGTCGAAGCGACGGCGGGGAATACCGGGATCGGGTTGGCGCTGATTGGGGTGAATCGCGGTTATAAGGTCGCACTCTTTGTGCCGGAAACGTTTTCGGAGGAAAAAGTCATGATCATGCGGGCCCTCGGCGCCGAGGTCACTCGCACTCCAGACGCCGAGGGCATGCAAGGAGCGATTGACCGAGCCAAGGAATTAGCTTCTCACGATGCCAAAGCCTTCATGGCATCCCAGTTCGAGAATCCCGCCAATCCTGATTATCACTACGAAACTACCGCCCGCGAAATCTTTGAGCAGATGGAAGGAAAGATTGACGCGGTTGTGATTGGCGCCGGAACCGCCGGAACGTTTACCGGAGTTGCGCGTTATCTGAAGGAGCGATTGCCGAAAGCGTTGGCGATCGCGGTGACGACGCAAGGCTCGGTGCTTGGCGGCGGTCAAGCCGGCCCTCACAAAGTCGAGGGCATCGGATCAAGTTTTATTCCCAAGACATTTGACGCGTCGGTGTGCGACGAAGTCATAGTCGCGAACGACGTTGAAGCGTTTGAGACGGTAAAACAGTTGGCGGCGCGCGAGGGTGTGCTGGCTGGATCGAGTGGCGGAGCCAATGTATTCGCATCTTTGCAAGTGGCTCGGCGGTTAGGGTCGGGCAAACGCGTGATCACGATGATTCCTGATTCGGCCGAGCGCTATCTGTCAAAGAAGATTTTTGAGGGTGGGATTTGAGAGACCAGCATTCAGTAATTAGCATTCAGCACTCAGGCCCTGAGAATCTGATCAACAGCGAATTCCGTTGAGCCGCTGCAAAGGCAGCGGTTGTTGCGCGCAGCAAAATGTTTAAGGGCTAATTGCTGAGTGCTAATTGCTAAGTGCTTATTTCTTTACTCCATCATGAACAAAAACAAGCTCACCGGTTTTGCTACTCGCGCCATTCACATTGGGCAAGAGCCCGACATTGAAAGCGGAGCGGTTTCTGCGCCGATTTATCCGACCTCGACCTACGTCCAACAGGAGATTGGTAAGAACAAAGGCTACGAGTACGCCCGGGTTTCCAATCCGACGCGGACCCGACTGGAGGAGAATCTGGCCGCGCTCGAAGGGGGCATCGCTTCCCGCGTCTTCGCCAGCGGCATGGCGGCGATCAACGCGCTTTGCACGATGTATAAATCTGGCGATCACGTGGTGTGTGGCCATAACCTTTATGGCGGAGTGCCACGCCTTTTCAACCAGGTGCTGACTGGCTACGGAATGGAATTCACTTACGTGGACACCTCCGACGTAAGAAACGTAGAGCGCGCCATTCGCAGAAAGACTCGCATGGTGTACGTGGAAACGCCCACTAATCCGCTCATGGACCTGGCGGATATCGAGGCTATCGCCAAGGTTTGCCGCAGCGAGAAAGTAGAACTGGTCGTCGACAATACGTTTATGTCGCCTTACTTCCAGCAACCGATTGCGCTGGGCGCGGACATGGTCGTGCATTCGACCACGAAGTTTCTCAACGGCCACAGCGACGGACTTGGCGGCGTCGTTGTCTGCACCAAGCCTGAGCAGGTCGAGCAGTTGAGTTTTGTGCAAAAAACCGTGGGGGCGATTCTTTCTCCGTTTGAGTGCTGGCTGGTGCTGCGTGGAGTGAAGACGCTGGCGGTGCGAATGGAGCAGCACGATCGCAGCGGCCGGGTCGTCGCGGAATTCCTGGCTCAACATAAGAAAGTAAAAAAAGTCTTCTATCCCGGCCTGCCAGACCATCCGCATTACGCACTGGCGCAGAAACAGATGACTGGATTCGGTTCCATGATCTCTTTCGAGACTGGCTCACTGTCGAATGCCAACAAGATGCTGAGAAAAGTCCGTGTCTGCTCATTGGCGGAGTCGCTGGGCGGAGTCGAAACTCTGATCTCGCATCCCGCGACCATGACTCACGCTGGTCTGGGCGAAAAGGGAAGAAAGCAGATTGGGATCACTGACGGTATGGTGAGAATTTCGGTGGGAATCGAGAACGTGGAAGATATTATCGCCGATCTTGACCAGGCGCTGGCGGCCATCTAAAGCACAGTTTTCGCCCGCAAAGAGATCATTAATCTGTGGTTGGTTGCCTGGTCCCTGTCGGCTTCATCCTTATATTTATTCTTTGCGGGCTCTGAGTTGCATGTCGAATCCCTCCCAAACCCGCGAGTGGAATGCCACTGAGTACCATCGTATCTCCGGGCCACAAGTCAGTTGGGGTGGGAGAGTCCTGGCTAGAGTGAACCTGCGCGGTGACGAGTGGCTTATGGACGCCGGTTGCGGCACCGGGCGGCTGACAGCCCAGTTGTTGCAGAGCCTGCCGCGAGGCCGGGCTGTCGGTGTAGACCTGTCGCAAAATATGCTGGCCGCCGCACAGGACTTTCTCTCGCCCGATTTTGGCGGCAAGTTCTTGCTGGTGGCCGCCGACCTGCAAGATCTTCCATTCGAGCGAGTGTTTGACGGCATTTTCAGCACGGCAGCGTTTCACTGGGTTTTGAACCATGACCGTCTCTTTCGTAGCCTCTTCCGCGCGCTCCGGCCCGGAGGATGGTTACAGGCGCAGTGCGGCGGTGGTCCGAATCTGGCGCGGTTACGCCAGCGAGTCGGCGAACTTGCGGCGACGGCGAAGTACGAGCGGTACTTTGACGGTTTTCGCGAACCGTGGACTTTCAATGATGCTGAAACTGCCGCGGCCATAATGCGCCGCGCGGGATTCATAGAAATCGATACCAGCCTGGAATCTGCGCTGACCATTCTGGAAGGCTCAACGCAATATTCAGAGTTTTTGGGCAGCATCATTTTGCGTCAGCATCTGCGGCGGATTCCGGACGACGAATCACGCACGGCATTCGTTGCCGCACTCACCGGCGAGGCAGAGACTGACGATCCCCCATTCTCGCTGGATTACTGGCGTTTGAACCTCAGCGCGAAGATTCCGACCTGAGTCCGGTTCGGATTGCTGCCTTGGTGCCTCGTCGTCGCCCAATATTTTTTGTTGACGTCATCTGAAACGCGGAGCTTCAGGATGACGCCATAAAGTTAGGGGCAGATAGACGCATCTCACTTCGACGAATCTTCAAGCCACTTGAGATAGGCTGGGCTGCCCTCTTCGATTGAGATCGATAAGCATTCGGGCAGTTCGTAGGAGTGCATTCCGAGGATGGCATCGCGTACGCGCTCAAAGGGAGCGGCGGTTTTGATCCACAGAAGCCATTCTTCCGCCTCTTCGACTTTTCCCTTCCAACGGTAGATCGAGACAATCTTAGGGACGATGTTGACGCAGGCTGCGAGCTTGTGGTCGACCAATGTTTCCGCGATCCTGCGTGCTTCGTCGACGGAGCCGGCGGTAGTCATGACGATTCTTTTGTCGGTCATATGAAAGATGGCCTTCAGCTTTCAGTTTACGGCATCAAAAGACTACCATTTTCAAACTCGTCGCCGGTGGACGGGCGACGTTCGCAGGAGCAATTTGTCAAAGTTGATTCCCTTTGTGCCAGCGCGACAACTTCTGCTTGACGGCGGGACTGAAGAGAAGTCCACTGAGAAGCTGAGATGGAATCCCCGGGATCTCCTCGCCTGCAATATGGAAGAGGTTGCCCAGCGGCCAAACAATGAACCTTCGAATCGGGCATCTTCCAAAAATCCGAGTATTGCCGCGCCCTGAAGACCGCCTGCGGACTTTGGTGGAGCGAGCTCCGCAAGCCGAGGCCTGGGCAGATCGGAGCATGGAGAGACTGCGACCGACACTGACCTTGCTCTACCGCTTGCGACGCCGTCTGGCTACGGGCGCTGTGGCCGTGCTGACGATATGGTTATTCGCGCATGTGATGTTTGGCGCCAACGGCATGGTGGTTTATCGGCAGAAAAAGGCGGAATACCAAAGCTTGCAGAAAGAAATTGACGGTTTGCAAAAGGAGAACGACCGCTATACGCAACAAGTGAAGTCCTTGCAGACGCCCGATCCCAACACGATTGAGAAAGAGGCTCGAGAGCAGTTGCACTATGCGCGTCCGGGCGAAGTGGTATACGTAGCGCCCCCGCCGGCACATCCGCCAAAGCCGGAAACCAATGCGGCCCGGAAATAACTTTGCCTCTTTGAGAGTTTTGGTGCGATAAGTTTGTGATATAGTTTTGATCGCGATTCCTTTGACAGCAGCAGGGCGCAGGCGATATTTACCACGTTGTTCGTGGCTTGCACGCGCAGCGGAACGCGAGCGACGTGACAAGGGTTGCAAAAATCTGCGGTCTTACCGCAAGAAGAGGTGTGCTATGAAAAAAGTATTGATGAGTTGTGCTGCCGTCTCGATTTTGTTCTTCATGGTGGCCATGGCCTCGGCGGCGGACAAGTCCACGACCGTGAATGGATATGTGAGTGACTCCATGTGCGGCGCCAAAGGCGCCAACTCAAGCCATGCAGCCTGCATGACCAAGTGCTTGGGAAAAGGCGCGAACGCAGTGATTGTTACCGATGGTGACCAGAAGGTCGTCAACGTCGACAACCCCGATGTATTGAAGGGACATGAAGGACATCACGTGGCGGTCACGGGGGCAATGACCGGAGACACGATTCACATATCCAGCGTGAAGATGCTCTGATTTGTTTGGAAACGAAATCAACGGGGCGGCTTAATGTCGCCCTTTTGTTTTGGCACCGCTTCACGTTTCAGATCGGAGGTTTCCTATGAGAAAGATACTATTTCCTCTGGTGGTCCTTTGCTTGTTGCTGTTCCTTGTTGGCTTGATTCCTGCGGGCGCGGACGGCGCTACGACCGTATCCGGATACATTAGCGACTCGATATGCGGAGTCAAAGGCGCGACTCAAAGCCATGCGGACTGCATGAAGAAGTGTATCGACAAGGGAGCGGATACAGTGATTGTTGTTGACAACACTCAGCAACTCCTGACCATTGATAATCCCGATATGGTGAGGGGGCACGAAGGCCATCGTGTTTTGCTGACCGGGGACCTTCGCGGAGCTATGCTTCATGTCTATAGTCTGAGAATCATTTGACGCCCCGGAGTTGGAGCTAACGCACCACGCCTTCTAACGGCGAACTCGCGGTTGCATACAATTTCTTGGGCATACGTCCGGCGAGATACGCTTCGCGTCCCGCAAGAACGGCGTGCTTCATAGCCTCCGCCATCAGCACTGCATCCTGCGCGCCGGCGATTCCAGTATTCATTAGGACGGCGTCGGCTCCCAGTTCCATCGCAATCACCGCATCCGATGCGGTTCCCACGCCAGCGTCGAGTATCAATGGCACGCCTGTAATCATTTCTCGCAGGATACGAATGTGAGCGGCATTCTGTATCCCCAGGCCGCTGCCGATGGGCGCTCCCAGCGGCATAATTGCGCTGGCGCCGGCATCAAGCAGACGCTTGGCGAATACGATGTCGTCCGAGGTATAGGGCAGAACCGTGAAACCTTCCTTCGCCAAGACACGGGTTGCTTCGAGCGTCGCTTGTACATCCGGATAAAGCGTGGCCTGATCGCCGATGACTTCGAGTTTGACCCAGTCGGACAAGCCGACTTCGCGTCCAAGACGCGCGGCTCGAATGGCCTCATCGGCGGTGTAGCATCCAGCCGTGTTGGGCAGCAGAAAGTATTTTTTTGCATCGATGTAGTCGAGCAGAGATTCTTTGCTGCGATCGAGATTCACCCGGCGCACGGCGACAGTCACCATCTCCGCTCCACTGGCTTCGAGGGCGCGTGCGGTTTCCTGAAAGGACTTATATTTTCCAGTGCCCACAATGAGCCGTGAACGGAACTCGCGGCCAGCGATAACCAAAGTGTCTGCCATGCGTTCTATTGTAACCAAATCGAGCCAAGAGGATAGGCTTCACAGCAGCCCTCCTATAGAATTTTTGACACACGCGTACGAGGCGCAGCCATGAAATTTGCGAAGATTTTGTTTTGGATTGCGGGCATTTGGGGTGTGCTGGTTCTCACCCCGCTCTACTTCATGTTTGATGTGATCGGACGACAAGATCCTCCACCGATTACGCATCCGGGGTTCTTCTATGGATTTGTGGGAGCGGGATTGGTATGGCAGATCGCGTTTTTCGTGATCGCGACGGATCCGGCGCGCTATCGACCGCTAATGATTCCTTCGGTGCTTGAGAAATTGAGTTACGTCGCACCAGTGACCATTCTGGTCTTACAGGGGCGCATGCACCTGTCGGATCTCGTTTTCGTAGGCAGCGACTCACTGCTTGGCGTTCTGTTTGCGATTGCTTACTTCAAGACACGGCCTCGTATCGCCTAGAATAGATTTCGGGACACGTCTCGTCCGAACTGCAGATGATTCGAAAAGAATGCCAAAGAGTCCGAGTGATTGATTCCCACACGGGTGGCGAGCCGACGCGCGTCGTCGTAACCGGCGGTCCAGACCTTGGGGACGGCCCATTGTCGGAGAGGATGGAGCGATTCCGCAGCCATCATGATCGCTTTCGGTCCGCTGTCGTCAATGAGCCGAGGGGCTCGGACGTGATGGTGGGCGCACTGTTGTGCGAGCCGGTAGATCCTGCATGCGCGGCGGGAGTGATCTTTTTTAATAACGTCGGTTACCTGGGCATGTGCGGCCATGGCACTATCGGTCTCATAGCTACGTTGGCATATCTGGGGCGCATCGAACCTAGGGAGCACCGGATCGATACTGTCGTGGGAACTGTGGGCACGATTCTGCACGAGAACGGCGAGGTTACGGTAAATAACGTCGCGAGTTATCGCACGGCAGCGAACGTGGAGGTTGAGGTGCCAGGCTATGGCAAGGTGAAAGGTGATGTTGCCTGGGGCGGAAACTGGTTTTACCTGGTGCGAGATCACGACGTTCGCAGTCGCGATCTCGAATTAACGCTAAACAACATTGACGCGCTGACCGATGTTACTTGGGCGATTCGGCAGGCTCTCCGCGCCAATGGCGTTACTGGTGCCAGCGGCCAGGAAATCGATCACATTGAGTTGTTTGGGCCACCCCAAAGTGCGGAGGCCGACAGCAGGAATTTCGTGCTTTGTCCCGGCAAAGCCTATGATCGTTCTCCTTGCGGTACTGGGACCAGCGCCAAATTGGCTTGTCTATATGCCGACGGAAAAATTCGCGAAGGTCAAACCTGGAGACAGGAAAGCATTACCGGAAGCGTGTTTGAAGGCACGGTGAAAGTGCGAGATGGCAAAGTGTATCCGAGCATCAAGGGATCCGCATTCGTGAACTCCGAAGCCGAACTGGTGCTTGATCCTCACGATCCATTATGCATGGGCATTCGGGCATGAGCCATGCCACTTATGACGTGGTCGTGGTGGGTGCGGGCATTGTGGGCGCGGCTTGCGCGGACGAATTTTCCCGACGAGGTATGCGAGTTGCCGTCGTCGATTGCGAGATGGTCGGAAGTGGTGCGACGGCAGCCGGCATGGGCCACATCGTCGCCATGGATGACTCCGATGCCCAGTTTGCGCTGACGCGCTACTCGCAGCAACTCTGGCAGACATTGCGTCCCGAGTTGCCGGCGGATGTCGAGTACGATCAGTGCGGCACGATCTGGGTCGCGGCCGATGAAGAAGAGATGATCGAAGTTCTGCGCAAGCGGGATTACTACCGCCAGCGAGAAGTTCCAACCGAAGTGTTGGACTCGCGAACTCTGTTGCGTCTTGAGCCAAACCTGCGGCCCGGGCTGGCCGGAGGATTACTCGTGACGGAAGACGCCGTGCTGTATCCGCCCTGCGCCGGGCGCTTCCTGATGCAATGCGCGCAGAAACGGGGAGCCACGCTTCATCTTGGCCGCCCGGTTGTGGAGGCGGGACAAGGGCGAGTGCGGATGAGGGATGGTTTCGAGATTTCTGCAAGAATCCTGGTGAATGCTGCTGGAGCGGGCGCGGGCCATCTCACGCCGGGGGTTGAAATCAAAAAAAGGAAAGGACACTTGGTCATCACTGATCGCTATGCCGGATTCCTGCGGCATCAGCTGGTAGAACTCGGATACTTGAAGAGTGCGCACTCGATCAGCAGCGATTCCGTTGCCTTCAACGTCCAACCACGCCGTACGGGTCAGATTTTGATTGGATCCTCACGGCAATATGGGGCTGACCATCACGAAGTGGATAGCGGGATACTTGCGCGGATGTTGCAACGTGCCTGTGAATACATGCCGGGCCTGGCGCAAATGTCAGCGATCCGTACCTGGACTGGATTCCGCGCTGCGACGCCCGACAAGCTTCCCTTCATTGGTCCGTGGCCAGCGGATAAGTCACTGTTCCTCGCGACGGGGCACGAGGGACTGGGGATTACGACATCGCTTGCAACCGCACGAATCCTGGTCGATCAGATTACCGGGACGAAACCGGAAATTCCCATTGGGCCGTACTTGCCTTCGCGAGTCGCTAAGGAACACGCGCATGTCTAGTCCGCTCACCGTAACGGTAAACGGGGCACCGATCGTTGTGCCATCAGGTGCGACCGTCGCGGTTGCGATGGTCATTGCGGGAAAAGCCTGCCGAGTTTCTGTATGCGGGGAACCACGCGGCCCGCTCTGCGGGATGGGTATTTGCTTTGAGTGTCGCGTAGCCATTAATGGGCAACCGCATCGTCCGGGCTGCCATATCCTGTGCGAACAGGGCATGGATGTGAGGACCGATGAGTAGGAGGATGCGACAGCGCCTCGAAGTTCTTGTGGTTGGCGGCGGACCTGCGGGCTTGGCCGCAGCGGTTCGTGCGGCAGAGTCTGGTCATCGCGTTGGCATCGTCGATGACAATGCCACGCTTGGTGGGCAGATCTGGCGGGGAGAGTCGGAAGCGGGATCCGAGGCTTCAAGGTGGAGTGAGCGGTTGCGGTCCTCTGGCGCCAGTTTGCTTCGCGGAAGGATTTTTTACCAACCCGAGCCATACGTCTTGCTGGCTGAGGCTGACAACCTTGTCCAGGAATTGAGTTACGAGAAGCTGGTTCTAGCGACTGGAGCACGCGAAAGATTTCTGCCTTTTCCTGGATGGACTTTGCCCGATGTCATGGGCGCAGGTGGCTTGCAGGCGATGGTAAAGTGCGGCCTCCCGATCCAGGGCAAGCGCGTCGTTGTTGCCGGCACGGGCCCGCTGTTGCTCGCTGTCGCCGCATATTTAAGCCAGCACGGCGCCGAGATTGAGATGATTTGCGAGCAAGCATCGTGGACAAGTTTGGCTTGGTTCAGTGTGGCGCTGCTTGCACAGCCGAGTAAGATTTTCCAGGGATTCCAACTGAAGAAAGAGCTGGTAGGGACCAAGTTCAGCCTGAACAGTTGGCCGGTTGCTGCTAGTGGCAGAACGACACTTGAGTCAGTAACGATTTCGCGAAGCGGAAAATTGGAAACCATTGCCTGCGATTATCTGGCTTGTGGTTTTCATCTCGTTCCTAATATCGAAGTGCCGTCACTGCTCGGTTGTGAGATTCAAGATGGGTGCGTGCGCGTTGATGATCTTCAAAGAACATCGGTTGCGGAAGTTTTCTGTGCAGGCGAGCCGACGGGCATTGGAGGTGTCGAGTTATCGCTCATCGAGGGCGAGATCGCAGGGCTTGCTGCCGCGGGGCGCATAGCGGAGGCGAGCAGTTTATTCGGCAAACGGGAAAAGTTGCGACTCTTCGCCAAGAGGCTCGATCGGACGTTCCGGCTGCGCTCGGAACTCACGAACCTTCCCCAGCCGGAAACCATCGTTTGCCGCTGCGAGGACGTTCGCTACTCCCATCTTCGCGATCACATCAGTTGGCGCGCTGCCAAGCTTCAAACCCGGTGCGGCATGGGCGCTTGTCAGGGGCGGGTTTGCGGGCCGGCAACGCAAGTTCTCTTTAAATGGAATCCGGATTCGGTGCGGCCGCCCATCTTTCCCGCTCGCATCGAAAGCTTGGCTGGGTTGACCGGTGACTCAAAGCAGGAACTCTGCGAAACCACAGGAGGACGCTGATGAATTGGAAGGGCGTGATGCCCGCCATCACAACCAGTTTTAGTAAGGATATCCAAATCGACCATGGCTTCATGGCAGAGCACTGCGGGTGGCTGTTGGAGAATGGCTGCGCGGGCATTGTCGCGCTGGGCTCACTCGGAGAAGGCGCAACTTTGTCTCTCGATGAAAAGTTGCAAGTGCTGCGCACCATTGTCGGCGCTGTGAACAGACGTGGCCCGGTGGTGGCGTCGGTCTCAGCGCTGACGACGTCCGAAGCTGTGGCTGTCGCGAAGTCTGCCGCAGATTTGGGCTGCGACGCTCTTATGGTCTTGCCGCCATACGTTTATCAGGGCAACTGGCGCGAAATGAAAACGCACGTTGCAGCCGTGTTCGAGGCCACCCCGCTGTCCTGCATGCTTTACAACAACCCGGTTGCGTATGGCACGGACTTTCTTCCTGTGCAGATTCAAGAGCTCGCGGCGGAGTATGAAAACTTCGAAGCGGTGAAGGAATCGAGCACGGACGTCAGACGAGTTTCCGCTATTCGTGCATTACTGGATCGCCGGTTGGAAATATTCGTCGGTGTGGATGACGCGGTGCTCGAAGCGATCGGGGTTGGCGCGACCGGTTGGATTGCGGGCTTGGCCAATGCATTGCCGCGGGAATCCGTCGATCTTTTCAACTTTGGCATGAATGAGGAAGGTGACAAGGCATTTGAACTGTATCGCTGGTTCTTGCCCTTGCTACGCATGGACACCACGCCCAACTTCGTCCAACTCATCAAGCTGGTGCAGGCGGAGGCCGGGATCGGGAACGCGCGCGTTCGTCCGCCGCGTCTGGAGCTGGTGGGCGATGAACTCGAGCAGACGAGAACAATTATCCGTGATGCTCTCCGTTCCCGGCCGCGAAATGCGATCAGCTACGTATCACTGAATGGAAAATGAGTTGCGAGAACGATGAGATCCAGTTCGCGCGAGAACGAGGCATCGCTGCTACTTCGGCGGCGCGCTTAGCAGATCACGGAGCACAGCCACTTCCGCCGCAATGCCAGTATGGAGCGCCGGATCCACGTTGGGAGCGAACAGGGGAGAGTGATTGGAGGGAAGCTTGGAGTCGCTGATTTTGGCTTCGACATATTTTTGGGGGTCTGCTCCGCCGAGCGCAAAGTAAAACGATGGGATGCCCTGTTCGATAAAGAAGGCGTAGTCCTCGGAGACCATCAGCGGTTCAGCGGTTACAACACTGTCTTTGCCGAGAGATTGTTCCAACGTCCTCCGGAGCCTCTCAGCAAGCACGGGATCGTTGTACACCGCGTCGGTGGACTCGTAAAGCTCGATTGAAGGTTCACGCGGCGCGCCTCCAGCCTCCGCTTCGGCCTTGGTGATGCGTGCGACAGCTGTGAGAATTTGTTTGCGCACCTCCGGCTTGTACGTGCGAATAGTCAGTCCGAGCTCGACCTGGTCGGGGATGATGTTATTCTTCGTGCCGGCCTGAATGTATCCCACCGTAACTACGGCCGCTTCTCCCGGCTTGACCTCACGGGAAACGATGGTCTGCAATGAGAGAACCGTTCGGGCGGCAATCACGATTGGGTCGATCGTGTTTTGCGGGACAGCGCCATGTCCGCCTTTTCCATAAATTGTGATGCGTACGGAGTCGGCGCTGGCGAACGAAAATCCCGGAGTGATGCCAACTGTTCCGGCGGGAAGTTGATTGCCGACGTGCATGGCGACACCTACGTCTGGCTTAGGGAATCGCTGCAGCATTCCATCGTCGATCATCTTCTTTGCGCCTGAGCTGGTTTCCTCCGCAGGCTGGCCAATGAACATCAATGTCCCGTGCCAGGTGTTCTTGCTGTGCGCCATCACCGCCGCAGTTGCGACGAGTGCTGCCATGTGCAAGTCATGTCCACAGGCGTGCATGACGGCAACGTCACGTCCCGAGTCGTCTTTGGCGTGAACTTTGCTGGCGTAAGGGAGACCGGTTTTTTCTTCGACGGGAAGTGCGTCAAGTTCGGTCCGCAGCATAACGGTCGCGCCGGGACCGTTCTTGAGGACGGCGACAATCCCCGTACCGCCTACGTGTTCGGTGACTTCGTATCCGAGACTGCGGAGCTGGCTTACCAATTTGTCTGCCGTCTGCGTCTCATGGGAAGAAAGTTCCGGATGCTGGTGCAGATCCAGATACAGAGCGTACGCCTCAGGATAGACGGCATCGACTTCCTTGGACTTCGGAGAAACTTGCGCGAAACTAGCGGCACTGGCTGCCGCTAAAAGAAGAATCTTGGCCCATGTCATCTGGAGGGATGATATCTGCAAACTTGGACTCGCAGCAAATTGGGAGGAACACGAATCGCGAAATTCACTGCCCGCTGGTTTACCCTACTGTCGTCCCTTATCAACAAGCAGATTCGACACGCAAACTAATTCCGGAGTATTGAAAGATGAAAGTGCCTGGTAGATCGCTCATCGGATTCGGATCAAGCACGGCTACGCACGAAGTCTTCTATGCCATGAACCCCAAGAGCGGCGAACGTCTGGAACCAGCTTTTTTGGCAGCTTCGCCAGATGAAGTTGATCGCGCTGTGAGACTGGCACATCAAGCCTTTGCAACTTACGACCGGGTCTCAGCTCGAGATCGAGGCGCGTTTCTGCGTACGATTGCGGCCAATATTGAATCCATTGCGGAAGAACTGGCCGAACGTGCCGAACGAGAAACCGCATTACCAAAGGCGCGTTTGCAGGCTGAGACCGCACGTACGTGTGGGCAGTTACAACTGTTCGCGCAAGTTGTGGAGGAGGGCTCGTGGGTACAAGCACGAATCGATCGCGCGCATCCGAACCGCAAGCCGGCGCCGAAACCGGACATTCGCTCCATGCTGCGTCCCTTAGGACCAGTCGTCGTCTTCGGCGCCAGTAACTTTCCCTTGGCATTTTCGGTCGCCGGTGGGGACACAGCTTCCGCGCTTGCGGCGGGGAATCCGGTCATCTTCAAAGGTCATCCGGCGCATCCAGGCACCAGCGAATTGGTAGGCCTTGCTGTTCAGCAGGCCGTCCGCCAATGCAACTTGCCCGAGGGAGTTTTTTCGCTTTTGTTCGACAGCGGAAATCGGGTTGGCGCCGCTTTGATCAAGCATCCTCTGGTGAAGGCAGCGGGCTTCACCGGATCGCGGACCGCGGGAAGAATTTTGATGGATTTCGCAGCCGCTCGTCCCGAGCCGATCCCATTTTTTGCCGAGATGAGCAGCACGAATCCCGTATTCATTCTGCCCGGTGCGCTGCGGGAACGCGCGGACAGTATCGCTGCAGGACTATACGCTTCGTTCACACTGGGAGCAGGCCAGTTTTGTACTAAGCCGGGCCTAGTCTTCTTGCCCACGCTTGCGGAGGCTTCCGGGTTCGTCAATCGGCTGCAGTTGTCGATCAATGAATCCGCGCCATTCCACTTGCTTACTCCCGGGATACGATCTTCCTACGGCGCCGCGATCAGCGCCCGCAAGGCGAAAGCGAGTGTCAGACTTGTTGCTGAAAAGCCGCCGAAGGGAACTGCTGAAGAATCCAGCGTAGGCGGGGCGCTTTTCGAAACCGACGCTCGCTCTTTCCTGGCAGACGAAAAGCTGGCCGCGGAGATCTTCGGACCCGTGACCTTGCTAATTCGTCATTCGAACCGGGAGGAAGTGCTGGAGGCTGCACGCAATCTCGAGGGTCATCTGACTGCAACCATCCACGGCACAGAACAGGACTTACAAGAGTTCAACGACTTGATAGCAATTCTGGAGCGAAAAGTCGGGCGGTTGGTCTTCAATGGCTTTCCGACTGGGGTTGAAGTTTCGCACGCTATGGTGCACGGCGGACCTTATCCCGCAACCTCCGACGGGCGCTCGACGTCTGTGGGCAGTCAAGCAATCTTTCGGTTTTGCCGCCCTGTCTGCTATCAGGCATTTCCGCAAGCAGCTCTCCCCGATGCGTTAAAAGACGCCAATCCTCTGCACATCTGGCGAATGATCGACGGAGAAATGACGAGAGAACCAGTTCGTTCCGCAGTTACCTCGATCGGATAAGAATGCCCGAGCAGGACCCGTCCGCGACGAATATGCTGGACACACTCTTCCCAACCCTGTCGATTCTCTTCAACGGACGTAGAGCAACTACCGTCCACCGAAGCTATAACCGAGAGAAACGCCATACCGAACTGCATACGACGAGCTGAATTCAACGTTGTTGTTAATCAGGAATAAGCGCACTTCCGGACGAATGAAGGCGCTACGCCAGACGTATGCGCGGATGCCGCCTCCGAAGTCTCCCATGAAATGATTGCTGGTAACGTAGTTCGTACACCCGGTTACGTAACTGCAACTCAGATACGGAGTGTAGAACCGCAGATTCTCGCCCCCAATACCAGCCAGCAATTCGGCCGTAATGTGCGTGGCAATTTTTGGAGCCCAGATCGCGTTGAACGAATAAAAAATCGGACGATAGGGCTGGTAGCCACCGTACAGATTCTGGCTCGCCCTCCAGGATACGTCTCCTTCAATTCCTAAATGATGGGTTAGCAAGACGTCCGCACTGAACATGGGGTATGCGCCGCCTCCCACGGAGGGAAAGAACACTCCATTTGTCGTCTTACCCGAACCAGAGGTGAGCGTGCTGACACCAAAAGCCGCGTCGATCTGTTGCGCGTGCGCGGTACTTTCCAAAAGAGCGAATACAAAGAGCAGGGCAATCAAAGTTAGCTTTTTCAAGTTTTTCTCCAAAGAATTGCTAGAAACTTGGATGTGGCCTCGGCCAGCAGAGTTGGATTTGTGCAGTACGCTCCGATTCCGAATCATTCCTTGCCTGTTAGTCACAACGACTTCTCAAGTCCAGTATATTCAATCATCGGTTGGCATGGCCCCACGTAAAGAAGGGTCAAGAATTGTAACGAACAAAATCGTGACCTCTGTTACTAACCCCGTAAATGCTACAAACCCGTAAACCGCCACCAAAGTTGCGCAGGATGTTTGCCAGTTCAAGCTTGTATGACGTGATTACTTTGGTAACCCGAAACCGCTTGGCTGCGTCGCCAAATTGACATACTGTGGATCAAGCTTTTCCTTAACAGCAATATCTATATTATGACGCTCCTTGAGAAAATTCCTACCGTCGTGACCGTGGCCGTGCTGGTTGGGATTTTCCTGGCCTTGAAGCGGCATAGCCACTCTGCGCGTTTGCAACTATGGATGGTGGCATGGTTCCTGATTTTTACGCACTTCGTGGCGCAGTTGCTGGAGCCCGCAACTGGAGACGTTAGCTCATATCTTCTGGCGATTGATCTAGGCTCCCTGCAAGCCGCCGCGGTTGCCTTTGTCGTCTCGGTCTCAGCGGTTGCGGAGGATAAACCCAAGCGCACGCTGATGCTTCTGGTAACCGGCCTGCCTTCGGTAGCGTATGCGATTCTAGCCAGCTACGATGTGCATCCGCGATGGCCTTACGTCCTCTGTCTGCTGACGTGTTTTGTAGGTGGGATTCTCCTTCTCTTCTGGTTACGGAGATTCTCGTTATATGCCGTTTCGCTTGCGTTGCTGGGGTCGGCAACGGCTCTTTGGGCGATCCGCGCGGCCATGCGCGGTTCCTTCGATGAGGGCTTGACCGCTCTGCTGGGGCTGGGCTTCGCCCTGCCAGGAGTTTTCCTCTGCCGGAATTACTGGCGCGCTTCCCCTGGGATTCTCACCGCGGCCGGAGGATTTTTCTGTTGGGGCGCCGTGTTTCCGGTAGGCATGCTGCTGGATCACATCGCGCCGCACGCAAATGTTCCGGCTGAGCTTTGGAATACTCCGAAGCTGTTTGTGGCGTTCGGCATGATCCTGGCAGTCGTTGAGGATAAATCTGAATCGATCGAAACCATGCAGCGTAAGGAGCGCGGCCTCAATCATCAACTCGAACGCTTTTCGACGATTACCTCACAGTTGCTGAGCGGCGCGACTGTGGATTTGTTATGCAATGAAATCGCTTCTGCGATCACCGACGTGAGCAATTTCCGTCTTGCTGTCATCCAGCTCGATAGCGGAGGATACGGTTTGCGGGTGGCAGGTGCCAGCGGACTTTCTCCGGCTGCCTTGGCACAGTTGGAGCAGAAAGCGCGCCGTTGGACTGCCGATGACATAAAAGATTTCTGCAGCCGCGGCCGTCAGATCGGTCAGAATTCGTTTCTACTCTCCGAAGCAGAGGCGGCGAAATACGATCCTCTAAAAAGTTCGCTTCGCTACGATCGCAACCCTTACTGGAATACGGGCGATGAACTTCTGATTCCTTTATGTTCCGCGCGCGGGGGGTACCTGGGATGTATCGCGCTGGACGATCCGCGGAACGTGGAAGCTGTCAATGCTCCTGAGTTGGCGCGAATTGAGCTTCTGGCAGCTGATCTTGCGGTCGCTCTTGAGCTGAAGTCGCTGCAGAACCAGTTGATCCGCTCGGAAAAACTCGCGGCGTTGGGGCAGTTGGTGGCGGGTGTTGCTCACGAGCTCAATAACCCTCTTACCGCGGTGATGGGCTACGGCGATCTGCTCGGGGACGATGTTCCAGTCGGGCCCGCACGCGACAAGCTGGATAAACTGGTCAATGAGAGCCGGCGGATGAAGAAGATCGTAGAAAACCTCCTTCGGTTCTCCCGGCAAAGCACGATGGATCGTCAGACAGTGGATTTAGCGCCGGTTATCAAAGACGTCCTTGCCTTGCGAGATTATTACGCGCATACGCGAGGATTGGAGATTCTCTCCGACGTTCGATCCAATCTTCCACGAGTGGCGGTGGATGAAGACCAGTTCAAACAGATTCTGCTCAATCTGCTGAACAACTCGATCGACGCGGTCGAAAATATAGAAGGGCTGAAACGTATCACTGTGCGTGCCTTTGCTCGTGGGAATCGCGCGATCATCGAGGTGGAAGATACGGGCCCCGGATTCAAGGATTTGAACCGTGCGCTCGATCCGTTCTACACAACCAAACCTGTGGGCAAAGGCACTGGGCTTGGATTGAGCATTTGTTACGGAATCATCAAAGAGCACGATGGCGAGATCAGGCTCGCGAATCTGCAACCACGTGGCTCGCTGGTGACGGTGGAGTTGCCACTAGGCGTATCAAAAGCAATGAGCAATGCCGCCAAAGCCGCTGAGATGGGCTAAAGGCCACAGAAGGTTCGTCGCAAGGGTAGGAGCAACAGGCCGGATGCCCAGACTAAGGCACACGGCGAACGAGAACCGCCGCCCGCGGTTGTCGCCACCGGGTATGAGAGATTAATCAGGCGCTGAGAGGGAAGGCAACAACAAGAGCAGTGGTAAGCGAGGTGGTAGCGCACGGTGTGGATAAGAGAGTGCGCGACGAAGGACGAGGGATTGATGCGGGAATACCGGTTTCAGATCGCCGCTAGTCGTAGGCGTTGGCGGGAACCTGGGTTGGCAACTCCATGAACTTTGGAACCCAATCCTCCATCACCGCCAGATGCTCGCGGGCATCGGGTGCACTCAGGAATTTGACGTTGCTGTATTTGGGGTCTTGATAGTTCGTTACTTTGCCGCTTACGATCGCATCCAGAACCTGTTGAACCCCCGATTCAATTTTCCAAACCGGCTCGAATCCAAGAGCTTCTCTGATTCGACGGAACTCGACCCTGTAATTTCGGCGATCGTCATCCTCACTACAGCGCAGTACGGATCCTGGCACCATATTTCGAATGAGTTCGCCGACCTGGCCCAGAGTACGGTTCTGCTCATCGCATCCTACGTTGAAGGTCAGCGCGGAAACCGATTCTGACCTGGCATCCAGCGCTGACATGACCGCGCGCCCGGCGTCGTGCACATGCAGGAACGGTCGCCATTGATCCTTGCCGTAGACTGTAATTACTTTTTCGACGAGCGCTTTGGCCGCGAGAAGATTTACGACAAGGTCAAAGCGCGTCCGGCCCGACAAGCCATAAATCGTGCCGAACCTCAGAATGACCGGTTCGAAACCATCTCCTCGTAGACCCAGCAGCACATTCTCAGAAGCAATTTTGCTACGCGCATAAAGAGAAACTGGGTTGAGAGCCGATCTCTCGTTCAGGATTTGGTCGCTGGCCCCGTAAACTGAGCAACTGCTGGCAAAGACGAATCGCGAGATCCGATTTCCCTTGGCCACTTGGGCAATCATGCGAGTTGCGATCAGGTTGATCTGGATGGTCAGTTCCTCGTCCAACGCGCACGCGGGGTCGCCGACCAGTCCGCCTAGGTGAATGACCGACTTCATCTCCCGCATAGCCGCGACCACAGTGTCGACATTGCGAAAGTCTCCCCGATGAACCTCGAGATTCGGATGCTGCATCACCGGTTTGATGGGTTCATCTCCATATAGGAAGCAGTCCAGCAGCCGAACGTGGTATCCGCGGTCCAGCAGCTTGGGCAGCAAAGCGGATCCGATATAGCCCGCGCCCCCGATTAGCAACACGCTCTGCCGGTCTCGTTCCACTGAGGCTCTCTGCAGCTGATTTTCCTGAATCACGAGATACTTCCACAGTTTTGCCCAGAGTCTAGCCACAAGCAGAAGTACAGAACCGGCAGCGAAAGCCAATAAGAGCGAAGAGCGCGGGAACGCAGGTTGCAGTCGTACGAAGTACAAACAGAGTGCTACAGTCGAAAAAAGCAGAGCTGTTGACTGGAGGATGACGAGAGCCTTATATTTCCCGCTGTAGGAGCGCCCCTTGGTATAGAAGCCCATTACGTAAAACAGAACGGGAGCGAGCACGCTGATCAGAAAAGCGGCAGGCAGCCAAAGGTTGACCAGCGAGGACAGCCGCAGGTCCCGAAATATTATCTGCGGCAGAAGCGCGAACAACAAGGATGTGTTCAAAAGTGCGAGGTCAGCCAGAACTCGCACGAGAATTTCAAGGCGGACATTCGACCGATGCATTGCTGTTTATCCTTCCCCAAGAACGGGAAATGAAGTTTTGACTTGTACTGCCTGGCGTACCTAGATCGTGGCGAGTTCCATGACCTTCTTCACGATGTCACCGGTCATCTCCATGTGGACGTCGAGAAGAGTCGGGTGAACCAGAAACATGAGACTGGTTTCCCCTAATTCGCGGGCCACAGGCAAACATGCCGATGGCCGCATTTCTTCTGCAAATGCGCGTTCCAAGTAGATTTCGCTGCAGCTTCCAGAAAAACAAGGCACGCCGGCAGCCGCGATCTCCGACATGATCCGGTCCCGGCTCCATCCTCGCGCAAGACGTTCGGCCCGAACGAAAACGTAGTACTTGTAATAGGAATGTCCGACCTCGGAGGGGGGTTCGGTAACGCGTAGGGCGGGCATCAAGCGGAAGCGCTCGGTCAACTGCAACGCATGTTGGCGGCGGATCGCGACCCATTCGGGCAGTTTTCGCAGTATGACCCGTCCTAACGCGGACTGCATTTCTGTCAATCGCCAGTTTGTGCCGAATGATTCATGCACCCAGCGAAACCCGGGGGGATGCTCGCGGCGAAAGACGGCGTCGTAGCTCTTGCCATGATCCTTGTAACTCCAGGCACGGTTCCAAAGCTGCTCGTCGTTTGTAGTCACCATGCCGCCTTCACCACCGGTCGTCAGAATCTTGTCCTGACAGAAAGAGAATGCCGCTATGTGCCCGAGAGAGCCGACGGATTTTCCTTTGTACGTCGCGCCATGAGCCTGAGCACAATCCTCGATAACCTTCAGGCCATGCTTCTCGGCCAATTCAAGAATTGGGTCCATGTCACAGGGCCATCCGGCGAGATGAACCGCGATAATGGCTTTGGTTTTCGACGTGATCGCCGCCCGAATGGTTTCCGCCGTGATGTTCTGGCTATTGCAGTCTACATCCACGCAAAGCGGACGCGCGCCGCGCATGACAGCACAACTGGCGGACGCGATGAACGTCCGGGAAGTGGTTATGACTTCGTCTCCCGCTCCAATCCCCAGCGCGTGGAGCGCCAATTCCAACGCCAGCGTCCCATTGGCTACACAGACCCCGTACTTCGTCCCAACATGACTGGCAAACTCCGCCTCGAACTGGCGTCCTTCCTCTCCCGTCCAATAATTCACCTTGCCAGAACGAAGTACAGAGGTCACCGCCTCGATTTCATCACCCGCGAAGCAAGGCCACGGTGAAAACGGTAGACACTCGTGCGCTGGCGAAAGCGCGACTTTTTGCTGAACCGCTGCAGTGCTCATATTGATTTGTAAGTGAACTTGCTGATTTGGTATTGATACAAACCTACTTGCCGGCGACAGCAGACCACGCTGCGTTCCGAGCGCGAGCCGGGATACCCAGAACCGTAGCCCCCTCCGCGACATCACGTGTAACCACGGCTCCTGCGCCAACGATGGCGCCAGAACCGATCTGAAGATATTGCAAAACCTGTGCTCCCGTGCCGACGAGCACCCCGTGTCCGATTACGACTCCACCTGAGATGTTTGCTCCTGGATTGATCACGGAACCTCGTCCGATGCGGGCTTCGTGTCCGAGCGTGCAGCCGAAATTGCAAAGCGCGAACGGTTCCAGGACGACGTTCACTGTCGCAACGACTCCAGCTCCGATGAAACATCCCTCTCCGAGGCTGGCCGACTCGATATCGATGATGGCCGTTGGATGGATAAGTGCCGGCCATGAGATTCCGTTCATCAGCATACGAAGTTCTCGCACCATCCGCAGTCGAACCGACGGGTTGCCAATGCCTATCGCAAGGGCATCTATTGAACCGCGATGCTGATCGAGCCAGCTGAAATCTCCAACGACTTGATCCCGACTGTCCCGATCTCCCAAGCGCGAAAGATCGCTGACAACGTACCCCGCAAACTCGAATCGACGTTCGACCCGGCTCATCCAGTTCAGGGTCGACACCACTTCGCGCGCCATGCCGCCGGCACCGACCACGGCAATTCTCTGCAACTTCATATCGTATTTCCGCGGTCTGGGCGCGGCGCGATCCCAGAAAATTCAGGCATGGTGGCGTGACCCGGCTTCGCCACGCCCTCGCGTCGCGCCACCTGCCATACCGTTTTGATCAGGATGGAAACATCGAGCCAAAAATTCCCATGATCGACGTACCAGACGTCAAGTTCGAATCTCTCGTCCCAGTTCAACGCGTTCCTGCCATTGATCTGAGCCCATCCTGTGATTCCCGGCCTGACTTCGTGCCGACGCATCTGCTCGGACGAATAGCGTTCGAGATATTTCACTAGCAGCGGACGCGGCCCGACCAGGCTCATTTCTCCCCGAATCACATTGAGCAGTTCCGGCAATTCGTCGAGACTCGTGCTGCGAAGAAACCGTCCCAGCGAAGTCAGCCGGTCCACATCGGGGAGCAACTCGCCGTTTGCATCCCGCGCCTCCGTCATCGTGCGGAATTTCAGACACTCAAAGCGCGATCCAAACCAGCCAGCCCGCTCTTGTCGAAACAAAACGGGTGAACCGAGGCGAAACCTGACAACGATCGCGATCGCCACCAGCAGCGGCAAGAGCAGCAGAACTACGCACGCGGCTAGAATCACATCGAAAATTCGCTTCCCCCACGAATTCCTGGCCGTCATCCGAGAATCCCCAAGCTTTTCCTCGATCAACTCCCGATACAAATGCACCAGCGCATCCCAAATAACTTCAGGATGAAAATCCTGCTTCATACGTTCACGACCAGCCTTCCCCATACACTCTCGCAATTCGTGATCAGCCAACAGTCGCCCGGCTGCGCTCGTGAATGCCTCCGTATTTCTCGCCAGTACTAGGAAACCCGTCACGCCATCGACGATCGAATCCACCGCGCCAGTTGCCCTCGTCGTCACCACTGGAACGCCGCTCGCCTGCGCTTCAAGAGGAACACCTGGAAAGCCCTCGCGGTAGGTCGGCAGCGCCAGCACATCCATCAGGGCGTAATAGAGCGCGGTATCGGTTACAAACCCCGGACGAACAATAGCCGCCTCCGACTCAATATAACGGCGCACTTCCGGCTCGACCGGGTCGCCCGGTTCAAAATCCCCCACCAGCAGGAGCCGGAGATCTGGGTAGGCCAGACGCAGTTGGTGAAATGACTCCACCAGTTGCCGAATGCCTTTGTCCTTCACGAACCGCCCAACGTAACCGAGCACCGGTGCGCCAGCCGGAATCCCGAGCCGGTTTCGCAAGGTTTCAGTTTCGGGCGATCTCCGGTTCGCCGGAGAGAATCGCGTCAGGTCGACTCCGCCGCTGCCCTTCGCCAGCACGATTGCCTTTTCCGCTGACACCAGATTCAGTCCGATCGCGCGTGCCCGCAAGCTGGGACTGACACAAACCACCCGATGAGCGCATGTGCATGCCAGCCATTCCGCTACCCATAAGATCGCGCGCTTCACTCCGCGCGCCGTCTCCAAACGCAAACCGCGAAGCGTATAGACCCGGCAAGGGACGTGCCCCAGCCAAGCCGCAACCCCCGTCAACAGCCCGGCCTTGGGCGTGCTGGCATCCACGATCACAGGACGGACCCGCCGTACCGTTCGATAAAGCCGCCAAAACGAAACCAGATCCCGCAACGGCGCGATCTGCCGTTCCATCGGAACCCCAATCCTCGAAACGCCCTCGATGGTCGACACCTGCAAAAGATTCTCACCGGGAGACGACAGCATGAACGGTTCAAATCCTGCGCTTCGCAAGTGTCTCAACACGCCCTTGTAGAAACCGCAGGCAAGAGACGAGGTTGCCGCAATCAAAACGCGAGGATTGCCCGCCTTAGGCGCGGGCGACGGGTCGGTTACAGGGCGCACAATTGTACTGTTTCTCCAGAAGAGAGCGATAGATCGATTCCCACTCGTCGACGACGGCAGAAAGGCTGTAGTGCTTCGAGACATGAACCCGTCCGGCAGCTCCCATCGCACGACGCGCTTCCTCGGGCAAGCGTTCCATTGCGAGCATCGCTTCGGCTAATGCGGCAGAGTCTTTCCCGCGAACCAGGAATCCGCTTATATTGTCACAGACGATCTCCCGATTTCCGCCAACATCAGTCGCCACTATCGGCAAACTCGAAGCTGCAGCTTCCAGCAGGACCATGGGAAGACCTTCCCAAGCCGAAGACATAACGTATGCGTCGGCGGCCGTCATGAGCTTTGCTACATCTTTGCGGATGCCCAAGAAGCGAACGCATTCTGCCATACCGAGATCGGTAGCCAATTGTTTCAGAGATGGACCCAGGGGACCATCGCCAGCGATAAGCAGAACGTCGCGCCGAGAAAGCCGCGATGCAGCGTTCAAGAGGTTCGCGTAGTCTTTTTGAGTTTCAAGTCGTCCTACTGCGAGCCAGGCAAATCTGTCGTCAATACCGAATTCCTTTCGCAGACTCACTCGAGATTCACTGTCTCGGCCAAAATGCTGAAAGACCACGCCATTCGGGATCATTCTCAGCTTTCCACGTGGGACTGCTCCGACGCGCGCATATCTCTCGACCGCGGCCTGGCTTACATTTGTCGTTAGGTCGACTAGCGGATCTGTAATTCGATAGCCCAACTGTGTCCACAATCCTCCTTCTCTTATGTTTTGAGCAGTTGAAACCACGACCGGAACCGTCGCAAAGAGTGTTGAGATGCGCCCGAGCAAGTTGGCATGGACCATATGAGTGTGCAGAATCGACGGACGTTCTTGCCGTATGATCCGTGCAAGGCGCACGATCCCGCGCGGGTCACCTACACCACGTTTCATGCCCAGCGACGTCACGCTGATTCCCAAGCTTTCGAAATCAGCTTGCAGAGGCCCACCGGAAATCATGCTTACAATTGTCGGCACCCAGCCGCGAGAGAGCAGTTCCCGAGTTAGCAGAAGCAGTTGCGTTTCTGCGCCACCACGATAGAGACCAGTGATCAGGAACAAGATAGACCGTGGGTTTGGTTGAGAGAAACGCAAGGGCGACTCCTGGGGCTTGGCTACGCTTGTTTCGGTTTGAATTTGTGAGCCTGACCGAACGATTTCGAACCGGCCACCAAGGCAAGTACGAGAGGCAATACCATCACTCTTTGTCGCGCTAAGAGTCCGAAGTTGCTCATCGCTACGGAAAACACGGCTGAAAAGATTGCAACAAAGCAAATCGCGAATATCACTAAGGGAGTCGAACGGGCGCTCAGGAACAACCGAACAAGGTCGCCCCTACTGTGCAGAATGAACAACAAAAGCGCGAAGCCCTCGCAAGATGCGAGCACCGCAGTCCAGTTGTTTACTTCCCAGGGGAACGGTCGAAACATCAACAAAGGCGCCTGCGCCAAGCGAGTGCCGATCGATTCGTCCTCGCCGAATGCGGAACCCCCGATCTGATTGTGCAGATGCGAGTATTCTGACATAGCGCGCGCGTCTTCCACGCTGTTGAGTTCCAACGAACTCTTGGAATAGGTTACGATAACGAGGCTGGTGGCCAGAAAAAATGGAAACAGCAGCAATTTTAGCCCAATAATCTTTCGCCCATAAGTGATATCCGCGATCAGGTAACTGGCGAACAGACTCACGGCAACGAAAGCACCAACGTGAGGCCTGACCAATGTTGCCATGGGTAAGCCGATCAGTATCGCCACCCATCCTTTGGTATCAAAGCGCCGCGCGATGCCATACGACGTTAGTCCAATCGCCAGCGTCATCAAAGCGTCTTTGCCGAAAGCGGACGTCCAGAAGACCAGCGAGGGAAAAAGAAAAAGTAAGAGCGCCGCGGCCCGCTTGTTCGCTGTTGGAAATGCCAGAACGAATGCACGGTAAAATAGGAATTGTCCCCAGAAAGAAATCATCGCGAACAGGACCATAGCTCCCGCCAGCGACGGCCCAATTACAGAGAAGAGGCAGGCGCCGATTGCGATAATAAGATTCGTGCCCCACAATTGCTGAAGAGAAAAGAAATCCGTGAGAGTAATGGACGAGCCAGCCATCTGCTTCGCGCTATCAAAATAGAGCCCATTGATGTCCGAGAGTTGGAACGCCGGCAAGACTGTGTACAGCCATGAGGCGAACAGTTTCGCAACCAGCGCGACCGTCATTACTGTGAACAGAAACTGGTCCCTGCGAGTGATGATTGCTAGCAGAGCAACGCAGACGATGACGCTAAATGGGATTGCGACCGCCGCTCGGAACTCATCCTCAATGGAAAAGCAAACGGCCGCGCTCCCCATCCCAAGGATGCCGACTATCAAGACAGGATAAAGCCAATCTAACTTCATTGCCGGGACAGGAGTTCTAGTCGGCAAGGGTTGGCAAGAACTGTAAGAACTGTAAGATCTGGTGTCTTGGAAAGTTTCCCTCATTGCAAGCCCGGTTTTTCGTAAACGTATACAAATTTTGACGCCAGCAATTCCGAATCGGGCGCGATACGATTCAGCAGGTCGAGCACAGCCCTTTTGACGCTGGCCTTGCCCAGTCTCATCAACCAGTATTCGCGCAAGCGCAGACCAGCACGCCGGCCAATCTCCAACGCTGCCGAGGGCGATACCCAGGAGACGTGATCCGCGTTCGTCACGGCCGTGCCTTTCACGAGAGTCGTCAAAATATGCTTAATCCAATAGGGGTTCGGAGTGGATACAAGAATTAGTCCGTCGGTAGCGAGATGCCGAGCCGCGAATTGCAACAGCCGTATGGGGTTGTCGACATGTTCGATCACATCCCCAATCACGACTCGCTCAAACCTCTCGCCAAGATCTTCGTCCGAGGTTGCGTCAGCCAGCCGCACGTTAAATCCGCGCTCTTTCAAGAATTTGATTCCCTTCGGCACAATGTCAATTCCCAGAACATGCGCTGCTCGTTCCTTGATGTACTTGTGCTTCCATGTTGGCGATTCGATATGACTGATGTCGTGCTCAACTATGCCGATGTCTAGTACCGATTGGTTAGTGATGAAGTTGTCGAATATGTCGAGATATCCTGAACGACTCTTTCTCAAACTTCGCAACTCTGTCGTAACCGGCAACAACACTTCAGGGCAAATTGGGTTATCACTTATCTGCGTCCAGTTCACGATATTCCTCCACTCATCTCTGGTCTGCTGAGCCAAAGTCAGATAAAGGCCATCAATCCGACCGCGCATAAGCTCCCGAACGAATGTCCGACAAAGGACATTAGGAACGGTTAGAAAGTAGCCTCCAACTCGAAGGCAGATCTTTGCTCGGCGGGTAGGCTCCTTCGTCGTTGCGCGACTCTAAGTTCCATGTTCATCAGCATCAAGAATCCGCCGACTTGTACCAACGCGGCGGCCAGCAAGGAAACCGCCGCGCCCATCAGGCCAAACCTGGGTACCAGCAAAAGCGAGAGCGATGCTGTGGTCAGAGTTGTAGCAGTGTTGACTAGTACTGGCATTTTGAAAGACCGGGCTGCGGTAACCCCGTAGCCAAGGAAAGAAGCCACCGCAAGAACACTCGTTGTCGCGATCACCACCAGAAAGACGTTGAGGTAACTGCCATACTCAGGACGATAGAGTATCGAGAGCAAGGTATGCCCAAAGATAGCACCCGCGGGAACTCCGATCACTCCGATCACGATGCCCAAGACTGCGAATTTCCGCAACAGACACTTGAAGGCCCCAAATTGCCGATCAGCAAACATCCTCGAGAGTCGCGCGGTCGCCGACTGCCCTAGCGCATTGATGATCAGGCTGGCGGCCGTACCCAGGTAGGCAAGCGAAGCGAAGATTCCAAGTTTGCTCTCGCCCAAATAGTGCTCCAGCACGTATCTGGGAATGTTGGTGTTCAGTGACATGAGTGCCATAACGATTCCCAAAGGCAGACTTAGCAACACGAGTCGCTTCAGAATCGAAGCGTTGAATTTAAAAATGGCGACTCGGGCCCCAATTGCCTTCCTTGCAACTATGAAATCGTATGACAGGAATACCAGCAACCACGTAAGGCCGATGGCCGAAACTGCCGCGGTGATACTGCGAAGACTCCAGAATACGGCAGTGAAAGCAGCTATCGATGCAACACCTTTAACCATCAACGAAGTCGCGAGTTGATCGAGTCTTTCGATCTTCTGCATCAGCCCGGCGACCACATCGCTCAGTGACTCCACTGACTTTGCTGCAGCAAAAAGCACGATGACGAACGAGGTATATCGGTCATATCGGGACACCGAAACGATCGCCAGTACTATCGCGAAACCCAAGCAAGTGGCGAGACAGCGCAACGTAAAATAATCGGCGAATTCGAAATCGGAGCGCGAATCGGTCGCTTGTACTCCACGAAGTTGCAGATTCGTAAACATGAAGACCGGAGCCGTGATGGCCAGGCCCAGGGCAAACCGTCCCACGATAGCTGCGTTTCCTAGCTTAGCCAACACGGACAGCATTCCCCACTGACATGCGTAGTAAATTGCATTGCCCGCCAGGATCCAACTGAAGCCCACGTGCAGCGGTTTGGCCACGACCGCGCGTGCCGCTATGTTTTCGCGCGAGAATGTTAAACCAGTCGACATCGAACTATTTTCCGTTCCGTCCAGGGGGCGGCCGTTCTGTGAGGTGATGGAGCTGGCATAATATACATTGACAAACCCGCCACTTACAGTAAGCAGACGCGTAATACCAAGTGCTATCAATAGTATTTACGGTTATAGCGCATAGATAAACATAAAACGTTTCAATGTGGAACACTACGGCGTTTGGGGTCAAGGTATGCGATAGATGGTCGCAGCGGCGGCGGCAGGAACGACGGCCTCCATGTCTTTCAATGCATTCTTGGCGACGCTGCTAGGCACAAAAAGAATATCGTTGTCCTGCAGAGCCAAGTCTGTGTCTTTTGAAGCGAGCACTCGCTTGAGATTGATCGGAATCTCCTGGCGGCCTTGCGTCGTGGTACGAATTAGCCTGGCCGAGCCTTTCGCGGCAGTGGGGTTGGTGCCTTGAGCAAGCGCAACTGCCTGCAGAATTGATAACTGCTCGTCATGGTCCATGGGGAAACCGCCGGGTCGCGCAACGTCTCCTATGACGTAAACGATTCCAGTGCGCTCTACGTAGATGGTGTCGCCGGGTAAAATCTCTGGGTTGTTTTCTGGCTTGGGGGTCGCGCCCGCAGTCATTTTCACGTGCTGCGGGTCGTCGGATTTTCCGGCGTGCGTGATGGTGACTCTGGTGCCTGCAAGGGAAGTTAGTCCTTGAGCCAGTGAGATATAGTCCAGCAGATGGTGCGATCCAAACGCGGGATAGATGCCGGCATTTTTCACTTCACCGAGCACTGCGACGCCCTGGGTTGCATACTCCGCGATGAATATGGTGACCTGCGGGTCTTTCAGAAATCCTCCGCTGATGAACTTCTCGCGAATAAGATTTTGTGCCTCCTCAGCTTTCATGCCCTGCACGTGCAGCGTTCCCACCAGGGGCAACAGAATGTCGCCGGTATTGCTGACGCGAAGTTTTCCGCTGAGTTCTGGCGTGTCGAAGACACTCATTTCCAAAAGATCGCCGGCGCCGATCGGGCCCGCGGCGCCACTGCCGAAGCCGGTGCTTCCGAATGTAGAAGGAGCTTGCGGCGCGTTCTGCGCGCGCTCCTGCGCGGAGACGAAGCTCACTGATGCGAATATCAGCAAGAAAAATAGCGACCATGTTCTGGGGTTAGTTCTCATCTGTCTCATGCCTGCCCTGGGGAATTCGAACGGTGTTCGTTGCCATTGCCGTGTCCGTTGCCATTGCCGTGTCCGTTGCCATTGCCGTTTCCGCTTCCGGTGTCGTGGTAGTAGTAAGAATATTCAGATCCGTAGTGGCCGTAGTATTGGCGGTACTCCACTGAGTTGAAGGACAGATCGTTTACCACGACGCCAGCGATATTGGCTCTGACTTTTCTTAGCACATCGCGGGTGCGCACCAGCGATTGTCTGCCGGTTTTCTCCGAGCGGGCGATGAGGACGACCACATCTGCATTCCGCGCGCAGACCACGGCGTCCGTCACCGCGAGCACGGGCGGAGTGTCGACGATGATGTAGCGAAACTCTTCGCGCCAGTGCTGGAGCAACCGCGGCATCGCATCGGAAGCAAGCATCTCGGAGGGGTACGGTGGCATATGGCCCGCCGGGACGACATGCAGGCCCGGAATTTCCTCGACGGCGATGGTGACATCGGAGGGGTCCGCTGTGCCGGCGAGGCAGGCACTCAAGCCGTTGTTCATGGGCAGGCCAAGGTATTTGTGAATTGCCGGCCGGCGCATGTCTGAATCTACAAGCAGTACCTTCTGGCCGGTCTGAGCCAATACGACTGCGAGATTGAGCGCAGTGAAGCTCTTGCCTTCCTGCATCATGGCGCTGGTGACCAGAATCACCTGGGGTGGGGCACCCGGCGAAGAAAGCAACAACGAAGTTCGCAGGGCCCGGAAGGCCTCAGCGCTGCCCGAATTGCGTTGTTCCATGGTCACGGGCAGAATCAGCTGCCTTTCGCCAGCAGCGCTCGTACGAGCGATCAGCTTTTGTCCGTTCTTGCCGTTGAGAGCAACGCTGGGTATGACGCCAAGGGAGGGAAGTCCACAGTAAGTTTCGATGTCTTGCGGAGTGCGGATGGAATTGTCGACATTTTCCACGATAAAAGCCAGAGCAACTCCTCCCAGAAGTCCGCCCATTAAAGCCAAGGCAAGGTTGAGAGGGATGTTGGGCTCGACGGGTTCGACGGGTATGCTCGCCTGGTCGACAATATTGATGTTGCTTGATTTCAGGCCAGCCATAATGCCTGCTTCTTTGAGCTTCTTCATGAGACCTTCGTAGAGATCACGGCTGGATTCGACATCGCGGCGCAAGATGGCATACTGGATGGCATCTTCGTTGAGTTTGTAAGCTTCGCCTTTTTGCCTGTCGAAGGTTGCCTGCAGCATTTCCTCCGATTTGGCTGCCGCCTGATATTCAGCGCGCACGGCTTCGCCCACTTTCTCGATTTCCTGCTTGATGCTGGGATCGAGTTCGTTCAATTCCGATTGCAGTTGGATCACGCGAGGATAAGAGGCTCCATACTTCGCGGTTAACTGGGCGTATTGCGATTGGATTTCCGCCCGCTCTTTATACAAAGATCCGAGAACACTTTCGGGCGCGATGTTTGCGATCAATTCCGGGTTCTGGGTCATCGCGATCCGATACTTTGCTTCTTTTATGATTCGGTCGCCCTCCGCGGCCGACAGTTCTTTATTGAGCTCCTCAAGCTTGTCAATGATGATGTTGTGAGTCTCGTCGGTTCCAAGGATGCCAGTTTTCTTTTGGTATGCGGTCAGGGTCTCCTGGGCGGATTCCGCATGTTTTTTCAGATCGTCTAGCTGTTTGGTCAGCCAATCAGAGGTTTGTAACGTGGCCTTGTATTTTGTCTGAAAGTTATGCTCGATGTAGGTATTGGCGACGCTATTGGCGACATCGGCTGCCAGCCTGGGATCCTTGCTGCGGAAGTGCACTTCGACGATCTGGGTTTTGGGAATGAGCTGAACATTGAGAGCCTTGTGAAAGGCCTTATTCAGTTTGGTGCGAGTCTGGAGACTTAGATCGTCGAAGTCCTTTCCGGATTGATCGGCGAGCTTCCCGGCGAACGAGGTGTTGCGTTGGAGAGCGAGCTGTTTGATCACGCTATTGGCGATGGTATCGCTCTGCACAATGCGGATCTGGGTTTCAAGTTTCGTGTTGAGATCGATGCCCATGGGCATGACGGTCTGCTCCAGGGCAAGGTCGCTGGGGCCCTCGAGGTCGAGCAAAATACGGCCCGAAGCGTCGTAGCGCTTGGGTAGAAGCAGGGAAACGACGGCAACCGTCGACACAATCGCGGCCAGCGTATACAGAACCAGCCAGCGGCGCTTCTGGAGCACTCGCCAGAATTGGATGATGGAGATCTGGTCTTCGTGAGACTCGATGGTCAGTGGATGCGGTTCAGAGAAAGTGAACGGTTCCAGCTCGACCTTTTTATTAGTGGTTAGAGAGTGGTTGTCTGTCATTCGGTCCCTAGGGCATGGGTTGCAGAGTGGGTGTTATTGGTGTTGGCATCAAAGCTCGGGGGTCCACCGTGGTCCTGCGTTGTCTTGAGGTGGGCAAAGGCATTCGTCCGCGTTGCTCAAAGGCAGTGACGATTCGCACATCAGAGCCCTGAACCAGAATTCTGCATATGCAGTCGTGGCCTCATCGGTACTCGCATAGCCCGACACTTCGTTGGTCACTACGCGGTAAAGGCCATGGTGCGCCACGATGGAAGTCATGAGGGCGAGCGTCGCAATCGACGGATCTAGGTCGCGCGCCAGGCCGGCAGAGGCACATCGGGAGAGATATTCGCGAACCGGCTGAAAAAGGGGAACTAGGTATTTTCGCAGTATACGTTCTGCGCCATGTTCCAGTTCAAAAAGACTGAGATAAAGCAAGCGCACCATCTCGGGTTGATTGTGAAAAGTTTCGACAAGCAGGGCGACTATGCCGGGCAGAGCAGTCCGAGGACTTTCATCGGCATGGAGCCGGCCAAGGAGTTCCTTGCTGATACGCAGACGGCGCAGACGGGATTCAGTTGCAGCCCAGAAGAGATCTTTTTTTCGCGGGAAATGGCGGAAGACAGTGACTTCGCTAACTCCTGCTAGCCGGGCGATCTCATGGGTACTGCTGGCAGCGAAACCCTGGCGTGAGAATAGCTGCACGGCAGCTTCTACGATGCGGTTCGCGGTGCCAGTTGAATTGGGGACCTTGGAAACGGGCATAGGGTTAAGTTTTGGTTTGGGCGAAGGCGTATCACTGGGTGATTTGAAATTGGATCGGGTTTCGAGTTGAATACGATCACTTAGTGGTCGGCGCGAGATCCTTCGCTTCTCCCAGGATGACGGTTTGTTACAGAGGTTCTACGGAATCGGCATCCAACTCGACGGCTACACTTTGTTGAATGAGGTCGACCGTGATTACCACGCGCAGGCCTTTGGCATTTCGAACCAGGGTGCCTTCCAATCCCTGCAAAGGCCCGGCATGAATGCGCACCCTGCGGCCGATTGCGAGGCCGCGATATGGTTCGAATTTCTGCAGGTGCAGGCCGGAACGCAGAGTTTCAATCTCGAAATCCGACAGCTGAGCAGGTTCGCCCTTGGGGCCGACAAACGAGAGAACTCCGGGCACATCGAGGACTCGCACGCGTTCGCTGCGCGGAATATTCACAAACAGGTACCCGGGAAACAGTGGAAGTTCGACTTGCGCCTTGCAGCCATTTTTCCAGCGGTGAATGCTGCGAAACAAGGGAAGAAAAGATTGCACACGGCGGTGTTCGAGATGTTCGCGAACCCGCTTCTCATGTCGCGGACTCGTATAGACGGCGTACCAATGGGGAGGGCGCCCGGCAGTCGGAAATAATGGAGGCGGTAATAAGTTCGCATTCGCTGAAGTGCTGCCGTTGATCGCTTGAGACAAGGCTTCGCCCCCGTCGCTTAGATAGCGTTTGTTTGCTTTGAAAGTTTGGTTGGTACTCGCGGCCGATGTTGAAGACCGCATACTGTAACCGCGAGTTCGTAGGCTTGCGGTGTAAGTAGGCGACTACACTCTTCGCCGCGGTTCTAGATGCATGGCGGGTGCCATTTCGGTATATTCGCTAACTTGTTTTTTATTGGGTAGTTAGCGGTTCCGATTCGGGAAGACCAGGCATGTTGCGTCTCAAAAGGAGAGAAGCCTCGCGAATAAGTGGGGCGTGAGTGTCATGGTTCGAGATTTTGAGATTGAAGGTCATTACAAGCAGTCCGACAAACTCGATCCTTATTACTTCTTACTTCATTACTTCTTATTTCCCGCGGCGAGGACCTTCATACACTCGAACAAGCGATGGGTCTGCATGAGAACAAATCCTACGCCCATCGCAAGCTTGTCTGTATCCGCGGGAACGGGAGCTTTAGACAACGGATATTCCAGGGCAGGCGGGCGCGGCGTCTCAAAGCGAGAGAAAAATTTGGCGATTGCATCTCCTGCGTCTCATTCGCGATACGAAAAATCACATCGACATGGTCTTCAGAATAGATGTCCGATCGGCAGCGCGAATCTTTTCTGGACCGGGCGCACGAGGTAGCATGGCGTGTAAATGCGCGACGCTGCACGTTTTATCTTCCTCTCCTGCCGCGCGAAGTGCAATCCAAAGTGCTTGTTCCTCAGCTACTAGTGTCGAGTGCCGAGGGCAAGTTAGTCTCGGTGATTAAAGTGCTCTAATGCAGCGGGGCTCCGCGAGTGATTTGGCCTTGCCCAGCGTTTTCGTAGCTGGGGAGAATGGCCGTTCGCGAATCTGAAGCTTGAGCACCGGGAGGAAAGGGTGCGTAACCGTTATAGAAGGTCTTACATCTGTATCACGTTTGTACTGGCATCGACGCTTTCGCTGATGGCGCAGTCCGATCGTACGGGCGGCCAACGGTGGGAAGACGTTCAAGCGACTGGCGAGCCTCTTCTTATTATTAGCGCTGCCCTGGTCGAGGCTCCAGCATTCGGCGTGGGCGGTGAATCCGATCTGCCGGACGCTCCAAGCAGCTCCAGATCTGATTCATCAACCGCTGACCCAGCGCCATCCCCGGTTGTTAAGAAAGAATCTCACGGAGCGCTGCCCGCAGCCACGGGTGGCCCGCTCTCACCCGATCGCAGTGTTGCAGACCGGAACTACCTGCTGATCAACGGCGGAATGATCGGCGCAAGTATTTTTAACGCGGAAATGACCATACACTGCCTGCAGAAACATCCGTCGTGTAATGATGTTCCTTCGTCCCTGAAGAGCCGAACCGCGCTTTACGGCATCGGGATTCCCGCCGACCTCGGCATTGCGTATCTGAGCTATCTCATGAAGAAGAAGCACAGCCGTATCTGGTATGTACCGTCTGCAATTGTCGGCGGCGCCAACCTGTTTCTGGGCGTGCGTGCTTATCGCTGGTCGCAGGATCAATGAAAGCGCTGAGTTCTCGCTTTCAAATCAAGGCTGGCAGTTACCGCGCTGCGATCACGTCGTAGGGCCGCATCATTTCGTTGTCCTCGTGCTCGAGGATGTGGCAATGCCAGACGTAACGACCGACAAAACCTTCGAAGCGAACGATGATTCGCGTGACCATCCCCGGATCCGCTCGCACCGTATCTTTCCATCCAGCTTCGTTCGGGTCGGGCGCTACCGCCGGCCCTGTGTACTTCATCACGCCTTGGTTCTTATAAAAGAAAGGTTCAAAGCGGCGCCGGTCGAGGATCTGGAATCGAACCAGATGAAGATGGATGGGGTGGGAGTCGTCGGTCAGATTAATCAGGTTCCAGATTTCCACCGAGTTCAGGACCGGATCTTCCGTGACCGGCATATTCCAATGAGCACGGTTGAGCAACATGGTGACCGGGTTCTGCGCCCGGTCGTCGATTTCGCTGAGCGAAAGCATGCGGATTTTGGCGGCTTCGGATTCCGGAATCTTGGGTACGGGCCGCAGTCCCGCAGGCAGTGAACTTGTGTCGGGGGTTTTGTTTCGTGAGACTCGAAATTGCATGACCGTGAAGGCATCGCTCTTGAGGACAATCTGTTCGCCCGCGTGCTCGGCGAAATCCACGATCACGTCCGCGCGCTCGCTGGGCGCAAGCAGCAAATGGTCGAGCGAAACCGGCGCGGCCAGCAATCCCTGATCGCTACCGATCTGGTGAAAACTCTGTCCGCTGGAAAGCGACAGGTGAAAAAATCTTCCGTTAGCGCCGTTGAGAACGCGAAAACGATACTTGCGCGGCTCGACTTCGAGATACGGAAACAGTTTCCCGTTCACTAAAATGGCATCACCAAAATATTCAGGGATCCAGGGAGACTTTGGATCGGGCGAAACCGGATAGTAGAGTTGGCCCTGCGCGTCGAACATGCGATCGTAGATCACCAGAGGAATTTCGTATTTGCCACTGGGCAGATTCAGACAGTCCTCCACCGAGTCACGAATAAGAAAGACGCCGAGCAAGCCAGCGACGACATTGAGGCGGTTAATCCCAAGAGCGTGGTCGTGATACCACAGCATGGCCGCGTCCTGGTTATTGGGATAATGATAGAGCGCGGATTTCCCCGGTACATACCAGCTCTCCGGATAGCCGTCGCTCTCGGGAGGAGCCTTCGCGCCATGGAGGTGAACCACCGTACGGACATCGGGTTTGTCAGCCTCCGCGCCGTGAATGTTGTGGTCAATGGGCAGAAAGTGCGCCGTTGGTAGGTCGTTCACCCATTCCACCAGGAGGCCTTGACCGCTTCGCGTTTCAAGGGTCGGTCCCGGGGAACTCGAACCAAATCCCCAAAGCCGCGTCGGTTTCACATCGCGATGTACTTTACTTTCGATCTGCCGCATGGCGAAGCGATAATAGGGAAGTTTGGCGGTCGGCTCCGTCGGGCTCGGGCGATACCCGCTAGCCCGCGCGAGTTCGGGAATCGGAAGCGGATCCACAAACTGCGTCAGTGAATTTGGATCGAGGAGTGGCCGCACCGGCGGCATTTGCCGGTTGCGCATGGCTTGCGGAATCATCAGACCCGCACTTATCATCCCACTCTGCTGTAGGAACCTTCTTCGGGTAACGGACACTCCCGGCTTCTCCTAGCGAGAATCTGATTTGCGGCCGCAATTCGACAAAAGACGATCCGAAAAAATAAGAACGAGCATGCGAACGACAAGTCTCGCATGCCCGTTTCTGTTTTGGCTAATTCAAAATGGCTTCACACACCAAACTGCGTTGGTGATGCCGGTTTCTTATCGCGCTGGTTCGCCAGTGTTCGGGTCGAGGAACAGGCGACCGTCCCTTCTCCCCCTGCTGAAGTCGAACATTTGGCTGATGGAACTGGCGATTCCGTCAAAGGATCCCTGACCGATGCGCTGCCCGCCGAGCCAGTTATCCTCGATAAAACGGATGACCGAAGTCTGATCGGTCACGGTGTGATCGACGAAGTTCTCTCTTGCCCAGGGAGAGACGACCAACAGGGGCTGACGCGGACCATATCCGCAGCGTCCAAGTGCGTGTGCATTCCCCGAATTGATTCCAGGCAGGGAATTGGTGGCAGTGCCACAAGCATCCGGCCCAGTGAGAGCGTCGGCCGGACCAGTGGATTGATTCACGATTGGGCTCATTTGGTGGTCGTACCAGCCGTCGGAATCGTCGTAGAGAATGACTACGGCCGTGCTGTCCCAGTCGCGCTGCGATTGTAGAAAGTTGATGACCTTCACGATGAAGTGCTGTTCGTCGATGGGGTCAGAGTAACCAGCATGGCCGTCCTGATAAGCGGGCGCTTTCAGGAAATTTACGGCCGGGAAGTTACCTGCTTTCACAGCAGCGAAAAAGTCCTCAGTATCGTACTCGTGATTCGCTGGACCTGCATTTCCGATTTCAGCGATCGATTTCGGGCGCGTGTGGTTCGGATTCGCGGTGGACGCATAGTACTCAAAGAACGAATGGTGTGGAACATAATCAGCGGTGGTCCCCGCGAGCCCGGTCGAGCTTCTTGCGCAGCCCGTGGTGCCATTGGGGTTCTTGATATTCAGGTTAAAGCCGCCCATGAATGATCCCCAGGTCACGCCAGCCGCGGTGAGCAGGTCGCCGATGTTCTTTGAACCCATCTGGGCCTGGCCCCCAGTGGGGTTGGAGCATACATCATTCAGCGGGTCAGGGTCGCCGATCATTGTCAGAGAACCGTCTCCACCATCAACCTCGCCGCCGGTACCATTCAGAGTCTTGACCACGCCGTTGGTCTGGCCCGACACGAGATTGACCACGCCCGGCGAGGAAGGACCGAATGTGCTGCTGAAAGAGTTATCGTTCATAGCGAAGTATTGAGCGTAATTCCACAGGGCGGTGACGGTGTTGCCGTCGAAGTAGCCCATGGTCAAGCCGGTTGTGTCGACGATGCCTCCCCCGGAAGGCGGCGGCCCAGCCGTTCCCATCGATGCCGGGAACAGATCCATAGCGCCCGCGTCGAAGCCAATTTGCTCAGCGGTGTAGTCATGATCTTGATCCGCAGTCACGGCCTGGGAGCGATCCAGGCGGAAGGGATTCGTCGCGCCCGCTCCATTCGCTGTATTCAAGTTAGGGTTGAAATTCAAGAGCGCATTAGTGAATCCGTTCACCGTAGGTGTCCCGGGCAGGGCGTGGAATTGCGGTTCTCCCTTGGGGTTGAGCGCAGTTGGGTATGTCCCGAAATAGTGGTCAAAGGAAATGTTCTCGTTGAAAATCACCACGATGTGCTGGATGGGCATATTTTTCGGTTGCGAAGCGCCAAATGCGGGCGAAACACTCGGTCCCAGGGCTGTGGTTAATGCTGTGAGTAAGGCCAGCATTTTCCTGGGGGTGGCTGATGCTCTGATTCGGTTGAACATATTCCTCCTCGTTCCTTCGGTCAACTGTCACCGCTTGCGTTGAACGGATCGTTGCCGAGGAATAGGAAGCGTAGACGGTCCGTATTTCTTGCTGGTGACACGATTGTTAAAGATGTATGAATTTGACATCGCAAACTTTGACCCAAGTCCCGGAATCCTAGCAGGGCGGGCGATTCTGCCCTGGGCTGCACTTAGCCGGTTCTGATTGACCTGCACCCTACTGCATCAAAATCCCCGCCGCAAGCAACCAGAATGTGCCAGATTCCTAAAACGCCAGCTTGTTCTGTTTTCGTAACACTCGCGGACCCAAGCATCCAAGCAAACCCTCCTTGTGTTAACAAAAGATTGCGGAGACAGGCCGCCGCAGCGCACCTCGAATCAAGGCCGTCCGCCTACATTGTAGAAACGTGCCGGAGAGATGCGCGAAAGGAGGCACTACGTGGGCATGCTCGCAGCCAGTTCCGCTTCGAGAGCAATATCCGCTTTTGCTCGAGGAGCCAGGGTGCTCGGAGAAAGAATATTAATTGTTGAAGACGAGAAAGAAACCCGCGGGGTGTTGCGGGATTATCTCGAGGACAAAGGGTACGAAATCGCGACTGCTGAGACCTGCGTACTTGCAGAGCAAATCTGGCATACAAGTCGACCAGATATTGCTATCCTCGATTACAGTCTGTCTGACGGAAATGCTCTTGGCCTTATACCTCGTTTGAAGGCCATTGATCCTTCCGTTCCCATTATCATCCTGACCGGGTATGGTTCGATTGACTTAGCCGTAGAAGCTCTCAAGCTGGGAGCAGATCTTTTCTTGCCGAAGCCTGCGGAATTGTCCGCCCTCCACCTTCTGATCCAGCGCAGTCTCGACAATCGGCGAAATCATCGTCAGCAGTTGGCGGAACGGCTCCGGAGCAGTCGCGGAATCATGGATCCTTTCCTGGGCAAGAGTGACAGCGTGCGAAGACTTGCTGATCTGGCTCATAAGCTTGCGTTGAGCGATGCTCCCGTTCTAATCCGGGGCGAAGCTGGCACAGGCAAGGGAACCGTGGCAAGGTGGCTGCATCACAACGGTCCCCGGGCCGGTGAGACTTTCATTGATCTGACTTGTGGTCGATTTCCGGGTGGCCTGCTGGATGCGGAACTATGCGGAGACGTGCTGGGACCCGTCGCAGCGCAGAACCGCCCCGGGCTGCTCGAGATCGCCCAGAAGGGGACAATCTTCCTCGATGAGATTGAAAATGTGGATTTCCAGATCCAGCCAAAACTGCTGAAGATCATGGATGAAAAACAATTTCGCAAGCTCGGCGAAGTTTGTGATCGAAGAGTGGACGTTCGCTTCATTGTCGCGACTCAGCAGGCCACGCTGCCGCTCGTCCTGCGCAAACAATTTCGGGACGAACTGCACCATCGCGTCAGTTGGACTTCTCTTTCGCTCCCTCCTCTGCGCGAGCGGTTGGAAGATCTGCCCATGTTGAGCGCCCACATCCTCCGCGAGTTGGCTGCCGATTTAGGGATCGGAAACCTGGAACTTGGAGGGGTTGCGTTGCGAGCGTTGCAGGGTTATTCCTGGCCGGGAAATATTCGGGAACTTAGAAATGTTCTGGAGCGTGTTGTGCTCGTCACCGGAAAAGATGTCTCGCCGAGCCAGGATTCTCGTTTTGACGCGCACGTCGAGCAGTATCTAGCAGGCATTGGCCGCTCTGGAACTCTTGAGGAGATCGAGCGCGGCTACATTCAGCAGGTGCTTCGCGACGAGCACGGCCGGGTCCAATCTGCGGCCAGAAAGCTTGGCATTCCCCGGAGTTCCCTCTACCACAAACTGAAACAGTACAAGATGGGGTCCGGTCTGCGGTCGGCTTCCTGACACCGAACCATGCGCTGCCCCAACTGAGCGCTCGCTTCAAACTCAAAGAACGGGTCGTGGTAGATTCAGCCGCCCGCGCCGAAACAATCACCCCGCGACCCGGCGCACGCCGTTATTGCCCGATTGAGCTCGCGACTGAAGAGAAAACGTTGTTTGAGCTGCCGCCGATAAGCCGTATCGTCCCGACGACTAGAACCAGAATCACGGCAAGCATCACGGCATACTCTGCAATGTCCTGGCCCTGTTCCTCAGACCATAGTCGTTTCATCAACTTCTCCATTAATTTCCTCCATTGTGTGTGGTGGCGCGCGCGATAATAATGCCCGGAGCGCACGCCATTGTCAATTCAAAGTTGCATCCGCCGCGGCTATTTTGTCGCCAGCCACGTTCGTAGTGCAAGCCATTTAGAATAAGCGACGATGAGTTTCGTGCTCGAGTTCGAGAATGTCACGAAAGAGTATCGTAGCTTCGCCAGCAAGCGACGCCTGCGCGCTCTCGACAGTTTCAGCCTCGCGGTGGAGGCTGGAGAGATCTTCGGTTTCCTCGGACCAAACGGTGCAGGCAAGAGTACGGCTATTCACCTCGCCATGGGTTTTATGCAGCCCACGAGTGGCGACGGTCGTCTGCTCGGAGAACCCTTTGGTGATCCGGGCGCTCGCCGTCGTGTGGGCTTTCTCGCAGAGAGCGTGGCCCTCTACCATCGTCGTGCCGAACGGTTGGTTCGCTTTTACGGCGCGCTCAACGGCATGGGGGGAACTCAGCTTGATAAACGCGCGCGAGAAGTTCTGGAGATTGTGGGTTTGCAGGATCACGCGAACCGTAATGCCGGAAAGTTCTCTCGTGGCATGTTGCAGCGGGTAGGATTGGCCCAGGCCATGGTCAACGATCCCGAACTGCTGATTCTCGATGAACCCACCTCAGCCTTGGATCCCTTGGCGCGCGTCATGGTTCGCGAGTTGCTGATCGGGGCGCGCAACGCCGGCAAGACCATCTTCCTGAGTTCGCATTTGCTTTCCGAAGTAGAGTTGATCTGTGATCGCGTCGCCATGCTGCATCGTGGCAAACTGGCTCGTCTGGGGAGGACTACAGATCTGCTGCAAGCTGGCGAGCGAACGGAAATTATAGTCCGCGCCATCGCCCCATCGCATTTCGAAGGCGCTGCAGCGCGGGACGGCATAGTCAGCTTCTCCGTACCCACTCACGGCCAGCGTGCGGCCTTGGAAAAAGTCTGGAACCTGGGAGGCGAAGTGGTCAGCGTCAATCCAGTGCGCCGGTCCCTGGAGGAGATTTTCCTGGAAGTGACTGCCGAGCCACTATCCCCTTTGTCGAAAGGCGTTCAGTGAAACCGGTTCTACTGATCGCAATTAATTTCGCACGCGAGCAGCGCTGGCCTATTCTAACTTTGCTGTTGTGGGTTCTGCTGCTCGCATTTCTCGGCCTGGTGACTGACATTCATCGCGAACGCGAAGACTTGCTCTTCGTCTTCAAACAGGACGCCGTCTATGTGCTGGCATTCAGTGTCTTCTTCGGCGGCTCAGCCATCTATAACGAACGCCGGTCGCGCCGGATTCTCGGCGTGCTTTCTAAAGCAGTAGGGCGCCAGCAGTATCTTTCAGGGCTCGTGCTCGGCGTAACTATTGCGTGCGCGGTTTATTGCTTCGCCCTCGGCATGACCGGAAGCTGGACACTCGGGAGTGCGAGCTTTCCCATCTCGCACGTCTGGTTCCTTATGGTTTGCCTGCTTGCCGCCTGTGCGCTGGCCGGCACGGTAGCGCTGATGTTCTCCACCTTTCTGAATCCCTTCTTCGCCGCCGGCGCCACCGCAATCGTCCTGGGCTTTCCAGCGCTAGCTGGGCATCTTTTGGGTCCGCGATGGGACTTGGTGATACCGGTCTGGGAACTCGGAGCCACGGTGATCAATTCTTCTTTCGACTCCCCGGGAACAGCCTCCTGGTTGGTTGTCGCGTTGGCCGGAGCGGAGACGGTAGCATTCTGGCTGCTATCCGCGAGGATTTTCGCCTACGTAGATATCGCCGTCGCGGTAGAGTGATTTAACGAGCCCATTCAGCCGCGGTGCGCGCGGCATAGTCGAGCAGCCGTCCGGGAAGAACGCCGAGATAAATTGTTGCTGCCAAACTGATCGCCAAAGCCGCTCCGAGTCCGATGGGAATCGGTAATACCGGCACTTCCTCTCGCGCTTCGCGCATATACATCACGACGATGAGCCGCAGGTAGTAATAAGAAGCAACGGCGCTGTTGAGCACGCCAATGATCACCAGTCCAACCAGATTGGCCTGCAACGCGGCGCTGAACACATAGAACTTGGCGAAAAAACCACCGGTAATCGGAATGCCGATCAAGGACAAAAGAAAAATCGTGAGGATCGCCGCCAGAAGCGGACTGCGCCGTCCCAGTCCCTCGTAATCTTCCAGCGTGACATAACGCTCGCCCTCGCCGCTGATGTGACTGATCACGGCGAAAGCCCCGACGTTCATGGCTGCATAGCTGGCCGTATAGAACATCACTGCAGCAATGCCATTGTTCGGCAGCGCGGCAAAGGCGATCAGCATATATCCAGCTTGAGCAATCGAAGAGTACGCCAGCAACCGCTTCACATTGTCCTGCACAAGAGCGCCGACATTGCCTAGAGTCATGGAAAGCGCAGCCGCGACCCAAATCAACCAAAGGCGCCCGGGAGCGTCGGCCTGAAACATGATCCGCAGCAACACCGCGAACACCGCCGCTTTGGGAGCGGTTGACATGAATCCCACGATGGGCGCGGGCGCACCTTCATAAACATCGGGAGTCCAGACGTGAAAAGGAGCCGCTGCCACCTTAAATCCCAAGCCCACGAACATGAACGCCACTCCGACATAGGCAAGGACCGGGATATCCACCGAGTGAAGAGCATCGGCGATAATCGTGATGCTGGTCGACCCTGTGGCGCCAAACATCAGCGCGACGCCATAAAGAAAAAATGCAGTGGCAAAGGAACCGAGCAGGAAGTACTTGAGCGAAGACTCGCTGCTGATGGCGGCACGAAGGCGAAATCCCGCCAGGACGTAAGTGGAGATCGAAGAGATTTCCAGCGCAATAAAGATGAGAACCAGTTCTACTGCCGAGGACATCAGGCTCATGCCCACCGCGCCAAACAAAACCAACGCATAATATTCGCCAGCGCGAATCCCCTGTACTCGCATGTACTCGAAGGAACTAAGAATCACGACCACGGTAATCGCCGCGACCAGAAAATGGAAGAACACACTGAAGCTATCCACTTGCACCATGTTCCAAAAGCCGAGACCAGGATATTGCGACTGGAACAACGTTGCCACCAGCGCTGCCAGTGAGCCAACCAGTGCAATGATTCCGAGCGTCGTTTGATTGCGGCGTTCGTCGATGAAGGGATCGAGCAGCATGACGATCATGCCAAAAATCGCCAGCACAATTTCAGGCAGAATGCGAACGTAATCAGCCGCCTGGGGGATTGCTTGCGTCATGTCGTTGGCGCCGTTCACCGGCCCACCATCTTGCTGGCAAGTTGCGCGAAGGGCGCCAATGCGGTTTGTACGGCGGGATCAATCGCGTTCAGCCAGAGCAGCGGCGCGACGCCCATCACCAGAGCGACGGCTGCTGCCGGCCAGAGCGCGGCACGCTCCCGTCCACTGAGATCGGGCAATGAGAGATTGACCGGATGCGTAACTTTGCCGTAAAAGACCCGCTGATACATCCAGAGCAGATAACAAGCGCTCCAGATCACACCGGTCGCGCCTAAAATTCCGTAAACCGCGCGATCGCGGAAAGCGCCACTCAGCACCAGGAACTCACCGATAAAACCGTTGAGCAGGGGCAATCCCACGGACGCGAGCATGATCACCATAAAAAACGTCGCGTATACGGGCATCGGAGTGGCGAGGCCGCCGAATTCCGAAATCTCGTAAGTATGCCGCCGTTCGTAAAGGATCCCCGCCAGCATAAACAGAGCGCCCGTCGAGACTCCGTGTGCCAGCATGACGAAGGTTGCGCCATCCAGTCCCGCCTGCGTGAAGCTGAAAATCCCCAACACGACGAAGCCCAGGTGGCTGATCGAGGAGTACGCGATCAGCTTTTTCATATTCGGCTGGACCATCGCGACGAGCGCTCCGTAAATGATTCCGATCAGAGCCAGCACCATGATCCACGAAGCGTTGCTCCGCGACTGCTCAGGAAACAGGCCGAGATTAAATCGGAACATGCCGTACGTGCCCATCTTGAGCAGCACGCCCGCCAGCAGAACCGAACCTGCCGTGGGCGCTTCCACGTGCGCATCAGGAAGCCAGGTGTGAAAAGGGAAGACCGGAACTTTTACCGCAAACGCGATGAAGAATCCAAGAAAAAGCCAGGTCGCCGCGCCGCCAAAGTTTTCGATCTGGCCGTTGTGAATTGCAGTCTGAATGCTGACGAAATCAAACGTGCCCGTCTTGGCGTAAAGCCATAGAATCGCTGCCAGCATGAACATCGACGCGACCATCGTGTATAGGAAGAATTTCACGGCTGCATAAATGCGGCGTCCGTGACCATAAATGCCGATCAGCAAAGCCATCGGGATCAGCGTGGCTTCCCAGAAAAAATAAAAGAGGAACAAATCAAGCGCGACGAAAACGCCGATCAGCGCAGTCTGCAGAACTAACAGCAGTATGAAAAATTCTTTTACCCGTTCGTTAATCGACTTCCAGGAAATGAGCACGCATAGCGGAGTCAGAAACGTGGTCAACACCACCAGCCACATGGAAACTCCGTCTACCCCCATGTGGTAATGGATATTGGGATTCGAAATCCACAGATTGTTTACTTCGTACTGGAAGGCGGTTTGCCCCCGCTGAAAATGCACCGGCAAATGCAATGAAAGAACAAAATCGAGCAAGGAAACTACGAGAGCAAACAGACGAATATCCCGGTCGCGCCGTGGAAAAAACAACAGCAAGAGCGCGCCAGCCAGGGGAATAAACGTCACCAGCGTGAGCATCGAGTTATCCAAAGCTGTGCTCATCTTGTTCCCGTCCAAACCATGTAAGCGATCACCACGGCTGCTCCTGCGGCGATCCAGCCGGCATAGGAGCGCAGATTCCCCGACTGCATGTGGCGCATAGCATCGGAAACTTCGCGTGCGCCCTCGGCGCTGTTGTCCAGGGTCGCATCGATCACGTCCCGATCGACACCCTGCCACAGAATTCGCGTCGAGCCATCAATCAGAGGCTTCACGAAGACAGCAGCATAGATTTCGTCCACGTAGTATTTGTGGACGACGGCTTCATAAAAGCCGCCCAATGCGTGCGCGATCTCCTGCGGCAACTGCGGGCGCCGCTGGTATAACAGCCACGCCAGAAATAATCCTGAAGCAGCAGCAAGAACTGAAATACCTGTGAGAAGACCTTCCGAACCGCCGTCCTCTTTCGGTTCGGGTGCCGGAGTTGCTGCGGCGACTTCGTCTGACGAATACGCAGTCACGCCGGCATGAAGCGCGGGCGAAAGAAATTTGTCGAAGCGCTCAGCTCCGATCCAACCACCGCAAACCGAAAGCACCGCCAAAATCACCAGCGGTATGAGCATGATCTTCGGGCTCTCATGAATCCCGTCGTGGCCATGCTCCAGTGGCGCCGGTGCCCCGGCCCGCGACCCGCCGACCACTTGCAAATGATCGTTGCCGTGGCCTGCCTCCGCTTCACCGCGGTACTCGCCAAAAAAGGTAAGGAACCAAAGCCGGAACATATAAAAGGATGTCAAGAAAGCCGTGAAGACGCCGATCGCCCAGTAAACCCAGCTTCCATAGGGGCTCGAGAAAGCCTTCCACAAGATCGCGTCCTTGCTGAAGAAACCCGCGAACGGAGGAAATCCCGCGATCGCAAAAGTCGCCGCCGTCATGGTCCAGAAAGTCCACGGAATGTAGTGTCGCAGACCGCCCATCTTGCGCATGTCCTGCTCGCCGCCGACCGCATGAATCACCGATCCAGCCGCGAGGAACAGCAGGCCTTTGAAAAATGCATGTGTCATCAGGTGAAAGATCCCCGCCGAATACGCGGCCACGCCGCAAGCCATGAACATGTAGCCAAGTTGCGAAATTGTGGAGTAAGCAAGAACTTTCTTGATGTCAGTCTGGCAGACGCCAATCGTGGCAGCGAACAAAGCGGTCAGCGTTCCGATAATCGCAACCACCATCAAAGCTTGCGGCGCGCGATCGAAAACCACATGCGACCGCGCGACCATATAAACTCCGGCGGTCACCATGGTCGCGGCGTGGATCAGCGCGGAAACCGGCGTTGGGCCTTCCATCGCATCCGGCAGCCAGACATAGAGCGGGAGTTGGGCTGACTTTCCAGCGGCGCCCACCATCAGCAACAGACCGATTGCGGTCAACAAGCCCGCGCCGGCGGTTTCGGCGGGCATCTCGCCTACGATCCGAAACACCTGAGCAAAGTTCAGCGAGCCGAAATGTTTGATCATCAAAAACAGCGCGATCAAGAATCCGAAGTCGCCGATCCGATTTACGATGAATGCTTTCTTACCGGCTGAGGCGGCAGAATCTTTGGTGAACCAGAATCCGACCAACAGATACGACGCGAGCCCTACCCCTTCCCATCCAACAAACATCAGCAGGTAATTGCTGGCGAGCACCAGGGTCAGCATGAAGAACATGAACAAGTTGAGGTAGCAGAAGAAGCGGTAGAATCCGCCTTCTTCCCACATGTAGCCAACGGCATAAATGTGAATCAGCAAGCCGACGCCCGTGACCACCAACAGCATCACTAATGAAAGTTGATCGAGGTAAAACGCGAAGTCCACCTGAAAATCGCCAGCTCGTATCCAGGATGCAAGATTCTCCACATGAGGTAGAGCTAAAGAAGAAAACTGGGCGGCAATCCAGAGCGCCATGACAAACGCCGCGCCACAAAATCCAAGGGCGATTGCCAATACGGTCTGCCGGGAAAAACGTTTGCCGAACAGGCCATTGATGGAAGCTCCCACCAGCGGCAGCACCGGAATCAGCCAGAGATAAAGGTTCGGCGTCATAGTTTGAGCAGGTTTATCCGATCCACATTGAGAGTCTCTCGCGTGCGGTAAACCGCGATGATGATCGCCAGTCCAACCGTGGCTTCGGCTGCCGCCACCACCATTACGAAGAACACAAAAACCTGTCCGCTGAGCGCGTGCCACTGCGCGGCGAACGCAACGAACGACAAATTCACTCCGTTGAGCATCAGCTCAATGGACATAAATACGGTGATGATATTGCGTTTGATCAGAAACCCGGTAACGCCGCAGGCGAACAGAATCCCGCTGAGGACCAGGTAATACGAAAGCGGTACCATCAGCCCTCCCTCTTGTCGGGCTGTTTCGACCCGGGATGGCTGGCCAAAACTACGGCCCCCATGATCGCGATCAACACCAGCACCGACGTCACTTCAAACGGCAGCAGGAAATCGTGGAACAGCAGCCATCCGATAACCTTCGGAGGGCCGGGAAGTGCGCCCACCGCGACGCTTGCCGTTCCCGACCGTGCGAGCAGTACCCAGGCGACAAGCACAGTGCCGATAAGCACACCGGGAACTCCAAAAAGCATTGCTACGCGACTGCCTTTGCTGCGCTCTTCTTCGCCAGCATTCAAAAGCATGATGACAAAGACAAACAAAACCATAATCGCGCCGGCATAGACAATCACCTGCACAGCCGCCACGAACTCTGCGCCTAATAGTAAATATTCGACGGCGAGCGAACCCATCACAACGACCAGCGACAAGGCGCTGTTGATCGGGTGCCGCTGCACCAGCAGATTTACCGCACCGGCAACGCAGATCAACCCAAACACCGAAAATACGAGCAGATGAAGCATTTTGTTTTTGCGTTATGCTCTCAATGCAACAATCAAAGCCGTGATGACCAGGTTCGCGATAGCCAGCGGCAGTAGAAGTTTCCATCCGAACGCCATCAACTGGTCATAGCGAAACCGTGGCAACGTGCCACGAACCCATATATAAAGGAACAAAAACGCGAATATCTTAACTGCAAACCAGAACACGGGCAGGACTGCCTGCAGAAGAGGCGGACCAAAGCGATGTGGCCCATGCCATCCGCCGAGAAACAGCAACGTCGCCAGACACGCCACCGTAATCATGTTGGCGTATTCCGCCATGAAGAACATGGCGAATTTCATGGCGCTGTACTCGGTGTGGTATCCGGCTACGAGTTCAGTTTCCGCCTCGGGTAAATCGAACGGAATGCGATTCGTCTCCGCGTAAGCCGCCATGAGATAAATGAAAAAGGCCACGATCTGTCCCTGGAAAATATTCCAGCGCGGAATGAATCCCCAAAAGGTACCGCTCTGCGCATCCACGATTTCCCGCAGATTGAAGCTACCCGCCATGATCAGCACGCCCACCAGCGATAGCCCCAACGAGATTTCGTAACTTACCATTTGCGCGCTGGCGCGCAATCCACCGAGCAGAGAGTACTTGCTGTTCGATGACCACCCCGCCAGAGCAACGCCGTACACGCCGAGCGAGGTGATGCCGAGCACGATGAGCAATCCAATGTTGACGTCGGTGATTTCGAGCGGTGTGTGGATCCCGAGCACCGTCACCCAGTTGCCGATGGGAATGACTGAGATCGAGGTCAGCGCGAAAATCAGCGCAATCATGGGGGCCGCGATGTACAGCGGTTTGTAGACGTGCGGCGGCAGCAGATCTTCTTTGAAGATGAACTTCACGCCGTCCGCTAATGGTTGCAGCAGGCCAAACGGGCCGACTCGCGTGGGGCCCCAGCGATTTTGAATGTGGCCGACAACCTTGCGTTCAAGCCAAACCGTATACGCGACCGCTGTGAGCAATATACCGAGTGCGACTACGATCTTAATGACGGAAACGAGAATGAATACGCTTAGGGTCAACGATGTCTTTCTTTGAAAAGCTCAACTTGCGCAATCCTCATTGGCTTCAGACACAAAGATTCGCGCTTGTGATACAACGTGTTATTTGATACTCCCCGCCAAATCCTTTGCGGCTAATGCCGCTCGGATGACAGGACGAGGAGAGTTGGTGGTTCAGTCGGCTGCAACTTCCGTTTCCGCTGGTTGCTTGTGTCGATTCTCAATTACCGAATTCAGAGTGCGGGAATAACGGCCCAGTGTGCCCGAACTGAAAAGATTGTCTTGCGCGGGCATAATCAATTTGGAATCGTGCAAGGCTCCAGGCCCGCTCGAAGACAAAGTCGTATGCTGATCGTTGCCGGCCAAAATATTCATCCGTGAAACATCGTATCCCGGCACTAAGCGCTGAATCTCATCGAGAATTGCCATGGGATCGAACGAGCTCATTTTCGGTTCGAGTCCATTGGCTTCAAGCCATACCGCGTGACGGTCCGCTTCGCCGGATTGCGCTCCTCGCGATTGCCCCATGTCCGTGCCGACTCCTCGTCCAAACGGTACCAACCGTCGAACGTCGAAACCCATCGCCCCGGCAATTCGCACAATCATTTCGAAATCTGACTTTGTGCCTGTTACTTCGCCTGCCTTTTTTACTAACTGCAGGTCACCACAGGTGTTAGTGAAGGTTCCGGACTTCTCATATGCATTCGCAGCGGGCAAGACCACATCCGCGATCACGGCGGTCTCGGTCAGGAACATGTCCTGCACTACAACAAAGCTATTCGAAAAGGAGAAGGGATCGATGGTAAATTGCTCGACGGGATTTGCGCCCACTACATAAAGCGCTTTTAGACTACCGGCTTTCGCACCTTCGACCATCTCAGGCAGAGTCAAGCCTGTTGCTCGCGGAACAGTGGCCCACTCTTCGTGAAACTTGCCCGTCTCCGCAACCCGATGATACCCCGGAAGCAGGTCTGGGTAGAGTCCCATGTCGGCAGCGCCGCGCGAGTTGGCGTAATCGCTAAGGCAAACAACTTTCGCGCCCTGAATGCTAGCAGCAAGTTTCGCCACCGAAGCGATGTCCGCACCCCGAATCTCTGCTCCAAAAACAACTACGAGGTTCGGTTCGCCGCGCAGTTTGTCGCGCAAAGTGATCCACGCATTGCGGCTGACTTCTTCGCTCGTGATCGCATCGATCGCTGCGTCCTCGCCAGCGAGAAACGCCGACAGTTTCCCTTCCGATCCTTCCGGAATCTGGATAAAGCTCGCCGCTTGCCGGCGCAGCTTAATTGGTTGCGAATTGATTACGTACAAGCGGGCCCGATGCAGCCGGACATTGTTCCGAATTTGCCATGCCAGCAACGGATGCTGCTCGCTGGGATCGTTGCCGATCAGGAGAATCGCAGGCGCATTGAAAACATCCCGCATGCTCGCCGTTATTTCCGGTTTGCCCGTGAGCGCCGCCGCCAGAGCAGGGAAGTCTGCGGTGCGATGGTGGTCGATGTTATTGGTTTCGAGCACGACGCGGGCGAATTTCTGCAGCAGATAATTCTCTTCGTTGGTGGTTCGATTCGAGCCGAAAACTCCGATCGCTTTTCCCCCGACCTGGTCGCAAATTTCCCTGAAGCGTTTTCCGATCAGGTCAAAGGCCTCTTCCCACGTGGCCGGGGTCAGGCGGCCATCCTTGCGGATCAATGGCTGTGTCAGCCGGTCTTCGTGATGCGCGAAATCGAAAGCGTAACGCCCCTTGATGCAAAGGAAATCGCCATTGATGCCGCTCTTGTCCCGATTGTCTCCGCGCACAATCTCCATGCCGGTATCGGAGCGTCGCACACCCAAGGTCGTCTTGCAGCCGTCGGCGCAGTGCGTGCAAGTCGTGCCCACGTGTTTCATCTCCCAGGGACGCGTTTTGTAGCGATATGCCCCGGACGTGAGCGCCCCCACCGGGCAGATGTCGATGCACATGCCGCACTCTTCGCAATCGAGATGATCGTCCTGGTTGGGCGCGATAATAGAACTGACTCCGCGATTCTGAACGCCCAGAGCCCAAACATCCATGCCCTCGCCGCAAACTCGGACACAGCGATAGCAAAGAATGCAACGTGGGCGATCGAAGAAGACTACCGGAGACCATTGCTGTTCTTCCTTATGATTTTTGGCGTCGATGTATTTCGATTCGGCGGCACCATAAGAGAAAGTCATGTCCTGCAGTTCGCATTCGCCGCCCGCATCGCACACCGGGCAATCGAGTGGGTGATTGCCCAGCAGCAATTCCACCATGCCCTTGCGCGCCTGATGAATTTCCGGCGTGTCGGTCGAAACGATCATGCCCTCGCCAATCACGGTCGTGCACGCCGTCTGCAGCTTGGGCATTTTCTCAACCTTGACCAGGCACATCCGGCAGGCGCCTTGCAACGACAGATTTGGGTAGTAGCAAAATGAGGGTACTTCGATGCCCGCGCTCTTGCAGGCTTCAATCAGAAGGGTTCCTGCGGGTGCCGTTACCTTCTTGCCGTCTACGGTGATGTTTACGTCAGCCATAAGAATCGTCGTTCGTCTTTGGCAAGACCGCCAGTGCCGGCTGGGTTAGCCGACGACCGCGATCAAGCCAGTACTGCTGCGGGTTCGGTCACGCCCGCTTTTTCAAACGGACACGGTCTGCCTTCCAAATGATCTTCAAACTCCTTGCGGAATTTCTTCACGATGGAAATCGTGGGCATGGCCGCAGCGTCGCCGAGCGGACAGAAGGTGCGTCCCAGCATGTTTTCCGACAGATATTGGATGTTATCGATATCTTTCTTAACTCCGCCGCCGTGGTGAAATCGAGTCAGAGTTTTCTTCAACCAGTCCGTACCTTCGCGGCAAGGGATGCACCATCCGCAACTCTCGTGCTGATAAAACTTCATGATTCGCAGAGCGAATTTCACCATGCATGTGGTCTCATCCACGACTACGACGCCTCCGGAGCCGAGCATCGTGCCGGCTTTCATCATCGAATCAAAATCCATCGAGACATCGATCTCATCCGCAGTCAAGAGCGGACAACTCGATCCTCCCGGGACCACGGCTTTCAACTTGCGTCCACCGGAAATTCCGCCGCCCACCTCGTAAATCATTTTCTTCAGGTTGTAGCCCATGGGCAGTTCATACACTCCGGGCCGATTCAAGTGACCACTCAAACAGAAGAGGCGGGTCCCGCCATTCTTGGGAGGTCCTAACTTAGCAAACCATTCTGCACCGCCAAGCAGAATATGCGGCACGCTAGCCAAAGTTTCTGCATTGTTAATGACTGTCGGTCCACCCCACAGCCCGACTACCGCGGGGAACGGTGGACGGATTCGCGGAATGCCGCGCTTGCCCTCAAGCGATTCCATCAGCGCCGACTCTTCACCTACTTCATAGGCGCCCGCGCCGCCGTGCCAGTAGACCTCGAAGTCGTAACCGCTGCCGAAAATGTTCTTGCCGAGAAATCCGCGGGCATAAGCATCTTTGATCGCCTTCTGCATGATCTCCAGCAAATATCGATACTCGCCGCGAATGTAGATATATCCGGCATGTGAACCAGTCGCAATTCCCGCGATGACGACACCTTCAATCACTGAGTGCGGATCGTGTTCGAAAATTAAACGATCCTTGCAGGTTCCCGGCTCGCTCTCATCACCGTTGCACAAAATGTATTTCGGTTTAGGCGACTGTTTGGGAACAAACGACCATTTCATTCCCGTATTGAATCCAGCCCCGCCACGCCCGCGCAGGCCAGAATCCTTCACCAGATTAACGATGGCATCCGGCTGCATCCCTAGCGCTTTCTGAACGGCTTTGTAACCGTCGAGCTCCAGATAGCGATCGATATTGGTCGCGCCTTTGCCAAATCGCTTGGAGACGACTTTCACTTCGTCGGGATGGGAAACCAAGTCAGCCATTTTAGTGAGTCAATGACTCAACGAGTCATTGACTCAATTCTTTCTGTATTCGTCCAGGACCTTGTCCATCTTCTCTACAGTCAGGTTCTCGTGGAAGTCATAATTCACTTGCGCTGCCGGAGCCCAACTGCATGCTCCGATGCACTCGACTTCTTCCAGCGAGAACGTTCCGTCCGGTGTCGTGCCTTTGTGTCCGATGCCCAGCTTCGTCTTGCAGTGATCGAGAAGCTCCTCGCCCCCACGAAGCATGCACGCAATGTTCGTGCAAACCTGCACATTGAATTTACCGCGAGGCTTGGTCGTAAGCATGGAGTAGTAGCTGATCACGTTGCTCACCTCGAGCTCGGTGAGTTCCAGCCGCTGCGCGATCTCATGAATGACGTCAGGGCTCAAATGCCCGACTTCATCCTGGGCGTACAACAGGGTCGGAACCAAGACAGACCTCTTCGTCGGATAGTGTGTCAGCATATCCGAGAAACGCGCCTCGAATTGATCGGAAAATTTCATTCTTATCGATCAATCTCGCCGAGAACAATGTCGATACTGCCAATAGCGGCCACCACATCGGCCAGCAATCTTCCCTCGCACATCTTTGGCAGCAGCTGCAGATTCGCCAAGCAGGCCGCCCGCATGTGCACGCGATACGGCTTGGCCGTGCCATCGCTCACCACGTAATAGCCCATCTCTCCGCGCGGCGATTCGACTGCCTGATAAACCTCGCCGGCTGGAACCGCAAAACCTTCGGTGATGATCTTGAAGTGATAGATGAGCGCTTCCATCTGCGTCTTCATCTTCTCGCGGTCCGGCAAAACGACCTTCGGCGCATCCGCTTTGATCGGACCTTCCGGCATCCCGTCGAGCGCCTGCTGTACGATCCCGATTGATTCACGCAGCTCCTGCACCCGGCAAATGTATCGGGCAAACACGTCGCCGTCTTGCGATACCGGTACTTTAAACTTGAAATTTTCGTAGCCCGAGTAAGGCATGTCCCGGCGCAAATCGAAATCCACTCCACTACCTCGCAGCGTCGGTCCACTCGCGCCCAATGCGATAGCATCTTCCGCCGTAATCCGTGCTACGCCTTTGGTCCGCATCGTCCAGATGGGATTTCCCGTCAGCAGGTTTTCGTATTCATCGACCTTAGAAGGGAAGTGGTTGGCGAAGTCTCGCACCCGGTCAAAGAATCCAAGTGGCGGTTCCAGCGCCACGCCACCGATGCGGAAATACGAAGTCATCATGCGCTGGCCGCTGATGGCTTCGAACAATCGCAGAACATCTTCACGCTCGCGGAAGCAATAAAGGAAAACCGTGAGCGCGCCAATGTCCATGGCATGCGTGCCCAGCCAGACGAGGTGCGAGTTGATGCGGGTCAGCTCGTTCATCATCACACGCAACCATTGCGCCTTCGGAGGGATCTCCAGCCCGAGCAGTTTCTCGACCGCCAACGCGTAGCAAAGGTTGTTGGTCATCGGGCATAGGTAATCGATGCGGTCGGTGAGCGGCACGACTTGCTGGTAGAACTTGGCCTCGCAAGTCTTCTCAATCCCGGTGTGCAGATAACCGATATCGGGCATGAGGCGAACCACGGTTTCGCCATCAATCTCGAGAATCAGGCGCAACACTCCGTGCGTGGACGGGTGCTGCGGTCCCATATTCAGGATCATGGTCCGATCCTGACCAGGTTCGAGCACGGGAGTGGAGGTCATGTGGGCCATAGCGCGTCTAGCGATAGCCCTCCACCGGATAGTCCTTGCGCAACGGATGCCCTTCCCAATCTTCCGGCATCTGAATGCGCCGTAAATAAGGATGTCCGGTAAATCGGATTCCGAACAGGTCAAAAACTTCTCGCTCGAAGTAATTCGCCGATGGCCAAACCGAGGTCACCGATTCCACAGCCGGACTGTCGTTGTCCAGCCGCACCTTCAGCCGTACTCGCTCCCTGTTGGGAATCGACAGCAGCGAATACACCACTTCAAAGCGCGGCTGCGAAGGATACCAATCCACGCAAGTCACGTCCGAAAGATAATTAAAGGGACAAGTCGGGTCGTCGCGCAAAATTACGCAAGCTTCGCGAATGCAAGAGCGCTCGATGTAGATGGTCATCTCATCGCGATCGAATTTGGCTCCTTCGACCGCGGCCGAATTCCACGAGCGCAGCCTTGCCACTGC
>Ga0207000_1025_pt1 | contig 59953 bp, 57 predicted proteins | sample Alteio_BWMinCont_90_FD_153498 | JGI IMG/M metagenome (GOLD analysis project Ga0207000, IMG submission 153498) | Enriched cells from forest soil in Barre Woods Harvard Forest LTER site, Petersham, Massachusetts, United States -... | ecosystem: Environmental > Terrestrial > Soil > Temperate forest >...
GGCGGACTCGATCCGGGTGAACGGGGTCATCCAGCCAATTTCGGTTCGGCCGGGCGCGGAGGGGCGTTATGTTCTGATTCTGGGCGAACGGCGTTGCCGGGCTTCGAAGATTGCCGGCAAAAGCACGATTCCGGCGATTGTGCGCAAAGTCTCCGACCAGCAGGCGGCGGAGATGACGGTGGTCGAGAACCTGCAGCGGCAGGATCTGAATTGCATGGAGCAGGCGACCGCATTTTCGAAGTTGAGCCAGGATTTCAAACTCACGCAGGAGCAGATTGGTCAACGCGTCGGAATTTCGCGGGAATCGGTTTCAAACTACATGCGGTTGCTGCGCCTGCCGGAATCGGTCACACAGTACTTGCAGGAGGGGCGGCTCGGATTCAGCGAGGCGCGAGTGTTGCTGACACTGCTCGACCCGAATCTGATTCCGAAGATTGCCGATGAAGCGGTGAAGAAACATTTGTCGGTCGAGCAACTCGAAGACCTGGTCTTCAATACGAATGTGCCTTTGCGAAAGGAGAAGCAGCCAGGAACGGCGCGCTGGGTCGATCCGAATGTGCGGCATGTGCAGACCGATCTCGAACGGACGTTGGGAGTGCGGGTGCGTATTCGCGATCGCAAGGGCAAAGGGAAGATTGAGATCGAGTATGCGAGCTTGGAGGATTTTGATCGGGTGGTGGGGATGTTGAAGGGGCGTTAGGCTTTCGGCTTCAGGCTTTCGGCTTCAGGCTTTCGGCTTCAGGCTTCAGCCTTTCTGGCGAGGTCGCGGAAAACGCGTTTGACAGTTGCAACATCGAGCCCCAGCGGCTAAAGCCGGACACATCTTCATCGAATTGCGGTATGCCTGAAGGCATACCCTGATACGAATCGAGAGTTTTTTCTTAGCTTCTTCTGCCGCTTCGCGGTCTCGCCTTGGATTGCCAATTCGGAATTCAGATTGACACGAATTCGAGTAGTCAATGCGTGGGACGCTTGCCCGGATTTGGATTTCGATCTGATGTCTCAGGCTTGCGTTTTGTCCTTCATGTGGGAGATGCTTGCGATCGGCTACGAGGTAGATGTGTCCGGCTGAATTCGGTTGGGCACGAATCTCGGAAGTAAAGTGTGGGATGGCGGGCCGTCTCCGGAGCGATATTTACGACTTTCTTGGGCGCGATGTCTGGCGTAGCCGATAGAAAGTGGAGTTTTTCTTTCAGTTGTCAGTTCCTGGTTCCCGGTTTTCAGTTGGGTTGTTTGATGAGGCTCTGAAAAATTCGGAGGGAGTTGCGAATCTGGATATTAAACTGTGGGACGACTGACCGGATTCGGGCGCGACCGAAGGCGACCGTCCCACATGTTCTTAGGGAAAGTGGGATTTTTGTTCGGTTTGGACGGACATGTTCATAGCAGAGAAACAGAAGGTGCTGCAATCGGTGGCATCGCAGCTCATGAATGGCGACGAAGTCGTGCTTGACGATGGTCAGAAGTTGAGGGTGAAGCGGGTGGGGAGTGGGCGGTTGCGGATGGTGCAGTTCAGGTTGAATGGGCGCGTGTTTGAGGCAATTGAGCAGAATCGTGAGAAACCGAGCCGGTGGGGGCAGTTGGCGCGTGAGAAGCATCAAGTGGTGCAGTTTCGAGATTTGGCGACGCACAAGTATGTCGCGGTGGCGGTGGACGGGGAGATTACGGAGTATGGGCGGGGTTGAAGTTTTGCGAAAGGCCCGGAAGCGGATTCCTCGACGGCTTCGCCGTCTCGGAATGACAAACTTAAAATGAATGACAATTTTATCGGAATGACAAATTTAACAACGAATGACAAAGGCCGATTAAAGGCCGATTAATGACAAAGCCGATTAGGGAAGCTTGGCTCCATTGACAGGGCTTGGGATCACGGATAGCTTGGTACGCTGGAATTTCTTGCTCGGCCGTTCCCAGGGCACAATTCTTTTCTGAGGAGAAATCCATGAGACGCTCAAGCCTGATCTGGTTAGGTCTGGCGCTGCTGTTCGTCAATGCGGCTGCTCAGACACCGGGGTTAACTTTCAAATTCAAGACCATCAATGTTGCGGGGGCGCAAAGCACGGGCATTTATGGAATCAACAATGCCGGGGCCATGGTCGGATCGTACGTTGACAGTGGCGGAGTGCGGCATGGATTCGAGCTGTCCGGCGGGAAGCTGACAAAGATTGATGATCCGAAGGGAACGGACACTTATTGTTTCGGGATCAACAAGAGCGGCGCGATCGTGGGCTATTACGCGACTTCCAGCTTTGCGGCGCAGGCTTTCCTGTATCAGAAGGGAAAGTTCACTGACATTGGCCCGGCGGGAGCGACTGGGTCGCAGGCGCTCGGGATTAATGATAGCGGTGACATCAATGGAAATTTTGCGGACTCGAAGGGTTCGCACGGATTCCTATTGAAGGGCGGGAAATATACGACGCTGAATGTGCCGGGATCTCAGGGCACGCTGGGCGGAGGTATCAACAATGCAGGAACGATGACCGAGGTCTGGCTGGATGGGAGCTTTGATTCGGAATCGTCGCTCTATAACGGCAAGAAGTACACAAAGATTAATGTGCCGGGCGAGCCAAACTCGGACGCTGCCGCGATCAACAATGTTGGAGACATTGTTTATTCCTGGGAGGGCACCGGCGATACTTACGGTGGGGCGCTGCGGCACGCGGGCAAGGTCTACAAGTTTCATGTGCCCAAAGGCGATCGGACTTTCGGCTACGGGATCAACGACCACAATGTGATCGTGGGAGCTTACACGGACGATAATGGGGTGCTGAACGGCTTCTCTGCGACTTATTAGCTTCGGCCGGCGCGGCCACCCACGTTGATCGTCGCTTTTTTTCGACAGTGTTTACGCGGGTGGCCTCGCATTTCGATTTACATGGCTTTAAAGACGAAGCTGATCTCCTTGGTCTGGTTTGCGTCGACGGTGATGGTCTGCGTGGACGTGCCCAGTTTCTCGTGCCACGCTTTGATGGTGTAGGTTCCGGGCGGCAGATTGGGCAGATCAAAAGTGCCGTCTGGCTTGGTCACGGCGAAATAGGGATTTTTCAGAACCGCGATGTAGCCTCGCATCCAGGGATGGATGTTGCATCGGACCGGGATTGCGATTTCTTCTCGCGCGAACGCCTCTTCCTGCTTGGCTCCCGGAAGCTCAGCTTTATTCCACTCCCGGTTGTTGGTTGGGGTGGGATGAATGTTGTGCATAGTCTGATCTTCATTCACCACCTCGATGGGCTGGTTGGCCTGTACCGCCAGGACGTGTGGCTGATAAAGACACCCTTTTTGCGTGATGACCACAGGTTGGGCGGGTGGATCGAAGGTGCGATCGCCCAAGCCGTCGGAAATGAAGACGAGCACGTCTTGCAAGTCACCTTTGGAATCGGTGACGACTTCCGGGGTGGAAATGAGTCCAGGATGCTGCTTGGCGCAGCTTGGGTCGGCGGCCATGCTGATTGACTTGGCCTTGGGCACGGTTCCTTCGAATTTGACCTTGCCTCGAATGCTGGGGCTGGTCGTAGCTGGCGCTGCCTTCACGATCTGCCGGCTGGAAATAGAAATAGTCAGGACGAGCGCGATTGCGGCGAGCAAAGTTTTGTATTTCATACTGCACCTCGAAGAGGCTTATGCCTCGAAAGTTGTTGTGAGCGCATCGGGCGCGCTCGGTTATTCGGCCTGGGGCGTGGTCGGAGTTCGACGGCTGGCGAGAGAACCGCTATATCCTTCTTGATAGCCGGCTGAGAACAACGCGCGATCTCCGAGTGTTGCCCAACGGCCGCGGGCGACGTGGGGTTCGGTGCCAGCTTCGGCGGCGAGTTTACCCAGATACAATCCGTCGCGAAATGCAGCGTCTGCGTTCTGAACTGCCTGATTTGAATTGTGGTTATCGGTGTTCAGCATGGAGGCTGTTCCCATGCCGAGAGTCAGGGCCAATGCAAATAACGAGATGGTCTTCATGAATTTTTCCTCGATCGGCTAAGCCGATTTACGAAATCTCTTGCGTCGTATGGTGAGATTAGGGCGGGCGAGAAGTTACGTTGTCATGCGGCGGTCAGCGGCGAGTCAAATCATCGTCATCTTTTTGTCTCGTTGATTGGTGATTGTCAGGGAATTGTCATCTGGGATGGACAAAACCAATAAAGCGAAGAGTATGTCAGGCGGGTTAGCAGGCGGGCGGAATACTGACGATGAGGCCTTTGGGGCCTACGGCTATGATTTCGCCGGTTGAGCTGACGCTTACTGCGTTCAGATTCCAGTCCCAGGTTTTCTCTGATGTTTTCTGGGATGGCGTTTTCTGTGCCGACATTTTCGCTGGGTCATCTTCGTAGGCGGATCCGGAGGATCCCACAATTACGATGGCCTCGCTGTCTGAGTGCGGCTGGGCGAAGGCTACGGCGGACCAGTATCTTTGCGGCGAAATTGGGGAAAGAGTCCAGGTGAGGCCGCCGTCGTTGGTGAAGGCGAGGTTGGGGCCGTCCTGGTCGGGATGTTTGTAATCTCCGCCAGCGATGACTCCGTGGGTCGCGTCGCGAAAGGCGATGGAGAAAATGCCGGTGGAGTCCTGGCCGTGGATGATTGGAGTTTCGGCGATGGTCCAGGTTTTGCCGGCGTTGGTTGAGTGGAAAACGCGCGCGGCCTTACCGCCGGTGGCAAACCACACGTTGGCTGTCCCTTGGATGGTGATGCAGGTTCCGCTGGCGGCGAATGCGCCTTCGCCCTCGATCGCTGGCGGGATGGAGTCGGATGGAAGCGGATTCCAAGTCTTGCCGCCATCTTCGGTAGAAGTTAATTCAAATCTCAGCGTGCCTGCATTGTCGGCGACTGGATCGCCGAGGGCGATGCCGCGATCGCGATCCCAGAAGGCCATGCAATCGAAAAATCCTTTGGGATTCTTGTTGGTGAATTGCAGCGCCCAGGTTTTGCCGGCGTCGGTGGTTTTGTAAATGCGCGACTGCTCGCCGGGTCCGGCGCTCAGCAGATACGCGAGGTCGGCGCTGAAGGCTTCCACATCGCGGAAGTCGAGAGCGTCGGCGCCGGGGACTTGGGCGGCTTGCCAGGAATTTCCGCTGTCGGTGGTGCGGAGATAAGTTCCGTGAGTGCCACTGGCCCACGCGACTCCGTTCGCGAGCACGCTGATGCCGCGCAGGTTTTCGGTGGTGTTGGATTTCTGGATGGTGGGGTTCTGGGCGGCGAGAGCGGTAGTGAGAAGAAGAAACAAAAGAGCGCGCATGCGATGATTGTGCCAGATGTTGCAGATTGGGTATGCATAATTTGCGTGGTTGAGATATTCCGAGCGACGAGGAAAACGCATGTCACGTGTTCTGCTGGAGATTTGTTGTGGAGGGATTGACGACGCGGTTGAAGCGGAAAAGGGTGGGGCGGAACGGGTCGAACTTTGCTCCGCACTTTTTCTTGGCGGGTTGACGCCTTCACTGGGAACAATCCTGGAGGCGAAACGACGGGTGAAGATTCCGATCATGGTGATGGTTCGTCCGCGCGGCGGAGGGTTTGCGTACTCGCAAGCAGAGATGGCTACGATGGAACGCGACGCGGAGGCCGCGGTTGAGAACGGCGCGGAGGGTGTGGTGTTTGGCATTTTGCAGTCGGATGGAGGAGTTGATGTTGCGCGATCCAGGCGTATTCGGCAGTTGATCGGGACGCGGCAGGCTGTGTTTCATCGGGCGTTCGATGTCACTCCTGATCCGTTTGAGGCGCTGGAGCAACTGGTGGATTTGGGAATTACGCGGGTTCTTACCAGCGGACAAAAAGACAGCGTGCCCGAGGGATTGGAGTTGATCAAGAAGCTGATTGAGCGAGCGGGCGATCGGATTGAGATTCTGCCGGGCGGTGGGATTCAGGTTTGGAACGTGAAAGAGCTGGTTGAGCGGACCGGGTGCCGGCAGATTCACTTGACGGCGTGGAGGACGGCGTCCGACAGTTCGACGCTAGCGCGGCCGGGGATTACGTTCGGCGGGGCTTTGTATCCGGCGGAGGATCGTTATCAGGTAACGGATGCGGGTGTGGTGCGGGAAGTGTTGGCGCGGGTGGGAACGTAGCGTTGTGTCTTTCGCCTCACTGGGGCTCATCGATTTCCCCACTCTATCTCACGGCGTGCTCCGTCGGCTTTCCTCCAGCGCCTCACGGCTTAAATTCTATTTCTCGTTGAACTCCGCGAAGGCTCCTGTCTTTTCGTAGTACAAGCGGATGCTGCATACCTTCGGTGCGGTGTGGGCGAAAGAAACTTGCAGCTTTTTGGGCGGCGAATCAACTCCGCCGATTTCCATGGGAGCGCGCACCAGGTCCTGTTTCTCATCGTAGGTTTTAGGGCTGGTGACATTCTTGCTGACGATCAGCGTCCACTCCTTCTTATTTGGAATCACGTAAACGCTGTAGGCGCCGACCGCGAGTTCCACATGATTCAGAATGAGCGGAACCTGGGTGAAAAGAGTCAGTGGAGATCCGGCCGGCAGCCAGACTTTGCCGTTGCGAGGCTGGTCTTTGTCGCCCATCGCGGAATTGTTGTATTCCACGCTGACCTCCAGGCCGTCGGCAAAATCGCAACTAGCGGTTGCGGTTTGGTCGGTCGGATCTTTCTGCTGAGCGGCTGCGGCCAGAAGAGATTGCGCAAACAAGACGAGGCAGACGGCTAGCACACGCATGAAGTGCTCCTCCGCGGACTAGACTTTTTTGAAATCAAGCAATGCGGGTTCATTGTACTTCGGTAGAAGTGCAATTGCAGGGAAAATCCGCGCAGGCATTGGCTCCTTAAAGGACGTGGGATTGCGCGTGGCGAACCGCGTCGCGAACTAAGACACGGTGGGTCAGATCCGGGTCGCGATATTTCCTGTCTGGGATTGGTCTTCGGTGACGTTCTCTTATCTTGAGTCCGTTGCTACCCTGAGAGTTCAGCGGCAAGAAAGGCTGGCTCTAATCACATTATGGCAAAGAGTGAGAAGTCGTCATTTCAGCTCAAGATTCTCTACGGTGAGGGCGACGCGGAAGTGGTTGCCTCACAAGCAGTTTCTATTCAAAAGGCGGGCCATCAGGTCGAGACCGCGGTGGGTCGCAAAGGAATTGACGAGGCAGTGCGCCGGGGGACGTTTGATCTGGTAATTCTTGGTCCGACTTTGACCAGGAATGATCGGCACCATCTGCCTTACGTGATCAAGAAAACGCAGTCGGCCACGCGTGTTCTGGTCATGCACACCGACGGGGAAGGTCATCCCGCAGTGGACGCAAACACCGATACCGGAAGAAGCATGGCTGATGTTGTGGCGAAAATCGCTTCGTTAATGGCGATTGGCGAGCTCGCTTCGAATGGACTGGCCAAAGGCGCGGCGGCGGGACGGTAGTTATCTTCAGTTCTCAGTTCTTAGTTGTCAGTTCTCGGTGAGGCGGCCTTCGGGCCGCCTTTTTGTCGTTCACGGGAATCTCGTCGGATAAGAATCAAGAAAGTTAAGAGTGGGATGAAAGGCCAGATTTGTTTCCTCTTTGCAGTGGCAGAGCCTGCTCGGGGTAGAATATCGACGAAGCGGACTCTTGTTTCGACGGATAAGTATGAGCGCAGCAGGTAATGGAAACGAACAGAAAAAGATCTACGTGACCCTGACTGGGTTGCCACTTTCATTTCATCTGCAATGGCCTTTTCGCAAATCTACTTCGGGAGCGGATTTTTTCTTCCTGCATGGCGACATCCGGCTAGAGAACTCTGCAGGATTGCACGCACCGGTGGCGGTAAATCTTTCGGCGACCGTGCGCGAGGTCCTGCCCTCGCTCGAACCGAAGGACGTGGAGAATCCCCTCATCGACGCATTGCGCAAAGAAGTCGACCGGCGGCAACTGGAGTTTGTGAAGTCAGGCAAGCTCGTGCCAGTGCAGTTTTCCAGTCGTCATTACGATTTCAAGCATAATAAATGGGTATTCGGCAAAGCCAGTGATGAGGAGATAGCGTTGCTGGTGGCGCGAAAAGTGTATTGGCAGACGCGGTTGGAGGGTGGCAAGGTTTGGATCGCGGATCCTGCAGAAGCCATGTACGTCGAGACTTCGCCGGAGCATCTGCTAGAGATCACCGAAAAGGTCGAGGCTAAGGGTCTGATCACGCTGGATGGGGAATGGGCAACAGCGAATCCTGCGTTGATGGAACAGGCATCGAAGTTTGAAGCCGATATGCGGGCGGCGCTCGAGGAGTTGGAGAAGAAACACGCGTTTGAACGAGGGTAAACCTAGGGTGCCGTGCCTTCGTCCATCCACTGCTTGAAGCGGGCAGTCTGATCCTTCGGCCAGGGTTCGTCGCAGGGCATGCTCCCGTCGAGGAGCTTGGCATAAATCTCTTTCGCCTTGGCCTTAACGTCGGCGAACGACGAAAGATCGAGGCCAAAATCCTTCATCGTATCCACATCGGGAGTGTCGCGAAAAAGCGGGCGAATATCTTTGGCAAAGCTTAGCGCCATACAAATATCTCCTTCTCGCGGATGATGGAGCAGTAAGCCTACTACTCGGCCTTCACGGCATCGATGGTCTGAAACAGTTGGTCGCTCGGCTCTTTCACTTCAATAAATGGATGGCTCTTGGATTTGCTATTCACGACGTAAATCGTCGGCGTGTGCTCGAGTTGGAGTGCTTTGCCCAACTCGCGTTCCGCATTCACTTCAGCGGCAAACTTTCCCTGGGGATCGACCACAAAAGGCAAATCCACTTTGTGATCGGCGGCGAACTTCTCTGCGAACTGGCGCAGGTTGGTAGGAAAGATTTCAGGCTGATGTTCGAAGATGTAATCGCGAAAATCTATCCCAAGCTGCGGGGAGCGGCTGTCGAAATAGTGCGCAATGACGGCTGCCTGAAACGACCAGTTGTGCATGGGCAGGGGAAAGTCGTGGCGGACGACAGGAATCTTATACGTTTTGCCTGCTTGCGCAACCAGAGGAGCCAGACGCCGGCATTGCGGACATTGCAGATCCTCAAAGACGACGATGGCGATCTGCGAACCTTTCGGTGGACGCAGGGCCGGGTTGATGGATTCTTGCGCGAAGGCCATCGAAGCGAACATTACGACCGACAGAGCAAATATACCCAAGGTGCTTTTCATAGATAGGATGAGTCTCTGATCTTAATTTAATGTACCGTATCCGCAGTGCGCGTACGCGAAAGCACAACGGTTCCAATGCCCAACAAAGTTAGCAAAGAAATCACCACGAGTGAGGCAACACAATAGATGCACCACACGCCGAGGATGTGAGCTTCCACGTGTGCCAGGTAAAGCGAAAACGACAGGCCCACCAAGGCTGCGGCAAGAAATAAGCCGTAAGCGCGCTTAAGCGCAAGTGCGGCCAGAATCACATAACCTGCCATCCCAATGACCGCAACGGGAACTCCTGCCAGGACCGCGAACGGGCTGTGGTTGACGATGCCGCAGTCCCAGTGTTCATTGATGCTGCAGGGAGACGAGTCTGTCCGATAGTGTTCACGCAGAGCCAGACCGGATGCAATGAAGCCAAGAAGTGTCAATAAAATCAGGACGTACCGCATTAAGCCGGGATCCTCGCGAAGTGTGAAAGCAGTTCGTATTTTAACCTAACTGGGCCGTCCCGCGGGTCCGGGCAGCGATTCCTCCGTGCGAAGAGGGCAGGATCAAAGCAGACGCAACTGACGTTTCTCCAGCGCGAGCAACTTTTCTTTGATAGGCAGGCCGCCACCGTATCCGGTGAGCTTGCCGTTGCTTCCGATGACGCGATGGCAGGGGATCACGATGGGGATAGGGTTGGAGCCGTTGGCAAGGCCTACGGCGCGGGAGGCTTTGGGATTTCCGATTCGGCCGGCCAGCTCGCCGTAAGAAATCGTCTTGCCGTAAGGAATATCGCAAAGGCGCTGCCAAACTTCGAGCTGGAATGGTGTGCCCTCTGGTACCAGTTGCAAATTGAAGTTTTCGAGGTCACCGGCGAAATAAGCTTCGAGCTGACGGATGGTTTCAGTCAGCGGGGCGCGATCTTCTATCCAAAAAGATTCCGGCTGGGCCGGGTGGCGTCCATTCACGAAACGGATTTCGCGCAGGCCAGCTTCGTCAGCGGCCAAGAGCAACGGCCCTACCGGGCTTTCGATTTGGGTGTAGCACCGGTTCATCGCTTTGGACTCGCGAACAGGATAGATCATCGGAGGCAATAAGACTGGTCGTTTTTGGACTTCTACGCCGGTGCCGTCCCCAGGTGAATCTAGAGGACGACAGCTTGTTGGCGGCGCTTGGCTTGGATTTCGATATAGACGTGCACTAGCGATACGGCGGCCGGAGTCACTCCGGGAATGCGGGAGGCGTGGGCCAGGGTGCGCGGTTTTATCTTGAGCAGGGTTTCCTGCATTTCCTTGGAGAGGCCGCTGACCGAGTTGTAATCGAACCAGTCGGGGATGGTGCGCTGCTCGGCCTTTTTCAGGCGATCGATGGCGCGCTGTTGCTGTAGCAGGTAGCCCTCGTACTTGATTTCGGTTTCAACCGACTTGAGTTCGTTGCGGATTTCGGAAGAAAGCGCGGCCACGGATTCGCGCGGATTGACACGGATTTGTTCTCTTTCAAAGAATGCCGGCTCAAGTTCGCGGAGGAATGGAACCAGGTTCTCCATTACGATCTCGGGTCGCTTCAGCAGTTGGGCGCAGGTCTGACCTAGGGCGGAGGACAAGTCATCGGCCGATCGCCGTTGGTCGTACGCGACCTCAAGCGGAACACAAGGTCCCTCGACTGCGTTCGGCTGACGCCTCGCTTCGCCCGGGATGACAGACTTAGGGTTCGGGTTCGGCTCACTCGGCTCGGGATAACTGGTTGAAACGACTTCTGCGCGGGAAATCTTTTCCAATAGTGCGCTGGTGAGTCTGGTTTGCTCCAGCAATTGTTTCATTGCTTGCAGGCGTCGCTGCTTGGCCATGTAGTCCGTCCATGCGACGTCGGAGATCAATCCGATTCGGCGGCCGTGCGGAGTGAGGCGGCGGTCGGCGTTGTCGATGCGCAGATGCAAGCGAAACTCCGCGCGCGAGGTGAACATGCGATAAGGTTCGTTGGTTCCCTTCGAAATCAAGTCGTCGATGAGAATCGCGGTGTAGGCTTCGGTGCGATCGAGGATTAAGGGTGGCTCACTCTTTACTTTCAATGCGGCGTTGATCCCCGCCATCAGGCCCTGGCAGGCGGCTTCTTCGTATCCGCTGGTTCCGTTGATCTGGCCCGCCAAGAACAAGCCTGCGATCTTCTTGGTTTCGAGGGTACGCTCGAGTTCAGTGGGATCAATTGAGTCGTATTCGATGGCGTAGCCGGGACGCAGCATTTCGGCAGTCTCAAGGCCGGGGATGGACTTCAGGATTGCCAGCTGAACCTCGACCGGCAGCGAGGTGCTCATTCCGTTGACGTAAATCTCGTGCGTGTTAAGACCTTCGGGCTCGAGGAAGAGTTGATGCGTGGTCTTGTCGGGGAACTTCACGATCTTGTCTTCGATCGACGGACAATATCGTGGGCCGATCGATTGAATCTGGCCGCTATACATAGGCGAGCGATGTACGTTCTCCCGAATGATGCGTTGGGTTTCGGGCGTGGTCCAGGCGATGTAGCAGGGGACTTGCGAATCGTGATGAGCTACGCGCTTGGTCCGAAAGCTGAACGGCGTGGGGTCGGCGTCGCCAGGTTGAAGCTGGAACTTCGACCAGTCGATGGTGCGGCCGTCGAGACGTGGAGGAGTGCCGGTCTTGAGGCGGCAGCCCCGTAGTCCGAGTTGTTTGAGCGATTCACCGAGAAGGACAGCAGCGGGCTCGCCGGAGCGTCCCGCGGGATACTGCTGTTCGCCGCAGTGGATGAGCCCGTTCAGGAAGGTGCCAGTCGTGATGATGGTGGCACTGGCGCCGACGGTACGGCCGTCGCGCAGTTTGATCCCGCGGCAGACACGGTCGCCGGCTTCAGGCTTAGGGCTTTGGGCTTCTGGAAACGCAATCTCTTCCATGTTGCGGGTGGTAGCGAGTCCTGAAGCCTGAAGCCTGAAGCCTGGAGCCTCTTCAATCATCAATTCCGCCACTTCGGCTTGCTTGATCTTTAAATTTGACTGCGACTCCAGTACCTCGCGCATCTTCAAGCGATAAGCTTGCTTGTCGCATTGGGCGCGGGGAGACCAGACGGCGGGACCACGAGAAGTATTCAGCAGACGAAACTGGATGCCGACCGCGTCGGTGATTTCGCCCATGATGCCGCCGAGGGCGTCGACTTCGCGCACCAGATGTCCCTTGGCGATTCCGCCGACGGCCGGGTTGCAAGACATCTGCGCAATCAGGTCGACGTTCAGCGTGTACAGGGCGGTCTTGAGGCCCATGCGGGCCGCGGCCATGGCGGCTTCGCATCCGGCATGACCGGCGCCGACCACAACTACGTCGAAATGTTCGGTGAAGGTCATCCGTGGTTTCTATTCTAACAACGAGTAGGCGACTGATGTTCACCACAGCCAACTACGTGAGGCTACCCTAAGGTCGTTCTTGCGGCTTGCCAGCGAAAACTGCGGGCCTCCGATGTCGGTGAACACTGCTTCCTGCCACTGCTCGGATGGGAAGTACCAGTTGCTGGCACCGGCTTCGTGGTTGTTTCCGCCTAATCCGTAGGCGACGGTCGGCGTGCGCCAATAGTCCATCCCAACCTGCAGCAGGGCCCCAGGAGAAACCTTGACGCGGGCTTTGACCGTGCAGCCTTCGAGAGCTCCGCCTGCCAATGCGGCACGAGGCGATGCACTCCAGAAATGCCAGACGCGATCGCTACGCTGGCCGACTGGAAGCACGACCGCGTGATTCGCTGCGTCGTGGGCCATCGGCATCGGGTCGTGCTGATCCGTGGCAAACCACGGGTCACGCGAGTAGAGTCCACCGCGAACGGCGCCGAGGTCGTCGTTCAGGATTACGTCCTTGCCATCGACACGGCAAGTAAGCTGCGTCGAGGCAATTTCTACTTTCGCCGATTCGTGTCCGAGGATGCGGGTGTCCGCGATCGCGATTCCCCAAAGCAGCGCGGATTTAAAGTCATCCGGCGGTGGGACCGGGTTCACATAGCCGGCTTTGTAGCTGACTTCGTCAGGGACGCGGGAATCGTTGGTGACGACGAAAGCGAATGGACTCGATGCACGGCCTCCATGCGTGGCTACTGTAATTGTCGAGCTCGCAGGTTTATGTGGGACGAGTGTGACCAGGCCTTCCGGCGAAACGAGAAGGAAGATGGAACTGGTTGCGCCAAAAAAGACAGCCGAGACGTCTTGCAAATTCTTTCCCGTAATTTCCACACGAGAGCCTTCCGGGCCACTGGTGGGAGAGATTCTGAGGATCTCGGGGCGACCGGTTTGCGCGGTCACGACTGCAAGTGGAGTCGAAATCAGAACTCCAATCATCGCAATCGCAATTCGCCTTCCCATGTTCACACCTGCAGCTATCGGCACCGGCGCAGGGCGCGGACGCCCGCGCCTACATTATCTGACGGAACTTGCCTTAGTCTTGGGTGGAACCGCGTTATTGTTGCCGTGAATTCCCGGATTGGGATCAGTTGCATGCACTCTCCATGCCCCGTATATTGGAGTGTCTTTTATTCCTCGGTGCGGGAGGCGCAATTATGACTACTGAGCAATTCTTCGAAGAGCTGGATACGCGGATCGCGAAATACGACCTACTTTGCCATCCTTTTTATCGGGCATGGAGTGCGGGCGAACTTACCCGTGAGGATTTACGGGAATATGCGCGGGATTATTACCACCATGTGGAGGCTTTCCCAGTCTATCTGGCGGAACTGGGTATCCGCCTCGACGAGAGCGAACTGCGGCGGACGGTGCTAGCCAACATGGCAGACGAGAAAGGAACGGCCGACGAGTCGGGTGAGAAATCGACTCCGCATTCCGAGCTCTGGCTGGACTTCGCCGAAGGTATGGGCGCAAGTCGCGACATGCGTGGACACAGTCCGGTACCCGAGGTTAAGGAGCTGACTTCATTCTTCCATCGCGTCGCCAGCGAGGGCACGCCGGAAGAAGCCCTGGCGGCCTTCTATGCGTATGAGTCGCAAGTGCCGCGCGTCGCGAAGGAAAAGGCGCGTGGACTGCGGGAGATGTACGGCGCCGACGAACGCGCCACCTCCTATTTCACACTGCACACGACGGCGGATGTCTACCACTCGCAGATTTGGCGTCAGCAGCTGGGAAAGCGGCTGCAGTCGAATCCGCAGATGGCGGAAAAGGCGCTGGTTGCAGCGGAGAATGCTGCGAAAGCGTTATGGCATGCGCTGGATGGTATCGAGACCCGTCGGACGCAGAACACAGCGGCGTAAAGAGCGGTCTTCACAATAGCAACGAAAGATGGAGCCGGTAATTCGTTAGAATCATTGGCTCTTTCTTTTTCGCGGAGATTCTCTTATGGCAAAAGCAATGCCAATTGGCGCTCGCGCGACGGTTGAGGAGACGGTCGAGTTCAAGCACACGTTGACGTCGCATCATCCCGAACTGCCGCCGGTGTATTCGACTCCCGACATGATTCGGCTGATGGAGACGGCTGCCTTCCAAGCGCTGCATCCTTACTGCGAGGGGGATGAGATCACCGTTGGCACGGCGATCCATGTCGAACATCGTGCTGCAAGCGGTATTGGATCGCGAATACAAGCCGAGGCAGTGTTGGAGTCGTTCGACGGAAAGTTTTATTCACTGCGTGTCACAGCGTGGGACGATGTGCAGGAAATTGGGCGGGGGACAGTGGGGCGGGCGGTAGTGAGTGTGGGAAAGTTCTTGGAGAAGATGAAAAAGGGCAGACGTTAGTCGTTGGCCATGACCAGCAAAGATCCGATCAGGCTCTCTCTGGTTGTACTATGTTGCCGTGCAGAAGCTGGCGCAGAGCGTACGTCACTACATTCGGAAACATGGGCTTCTGAAGGCCGGGGATCGCGTCGGCATCGCGGTTTCAGGGGGAGCGGACTCGGTTGCTTCGCTGCGTCTGCTGCTGGAGTTACGCAAGGAAATTGGCGTTGTTCTCTCCGTCGTTCATTTCAATCACAAGTTGCGCGGAGCTGACTCCGACGAGGATGAACGGTTCGTCGCACAACTGGCTCAGGAGCACAGGCTAGAACTGCGCTGCGAAGGAGGCGACGTCGCCGCGTATGCCGCAGAAAAGCATTTGAGTCTAGAAACCGCGGCGCGCCAGCTGCGATACCAGTACTTTCGGCGCTTGCTACTGGGACGGAGGTTGAACCGGATTGCGACTGGGCACACTTTGGACGATCAGGCCGAAACGGTGTTGCTGAAGATCGTGCGTGGAGCTGGTACTCGTGGGCTGGCGGGGATTTATCCCAAGTTGTCGTTCCCCGGCTCTCAGTTCTCGGCTTCTATCGTTCGCCCTTTGCTTGGAATCCGGCGGAAAGACCTTGAGGCCTATCTGCTCGGGCTGGGACAGAGCTGGCGGGAAGACAAGAGCAATCGCGATTTGCGGCACATGCGTAATCGCGTGCGGCATGGTATTTTGCCGCGTCTGGAGCACTATCTAAACCCTGGGGTGCGCGAGGCACTGGCGGAGACGGCGGAGATTGCGCGAGCCGAGGAGGAGTTTTGGCAAAAGGAAGTTTCGCGAGTGTTGCCGTCGGTTTGGGCGCGAAGTGCGCTCACGGTATCGGCTTTGGCGAACTTGCCTCTCGCGTTGCAGCGGCGCGTCATTCGCGCGGCCAGCGAATCCTTGGGATTGCGGCTGGATTTCCCCCACGTAGAGGAGATTCTCGCACTGAGCTGCGACCTGCCTAGATCAGCCAAAGCCATCGAGCTGCCGGATGGATGGGTGGTTCTGCGGAACAAGGGCGGGTTGCGCTTCGAGCTACAAAGCGACACACCGAGCAAACTGGACTACGAATATTGCCTTTCGATCCCTGGATCGGTCGAGGTCCGGGAGACGGAATCACGCTTCGAGGCAGTATTAATTTCTGGAAACGCTGCCAAGGGTTATAATCCCGGAGATTTGCTGGATCGGGCATTACTGGCGTCAGAAGTAAAAGTTAGGAACTGGCGTCCCGGGGACCGCTTCTGGCCGTCGCACACAAAGGTTCCGAAAAAGATCAAAGAGTTGCTGCAGGAGCGGCATGTGACCGGACCAGAGCGAAAGCTGTGGCCGGTTGTGGTGAGCGGAACAGATGTAGTTTGGGTTCGTGGCTTTCCAGCACCCACGGGCTCGCTGGCACGAAGCGATGAAGCGGTATTGATCCGGGAAGTGAGGTTGTAGGGACATACTCGGTTCAAGGCGGACGGGCGAGGTGCCCGTCGCACATGAACGTCACCACACGAACGATGAACGCCAACCCTAAACCTGAGCAGTTACGCACGGTGATACCCACTGAGCAGATTCAGAAGCGCGTGCGTGAGATGGCGCGGCAGATTTCCTCCGACTATCAAGGCAAAACCATTCATGCCCTGGGGCTCTTAGAGAATGGGTTTGTCTTCATGGCCGATTTGGTCCGCGTCCTGGAAGTACCGGTCATTTGCCAGTTCATCAAGCCCAGGTATCGGCGGGAGCAAGAGAACACTGCCGCAGGCTTTCTCGAAATCTTTTTCAGCCACGAACTTGCCATCGTGGGCCAACATGTATTGCTGATCGAGGGACTGGTGCACTCGGGAGTAACCAGCGAGTTTCTGATGAACGACTTGCGCAGCCGAGGAGCGGCCTCGGTCAAGTTGGCTACCCTGCTCGACCGGCAATCGGCGCGGAGAGTACAATTGCAGCCGGATTACTTCGGGTTCTTGGTGGACGAAGCATTCCTGGTGGGTTATGGGTTGGGATCGCCGGAGCAAACTCTTCGCAACCTGCCCTATGTGGCCGCTGCAAACTGAAGCTTCTCTGTGACTTAAGTCACGGCAAGAACTCCATCCTTTTTTGCACAAGAAGCGTTAGAATGGCGGAGAAGGTAATTTCCTCTATCCAATCCTTGCGGCTGGCATCTAATTGGTGTGAGCGGAGCCCCAGGCGCGTTGTTTGGAACAGGGCGCACATTTTCAGGAGTTTCTAGGTGAATTCAACAGTTAAGACCGTGGTTTTCTGGCTGGTGATCGTGCTGTCAGCGTTCCTGCTTTGGCAGGTCGTGAAGGCGGGCGGAGCTGGCCAAAAAGAGAAGGAAGTGAACTTCTCGCAATTCATGACGGATGTGGACCAAGGGAACGTCAAAGAGGTCACGATCAACTTGCAAGAAGTGCATGGCAAGTTTGCGAACGATGGCTCGACCTTCCACACCACCGTTCCCACCAATTATCCCGACATGATCAAGCTGCTACGCGACAAGGGCGTAGTGATTAACGTCCGGGACGCCAGCAGCGGTAGTTGGCCGAGTTGGCTGTTGAATCTGGCGCCGCTCATTTTGCTGGCTGCCCTGTGGTTCTTCATGATCCGCCAGATGCAAACCGGCGGGAACAAGGCGCTTTCGTTCGGGAAGAGCCGGGCTCGGTTGCTCTCCATGCAGCAGAAGAAGGTCACGTTCAAGGACGTGGCCGGGGTCGAAGAAGCCAAGGAAGAACTAAAAGAGATCATTGAATTTCTGCGCGAGGCGCAGAAATTTCAGAAGCTGGGCGGACGCATTCCAAAAGGCGTGCTGTTGGTTGGACCTCCTGGAACGGGCAAGACTTTACTTGCGCGAGCGGTTGCAGGCGAAGCCAATGTTCCCTTCTTCTCAATTTCCGGTTCAGACTTCGTAGAAATGTTCGTTGGCGTCGGCGCCAGCCGGGTGCGCGATCTGTTTGAGCAGGGCAAGAAGAATGCTCCATGCATCATCTTTATCGATGAAATTGATGCCGTGGGACGTCACCGCGGCGCTGGCCTCGGTGGCGGGCACGACGAGCGTGAGCAAACGCTAAATCAGCTGCTGGTTGAGATGGACGGCTTCGAATCCAACGAAGGCGTCATTCTGATGGCCGCAACCAACCGTCCAGACGTGCTGGATCCCGCATTGCTGCGGCCAGGTCGTTTCGACCGCCGGGTAGTTGTGCATCGCCCTGATGTGCGCGGACGCGAAGAGATTCTTCGGGTCCACACTCGAAAGATTCCTTTGGCTGACGACGTCGATCTTTCCGTGCTGGCGCGCGGTACGCCAGGCTTCTCTGGAGCCGACCTGGCTAACATGGTGAATGAAGCTGCATTAAGCGCAGCCCGGCAAAATCGCAAGGCCGTGCTCATGTATGACTTCGAGTTGGCGAAGGACAAGGTTTTGATGGGCGTGGAACGCAAGTCGCTCATCCTTACTGAAGAAGAGAAGAAGGTGACGGCGTATCACGAAGCCGGGCACGCATTGGTCGCATCCAAGCTGCCGAATTCTGATCCGTTGCATAAAGTCACGATCATCCCGCGCGGCATGGCTCTCGGCGTGACCATGCAGTTGCCGATTGACGACAAACACAACTACACCAAGGAATATCTGGAGACCGAAATCGCCATCATGATGGGTGGCCGAATCGCCGAAGAAATGTTCCTCAACCAGATGAGCACTGGCGCAGGCAACGACATCGAGCGAGCTACAGAACTGGCGCGCAAAATGGTCTGCGAATTCGGTATGAGCGACCTTGGTCCGCTAACCTTTGGCAAAAAGGAAGAGCAGATCTTCCTGGGCCGGGAGATCGCGCAGCACCGCGACTACAGCGAAGCCACGGCAATCAAGATCGACGATGAAGTTCGACGTATCGTCGGCCAAGGCTACAACACCGCTAAGGGTGTGCTCTCAGCGGACAATGGCGCGTTGGTCAGGATTGCGCTGGCACTACTCGAACGGGAAGTGCTCGACGCGAATGAGATCAAGATGATCATCGAAGGCAAGGAACTGCCCAAGTTGACACCTCCGCCGAAGTCTGATGACGGCGTGCAGCAGGTACTGAAGCCAGAGCCGGGACGGCCAGGGCTTGCCAAGGGTGGGGAGAGCCCCGCCAGGGCATAGAGTTTTACACACTGCTTTTTGGATCTGGGCAGCCTAAAGAGGCTGCCCTTTTTGCGTATGCCTCAATTTCAGACTGCTCCCCTCACGCGTTCACCAGGTGCATCATGTATTCCGGATAGCGGGCTCCGGAAGTTGCGTCGCGAGGAAACACTTCATCGATTCGCCGCAGATCACTGGGCGTAAGTTCGAAGTCGAGGGCTCCGACATTCTCCTCCAGATACTTGCGGCGCTTGGTGCCAGGAATCGGCACAATGTCGTCCCTCTGCGCGAGCACCCATGTCAGCGCCAGCTGCGAAGGCTTGCAGCTCTTTTCGTTCGCAATTTCCTCGATCCGACGCACCAGGTCAAGATTCTTCTGAAAGTTCTCACCCTGGAAACGCGGTGAATTGCGGCGGTAATCATCAGCGGCAAGATCATCGAAACTCTTAAACTGCCCGGTCAGGAAGCCGCGTCCAAGAGGGCTGTAAGCCACGAATCCGATTCCCAGCTCGCGACAGGTGGGTAGAACTTCGTCTTCAGGATCGCGCGTCCACAGCGAGAACTCAGTCTGCAACGCCGTAATTGGATGAACCTTCATGGCTCGGCGGAGGGTTTGCGGACTCGCTTCCGACAAGCCCAGGTAGCGAACTTTGCCCTGCTTCACGAGTTGAGCCATCGCACCCACTGTCTCTTCGATCGGCGTATCGGGATCCACGCGGTGCTGATAGTAAAGATCGATCGTGTCCACGCCCAGCCGTCGCAAGCTACCCTCGCAGGACTGGCGGACGTATTCCGGTTTGCCACTTACGCCCCGGGCGTTGGGATTGTTTGGATCGCGAACAATGCCGAATTTCGTGGCCAGCACAACCTGGTCGCGGCGGCCTCGGATGGCCTTGCCGACGAGTTCTTCGTTGGTAAACGGTCCATAGACGTCGGCGGTGTCGAGAAAAGTCATGCCGAGTTCCAGGGCGCGGTGAATTGTCGCTACAGATTCATTGTCGTCGCGTCCGCTGTAGAACTCCGACATACCCATGCAGCCCAGACCCAGGGCGGACACTGTGAGGCCGTTGCGTCCCAGTTTGCGAGTTTTCATCATTTGCCTCCTGATAAGAAAATTTAGAAGCGTGGCGGAAGGAACTCTGATCTCATTACCAGGTCATAGATGCGCGCGGGGGTGGGAGGGTGTCACGATTTCGAGCATGCACCCGCTCGTCTCCTTCTTTTTGATATGGTGAATCGATGGGTCAAATTCCCAACTGGTTTGAGCGGAAATTCGAGTTTTCGTTTCCCGTGGAGTTGTATCCGAATCTGTGCGTTCGCTTGCGAGGAGCGCCCGCCAGGCTGGAGGAAATCGTCCGTGCTTATCCCCATGAGCGGATGGTTCATAAACCTGATGGAAAATGGTCGCCGCAGGAACATGCTGGACATCTTCTCGACCTCGAGCCTTTGTGGGTGGCGCGAGTTGATGACTATCTGGCGAACGCCGTCGGACTCACCGTCGCAGACTTGAGCAATCGCAAGACTCACGAAGCACAGCATAATCAGCGCGACCTTGAAGAGATCCTGAGCGAGTTCCGCAAAGCCCGCTTGCGACTTGTCGATCGAGCTGGAGGGCTTGAGGCTGCGCTGTTCGCCCGAGAGATCCCACATCCGCGGCTGAAACAACCCATGCGCCTGATCGACCATTTGTACTTCGTCGCCGAACACGACGATCATCATCTGGCCAGGATTTGGGAGCTCTTGGAATGAAAGCTAGCGGCAGCATTCTTTCCTTTCGATCAGCCCCAGAGTTTCGCAAGTGGCTGACCGCAAATCATCGTCAATCCGATGGGATTTGGCTGCGTATCTTCAAGAAGGTTTCGGGAGAAGCCTCTGTCACCTATGCCGAAGCGCTGGATGAGGCGCTTTGCTTTGGCTGGATCGACGGCCAAAAGCAGCCCCATGACGACGCTTCCTGGCGGCAAAGGTTCACTCCAAGACGGCCAAAGAGCGCCTGGTCCAAGATCAACACGAAACACGCGAAAAGACTAATCAAGGCGGGCCGGATGAGGGCTGCAGGCCGCGCTCAAATAACTACCGCGAAGACGGATGGACGTTGGACAGCTGCCTACGATTCCCCCAGCAAAGCAAGTTTTCCAGCTGATTTTCTGATGGCATTGCGGCGGAACAAGAAAGCGCAAGCTTTCTTCGATTCGCTCAACAAGGCGAATCGCTATGCCATTGCCTACCGTCTGCAAACCGCAAAGAAGCCGGAAACGAAGCAGCGGCGCATGGAAATGATTCTTGCCATGCTGGATAGAGGCGAGGCATTTCACTAGGGAGCTTCGAGTGCGTGCGCCGATTCGAAATCACGGTGCGACTGCAATCAGTGGCTTGGTTGAAGGCAGCACTTCCCCGATTTCTACGGCGGGCACACCAGCCGCGTTTAGGGTTTGCGTGAGTTTAGTTGCATCCTCCAGCCCGACCGAGATGAGCAATCCGCCTGCGGTCTGCGGATCGAACAGGATCGTCTTCATTTCATCGCTGATTCCACCCTCATAGCCAACGACGCACTCGGCAAATTCACGATTGGCTTTCAGGCCTCCAGGAATGTGGCCGGCGCGAACGCATTCCATGGCACCATCGAGCAAGGGAATGCGATTCGCATAGAAGCGAAGCGAAACGCTAGAGGCGAGCGCGATTTCGCGGGCATGCCCGATTAAACCAAATCCAGTGACATCCGTCATGGCATGAACAGCGAAGCCCCTGGAGATGACCTCAGCACCTTTTTTGTTGAGCGTGGTCATGGAGGCGATCGCAGCGTCGATCCAGGGCTGCTCGGCCGCCTTTTTCTTGATTGCTGTCGAGATCACGCCCGTCCCTAGCGCTTTGGTAAAGAGCAGGCGATCACCCGCTAGCGCGCCGCCATTCTTGAGTACTCTGGCAGGATCAATCAAACCAGTTACGGAATATCCAAACTTCATCTCTTCGTCCCGAACGCTGTGGCCCCCAATCACCGAGCAGCCGGCCTCGATCATTTTCGACAGTCCTCCGGCTAGAATGCGTTCGAGAATTGCCAAATCGGCTTTTTCCGGAAAACATACGAGTGCCAGTGAAGTGCGCGGTTGGCCACCCATGGCGTAAACGTCGCTTAGTGAATTGGTCGCAGCGATCTGGCCAAAGGTGTACGGATCGTCCACCATCGGTGTGAAGAAGTCCACAGTTTGCACCAACGCTTGGCCGGGGCCAATTAGATACACCCCGGCATCGTCGGCTTGATCGAAGCCGACCAAAACGTTAGGGTCATGCTGCCGGGCTAATTTCCCAAGCACCGCGTCCAGCGCCGCCGGACTCAGCTTAGACGCTCAACCCGCAGCTTTCACCGACTCCGTCAACCGAATTGGCTTTGCATCGGCCATGAAGGCATTCTAACTCGCCACGGATTTGCGCGGATTACACGGATCAGAGACACAACAGAAAAGAAGCGATCCGTGGTTATCTGTGGAGATTCCGTGGCGCCCTTGATTTTCGCTTTACTTCACTGAAACATCGGTGACCTGCAGATCGGGATAGGCTTGGTTCCAGTCGCTGCTGATGTGCTCGAACGTGAGGCGGAACGGCCTACCCTGGCCCGGAGCCAGCGGCGACAAGTTGAGGTCGACTGCGTCGGGGTAAGGACCGCTGGTTTGCAGAACGTGCAACGGAACATCTTCCGCTTGCGCAACTTCTCCGAGCGAATTCCTGAACGCGACATGCACGATTGCGTGTGTAACTGTCTTATCACCGGCGTTAGTGACGGTGCCATCAATGTAGGTTACGCTGGCCCCCACGAAGTTCTCCGCCGCGCTCATTTTCAGATCGGAAAGTTTGAGGTTCGCAGCGTAGGGATGCGGCGCAGTCGCGCTTTTAGGACTGCCGCGAGTCAGCAGGGCAATTACGCCGACGACCAACACGACCAGCACCACACCAAACAGAATGGGACGCAAGTTGGAGTCGCGTTCCTTTTCGTTCAACGGAGATGGCTCGATGAGACCGCCCATGCAATCAGATTGTACTATCGGCGCCAGAGAAACGATTTTCGGCTCGGATCGCCGGTGGCAGAATCATTGGTGAGAAAAAACAGTTCCAATCGAAGATTGGAAAGGACGGACTTCTATTCGCCGCCCACCATCAGCCCATCGATCCTGATCGTGGGACAAGCCACTGCGCCACGGAACTCGAGGTCATTTCCAATCTCGGAGATATTGAAGAACATCTCCTTCAAATTTCCCGCAACCGTGATTTCTTCCACGGGATACGCGAGTTCTCCACCCGAAATCCACAGTCCAGACGCGCCGCGCGAATAATCGCCTGTCACGAGGTTGGCTCCGTGTCCGAGAAATTCGGTGACGTAAAGGCCGTCTTTAATCTCCGAGATGATTTGCTGCGGGCTCTTTGTACCCGGCTGGAGGAAGTAATTCCCAGGACCGATTCCTGGCGTTCCCGCCAATCCGCGAGAAGCGTTGCCGGTGGTTTGCAGGCCAAGCTTTTTCGCGGTGTACGTGTTCAGCAGATAAGACTTGAGCACGCCGTTCTCAATCACGATAGTGCGCCTTGAAGGTATGCCTTCACCATCAAACGGGCTAGTTCCAAAACCTCCGCGGATGGTTCCATCATCGATGACGTTAACGCTGTCACCCGCGATCTTTTGTTCCAGCTTGCCCGCCAAGAACGACGCTCCACGATAGACGGAGTCGCCATTCACTCCCTCGAAAATATGTTCGAGGATCGAGGCAGACACCATGGGATCGAGGACTACCGGGACCTGCGCGGTCTTCGATTTTCGAGCGCCGAGTCGACGCAATGTGCGCTGCGCGGCCGTCTTTCCCACGTGCTCCGGAGACTCGAGCCGGCCAAGGCTGCGGGCGACCGAAAACCAGTAGTCGCGCTGCTTGGCGCCATCGTCCGATTGCGCAATGGGCACGGCCGCAAGGGAACAATACGAACGCTGGTACTCGCCAATGAATCCATGCGAGTTTGCCAGAATCTTGTGTCCGGTCGCGGCTTCGAACGAACCGCCTTCGGAATTCTTGATGCGAGGATCGTAGTCGAGCGCAGCCTTCTCGGCGCGCCGGGCATAGCTGATGCGTTCTTCTCCAGGGAGGGAATAAACATCGGCGGAGTAGAGGTCGAGGTCGCCTGCAATCGATCCCAGTTGAGAGGGCTCCGGTATTCCCCCGAATGGATCTTCGGAAGTGATCTTAGAAAGCTCTAGCGCGGATTTCAGCATTCGATCGAGGCCAGCTCGGGAAAAGTCGCTGGAATAAGTGCTCGCGGCGCGTTTGCCGTTGAAAACGCGGAGGCCGATGGCCTTCGATCCGGACTCTTTCAAAGTCTCGACTTGCCCTAAGCGGACAACGGTGGAGAACTCATCTCCCTCGCGAATAACACATTCCGCAGCAGTCGCGCCGCCAGACATGGCGCGGCTAACAATATCCTGAGCCATTGCGCGGAGGTCGGTTTCGATCTGCTGGTTTCGAGTTTCAACTTGGGTTTGCGGCATAGAGTTTTGTAAACAGGAGATCCCCTCGCGGATTTACTGCATGAAGCCGCCAGGATCTTTTCTGGCAGTTCCTCCCACCGTGAGGCGATCGATCTTAATTGTCGGAATGCCCACGCCAACCGGCACGGCCTGTCCGTCCTTGCCGCAGGTGCCAACCCCTTCGTCCAGCTTCAGATCATTGCCGACCATCGAAACGCGAGTCAGAACGTCGGGGCCATTTCCGATCAATGTCGCTCCTTTGATTGGCGCAGTGATCTGCCCATCTTCGATCAGATAGGCTTCTGAGGCTGAAAAGACAAACTTCCCATTCGTAATGTCCACTTGCCCACCACCGAAGTTGACGGCATAGAGGCCATGACGAACGGAACGAATAATGTCTTGCGGATCATCCTCGCCCGCGAGCATATAAGTATTAGTCATGCGCGGCATGGGAATGTGCTCGTAACTTTCCCGGCGTCCGTTGCCCGTATCCGCCATGCCCATCAAACGCGCGGAGAGCTTGTCGCTTAGGTATCCCTTCAAAATTCCCTTTTCGATTAGGACGGTGTTCTGCGTGGGCTCGCCTTCATCGTCCACATTGAGGGAACCGCGTCGCCACGGCATGGTGCCGTTATCCACGACGGTGCATTTTTCACTGGCTACTCGTTTTCCGATCAATCCAGCGAATGCGGAAGTTTGTTTGCGATTGAAGTCTGCCTCCAGCCCATGACCCACTGCTTCGTGCAGAAGCACTCCCGGCCAACCGGGGCCGAGGACAACTTCCATCTCGCCTGCCGGAGCTTCCCGAGCGTCGAGTTGCAAGATGGCTTGGCGCGAAGCTTCTTTCGCGAAATACTCTGGGGTCTTTTCACCAAAGAAAAAGTCCAGTGCCACGCGTCCACCGCCGCCAGCACTGCCTCGTGCGGAATTGCCATCTGTCTTTGCGATGCAGGAAACGTTTACCCGCGCCAGCGGCTGAGAGTCCTCGGCAAAAGTGCCATCCGATCCGACTACCAGAATGTGCCGAAGTTCATCCGCGTAGCTGGCGCGGACTTCTTTAATCCGTGGATCAAACGCGCGCGCCGCCTGATCCGCACGCATCACCAGCTCGACTTTGGCCGTGATCTCCGCGTCTACGGAAGGCAACGTCACTGGATACAAACTGCGTGCAGGCTTTTCCTGGAAGCCGACCACAGGAGTCTTTGCCGGTCCGCTGGCAATCAGAGCTGCAGTGCGGGCGGCGTGCAGAATGCGCTCGGACGAAAGATCGTCGGTATAGGCGTATCCGGTTCGCTCGCCCGCGATCACGCGAATCCCGCATCCGGCGGAAATTCCCTGGGAAGCCGACTTCACCATCGACTCGTCAACCATCAGTGAAGTCGAGGAAAGATATTCGAAATAAAGGTCGCAGTAGTCACCCCCGGCCGATAGAGCCGCCGCCAGATAATGCTCCAGGTCGTGCTCGGTCAGGCCGTAATGCTGAAAAAAGAATCTATTTTTGTCCACGTTGATTAGATGCCCTCGGAGTACCAAAAGCTCCTTGAGTCATTATCCCATAGGTGCGCCCGCGTCTCGCGTATATGAAGCCAACCGGTTCGCGAGGTCATGTTCACTTGTCACAGACACGTCGGCAGATCGGCTGAAATACTTTCGCAGTGACCCCCGAATCCCTCGTACGTACGGTCGAAGACTTTCTGGTGTGCGCCCACGATGCCGTAATCATTGAAGACGGCGCGGTGGTTTTCGACCTCGCTCAGTCCAAGTATTCCATCACCGGAGAACGCAATAAGTGCTTGCTGCATTTGTGGTCCGACGAACGGAACTTCGTGCGGCGTGTGTTGGAAGCCGAGATCAAGAATGAAATCCTTCGGCTGGCAGTGCAACGCCTGGGACAATCGAAACCAACCAAGCTGGAGATTTGCCGTGAACGCGACCGTCGCACCCCTACCGCGAAGCGTGCGGCGCGTGTGGCGTACCAGCGAGTGTTGCACCGGGTTTTGCAGCGCCACTTTCCGGGCTTTTCCATTGATCGGCTCAGCACCTCAATGGATCTTGAGCGATCCTTCGGCCCGGTATATGCGCGCGGTTTAATTCATCGTGGGCAATCCGCATTTGCCGTGCTGGGCGTGAACGGGCAGGAGACGCAGGGATCCATCGATGCGGCGTTGACCTTTGGCATTCTCTGGCTCGACGCTTGCCGGGTTGCGAAAGCTGGGAGGTTTGCGGTCGAAGGGCTGAAGCTCTTTTTGCCCGCGGGGACTTCTGCTCTGACTCGCGAACGCATGGCGCATTTGAATACCGACGCGGCCAAGTGGCAGTTGTATGAACTTGAAGAACGCGACGATAACTTGAAGACGCTGGATATCGCCGACTGCGGCAATGTCGCGACCCGCCTCGTACACTCGACCGACGAATCAGCGGTACAGGGGAGGTTTACTGCCGCGGTCGCGCAGGTTCGCCAGCTGATGTCCGAGGTCGAAGTCGCGGCTGTGTCATACGCGGAGATCGCGTTCCGTCGTCATGGTCTGGAATTCGCACGGGCACGTCTGGCCCATGAGCCGGGGTCATTTCTGAGCACCTCGCAAATAGTCTTCGGCGTCGGTGCCCAGGAACGGGTCCTCAGCGATGCAAATTTCGCAGCCTTCGTGCACTTGGTACGAAGCATTGGTGAGGTACGTCATCCCGAGGGCCCGCGCGATCATCCGCTATGGCGGCTGCATCCGGAACGCTGGCTGGAATCGCTGGTCGTGCAAAACGTGGCGGCGGTCGATGAACGCCTGGATTCAACCTGCTTGTATTCTCAGGTGCCAGCGTTCTCGGCGTCCGATCGTGCCATGATTGACGTGCTGACGGTTACGCGGGACGGTCGTCTCGCGGTAGTTGAACTCAAGGCTGATGAGGACATTCACCTGCCCTTACAAGGTCTCGACTACTGGGCGCGGGTCGCATGGCACCACGAGCGCGGCGAGTTTCAGCATTTCGGATACTTTCCCGCACGCGAGCTATCTGCGGACAAGCCGCTGCTTTTCCTGGTCGCTCCGGCCCTCCATGTGCATCCCGCGACGGACACGCTGTTGCATTACATCTCGCCGCAAATTGATTGGGCGTTGCTCGGAATTGACGAGCGATGGCACGATGGAGTGCGCGTCGTGTTCAGGAAGCGGCCCGAAAGAAAGACGCAAATGACAAAAGCTGGCTAGGCGCTGTGCGGCGAATCCGTGCTTATTGCCGCAAATCTGTGGCGAACGTTCACTTCACCGGCCACGCTCCCAGGAGACGACGCACATCTAACATCTGCCCCAGGTGATACGCGTTGTGATCGGCCAGCAGCAGGGCTTCACGCAGGACGGTCTGGCCATCGCCCCATGGAATTCTGACGAACAGATCAGTTTTGGGATCTTTCACCAGATCCTGCATCGCCTTCAGGTCCTGGCGGAATTTCTTCACACTGCCGTTCCAGGCGGCAGTAGTGGTCGGAGCTTCGGTTTTCGGCCAATAGCCCTCGGGCCATTTCGGGGAAGTATGTTTCGCATTGCGGCTGAACTCGAGAATGTCCCATTGCGCGATGCGCAAGTGTTCAAGGAGCATCCAGAGCGAATGCGGCAGGCCGGCAGGCTTTTGCCCGAGGATCTTTGGCGGGACACCTGCGACGATTTCATCAAACTTGGCGTGAGCTCCGCCTCCTTCGAGCAAATAAACAACATGCTCACGCAGCGCTTTGTCTTTCCGGTCTTCTTTAGTCTTGGTAGTTCTCACCGTGCATGACTCCTCTCCGTAGTTTGCTATTCACGTGATACCGTTGAAGTGTTGATGACTTCTGGCGGAGTTTCCTCTGACTTCTCGCCGCGATAAACGCGCGCAATACCCCGCACCAGCCGACGCATTGGCAGCGCGCCCTTCTCATCCACAAAGAAGATCTCGCCCACGCGGCTGCTCCGGTAGTACCAGCGCTTCAGAAGTGCCAGGTGCTCCATGGTTTCGAGCGTCGTACCCGTAGTTTGCGCGGGAAACGAGGCGAGGGCTTCCAGCACCCGTGATTCCATCGACTGTGACTTTGTGTGTTCAGCGGACTGAATGGCAAAAGATGCAGGCCCAAAAATGCTTCCAGCGTCAATTCGAAAGAAGTTGACGGATTCTGGGCTGGCACTTCGCTGCACCATGACACCCGAAAGCCGATCGATGCGGTGAACGACTTCGGTCAGTTGGCTCAGCACAGGTTTGAGCTTGTCCAGCCGCGCGTGCAGGGCGGAGGCATTTTCAAACTCCAGATTGGCTGAGGCAGTGTCGCGTTGCACGGAGATTTCCCGCGCCAGGGATTCTCCGCCGCTATCAAAATATGCCTGCACGCGGGCTACTTCGGCTTGGTATTCCTCGTCGCTACAGCCTTTGAAACACGGCGCGAGACACATCTTCATCTCCGAATAGATGCACCCTGGGAATTTCGGGTCGGGATGCAGATCGTCCACGCATCGGCGCATCTTGAAGAAATCGAGGGAGTCGCTGGCAAACTTCTCCGCCACGGTGCGCGAAGGAAATGGCCCGTAGTAGATGTTGCCCCCGCTCAGACGTCCAAGCCGTGTGGTAACGGACGCACGGGGAAACTCGTTTTCCAGATGAAGCTTGACCAGTGGCGCGAAACGCAGTCGCAGCCGGTTACCGTAAGTTTTCGGAAACGCCGGGCGCAGCACCTGATAAAGCAAAAAGCCAGATTCAAAGTCTGAGCCAGTTGGACTGTATTCGATCCAGCGGACGCGATCGCGGAGATTGAGTTTCCTACTGTGTTCCGCGGGCGCGCCGAGCAGCCGCTGCAGCCGGCGCCGCAGGTTGGCAGTCTTGCTAACGTAAGGCTCAGACTGCGGGTCGTCTCCGCGAAGGAGAAAAACAGCCGGCGCGGCGGGGACGAACGCGAAGTCTTCAGCATCGCGATCGGCGACGAATTCGAGGCGACAGGCAAGCACAAGGTAATTCTAGTGTGCTCCATCGTGGATGGGAGGCTATTTCCTGTGGAGTCTAACTTCGGCCATCTCCCGCACTCGCTCGATGGATATCCCGTTTCGTTGCTCAACCGCTAGCGGGTGATCAGCGGCTTCGAGCGTGATAAACGGTCGTTGGGTTATCAATCTGCTGGATACGCTGGCCTTGAGGTTGAGAGTTTCTGGGTAAAGGTCAATCGAATTGCTCAACCACCCGAAGTACGGAAGCTCGCCCAGCAGTTTTGGGTCATGCCAAAGCTCCCGCATTCTATCGAAGTTCTTTTTGCCCAGCGAAACCCAAGCGCCATAATGAAAAACATCATGTCCCTGGAGAAGGGGGATCTCTATCAGCCCACGGACGAAAAAATGTTCGTCCCGCAAGACACAGAAGTCTGAGTTGAGAAAACAGTCTCGGCGAGAGCGTAGATCGCGGGACCAGTAGCGCGGTGCGGCATAGCCGTAATCGAGGGGTAAGCCGTCGTGCCAATTGCCGCAAGTCTGACAGCGGAAGCCTTCTAGGTTAGCCACAAGTCATTCTTGTAATCACTAGTTGGAAATAGGCAGTTAAGAACCGGGTCGTCGTTGATTCTACCGCGAGCCCGGACTGCGGAATTTCTGCCGATAGTCTTTCCCATTCACAAGTACAAGCCGGCACATCTCGAACAAGCGGGAGCGCATGCGCTCGCCGATGCGGTCACCCAATGTCTCCTCGCGCGCAGCACGACGCGGCCCATCCACTCTCTCTGCCGCTGCGCTCGCGCCATCCAAGAAATTACTGGTGATAATCGTCGTCAGTTTTTCGTTGTAGCGTGCATTCAAAATCAGACTGACGGTATCCCAAACCCACTCGGACGGCTTGACTGCGCCTAAATCATCGAGCAGAACTATTTCGGTCTCAAAGACTGGCCGCAACAGATCCAACTCTGTCGTCTGGACTGACGGATTATAGGAATTCTGAATCTTCTTTAGAAGTTCGCGATAGTCACAGAAGAGACAATGTAGGCCTTTTTGGGTAAGCCGCCTTAGCGCTGCCACGGATAGATGAGTCTTTCCCACCCCGCTAGGCCCGATCAGTAAAAGTCCACTTCGATCTAAGGGATACTGAGTGGCCCAAGTTTCGATTTTAATCTTCGCGGCCCCTATACCTTCATTCGTCCCAGACTCGTAATTTGAGAACTCACAATCCGCATACCGCGCCGGGATCTCCGATGCTGCCAACAGATGCGTAGTTTGGGTTTGAAGGAAACAATCGCACCGCGTAACTCGCCTTTCACTTCCCGAGTTAACATCTTTCCAGCCGGTGCCACCGCATACCGGACAACTTTGCGGCTCCTCAGCTAGCTTGGCTGCTGCATTTTTCTGCATAGCACTCCCAACAACTTCCCCACTGCGTGAGACCAGACTCCGGATGAAGTTTACATTCTTCTCTTCCATTTTCTTTCTTAAGTGTACCTTCAAAATCCAGATAAGAGGTGGTGTTGTCATCTGTGGATTTTGAGGATTTGCGTCTCCTCTTGTGGAATTTCAGAACTTGCTCATCGTAGATCTCCAGGAGCACACGGTTATAAATCCAGACAGCACCGTCAGTCATCGAGCCCTCGCGCTCGAACATGCACAGGATCGGCTCACATTCTTTTTCAAAGAATTGCCGAGTGCGCGCATTCGCGAGGCGCCACAACTGCCCGTCGTCTGGCAAATATCCCGGACGCTCCGAAACCCACGATGCAAACAGCAGGTTCAGATACCACGCTTGCTGATAATCCTTCATGGCCCGGTATCGTACGTCTCCGACCAAACGGTGAACGTAGAACGGAAACCACTCCAAGAGTTGATTTCGTCGAGAACTCACGGATACCGAAGCCATGATGTAAGGGTGCGTTTCGAAGAGTGCTTCATTGTCTTCTCCCGCGCAACAGGAAAAAACTCTTGAGCTGTGCACATGCTGTGGAGATGTGGTCTAGCTTGTGGACGAAGGCGGAAAAGGTAGCCACGGCAGAATCTGGTCGAGCGCACGCAACTTATCGGCGCGCCTTTGTCTTCTTGCCGGGATTACCTCCCGATGAATTTTCGTTCGCGGCCTCTCTAACCATTTGCAGGAACGCCCGCACTTCCGTTCTCAGCGGACGATGCCGGGGATGGATCACATCAAGGCTTCGCCGCAGTGGTTCCGCGTCCAGAAGTTTCACGGTCGTGAGCTTGCGGGTGCGAAGTTCTCTGCCAACCGCAATTTGGGGAAGGAATGAAAGGCCCAGCCCGCGTTCCACCATCCGTTTCGCCGTCTCGATCGAATCGACCTCGAGAGCTACGTTCGGAACCAAGCCGGCGGTGCGAAACAAACTATGGGTAAGGGTCCAGTCGCTCGATCCCCGATCATAGAAAATCAACGGCCAACTCGCCACCTGCTCCAGCCGCGCCCGCCGCGAGTGATTCGGGCTGCGCGTGGGATGGGCGACGAGCAACAAGGGATCATCTCGAAGACTTATGGTCTCAACCTCAGGATGTTGCAGCGATCGAGCCAGGCCAATTTCTGCCTCCTCGCTCAGCACCATATCCAAGACCTCTTTTGAGTGGCCCGGGCGAATACTGATGATGACGTGGGGATGCGCCCGCTGAAAGCGCTTCAAAACATCGGGTAGAAAATAAACGGAGATAGAAAGCGCGGCAGCAATTTGCAAAGGCGTTCCACTCGCCGGTTGCGATTCGTGGACCGCCTGCCGCGCTAGCGCCGCCGTCCGTAACAGCAACTCGGCGTGAGGACGAAAGGTGCGCCCGGCGTCTGAAACGATCAGCCCGCCTCGGGAGCGAGAAAACAACCTCACTCCAAGCGACTCCTCCAGCGCTTTGATGCGAGCGCTTACCGCGGGTTGGCTGATACGCAGGGCTTCTGCGGCGCGATGAAAGCCGCCAAATGTAGCCACCGCAAGAAAGGTTTCAACCTGATCGATTTCCACGCGTTACCTGCCGGCCGATTTTCGCATCTAACAACATCCGATTATCACAGACATCCGCTCTGATAACAATCCTTTATCGAGATGATAGAAAGGTTCAGTTTGACCGGCCTCGGTTTGTGCTCCACAATCCGCAAAGATGCAGGCCACAAAGGAACGCAAAGTATGGGAAATAACGGAAACGGGAACAGCTCAAACACGGCGATGGAATGGAAGTTGAATACGCGCTGGGCAGGGATCACCCGGCCTTATAGCGCGCAGGATGTCGAGCGCTTGCGAGGATCTCTCCACGTTGAACACACCCTGGCTCGGCATGGAGCGGAGCGCCTTTGGGACCTTCTGCACCGCGACGCGTACGTTCCCGCCCTGGGCGCCATGACGGGCAACCAGGCCGTCCAGCAGGTGAAAGCTGGCCTGAAAGCCATCTACGTGAGCGGCTGGCAAGTCGCAGCCGACGCCAATGACGCCGGCCAGATGTATCCCGACCAGAGCCTCTATCCGGCCAACAGCGTGCCCAATCTTTGCCGCCGCATCAATCAGGCCCTCACTCGAGCGGACCAGATCCATCATGCCGAAGGCGAGAATGGAGTGCACTGGTTTGCGCCGCTAATCGCCGACGCCGAAGCCGGCTTCGGAGGCAATCTCAACGCATTCGAGCTGATGAAGGCCATGATCGAAGCGGGTGCCGCATGCGTTCATTTCGAGGATCAACTTTCTTCTGCCAAGAAGTGCGGACATTTAGGCGGTAAGGTACTGGTGCCGACCGTCGAAGCGATCCAGAAGCTGGTCGCCGCCCGTCTGGCCGCCGATGTGTTAGGCGTGCCCACGCTGATTATGGCGCGCACCGACGCCGACAGCGCCCACCTGCTGACCAGCGACGTAGATCCGCGCGACCGCGAATTCCTTACCGGAGAACGAACTCCCGAAGGCTTCTACGGCATCCGCGGCGGCATCGAGTCTGCCATCGCCCGCGCTCTTGCCTACGCGCCTTACGTCGAGCTCATCTGGTGCGAGACCTCGCATCCCGACCTCGACGAAGCCCGCCAGTTCGCCGACGCCGTCCATGCGAAGTTTCCCGGCAAGATGTTGGCTTACAACTGCTCGCCATCGTTCAATTGGAAAAAGAAGCTGGACGATGCCACCATCGCCCGCTTCCAGACCGAGCTTGCGGCCATGGGATACAAATTCCAGTTCATTACCCTCGCTGGTTTCCATGCCCTGAACTTGAGCATGTTCGAATTGGCCCGCGGATATAAGCTCACCGGCATGACTGCCTACTCCCAGCTCCAGGAAGAGGAATTCCGCAGCGAAGTTGATCACGGCTACGAGGCCGTGAAGCACCAGCGCTTCGTAGGCACCGGCTACTTTGATGCCGTCACCCAAGTGATTTCCGGGGGAACGTCATCGGTGACGGCGCTAGCCGGTTCGACGGAAGCCGCGCAGTTCGCCCCGACGAAGTCTCATGGGCGCTCAAAAAGCGCCACAGACGCGATTAGTCAGCCGATGTATAGTGACTGCCCATCGATTTCGACAATCCAACTGCAGGTTGCAGAGCCCGGCCCCGAGGAGAGCCTGATGCCTTCCGGAGACTAGCCTGCAGCCCAATAAAGAGTTGAAAGCCAAAAGCAGCCACTCTCCATCAGCCGCCAACCGGCAAGGAGAGTGGTCTTGGTTCATTGGCGAGATTCCAATCCTTGGACAGTTTTTCTCACCAAAGCACCAAACAAGGCATCCAGAGCCGATTTTCACAGTTGACATTCCTCTTTGTCAGGAGCTAAATAAGGCCGCCGGGTTTCTCACTCAGGGAGTGCTCCCTCCCCGCGCCCTTTGAGGACAAAGAGACCCGCCAGGAGAGACGATGAACAAAGCCGATCTCATTGACCGAATCGCATCTGGTAGCGGCATCAGTAAGGCTCAAGCGGCTACCGCAATCGACACAACCGTGGACAGCATTACCTCCGCTCTGAAAAAAGGTGATCGGGTAGCGTTGATTGGTTTTGGCACCTTCTCTGTATCGCAGAGAAAAGCCCGCAATGGGCGCAACCCGCAGACGGGCGCCACCATTAAGATCGCTGCCCGGAAGGTAGCAAAGTTTTCGGCCGGGGCCGAACTCAAGAAAGCGGTCAACCGCAGCAAGTAAACGGGCCAGGTTTCACATCGAATACGGCAGGGGGGTCGGCCCTGCCGTTTTTTATTTGCGCAAACGGCGAAGGACGGGCGTCCTCGCCCTTCGAAGCCGAGAAGAACTGGATTCACCGGAAACGCGGCATCAAAAACCCAGCTTGCCTGCGATACTCCCGGTACTGATCGCCGAATTCGGTGGCCAGCAAGGCCTCTTCTTTTGCCGCTTTCCGCGAGAGCTCGACAACGGCGAGCAATACGCCGACCGCTGCACGCCATTCTCCAATGACCAATGCAGTGCCAGCGATTGCCAAGAGCAACCCGGAATAAATCGGATGACGAACGTGGGCATAAGGACCGAAGCGGATCAGCTGATGGTCCACTTTCAGCGTTACCCGACCGCTCCAGTACTGGCCCAGGCTGTACCGGGCCCAAATGGCGACTGCAGCGCCAACAAATGTCAGCGCAATCCCCGAATTGCGAACCAACGTGCTGTCAGGCACAAAACGCCAACCCAACGGGCCAAGGGCTAGTCTCTCGGAATACAAAAGCATAAAAACCAGAACCATCATTCCGAGGTGCAATAGCCGGCCGCCTGGATCCTCCGAGACCTTGATCCGCTTCAGGCGCAGCGCACTGAAGGCCCAATAAATGGCCAGCGCGTACCACGGAACCAGCTCTAAATTTGACGACGTGATGAAATTCATATCTTCCTCCCCGCCACCTCGCGACGGCTGATTTGTGGGTTAGGGGCGAGCCGATTCAGCCTGCGGATCCATGTCCGCTCAGACTTGATCTGCTCGATCAAATAGCGGACGACCTCTCCGCCATAAATGCCCAGATCGATGTTCTGACGCATAGTGGTCAATCTTTCCTCGCGGTGCTCGAGGTAGTTTTCTCGCTGTTGCAGGACGCGGTTGCGGACCGGCTCCTCCAGCAGCGCGAACATCCCGACTCGGGTGATAAAACTCGAGAGCGAAGACGCATCCGCTTCGCCGAATTCGCTCAGGCGTGCGACCAGCTCCCGCCGTCCCAAGGGAGTAATTGCGTACTGTTGACGCGTCTGCCCACGCTCTCCGGGCATCCTCTTCTTAGTTACCCAGCCTTCGGCCGTGAAACGCCGCAGCAACGGATAGACCAGGTTGTTGTGCATGACACCGTGTCCGAGAATGAACCCAGCCTCGCGTTTCAACTGATATCCGTGCTTGGGACCATCCAACAAGGTCGCCAGGACTATTAGATCATTCATGACACTGTCAATTATGTCCTAATAACCAAATTGCAGTCAAGTCCCACCAAGCTATCTGGCAATCCGACCTTTGTGATCCTTTGTGTCCTTTGTGGTTATTGCTTTTCGCGGGCTCCCAAGAGGAATCAGGCTGCGGCCGCTCCATTTGCTGAATCCTAGGGCCATCCTTTAGAATCGAATGATTCGGTATAGAGGTCAGAAGATCATGAAAGCAGCCATACATCCCGCTTACAACGAAATCCGCGTCATGTGCGCGTGCGGCAATAGCTTTACCACCCGCTCGACCCATAAGGGCGACATCCACGTAGAAATCTGCTCCAGTTGCCACCCCTTCTTTACCGGCAAGCAAAAGCTGATGGACACCGCCGGTCGCGTGGAGCGCTTCCGTCGCAAGTACGCCAAGAAAGAAGCGCCGAAGGCCTAATTTTCCGGCCATGATCTGCAAGAGACGGATTTACAAAAGAGCCTCCCATTGTGGAGGCTCTGCCTTTTGGGCAGGAATGAATAACCTCAAGGACTGGCTTGCGCGCCGGTCATTTGTTACACCCGTTGTCATTCCGAGAAGCGAAGCGACGAGGAATCTGGGTCTTGCCTTGCGGGTTCGTCCCAGCTAAGGCGCTCTAATCGTCTTCGGTAGGATTGATAGGTTCTCCCACAATGTTGTAATAAACCTCTTTGGGCTGCTTGGGTTTCGTTGGTTTCGCTGGCGGCTTCGGAGGCGATGCAGGCGCTGCCGCTTTCGGCTGCGGCGCTGGTTCAGGCGGCGACCAAGATTGCTCCGGCGACGTCGCCGGCGCCGCCGGCGGTGTGGGCGCTGAGTAGGTTGCTACTGGCGGAATTGGCGGCGGCTCCGGAGCGACCGCCTGAACTGGCGCAACCGCCCGAGGGGGCGAAGGCAGCGGAATGGTTGGTTGCGCGGGAATCGGACTCACCCTCACCGGCTTGCTCCGCATCACCCTCGGTTTGCGCTGTAAAAAGGAATTCAGGATCACAGCGACAATCCCCGCGAAGCAAAGCTCTAGAACCGCGGTCAACAGAGCCGGCACGTTGACGTCGCCCTTGCCCAGGTATAGCGGCGACTGGACATCGCCGCCCATGGTCCTCGCCAACAATGGCAGAACCAGATTGTTGGTGACGGAAACGATAAATCCCCAGGCCGCTTCCGCCACGAGAACAGCGATGACCACTCGGCCGATCCAGGTACCCGCGTCCAGTGTGGACGATTCTGACGAAGGCGTTCTAGGAATTTCGTCCATAAAGGTGTGTGATGCAAATTGTGGCATATCTGACGATTGCAGGGAAGGCGACTGAAACTGAGGTGTTGCCTATCCGCGCAAAGTCTCGTCGTCTTCCGGACTAACCCGCTCATCCACTAGATTGTAGAGAACTTCGCGAGGACGGTCAGGCGCTGATTGAAGGGGTCTTACTTCGGTTTCCGGCGGGCCCAATCCGTCTGAACCAGCCTGCCGCATTGCGTCTTCCGCGGAAGAGCCGTGGATCCAGCGATTAAGGTAAAACACAAAAATCAGAGCTATGGCGAAATCGAGAACCGACCCAAACAACGGTTGCCAAGGGAACGGAGCCCGAGTCTGCGTTTCAAACAGAACTGATTCAGTGTGCCCCTTCAGCAGCGCTGCTATTGTCGGCACAACCAGATACCAGGTCAACGCATTCAAAAAGCGAAGGGATGCTTCGGCGAGAATGACCGCCAGGGCAATCTGGCCCGCTCTCTTCTTCAAAAGTGAGGACCTCAACTCGTGGACAAAATGTCCCGGCGTGTCGTCCATGCATCACCTCAATTAAGTCGATGAATTGTGCCACAGCTGCATAAGTTGGGGAAGGCAGTAAAATAGACGGGTGCGCAAGTATTGGGACAATCCGGCGAATGTAGGCGCGAGCGCCGTCGCCGGCGCCTCCGTACCTGATCGGGTGATGATCGGCGATATCCAGATTGCTCCCGCCACGGTCTTGGCTCCTATGGCGGGCGTTACGGACACGGTCTTTCGGCGCTTCATTCGCAATCTCGGCGGATGCGGCCTCATCATGACCGAGTTCACTTCGGCCGATGGTGTGCTTCGGGCGAAAGACCAGAAGGCCAAGCGATACCTGCACTTCTACGAAGACGAGCATCCCATCTCGGCACAGCTTTTTGGCAGCGATCCAAAAGTGATGGCCGAGGCTGCTCGCATGGTCGAAGGTCTGGGCTTTGATCTGGTCGACCTCAACCTGGGCTGTCCGGCGAAGAAGGTGGTCAAGTGCAACGGCGGTTCGGGCTTGCTGCGCGATTTGCCTGCGATCGGCAAGATCTTCGAGGCGGTTCGTGCGGCCATCAAGATTCCGTTCACGGTAAAGTTCCGCGCAGGCTGGAACGACGAAAACATTGTCTGCGTAGAACTCGCGAAGATGGCCGAGGACTGCGGCCTATGCGCGGTCGCGTTGCACGCGCGCACGCGAGAGCAAGGCTATAGCGGCCAGGCGCGCTGGGAGTGGATTGCCGCAGTCAAGCAGGCGGTCAAGATTCCGGTCATCGGAAACGGCGATATTCGCACGCCCGAAGACGCTTGCGCCATCGTTGCCCAAACCGGATGCGATGCAGTAATGATCGGACGGACAGCGCCGGCGAATCCCTGGATCTTTCGCCAGATTACTCAATACACCGCAACGGGCAGCTACGAGGAACCTGCTGAGGCCGATCGTTACCAGATGATCCGAACTTATTTCCAGATGCTGATCGAAGAAGAGCTGCCGGACGCGGTCGGAAAGATGAAGCAGTTTGCCTCGTGGTTCACACACGGAGTTGCAGGCGGAGCCGCGCTGCGCAAGGGAATTTACGAATCGAAAAGTGCGCCGGAAATCCTGGCTCGGGTAGAAGAATTTTTCGAAGAAAGATTGCGTTCGTCGCTAGTATCCACCACAAGCTAACCTACCGGTCGCGCTACCATTTTTCCTCTTTCATCTTTTTCGACGAATGCCCATGGGGTGTTCGGATCGTGGGTGAACATGGTCAGCCATTTCTCGGGGATGGACTGGGCATAGTACCGTTTGCGGCTCTCGATGGTTTGGAGCGGCAGGAGATCGAAAGCCATGACCCAGGTCAGATCGATGTGGGCGCCGGTCGGAATCAGATCGGAGATGTAGCAGGCCGTCTGGCCGCCACTTTTGATAATCACAGCTTGCATGTGCTCGGTGTGGCCGGGGAAAACTTTGACTGATACTCCCGGCACAATTTCTCGGTCTCCCTGCAGTAATTCCATCTGGCCGCTCTTGATCAGCGGATCGTAATTCTCCGATATGTAACTGATAGCGTCGCGTTCGAGTTGAAGGCGTCCGTGTAGCCATTCGCCTTCAGGGGCATAGTATTTTGCTTTGGGAAATGTGGGCACGATCTTGTCGCCCCGTAGCACCGTGTTCCAGCCACAGTGGTCGTAGTGCAGATGCGAATTGATCACGATGTCGATGTCTTCGGGCGAAAAACCCGCAGCGGCTAGATTGTCTAGCAGCTTGGCGGGCTGGCCGAAAATCTTGATCATCCGCTCCGGCAGTTTGTTGCCGATACCGGTCTCGATCAGAACTGTCTGCTTGCCGGTTCGGACCACGATCGAATTCAATCCTACGGGGAGGTAGTTCTCGGCGTCGGGCTTTACTTTTTTCTCCCACATGACTTTGGGAACGACGCCGAAGAACGCTCCTCCGTCGAGGCGGTAGTTGCCGTCGGAAACGGCGGTGAGTTCGAAGTCGCCCAAGGTCAAGCGGTGCATGAATCAGCTTTGAGCTTTCGCAGAGTTGTTTTGCACCGTTTTATTTTGCCTCATCCGGCCCGAAGATGGGGGTTGACTTTTTGGTTAGCGGGTACTCCACTCCCCCTGATCTTTTGGAATCATGAATTTAGGGGCACACTACCACCAAAATCTTTGAGTTAGAAGGACTTATATGCAAAATCTTCCGGACAAAGGAGTTAGCGGCTCTGTATATTATCTCCTGGCTGATTGTACAGTTACAGGATTAACTCATGTCATGCTTGGAAGTCAAGATGAAAGCGGGCCGAATGGTAAGGCATTTCCCATTTTGGGCCGCCTAGAGTTGTCTCCAAATGGCTACTTCCTTGTATCGGATAAAGCTGCGGCCCTAGGTGCCGCTGGCAACTGGATCCTGAATTGTTGGATTGGCTCGTTCTCTCCGTTGTTGAGGCGCAAGCTCAGTTCTCCTGTCGCATTTGGATGCAGGTGGATGTGGAAATGACTTCCACCTTCCCTCTCGGTGACGTTTAGAAACCCAATTCTCTTGTGGATCCAATCAAACGGAACCGCGAAAGCCTCGCTTCTGCCGACGCAACCGAGGACGAATAACCCCACGGAACCCTCGCTCAGGAACTCATCCCAGTCTGGATGATATGCGTACCAGAAGTTCCCACTTGCATATTCTTTGGAGATCGTAATCGCCGCGCGCACTGTTTTGTCGGCGGTCCAATACAGAGCACGGCTCTTTTTTACGAAGGGTGAATAGGTCGAGGACAGCGTGGAGATTATTTGCTCTCTAATTCTGCCGAGAATTTCGCTTGGCGTGGGACTATAGGGTACCCGAGTGCCTGGCGGTGTAGCAGGGTCAATCGGCGCGGTCTCCGGCCCATCGATATCTGGCGTCTGCTCGAGCTCCGCGGCGTTAGTTGTATCCTCCGCAACTGCAAACGCTATTTCAATGATCTTGTCGAGTCTGGTGTATTCGAAAGGAATCAAGAGATCATGAATCTTACTGACAGAATCCAATTCCGCGTTTTCTTTGAGCGAGACCAGTTTGGCTAACGAATCCGCGCTTATTATCCGCGTTGTCCACGCATGTTTAGATCCGCGCACTTGCGCCTCAAGATCTCCGGTATCCTGACGCCCGACAATGATGAGTGTGGAAGAAATCCTGCTGATCCTGCCGGCAGCGATCAATGCCTCGCGGTAGCCAGCGAGAGTGTCGAGGTTAATTCGGTATGCGTCAGTGGTCTTAACCTCAGCAACGATTGTGTGACCGGCGCTATCTGCCCACAGACCATCAAACCCAATCGCGTTGCTCTTCCCTTGATACAGGCCGCTTTCCACTGAGTAATCGAGCCGCCTCCCAAACTCGTTGACGATGTCTTGAAGTACAAAACCGCCGCCCTTTTCGAAAGCCTTCAGTAGGCAACTCTGGAGATAACTGAAAAGGCTCCCACTCTTCGCAATTTGGAGATATTGCCGTAACTCTTGTGAACATGGAGAGTGGTCAGCTAGTTTTCCGTTGCCACACAGAGCAACGACTTGCTCGATTGACAGCGACTCAATTTGAGCCGGATCGGCCTTCAGCAGTGCAACAAGCGCTTTCATTCAGACTCCTATTCGTCCGCTCAAGTTAATTTTACTGCGATGAGGCGATTTTGCGGACTGATACCGACGGAGAGAATTTTATCAATCGCGAATTTCGATTTGGGTGGCGCACGGGCGGGGACGCCCGCGCCTACATTGGTAGGGGTGCAGAGATCCTTCGTTGGGAACCTTCGCTTTGCGATGGTTCCGCTGCCTTAGGATGACTCCGGTTTTGGAGCATGAATTCTGATCGTGTGCGCTCACGGCGCGGAGTGGCCGAATTTGTAGGTTAGGCTCAGGCTGGCGTAGGAGGGGATGCGGACGCCCACCACCTCTTGGATGTCGGAAGGGTAGAAATTCTCGGTGGTCTGGCCGGTGTAGCCGCGGGCGATGAGGAAATTTACGCCTGCGTCCATGCGGCCGTTCCAGAAGGGACGAACGACTGCGCCGCGAAATTCCTTTACTGGTGTGCCGGTACATTCGGCGGTGAGGACTGGCAGGCATCCCGTGCCCAGAGGTTTGGTGCCTACGTATTCGAATTCTCCGCGGGCTTGCAGACGAAATGGAAGCTTCTGAATTGTTCCCAGCAGATCGAAGAGGGTGCGAGGCGCTTCGGGCGTGGGTTGTCCGGTATTGAGGTCGCGGGCATCGGCCTTGGAGAAAGTTGCGAGCAGCGATGCCGAGCCGAAGTTTCTACGCACTGCGACTGTCATGAATCGAAGGCGGCTTGGGCCCTGATCGAATTGCAAGCCTGTATCCGGGTCGATCTTTGCCAGCTCTGCGCTGCTGGTGACGTGTCCCAAAGTGAGGCGAACGTCGGTTTGATGGATGGTTTTGCTGGCGACGAGTTGATAAGAGTGCGCCGTCGCTACCGGTGTGCCCGGCACAGTTCCTGTGCCGATGCGAGGGTCTTCGGTGAAAAAGGACTGGCCGAAGCTGAGAGAGATTAAGGGAACGTACCAGGAATCCTGGGGAAGAAAAGAAACTGTCGCCTTCGGCGAGTTGACGCCTGCCCATTTCTGAAACGAATTCTCGGCGTGCAAGAGGTCATCGTTGTCGAAATCAATTTGATCGCGACGCCAGCCGAGGTAGTAGCGGAAGTAACTGGTTAAGCCGCCCTCGGCGGCGATATAGGGCGAGAGCGATGCGATGGTGACATTGTTGGCGTCGATGGGTGTGAATGGGCCGTAATAGCTGGGGTTGGCAGGATTGAAAAATCCGTAGTGATCGAGATCGTCGTGGCGCGGGGCTTCGCGATTGTAGTCGAGGCCTCCGAGCAAGGAAAGATACTCGGTGATTTTGTTTACATAGTTTGCGCTCGCGCCTGCAACGGTGCGGAACTCACTTTGGCGGATGAGGCCTTGTCCGAAATCTGAAAACAAAGACAAGTTGTAGGTTCGAAAAAAGCCGGAGAGCTGCAGTTGCTGGCTTCCGCTGAGTTGCCAGACATCGTTGAGAGCCACAAGCGCGGTATGGGTCTGGTCTTTCTGGCGGGGATCGATAGTGTTCCGGTAGTTTTGGGAATTGGCATCGGCGGAGTTCGGGGCAAAGATGGGGACGAGTCCGGGAACGTAGGAAAAACCGTAATACCCGATGCCGAATAAAGTGATGCGGTGCTGACCGGCGTGGAATGCGCGCTCGCCATTAAATTTGTATTGCTGACGATGTTCGAGGCGGTCGAGAAATCCGTTGCCGTAAGAGGCTTCGAACGCCAGCCAGGAGTTTGAGCTGGGGCTTAATCCTGCGACTAGATCGATGTCGCGATAGTCTCCGGTAACGGTGATGAATGGGTCGAGGCGAGAGTGCAGGCCGTAGGTCGCAGCCAGATTGACGGAGTGATTGCCTTCGCGAACATTGAATGCTCCGCCGTCGATCTGCACGCTTTCGATCACTTCGGGAATAAATATATTGGGATCGGCATAGCCATTGCCGTGCGCATTCGCCGACAAATTGTTGGGCACGAGGTAGGTGCCGACGGCGAAGTATTGCGCGATGGGTTCCCCGTGATCCCCGGCGACGCCGGGGGCAAAATATTGCGGTGCTTTGATTCCGCTGGAGGCGGTTTCGATGGGGTATCCGGGGATGGAGACGGGCGCTCCGGGACGGCCGGGATTGGCGTCGAGCAACTCCTGGCTGACAAAAACTTTTTCTCCGGGGCCGGGCGAGAGCACGTCGGATTCGTTTACATCGGCGGTGACGGTTATGTTTTCGATGCGTTCCGAGAGTTCGCTCATCTGGATCTCGAGCTCTGGATTGCCAGTTGCGCGGAGGGTAATCGGGCGGGTGATGGGCCGGAATTCGGGAGCGCTAGCTTCGACAACGAACTCGCCTGGCGATTTGACCTTCATCAGAAACTGACCTTGCGGTCCTGATGTGGTGCGAACGAGAACTTGATCGTGATCAAGAAGCTGGACCGAGGCGTCGGGTAGCGCGTTTCCCTGGGGATCGGTAACGTGGCCTTTCATCGCGATCTCTTGGGCAAACAGAGCGCAGGCCAGGAAGAATGGGAGTAAGAACAGTACGAACCTGACTCCCTTCATACGACAATCTCTCCCTTGTACCCGTCGCGATAAACGGTGAATAGCGAGGCGCTGATTTGCCCTTCTCGACTATTACGGTTCCCGCTGCTAGTTTGGATTGCCACGCGTTCCATCCAGCTCAGTCAGGGACGGGGTCGTTTGCCATGACTCAAAGTCAACCGCCCTACTTCAGTGCGCTCTCGAAGTGATCTTCGATCAGGTGGAACAGGTGATCGCGATCTTCTGCGCCGCGGATGCTGTGGGTTTTATTGGGATAGACCATGAATTGAAATTGCTTGCCCGCCTTGATGAGAGCTTCGACCATCTGAACGCTGTTCTGGAAATGTACGTTGTCGTCACCTGTGCCGTGTGCGAGCAGCAGCGAGCCTTGCAATTTGTCGGCGACCTTGGGGAGATTCAGATCGCTGTAGCTGGTCGTGTTCTTGTCGGTGGGCAGACCATTGTTGCGTTCGGTGTAGATGGAATCGTAGTTGCGCCAATCGGTTACCGGAGCAACCGCGGCGCCGGCTTTGAACATGGGAGAGTGGATCATCGCGTACAGTGTCATGGATGCGCCATTGCTCCAGCCCCAAATGCCCACGCGGCTGCGATCGAGTTGGGGGTATTGCACGAAGAGCTGATCGAGGGCGGTGAGCTGGTCTTTCAGTTCAATCGCGCCGTACTGATGACGGACTGCGGTCATGAACTTGCGATCGCGCGCGGGAGTACCGCGATTGTCCACGGTAAAGATTGCGAATCCTCGCTGGGCCAGAAGTTGATGAAACAGGCCGGAAGAACCGGTCCAATCCTCAATCCAGCTATTTCTCACCAGTTGCGCGGCCGGGCCGCCGTAGATATTTACGATGAGGGGTATCTTGCCGGCTGACGCGCTTTCTGGAGGAAGCAGCAGTTCACCGTACAAAATCGTCCCGTCGTCGGCTTTGAACTCAAGGAACTCGGGCGCAGTCAATGCGTAGTCGTCCACGCTGCGGGAGTCCCATAGCTTCTCGCATTTGCCGCTGATGCTGCAAACCTGCAAACGCGGCGGCGTCATCAAGGCAGAAAACTCGTCGATGTAGTGTTTGCCATCATCGGCAAACGTGGGCTGATGAGTTCCGTCCTCCGAAGAAATGCGCTCGAAGCCGGAGCCATCCAACTTCACGGCGTAGAGTTGGCGCTCGCGCGGATCGTCCTCGTTGCAAACGAAATAAACTATGCCGGCGGCCTCGTCGACCGCCTCAACGCCAAGCACTTCAAAGTCGCCCTTGGTGAGTTGACGTTCTACCTTGGCTTCGTTCGTGAGCGGATTCTCCTTGTCGAAGCTATACAGATAAAGCTGAGTGGTTCCGTCGCGCCAGCTCGACCAAAGGAAACGGTCTCCCGACTGCAGGAACGTCAGGTCATCGTTCACGTTGACCCAAGCGTTGGGTGCGGTTTCACTTAGAACTTTACGGGAACGGCCGGAATGGGCCTCGATGAAGTAAAGGTCCAGCCGGTCTTGGGCGCGATTCAGCACCTCCGCCCAGAGCACTCCATCGCGGACCCATCCAAAGCGCGGGATATAAATGTCTGGATCGTCGGATAAAGAGATCCACTTGATATCACCGCCCGACGCGCTGACCACCCCCAAACGCACGACAGGGTTGGGATCGCCGGCCTTGGGATATTTTTCCATGTCCACGGTGGGATGCGTAGGTATCCAGTCGGTGATTGGATAGGTTGGCACTCGAGTTTCGTCCATGCGGAGGAAGACAATGTTTTTGCTGTCAGGCGACCAGAAATAATTGCTGCGCACACCTAACTCTTCGGCATAGACCCAATCGACTTCGCCGTTCAGCAGGTTGGCTTCTTTCTTTTTCTCGTCTTTATCCTTGTCGTCTTTCTCATTTTTATCGCGGGTGAGCTGGGTTTCGGTGTCGGTGGACACATGGCGCACGTAGAGGTTGTGTTTGCGCACATAGGCCAGGCGGGCACCGTCGGGAGAAAATTTGGGATCGCCATTGGGATCGGGTGAGGCGCTGAGCTGGACGGCAGTACCGTTTTCCAGGGAGTAGAGCCAGAGCTGGCCTTGCGGGACAAAAAGCAGGTGTTTGGAATCGGGAGCCCAATGGTACGGGTCAACGTGATAGCGATTGATCCGTTCGATCTCACGCTCATCTTTGATGTTCTCGATGGGCGGAGCAAGCGTGGCCAATTTAGTCTCACTGACCAAGAGCGTTTTCTTCCCGGCGGCTGCATCGACCAGCCACAACTCGCCGTGTTCGCCGGAGTCGTCGCGCTGGATGTAAGAGAATTTCGTGTGGTCGGGAGTCCACCGGATGGTTTCCGGCGGACGTCCGGTGATGCCGCCCGCGGCGAAGATGGTTTCAATCGTGAGAGGTTTTTTCGCTGAGGTCGTGGGAGACTGGGCGACCGCGAGGGGAATTAGGAACCAGCAGATCAGAGTTTGACGAATGAGTCGGGCCACGAAGCATCTCCACGCATGAATTTGGCTATTAAGGGGCAAGGTTGAGAAGTTTACACCGGGAGAGTGGATTCGTGCATTGCGTTGCCCGACTCCTTATTTCCGAACCCTGCTCCTGTCGTTCGGAAAGTGGAAGTGACGGGGAATCTGGGTTTTCATGGTCTAACGGAGGAAGCTGGATCCCTCGCTGCGCTCGGGACGACAAGTAGGCGGGATGTTATCTGCGAAATCGGACGCTGCAGGCAACGTCCGTACCGAGGTGCGTGCTAAAATTGTAGGAGTTCTACCCTTGAAGATGCTTCCAGACGTGCAAAACCTGATCTTATTGCAACAGGCGGATCGGGAAATCCTACGCCTGAAGGAAGAAATCGCCGCCCTGCCCAAACGGGTGGCCGTCATTGAAGAAAAGCTGGCGGGAACCAAGGCAGTTCTGGAAAAGGCGAAAAGCGCCGTCAAGGCCGACGAAGCTGCCCGCCGCAAGTACGAAAGCGCGATTTCAGACCAGCAGCAGAAGATTTCCAAGTACCGTGACCAATCCCTCGCCGTCAAAACCAACGAACAATACAAAGCTTTGCTGCACGAGATTCAGTTTGCCGAGGAGGACATTCGCGCCAACGAAGACAAGATTCTGGAGTTGATGGTCAATGCTGAGATCCGCGAAAAGGACGTGAAGGCTGCAGAAGCTGAGTTGAAAGCGGAGATGGCAGAGATCGAGAAGGAAAAAATCGAGGCCCGGCAGCGGACCGCGGAAGACGAAAAGCAGTTGGCCGAGTGGAACGCGAAACGCGACACGGCTCGAGCCGGAGTGAATCCCGATCTACTGCCACAGTATGACCGGGTGGCGCGGCATCGTGGAAGCGGCCTTTCCGAAGCCCGCGATCACAAATGCATGGCGTGCCAGGTCATGCTGCGTCCGCAGACCTACAATGAAGTGCGCGCCGCGACCCATGTGGTCGTCTGCGAATCGTGCCAGCGGATTCTTTACCACGATCCGTCGCATGATGAGGAGCCAGACCCCGTCGTGGTTGCCAGGCGGCGCAGGGCCCACCCCAAGTTTGAATCCAGCCAGGCGTGGTATTTCCGTCCCAGCTTCGAGGATCATGGGGAAGTATTTCTGGTCTACCTCAACAACAAGGGAGAATCGAGCCGCCACGTATTCGATGGCTCATCCGGGCGCGGCGTTGGCGACGTCCTCGTCCGCGAAGGCGAATATCGGCTGGCATTTCCTGAAGACTTCAATGACGATGTTATCCGCCTGAATGGCAGTTGGACAGAGTCTGAGCTTGAGGAATGGGGAAATGAGCTGCCCACGGCAACGCTCGACGCGCTCCATCGAGATCTCGATCTGGCGCGGGTTGAATCGCGTAAACGCGGCCATGCAAGGACTGAAACCGTGGCCTCAGAGCATCCCGCCGCTAGCTGAGCCTGTAGTCTCCCCGTTCACAATTCCCACGCGATTATAGGAATAGCTCTGCCAGTTCATGGGGCTTGTCTACAGTTACGTCCGGAGGGGCTTCGCAAAGAGTGTGCGGGGCGAAGCCATAAGTTACGCCGCAGGTCCAGAGGCCGGCATTGCGGCCGGTGATGACGTCGACCGAGGAATCGCCGACCATCAGGGTTTCTTCCGGGCGGGACCTGGTTTCTTTCAAGATCGTCTGTGCGCCTTTAGGATCGGGCTTCTTGGTGGAGAAGCTGTTTCCTCCGTAAACGTGGGTGAAGAATCCAGCGAGGCCGAGCGCCTCCACGATCGCGCGCGAGGGAATCACGGGCTTGTTGGAAAGCACCGCCATCTGCCGGCGGATGCCGTTGGAGTTGTGCAGCACAGTCAGCATTTCTTTGACGCCGTCGTAAACGTGCGTGTGGTCGAGCTTGTGAGCGCGATAGTAGGTGAGGAAGTGTTCCAGCCCCGCTTTGATCACGCTTTCATCCCGGGGATCGCCAAGGGCGCGACGAATCAGAGTCGGGGCGCCATCGCCCACATAGGAGGCGATCACGTCGCCGGGCAAGTCGGTGCGTCCGAGATGCCTGAGCATCGCGTTCACCGAGTGAATGAGGTCGAGACGCGAATCGATCAGGGTTCCGTCGAGATCGAAGATCAGCAGCTTGATCTGGCTGGGGTCGAATTGGCGTTGGAACTTGATCATGCGCTCTCAGGATAAATGATTGAAGAAGCCGTCAGCATTCAACGGCGGTGGAAGCGAACGCGACGATCGTGTTAGGTTTGGATACTTGGAGATCGGAGGATTTCATGACAATCAGCGAAGGTTTGTTGCCGGAGTTTGATCAGGAGATGGCTAGCGCTAGACGAACCCTGGAACGCATCCCCGAGGACAAGCTGGCGTGGAAGCCGCATGAAAAGTCGATGACGCTGGGGCGGCTGGCGGGACACGTGGCAGAGTTGCCAGGCTTTGGGGTAGCTGCGATTACGACTGAGAACCTGGATTTTGCTAACCGGCCGGCTGGATCGAAGCCGCTGGTGGCGGAGTCACAGAACCATGTCCTGGAGATTTTCGATAAGAAAGTGGCGGAAGTGCGGGCCGCCATTGCGAAGACAAGCGATGCCGAGTGGGCCAAGAATTGGAAGTTGTCCGCCGGGGAGAAGGTGTTTTTCAATGGCCCAAGAATCATGGCGCTACGCAGGATGGTGATGAACCACATCATCCACCACCGGGCGCAGTTGGGAGTGTATTTGCGCTTGAATGACGTGGCCGTGCCGTCGGTGTATGGGCCGTCGGCGGATGAAGGGAAATAGTCGTCGAAGGTGAGCCACCTGCTACGCGTCTGTGGCGCACGAGTTGGATTTCCCGCGACGAGATAACATTAGAATCCCAACTCGCCCGACCTTACAGATCGTTTGACCGCGACGACGGTTGCTCACAACGTTTCTCGTCGCTGGCCTCTACGGCGAGACCTCAAACACAGTTCCACAACCGTCGTGGCCGCAGTTTTGTCCCGTATTACCGCTTTGTTGGGTGGTACCGTAAAGATTCCCAGCCTCGTCGAAAATCAAGTTGCTGGCTGGATAGGAGCCATCGGGGCTCCCCATGAACGTGTAGAGTACGCCGAAGGCCCATCCATTAACCTGGTCTTTCGGTTTCAGCCTAAACACCGTGCCGCCTCCGACCGCACCGCCGCCAGCAGACGTCCCATAAAGATTGCCCTTGGCATCAAAAATCACGCCAGCCCTAGGTTCATTCCCATCGTTACCGAACTGGAAGCTGTAAAGCACCTTCTCCCTCCATCTACCGTTTGAGCCAGGAACTAGCTGGAAGACTGTGCCCTGTCCAGAGCCGCTTTTCCCACCATTCGCAGTTGTGCCATAAAGCGGGCCGCTGCTACCAAAAATCACACCGGCGGCGGGACCGCTCCCGTCTGGGGGACCACTAAACTTGTACAGAACGGACTCCGCCCAACTGCTACGGATCACCGTAGGCGGCAGGAGCTTGAACACGGTGCCGCAGCCCTGTCCCGAATTATGCGGGCAGTTGTATCCGCCAATGAACGTCGTGCCGTAGATCGCACCCTTGCTGTCGAAGACCAGCCCGCCGTTCGGATTCGCTCCATCCTTGCCTCCCTTGAATCCGTGCAGCACTTTCTCCGTCCACTTGCCGCCCTTCGTCTTCGGCGGACTTAATTTGAAGATCGTTCCACAGTGCTGGTAGAAAGACGAGTTGCACGATCCGTAGCCGCCTCCGTACTGCGTCGCGCCATAAAGGTTTCCCTGCTCGTCAAAGACCAGATCGCCAACCGGAAGCTGGCCATCGGTGTCGCCCTTGAAGTTGTAAAGCACGGTCTCGGTCCATGCCCCACCCTTTTGCGTCGGAGGCGACAGTTCGTATACCGTGCCGCAGCCCACCCGGCTGCCCAAGAGAATGCAGTCGCCCGTTCCGTCGTAGCCAGTTGTGCCGTACAGATTGCCCGCTTGATCCAAAATTAATCCGCCAAACGGAGAAGCCCCGTCGTTCGAGTCGCTGCCTTTGAAGACGTACAGCACGGTTTCAGTCCAGGGATCGCCACTCTTGGTTGGTGGCTTCAGTTGAAAGACCGTACCGCACTGAAACGGCCCACGGCAGGACGACGAGCCGCCGTTCGTAGTTGCCCCATAGAGATTGCCTTGCTTATCGAAAACCACGCCACCAGCGGGCTGGTAACCGTCTGTGCCACCCTGGAAGCTGTAGAGCACTTTCTCCTTCCACTCGGCGGACGCGGTCGAAGCCAGCATAAGAATAAGAAACGACAGAAGCAGGCGGCTTGCCAGACGGGGACACTGTTTGTAAGTCATCGTGAAATCTCCAGCGTGCCAGGGCGCGGCCAGCGCGGGTTCCGGCGATAGTACATCCGATCCCTGTCGGCCGTCCACATAGAAGATTCTGTTGGGTGCGGGCCTTCCTTCGTCCCCGACGACGACCTCCAGCCGCCACAAATCTTTACGTTCTACTCTGTTTCTTCCGCATCCAATCATTTAACTAACCAGTTAGTAAACGGACAGGGAGGATAAACGAATGACAACTTTTCGGCGCAAGCTGGGTTTCTTCCTTGTAGAGGATCGGAGAGTACAGTTTATGAAAGCGTTTCTTCGGAGTTTTGGTTGGTTTGTTGGGTTGGCCGCGTTAAGCCTGAGCATGGCCGCGCAAACCACCAGTGCAAGCCGCTACGACACCACAATTCAAGCCAAGGTCACGCAGCAACTCGCGAGCAAGAAAGAATTTCGCGACGTCACAGCCACGGTTGACGATGGCATCGTTACCCTGAACGGCACTGTGGACCTGTATCAACAAAAATTGGATGCGGCCAGGAAAATCCGCAAAACCGAAAACCTGCAGGGAGTGCGAAACCTGATTGCGGTGAATTGCAAGAGCGTTCCCGACGCCGAACTCACGGCGCAACTCGACCGCAAGCTCTACTACGATCGCATGGGATACGACATCGCGTTTAATTTCGTGACTGCCTCGGTCGAAAATGGTGTGGTCACGCTCAATGGCGAAACCCGCACCGAGGTCGACCGCGACTCCGCCCTGGCGCTGGTGAACGACACTGCCGGGGTGAAGGACGTGGTGAACGATATGAAAGTCGCCCCGGTTTCTGGTTTCGACGATGAGATCAGAATTCGCGCGCTGCGGGCGATCTATCACGATCCCGCGCTCGGCCAGTACGCGATTGATCCAGCGCGGCCGATCCGCATCGTAGTCGATCGCGGTAACTTGAGCCTCTACGGTGTGGTCAACACTACGATGGATAAAACGATCGCAGGCATCCGGGCCAGCCAGGTCTTCGGTGCCTTCACCGTAAAGAACAACTTGGAAGTGGCGAAAAAGTCATAACGCGTTACATCTTGAGTCGGAGGACGGCACGGCTTCGGCCGTGCCTTTTTGTTGCTCCCTGATATGCGAAGAAATACGAACCGCTAGCCCTTTAAATGGAAAGTTGTAACCGAAGATCAAGGTTTTTGAATCGATGATAGATGTATATACATCTCTCATGCTATGAACGAGACCAACCGCACGCTTCCCGACCTGCTTTGCATGTGCGGGAACTTCCGCCGGGCGTCGCGGGCGCTTACCCAGTTGTATGACGACGCGCTCCGCCCAACGGGGCTGCGAGCCACTCAATTCACAATTCTGCAGGTGCTGTCGCGAGCCGGAGAGCTGTCGCAAGGGGATCTAGGGCAAATCCTGGCCATGGACAGCACAACCCTCACGCGCACGCTACGGATTATGAGCCGGGAGGGATGGATTGCAGAACGTCGCGGCGAGGACCGGCGCGAACGATGGCTGCGTCTGGCCAAGGCTGGCCGCGATCAACTCAACCGCGCGCTTCCCCACTGGGAAAAGGTGCAAGCGCAGATCGAGCGTCAGTTGGGCGCAAAGCGCTGGCGTGACCTTCACCAGCTGAGCAACGAAGTTACGGCCGTACTCACGAGAAAAGGAGATCTGTCATGAAAAACGCAAATTATGGAAGATTGACCGCCGGGCTGATCGCTGCATGGTTCGTTTTTGCACTTTCGGCCGGGGCCCTCCATGTATTCCAAACGGATCCCAAGCTCCCGCCGCTGGCGCTTGGTCTGGCCGGGTTGATCCCGATCGTCGTGTTTCTATTCTGGTTTGCGACATCAAAGGGATTTCGAGAATTCACTTTGTCTTTGAATTCACGCAGTTTGACCGTCGTACAGTCCTGGAGGATCGCCGGGTTGGCGTTTCTTGCCCTCTATTCGGTCGGCCTCCTGCCAGGTTTTTTCGCTTTGTCCGCAGGCTGGGGTGACATTGCTATTGGAGCAACCGCGCCCTGGGTAGCGACGAGACTCGTGAACTTCAGCCACCGGCGGAGTTTTATCTTCTGGCAGATCTTGGGAATTTTCGATTTAGTGTCGGCGGTTACTCTTGGGACCACCGCCCGGCTGATCAGCCCTCATGGCCCGACGACTGCGCTAATGACGGTGCTGCCCTTGAGCTTGATTCCAACCTTCGGCGTGCCACTGTTCATCATGCTTCACGTGATCTCCATCGCCCAGGCCAGGCGTTGGAAAAAGCTTCAGTACGCGTATGTCCAGGAGCAGTTACCGGCTTCAGCATAGCCAGAAACCAGGGCCGGAGAAGTCAGCCCATCGCCGGCCCTGAAGATTTTCCCCCGACGACAGCGATGCAGGTCCGCAAGATTCTGAGGTTACAGCCGGTTGATCAACGCCGCCACATACCCCGCGCCAAATCCATTATCAATATTCACTACGCTCACATTGGACGCGCACGAATTCATCATCCCCAGCAACGCCGCTACACCTTTAAAGGATGCGCCATAACCGACGCTAGTGGGGACTGCGATGACGGGAACTCCAACCAGTCCGCCAACCACGCTGGGCAGTGCGCCTTCCATTCCGGCGCAAACAATGACCACGCGTGCCCGCGTCAACGTTTCACGATTCGCCAGCAAACGATGAATGCCGGCCACGCCTACGTCATAAAGATGCTCAACCTCGTTGCCCATAATCTCCGCAGTGACCACAGCCTCTTCCGCAACCGGAATGTCGCTGGTTCCCGCCGAGACCACGGCGATAATTCCCTTGCCATATTTCTTTTTGTCCCGTTGCAAAACGATTGCCCGCGCCAGCTCGCGGTACCCCGCCCCGCGCACTTTCTTCTTGACTGCGGCAAACTGCTCTTTGGTCGCCCGCGTTGCAAAAATGTTACTGTCATGCTTCGCCAGTCGCGAAAATATCTGCGCCAATTGCGTTGGCGTCTTGCCCAGTCCAAATATCACTTCAGGCATGCCTACCCGCAGCGCGCGATGATGATCGACCTTGGCGAATCCCAGATCTTCGAACGGCAAATGCCGCAGGCGTTGGACAGCTTCGTCCGGCGAAATCTTTCCCGCACGGACTTGCTCGAAAAGTTTGCGAATGGATTCAGAGTTCAAAGAAGCACTCAGCAGTCAACACTTAGCACTCGTTTAGATTAGCATCTGCGCTGAGGTACTACCGGCCCGACATAAGATCACTCCAGGATTTAGCCGAATGCTGAGTGCTAAATGCTAATTGCTAAGTGCAGGCATCAATGCGCTGCCACACACGGCTTCTTGCGGCTGCTGCGGATCTTTCGCGAAACTTCAAAGCAGGTAGTTCGCGCTTTCCCCGGTTCCTCTATGCGCGCGAGGAACAAATGTCGAAGGACGCTTCGGCTCACGCTTCCTCGCAAATACGCGTCGTAAAGTTGGCTGCCTAATGTGTAGCCCAGCTTCTGAGCCAGCGAGTCGAATTTGTTTCGATCACCGCGCAGCGCCTCGTGCACGAGTCTTTCGCAAGCCGTCCGCGAGAATTCGCACGCCTCTTGATCGCTGATCGCAGGCCGCGCCGGATATAACACCCGGGAACCAAAGTAGGCCAACGCGTGCTCCAGCGTTCGGGCATAAAACCTGTCGCCAGGCTGCATATCAGGCTCGCCACTGGCGATGGCACGACCGTTGCGGTGCAATGGCAAACCACGGCAAGCGTGATGCAAAAAACGGGAAGCCTCTTCCGCCGCGCAGGTCATCTGAAATTCACGAACATAAAAAGCATTGATCGCCGGCAGATAAACGCTGCCTCGCGATTCAACCTTCTGCAGCATGGATTCGATTCGCTCCGCCTCGCCAGTTACGCGCGAAAGCAAACGCCGCAAGCGAGCGTCGGAAGATCCGCAATGGACTTCGGGCAACAGATCGACCAGGAACTTCGGCTGCGTTCCGTTGTGTGGCGAGTATCGGTTCACATCAAGAAAGCGCAGCAAGCTATCGACGAGGTTGTAAATCGTGGGCCCAATATCGGGAGGCTGCTCTCCTTCCCGATTCCAGCGCGCCAGACAGAGCCGATAGCTCTCATACTTCTCCAGCGGCGTGGAATTAAAAACGCAGACGACGTCGTCGTTCACCCGCACCGCTTCAACTCGCTCCTGTTGTACCCCGGTTGCTTGCCAATAAAGCGCATCAACATTCTGCAACACTGTGAGGACGCGATCTCCCGGCAATCGCCCAGCCAGAACGCGAGGAAGATGATGCGGCGCTAAATGCGATTCACCGAACAGTATCAGGATCACAGCATTCGGATGGCGCTGACGAATCTCGGCAATCTTGTCCGCAGCGTGCTTGTCTCTCGCGCGGATCTTGCGGAGGTCTTCCCGCGGCATGCAATCTAAACCATAAACGGCGTCTGCGTGTTCACGGGCGGTTACCAGCAGTTCGTAAAAGGGGGGCCACTCATAACTCCAGTCGAGATCGAAACGGATGCGCTGGCGGAACTCTTCTTCATCGATCTCGCGGCGCCACCACTCATCGAGGATGTGCTGATGCCGAGAGAAGATCGTCTCGACTCCGAGCACGACTGGACGGTCTCCAGGTTGCGCCCGCTGCTCCACGAGAGTTGCGGCAAAACGCTGTGCCGAGGGGAGCGCGTGATAGTCGCCGATCAGGATCACGTCGGCAGCCCTGACCGTAGCGGTCAACTCTTGCGCATCGATAATCGACTCGTAGGAACGGAAAGCATTGCTGAAGTCCCGCAGATACTTGCGGCGTCCACTGGAATCATTGGCGCGCACCTCGCGCTCGACGCGAGCCAGCGCGTGCATCTGCGCAGCGTTGCGTCGCGATCCCAGATTCGTTGAAGTCGCCATGTTGTCTGCTGGTCTAGGCGGGCGAACTCGCCTGCCGACTTGGGCCTCAATCCCACCGCTTGACTTGCCCGTCGCCCGCTCCCTATGCTCGAAACGCAAGCTGCATCCAGCCGTAGAGAGTAGCTAGCTACGGCTGTACAGAAAGATCAGAGGAACCATTGCCCACCCTTCCGCCCGAGAACCTCACTGTTGCTACAACCGGGGCCAGCGGGTCTTTATTCCTTAAACACCTGCTAGCCGCAGTCGACCGCGACCCGCGAATCCACACCGTGAACTTCATCGCCTCCGACAGCGCCCTGCGGGTCATGGCCGAAGAACTCGGACTCCGTGGCCGCAGCAACCTGGTCACGCAAATTCTCGGAAAAGCTTCCCGCAAAATTCATCAGCAATCGAACGCCGACATCGGAGCCAACGTAGCCAGCGGCTCCTATCCCGCCGACGCTATGGTCGTTATCCCTTGCAGCGTGGGCACGCTGGCCCGCATCGCCAACGGCATCGCTTCGCATCTCATCGAGCGCGCCGCGGACGTTTGCCTCAAGGAGCAGCGGCCGTTAATTCTCTGCGTGCGCGAGACCCCGCTCAACAAAATCCACATCCGCAACATGTACCGTGCCGCCGACGCCGGAGCTACAGTCTTCCCCCTAATCCCAACCTTCTACAACCGCCCGTCAAGCTTGGATGCAATGGCGCGCGAGTTGGTCAACCGCGTCCTCGCCCACATCGGCCTGCCGCAGTCAAAGGCCTACCGCTGGAAGGGCTGACCGCTCTTTTAGTTAACGATCTTCAATAGAACAATCATCACCTGAAAGAGATCGGATACTTTTCGAGGGAGACTTCAAGTGTAGAAACACAAACGTACCGGGGGGAGATGACTGTGGGACATGTCCCGCGGGGGGTAGATGTTGAAGAAGCAGGTTTGGTTTTTCTGGAAGAGTTCTCATCGGGAGCAATTTCAGGTGCTGCGTTGTCTGGACGCACTATGCAAGACATTGCCTATTGACAATGGCAGCACTCAGGAACATACTCGGCCCAACTTGGGGCAAGAGGTTGTGTGTTTCTCTGTCTTAACTTGCTGTAGTTGATTCCTCCCTCTATTGTTCTTCCGAACAACGGAATCAACTTCACACACGCTGTCGCGGAGCTCCTCGCGCGAAGCCTACAGCCCCGACTCAATACGTGTTTCTGAACTGGCTCGACAAATAATCTGAGGAGACTCCCTATGAAAAAAATAAAAGTCCGAGGGCTATTTGCAGTTGCAACTCTGACGTTCGGCATGGTCGTTGCCACAGCGCATGCTCAAACCTATTCCGACCTCTATAATTTTGGTGACGCGTCCGGAGACCCACTCAGCCCTCAATATTCAGGAATCGTGGCACAAGGCCGCGACGGCATTCTTTACAGCACGACTCCGGCAGGCGGAAACGGGAACTTGGGCACCGTGTTCAAGATCACCGCCCAGGGGAACGTGTCCGTGATCTACAGTTTTGACGGAACCCACGGCAAGGTGCCTTACAGCGGATTGACGCTGGCGACGGACGGCAACTTTTATGGCACGACTTCAGTGGGCGGATCCGCCAATCTCGGAGTCATATTCAAGATCACGCCGGCGGGCGCCTATACGGTTCTTCATAACTTTGCCAGCGGGGACGGATATACCCCATACGCTCCCCCGATCCAGGCCGCCGACGGAAACTTCTACGGAACCACCTGCTTCGGCGGCACCTCCGCCTATGGAACCGTATACAAAATTACTCCGACAGGCACTTACAAGGTTCTGCACTCCTTCGATTTGACCAATGGCTCGAGACCTTATGGTCCGCTGGTTCAAGGAAAGGACGGCAACTTCTACGGAACGGCATTCGGTGGCGTGGGGAACAACCGATATGGCATGGTCTTCAAAGTCACAGGCGCCGGAACTTTCACCATACTTCATGCCTTCGACTTAACCGACGGTGGGAACCCATACGCCGGGCTGGTTCTTGGGAAAGACGGCAACTTCTACGGAACGACTTCCAATGGCGGCACAGAGGGATATGGGAACGTATTCAAGATCACGCCGGCGGGCGCGCTGACCTCGCTGCATTCGTTCACTCCGGGTACAGATGGCGGCAGTCCCTTCGGTGGTCTGGTGCAAGCCACAGATGGCAACTTTTATGGAGTGGGTTATCTGGGTGGGGGAACGAACCACGGAACGATTTTCCGTATCACACCTGCGGGATCGTTTTCTGTCCGTTACAATTTCGACGGCACCAAAGGCGGATCGCCGATGGTGACCTTGACCCAGCATACGGCTGGCATTCTCTACGGTGATACAAACACATTTGGTTCGCACAACACGGGCGTGTTCTACAGCCTGAAATCCAGCCTGGCGCCGTACGCCGCGTTGCTTCCAACTTCTGGCAAGGTTGGCAAGTCGATCGGAATTCTCGGTCAGGGATTCAACAGTGCCACGGGTGTCTCGTTCAACGGGACTGCGGCAACGATCAAGGTTTTGTCGGATACCTTCATGACCGCCATTGTCCCGGCAGGCGCGACTACAGGAATTGTGACGGTGACAATTCCAGGTGGCAATCTGATGAGCTATATAAACTTCCGCGTTGTGCCATTGATCAAGAGTTTCACTCCCATCAGCGGACCGGTGGGAACGCCTGTGATCATCACCGGCGTCAGCCTAACGCAGACCACGAAGGTGACCTTCGGCGGAGTGAAGGCGACTACGGTAACAGTGAACTCAGACACGCAGGTGACAGCGAATGTGCCGACACGCGCGATGACCGGCAAGATTGTAATCACGACTCCAGGAGGGACCGCTGCGAGCGCGGCAGTATTCACAGTAACGCAGTAACGTCCCAGCCGGTCGGGAGCCAGCTCGAGGCGACGGTTAACGGGCCGGTATTGCTGTGGAGGGTCGACGGGCGCGGCTCAGATTAAGCAAGGGGAGGTCTTGGGCCAGCCCAATCCCTAAACGTCGATGAGTGCAACCGCGATTTTTCGCCAATTAGGATCTAACACCAACCGACAATTCAAACCATCCCGATCGTCCCCAGCCATGTCTCCACCAACTGAGGCCACCCCGTGATCGGGAACCTCGTACGCCGCAGTCCAAATGCATGCCCGCCTTGAGCGTACAGATGCATCTCCACCGGAACCCCTGCGTTCTTCAGCGCAATGTAGTAAGCCAGAGAGTCGTTTACATTGTCCGAGCGGTCATCCTCCGCCTGCAGCAAAAACGTGGGCGGAGTCTGATGGGTGACAGGAATATCAGGATTCACTCCCAAATCTTTATCGGCAGTTGCCGGAGAGTGAATCAAAAACTTTCTGATGCCTTGCTTTGCATCCCACTCCGCCGCAGACAGCGACAGATGGCCCGGATAAATAGCCACTGCAAAATCAGGGCGGCAGCTCTCTTTGTCGGCAACATCGACAGCCGGATACAGACGCTTCGCGAAATGCGTGCTCGTCGCTGCCACCAGATGACCGCCTGACGAAAACCCAAGCACACCAATCTTGTGCGGATCAATATGCCACTCCGCCGCGTGAAAGCGGACCAGCCCCATGGTCCTCTGCGCATCTTCCAACGCCATCGGTGACTCCGGATAAGGCCCTGATTTTGGATACGGCGCGGACTTCGGATACCCCTGCTCACCCGGCACGCGATATTTCAACAGCACACATGTAATCCCTTTGGGCGTCAGCCAGTCGCAGACCTCTGTGCCTTCCAGATCGATAGCCAGGTCCACATAGCCCCCGCCCGGAAAAACAACGATTGCAGCGCCCGTATTCTTGCCGTTTGGCGAATAGAGCGTCATCGTAGGCCGCGATACTTTGCTCACCCCCACCGCGGGCCTCCCTGCAACCAGAAATTCCTTCCCAGTCGTCTTAGCGACCTCCGGCCCTGCAACAGGCTGCGCATCAGGCGCTGCCCCCGGCCATATCGGCACTTGCGTATGACCCGGAGATGGTTGCCAGGCAGTCTGCTGCGCTCCGAGAATGCCACATGCAAACACGACGGAAAGAACGAAGGTCGAATGCTTAGTCACAATCCCCACAGCTTATACCAGTGACCGCCGAGAACAAGTGTTGCAACCAGGCGATAGCGCTCAAAACCCTCAATAAGAGTTATGGCGGTCGGCCCAGATTACTGGGGTTAATTTAACTCTCGAGGGTGGGCCGTCCAGTTCCGTGCCGTCCACTGAATTGCTGGTTTTTTCAGCGAACCGTAGATCTGAGCGTCAGATCTGAGCGTCCATTTGAAAAGTCAGATTTCCCGCCCTCCTCCACAGCAAAGAAGGTCAGGAGCGGCGGAGAGGAGTGTCGGCCCTACACTTGCGGCTTATCCGAAGGTGAGGCCGTCGGGTTGGCGCAGGAGGTGCCAGGCTTCGCGATAGCGTAGGGGTCTCCGCGGGCGTAGCCTTTGGGGCGGAATGCCATGCTGGTGCGTACCGCGACTTCCCGCACGGGAATGACGTACCAGGTTTCTTCCGGTATGACATAGACCACTATGAAATCAACATCGGATTCTTTGTAGGGGACTACGACACGGTGTCTGCGGCGAGGACCGGCACAAGCACACACCACAATACGAACTTAAGCATAGCATGCGCCGGATCATTTGCGCACCGCGCTGCGGCCGGCCATGAACATGATGACCGTGATCCCGAGGGTCATAGTTCGGCTCGATCACGCGGAGGTTGCGTCCTTCAGAGGCCAAAACAGTGGGCAGGACGCTACAGGGCGAGTACACGCCTTTGACGTTGCTGAATTCTGCCTGTTAGACTGAGGAATTGTCAGCACCATCCAGAGGTATTCAGAAGGGAAGTTCG